>Ga0256839_1004149_pt1 | contig 14373 bp, 10 predicted proteins | sample 354166metaG_FD_185968 | JGI IMG/M metagenome (GOLD analysis project Ga0256839, IMG submission 185968) | Hydrothermal vent microbial communities from Mid Atlantic Ridge, Atlantic Ocean - 354-166 | ecosystem: Environmental > Aquatic > Marine > Hydrothermal vents | place: Atlantic Ocean: Mid... | reverse complement strand
TTTTATCTTTAGCACTAATAATATTAAGCACCAAAGTCATGCCACTTAATATTATGGCGATTGCTCCCCACATTCTCGCAGTCACGACCTCACCCAATAATAAGTAACCAAAAAGAAATGAAAAAATAGGGATAAGAAAGGTCACACTAACCGACCGAGCAGGGCCAATATTATTGATAAGCCGAAAGAAAATAAAATAGGCAAGTGCAGTACAAACAACACCAAGAAAAATTGCATAGAACCATTGAGTATTACTAACGGCACTAAAATCTGGCAAGAAAAACGGAAGCAAAATTAGCATAAATATGGCCGCGAAAAATAGACTGCCCGCTTTTTGTCATGGTTGAAACATCTGATAGATACTTCTTCATGCTGTTAGACGCAACGCCATAAAGTAGAGCTGCCATAACACCTGATAAAATAGGAAGCCATGTTTTAAGCTCCCAACTTACTTTATCCCACACTAGAATTGTTAGTCCAAAAATACTAATAGCCAGTCCTAAAAACTGCAACTTCGACATTTTATCTTTTAACCAGACATGAGCAATCCATGCCGTAAAAATTGGTGTCATTGCATTTAAAATTGAGACAGTACCTGCGGTTAGTGAGACGCTGGCATAAGCAAGAAAGCAAAAAGGAATTGCCGAACTAATAATGCCAATCCATGCTAGTGAACGCCAGTTTTCGATAAACTCTTGTTTGAGTTCTTGAGTAAATAAAAAGAGTGATAAACAAAGAGCTGCTACGACAATCCTAACGGTAATTAATGCAATTGGACCAAACACCTCGGCAGTCGCGCGCATAAATATAAAAGAGCTTCCCCAAATGGATGCAAGCAGAATAAGGAGAAAAATATCAGAAAGTTTCATCAGTGTAGTGGCCTAAATGGGGCGGGTTAGCGATTGTTAGATTTGTTATAGTAGAAATTAGAACTTTCACACTCTTTTAGGATGATTTCACTATGTTATTTCAGTTATCTAGAATAATAATATTATCGACGCTATTTTTGGCAAGCCCCGTTAAGGCTGAAAATGCTTGGCAACTCACCAAGCAAGAAGAGGGTATACAAGTTTATGTGCGTGACAACCCCAACTCCCCTTTAAAAATATTTAGAGGTGTCGTTACTTTGCCCGTAACAAAGCTAAGCTCTTTAGTGGCTGTGCTTGATGATGTAAAGGCAATGCCTCAACTTTTGCATAATTGTAAAAGTGCTAAAATCTTAAAAAAAGAAAATGATTTTTCAACGACATTATATGTTGTTAGCAAAATGCCTTGGCCAGTAAAAAATAGAGATTCCATTGTTTATTCTGTGATGACTCAAGACAAAAATACTAAAAAAGTATTAATTAAAATGCAATCTAAGCCAAAATCTGTGCCACCTAAAAAAGGAATGGTACGTGTACAAGCCATGTCGGGTTATTGGGAGTTTATGCCCGTTTTGGTTGATGGGAAAAACAGCAAAAATGTAAAAGTAACCTATGAGTTAAGCATAGACCCGGGAGGAAGCTTACCCAAATGGTTAGTCAATACCCTTGCGGTGGATTTTCCATTCTATACTTTGAAGAATTTACGAGAATTAGTGAAAAAACCAGTCTACAGAGATGCAAAAAGCCCTAATATTATCAATTAAGGCCTTTTTTCTTTACCCACCCCCCCTGTTTTTCGATGATTTGTATGAGAAACAGAGGTAAAAAGATACGAAATATCGAGTTGAGGACGTTTACTCAAGGTTTTTTTATCATCTAATACTTGTTTGTTTCAGTATTAGGTGATTTTTTATGCTTAAACTTCGCGCATTAATTCCAGCATCTCCGTTGCACTCATTGAGCCACTCATATCCGAACCTTCCAGTAAGCTGTCTGCTAACTCACGTTTATGCTTATGTAATTTTACGATTTTTTGCTCAATAGTATTTTCAGCCACTAAACGATAGATAGTTACAGGGCGTGTCTGTCCAATACGGTGTGCACGGTCAGAGGCTTGGTTTTCTACCGCAGGGTTCCACCAAGGATCCATATGAATAACATAATCAGCCGCCGTTAAGTTCAAGCCAGAACCCCCCGCTTTTAAGCTGATTAAGAATAATTCGCCTTCACCGTCTTGGAAAGCATCAACACGCTCTTTACGTTTTGCAACAGGCGTACTGCCATCAAGGTATTGATATTTTATGCCTTTGGCATCTAAGTATTCGCGAATTATACTCAAGTATTTTACAAATTGACTGAACACTAAAGCTTTGTGATTGTTTTCTAAAAGTTCTTCAACCAATTGTCCAAAGCGTTCCAATTTGCTACTTGTTAGCGTGCTGTCTTCCATAACTAATCTAGGGTGACAACTTGCAAGGCGGAGTTTTGTGATTGCTGCCAATACTTTAAGGTGATTCCCACCACCTTGTTTTTGTTCATCACTCTTACTCAGATTTTCAACGGCACTACTGCGAACAGCTTCATACAATGCACGTTCTGGTTCTGAGAGTGGAATCTCCACTGTAATTTCTGTCTTAGGTGGTAGCTCATCCAAAACTTGAGTTTTTGTGCGGCGCAAAATAAAGGGTTGGATTAGCTTTCGAAGATGTAAGCGTGCATCAGCGTCGCCATCACGCTCGATGGGCGTGATGAAGTGCTGCATAAACTGCTGTTGTGTACCGAGTAAACCAGGATTTAAAAAGCGGAATAAACTCCAAAGCTCGCCAAGGTGATTTTCTATTGGTGTACCTGTAGTGATCACTTTTAAATCAGCTTGTAGCTTGTGCGCAATTTTAGTTCGTTTGGCGTTGATGTTTTTAATAGCTTGGGCTTCGTCCAATACAATCGTTGCCCAATGTTTTTCGATAAATTCATCACCGTCTTGCTGTAATAAACCATAACTGGCGATAACGACATCAAACGGGCCGGCTCTTTCGAGTAATTCAGCACGTCCGCCATCACGATAAAAATAAGGGTTTAGCGTGGGCGCAAATTTACGAATTTCAGATTCCCAGTTATTACTTACTGAGGTTGGGGCGCAGACTAAAACAGGGCCAAGTTTTGCGCGCTCTAACAATAAAGCCAGTGTTTGAATCGTTTTACCCAAACCCATGTCATCTGCTAAACAAGCACCAACACCCCATTTAGCAAGGCGGCTCATCCAACGGAAACCTTCTTCTTGGTATTCGCGTAATTCGGTTTGTAGTGTTGAGGGTACTTGTGGGTTGTGTTCATCCAGCTCATGGATATTGTGGATGTGTTTCTTCCACGCTTCGTCTACTGTGAGTTCGCCAACCATATCGGTTAGGTCTTCTAATGCAAGTGATGCTAAACCGCTGATTTTTACACCCTCGCCACTTTGTTCTGCATAGCGCTGGATGGAATCTAATTTTTTACGGAATTGATGCGACAAGGAGATGTATTGCCCGTCTTCCATTTTTACAAAACGTCCGCGATTACCCTGGGTTAATCCTAGTAATTGTTTGAGCGATAATACAAGGCTAGGATCTGTTGATACCGTGCCTTCAAGCTGGAACCAGTCACCACTTTGGTTGATACTTAATCTTAAATTATTAGTATCAAAACGTGAGGCAATGCGTAATACCTCACCTTCTGGCCATGCTACGATTACGTTTTCTTCTTCTGCTTGTAATTGCTCTAAAAGCTCCAAACAATCTTGCGGATCATCCAGTAGATATTCGTCGTTAAACTCATCTTCTTCGCCTAAAATGCTGCTGTGCTGGAGCAAAGTGTCAAGCTGATACTTTTCTGTCTCTAAATCACGCGTGGTTGAATAGCGAACACCTTCATGTTCAACCGAGAGTTTTGAGCGACCATGCCCGGGTGGAAAATAAGCACCAAACTCACCAAAAGGTTTCACACGCAAAGTTGCACGTAATCCTTCGCCATAAGGGAGTAGGTTCGCATGAATACGGGTATCGGCTTCAATTTTTTCGGCATCGCTAACACCTTCTAAATCCGATTGAATATTAATCATCGGGGCAAGGGTGCTTAGCGTATTACGCAAGTCTTTCTCTGCCTCGCGTGGGATAACTATGCCGTTAGAGATTATCTCGCTAAGGCGCATTACCTGCTCACTTTTTTGGTAAATACAGAGACGAGTGGGTGTTTCTTTATGGATTAAATATTGGCTATCTTCTTGTGAGTTATCAAATGGCGGGTAGAAACTGATACGAAGGTTTTCACCTTCTTCACTCACGAGTAATTCAAAATCATTTTGACTTAACTCGATAGGAGTATTGCGCGCGCCATCCCAAAATAAGTTAGGGTGACCAACTAATTTTGGCCATGCAGAATTTAGGTCGAGCGTGAATTGTGGGCCACGGTGATAGTATGAGTCATAATCAGGTTGCTCAAAGATTGACGAAACGATATCAAGGTCTTGCTCTTTGAGTTGTGGTAATTCGTGTTGTTCTTTTTTCAGGCGCTTTAGGGCAATATTGCGCCCTTTTGACCAGCTTCCTTTAGTGGTTAATTTTTGTAGTTTTGGGGTGAGTGAGTATTCACCGTAGCGGTCTACCTCTAACATCCACGAGATTCTTTCTTGTGTGTCGCTCTCACCTAAAATATTATTAGCAGGCGTTGTGAGCTGGTTCATCGCGTGTAAAGCACGCTCCCATTCTGCTTGTGGTGTGACAAGGTCGAATAAAGTTTGTGTCCCTAAAGTGGTGTGCAAATCGTTAGCAATTCTTTTATATTGAGCTTTTTCATCAGCATCATCGCTGAATATTCCTAGCGCGTGAGCATATTCTGCTTGTAGCCATTGGTAGTTACCTGTTTTAGCTTTTTCATACTTGGCTTCAAGGACTTCAGTAACACCGTCAGATAAATCTTGCCCTAGCCAATGTTTGATAAGTGAATAGTAAATCACCGTCATACTGTTGTTTTCTAAGGCTTGCAATGGTGTGCTGAAGTTAAAGATGCCTGTTGCTAACGTTTCACCATAAGCTTGTAAGATTAGGTGGTCTATATCGTGGTCAACAGATTTTAAGGCTTTGATGGCAACGGCAATTTGAGCTTTATCTCCACTAGCAAGTAAGGCTAAAAAGCTGAATTTTTCAAATTCTGTGTTAAAAATAGCAATTGTATTTTTACGCTTTAAAAAGACCTCTCGGTATACCTCTTTAGCATTTTCGTATGCTTGAATAGCACCTTCTATATTATTGTGGCTGAGTTGTCTTGCGCTATTGGCAAGTTGCCAATGGAAGTGGCGATCATCATGTTGAACAGCGCTAGATGTATTGCTAAAGCTTTCAAGTAGTTTCTGTTGGCTTTCGGGTACAGGAGTGCCAGCAGGGAGTTCGGGGAATAAATCACTAATACCTGAAAATAAGCTATATCTTGCTTGTGGCTCAATTAAAAAGAATTGAAACCCTCGTTGATTAGGGATGTTAGCTTTGCGTTTTTCAAGTAAATCCCAAAGCTTTGATTGGTCTGATAAGTTTTTTAGGCTATGTTCAGAAAGCTCAATAAAAGTGAATCCGAACATATCATCGGTCAGTGCGTCGAGCAATTTTTCGTTAGTTGGTGAGCCAAATGTTGCAGGATAGAAGCCTGGATCAACGAGTTCAGAGTCTTGGTATTGATAGCGCTCTATGAGTAACTCAAGTACATGATTAAGCTTTTCGGCTTTACCTTGGAAAAGATAAATACGAGCGTGTGAAACACCATGCTCCAAGCTTTGCCAGAGTACACGGCCGAATGACTCAGTCGCTGAGAAAGATTTTAAAACTTGCTCAGAATATTCCGTATACACGCCGTCATTAATTGAGGTGAGTAAAATATCCTCACGTAAACCCGCTGGGCAATGGTATTTACCTTGTTCGCCAACAAGCCAATTTTCATGGATTAAATCTACTAAAAAAGGGCGTAAACTATGAAGCGTAAAACTTTCATCTGGGTCTTCTCCAGACTTAGGGTCATTAATACCCAAGCGGTGCAAGCAACTCGCAAACGGTGTCGCGGCAACAGGGGCATAAATAATAGAAATAACTTGAAGCAGTGATTGTTGAAGTTTTGATAGTTGATAGAACTTTTCACTGTCGAAAGGGTGCTGATTCATAGCTTGGATATCTTTTTATTTTGAGTAACCGAGCGATTATAAAATGTTTTGTGTTTATTCTCTATGCTTTCTATTCTTTTTTGAGATTATTATGCGAATATGGCCTCAATGATTGCAACTTATTTGATTTTCACGAGCCTTTTTTGTGCATCCTAGGCGTTAAGTTGAAATACAAATCAACGAAAAACAGGGGGGGGTAAGTAAATATTATGTTTCATTATGAAATATGGGTCTTTTGTTAGGGGTTAATATGTTTTCAGCGATTTTCGAATTCTTCAATTTTAAAAAACACCCAATACACCTTTGGTTATTCTTTGGTGTTATTCCTTTTATGATTATCTTGGTTTACTTGGTTCTGGATTACTTTCAGTATTACCGTATTTATAAGGATTTTAGTAAAAATATTAAAGATTATTTTTTCTTAACGATTGCGCCATTTGGCTTGCTAGGAGTCGGGATGTTTATCTATTATTTTTTAAAGACATATCCTTTATTTTTTAAGCGATTTACTTTTCATAAAGTGTTACTTTATTTCTTCCTAGTGGTGACAGTAATTAATTCTATTTGGATGTTATGGGTGCAGGTTGATACATTTCAGTGTAAGAGATTCTTGTGTGATTTTTTCATTATATTTCCTTTGGGTTCTATCGTAATCACCACAAGTTTGATGTTTATTTATGCATTGATACTTTTTGCTAAAGTGAGAAAGCATGAACTAGCCGACACAAATCCCTATTTGTAATTTGATGGTGCTTGGTCACAAGTATCAATACACCGCTAATCTTATTAAGTTATAAATACTCCCACATCTATATTAGAATAGGGGGAACTAAATAATAATAAAAAGAATGTAATTACCACTCATGAAAGACAATGATGTTCTTCAAAGTATCAGTACTGCCTATGATGAAAGCAAATGCTTGCTCGATAGTGCGTTACTGATCAAAAAAAATGAACTAGGCAAGGATGTTAGAGTGCCTACCTCATTTATGAATAGCTCATTTGGACTGTGGTTTTATACGGAGGGTCTTTCCCTCGCTAAAAACTCATTATTTAACTCTATGGTGGAGCAGCACCAGCAGGTTTATGGAAGTTACTCTAAGTTATTCCATGCGGCGAAACAGGGTGAAGATGTAGCAAAATCATATATTGAATTTGAAAGTCTCATTGAGTCATTCCATGAAAAAATAGATGAAGTAAAACAAGAGTTCAACAGTGATTTGCCAGAGCCAGAGCCAGAGCCAGAGCCAAAAATAGAATCCAAAAAAGAGTCTCCCTCTCAAGTTGTTAATATTGAGCGAGAAAAGCCTCATGAGGCAATAGCACGTGTAGTGCAAACTAATAAAGCAAATCCCTCTATCGATAAAGGTCTAAGTAGAACAGAGGCGCTATTAGAAAAATTAAAAAATCAAAAAAAAGAAACTAACTCGTCTTCAGAAACAAAAAAGACCTTTAGTTCAAAGCCTAAAAGTGATGTAACGACTAGATCAACGAGCATTCATGATGAATTGCAGCAAGAAAATAAAAATCAATTTGAGCTAAAACAAGAATTAATAGAGCAAGAGTTAGTTCAAGTTAAAGACCGGCAAAGACTATTTACAAAAACAATTAACCAACTTGATTATCATCATTTATTGAAAGAAAAAGAAATCAAGCTTGAGGCTAAAGCCTGCAAAGATAAGTTGTCTCAAAGTTCTATATTAAAGAAGAAAAAACTTAGTAACCTAAAAGAAATTGAACGTAAAAGAGAAACTACTCAGCAAGAATTTGAAGAGATGGAGCTTGCCAGTATAGAATTTGAAAAAACTAATCTTCATGAGCGAACCAAAGAAAAAGAGATAACGGATAAGATAGAGCAAGAATTAAAGCTGATTGAAAAAGATCATAAAAAGATCATTAATAAGCAGACTAAAAAGAAGAAAGTGCTTGAAGAGCTTAGAAAACGAGTTCAGCAAGCTGAAAGAGAGCTAGATTCTCTTCTTGAAGATGAACTTGAAATTGATAAGGAGCAAGCGCTAATTTCAAATAAAAAATTAAAAGTACAACATGAGATTGAAGAGAAGTTAGTCAAACAACATCAAGATAGAGAGCATTACTTAGAGTTAGAAGAGCTAAAATTCCAAAGCCTACAACGACTCAAAAAACAGTATTTCTCTATCCAGCAAGAAATTCTACATCTTGAGCATGAGCAAAAAAATATAGTCCACAGTGGAAAAGAGTCAGAATTAGTGAGGTTGAAAGAAATAAAGAAGTTGCAGGAGCAACGAGATCTCAAACAACAAATGTTGGACGTACTAGAGTTGGAGTATCAGCAAAAGAAATTAGAATTAAAGGAAATAACAAAGGAGCAAGATTTAATACTTAAAGATGACTCAATGGATGAAATGAAAGAGCTTTTTGCATTATAAAATTTGTGGAGGCGAGTTACATCACTGGGTAGTTAAGGAGAGACTGATTAAGTCCAATTAGTTTTCGCTTGTCAAATCAGCCGATATTTTCCACGAAGATCGACGCAATAGAATGACTATTACGTCTCACTTCGTGAAAAATAGCGGCAGATTTTTCTGCGCTAAATTCTAATCGACTTAATCAGTCTCTCCTTAACACGACTAGACTATTATTCAGAGGTTCCTTAATGTACGATTACAAGCTTGGTGTATATTGGCTTTTTATCTCAAGCTAAAAAGTAGCAATTGGATGAAGTTTATTTTCAGACATGGAAACGGTTGACACGGCTAGCCACAATCACTATATTAGCGCCCCTCGGTTTTAGGATGTATTATTAACCGTATGGCTATATAGCTCAGCTGGTTAGAGCACATCACTCATAATGATGGGGTCCCAAGTTCGAATCTCGGTATAGCCACCATATATTAAAAAGACTATGCGAAAGCATGGTCTTTTTTTATGCCTGTAAAATATACAAAACCAAGAAAAAGAGGGGGGGTGGCAAATATAATTATCAGTTTTATAGCCAAAAAGCTTAAAACACGCCTTAAACCCTTAAAAGCACACTATTTCTGGGGTGTATTTTCTTTTAAATCGTATTATTATGTTGAACTTTTACAGTTGGCTCGATTGCTAATTGTTAATCAAGTTTGATTAGGATTTTTATTGTGAAATTATCAGGTGCAGAGATATTCATCGAATGTCTTAAAGCAGAAAATGTAGATACCATCTTTGGTTATCCAGGTGGTGCAGTTTTATTTCTTTATGATGAACTGTACAAAGCAGAAGAGCGTGGCGATATTCGTCATATTCTTGCTCGCCATGAGCAGGGTGCTGTGCATGGCGCTGAGGGCTATGCAAAGTCAACCGATAAACCGGGTGTGGCAATTGTAACATCAGGCCCAGGTGCTACCAATGCTGTCACAGGTATTGCTGATGCATATATGGACTCTGTTCCGTTAGTTGTTATAACGGGGCAAGTGCCACTGAGCTTGGTGGGCAAAGATTCTTTCCAAGAGATCGATATCGTTGGTATCACACGCCCTTGTGTAAAACATAATTTCATCGTGACTAAAATTGAAGATATTGCACCTACCATGCGTAAGGCATTTTATTTGGCAACCACAGGTCGCCCTGGCCCTGTTTTGGTGGACATCCCTAAGAACCTAACTGATCCTAAGGTTGAAAAAATCAAATTTGATTATCCTAAAGATTTAATCATGCGTTCTTATCAGCCCACGATTAAGGGTAATAAAAAGCAAATCAAAAAAGCACTCGAAATGATTGCTAACGCTAAAAAACCTGTTTTATATGCGGGTGGCGGTGTGGTTTCTTCAAAAGCACACAATGAGCTTACTGAATTTGGGCGCGCATTTAACCTTCCTGTGACTAATACTTTAATGGGCTTGGGTACATACCCTTCAAACGATAAACAATATATCGGTATGCTAGGTATGCATGGTACGTTTGAAGCAAACCGTGCCATGCATTATGCAGATTTAATTATCTGTGTTGGTGCGCGTTTTGATGATCGTGTAACTGGAGATTTGAATAAGTTCTCACCTGATGCAAAAGTGATTCATATTGATATCGACCCTGCGAGTATTTCAAAGAACGTGAAAGCGCATAACCCGATTGTGGGAGATGTAAAAGAAGTTTTAACATCGATGTTTGCGATGATGAAAGAGCAGAAAATCAAACCTGATACAAATGCTTTTGACGCATGGTGGAAGGAGATTAAAACATGGCAGAGTGAAGACTGCCTAAGCTACGACCAAGATGATAAAATTATCAAAGCACAATATGTTGTTGAGAAGTTATGGGAGGTCACAAACGGTGATTCTTATGTAGCATCTGATGTGGGTCAGCACCAAATGTTTGCGGCGCAATATTACCGCTTTAATAAGCCAAACCGTTGGATAAACTCTGGCGGGCTAGGCACAATGGGCTTTGGTTTGCCAGCGGCAATGGGCGTACAGCTTGCTCACCCAGAAGAAGTGGTCAATGTGATTACGGGCGATGGTAGTATTCAAATGTGTATTCAAGAGTTGGGTACTTGTAAGCAATACAATTTGCCTTTGAATATCATTAACCTGAATAATGGCTATTTAGGCATGGTGCGTCAGTGGCAAGAATTCTTCTATGAAGAACGCTACGCAATGACGTATAACCAATCTCTACCTGATTTTGTAAAATTGGCTGAAGCTTATGGTCACGTTGGTGTGCGTATCGAAAAGCCATCTGATGTTGAAGGTGCTTTGCGTGAAGCGATAAAAGATACTAAACGATTACACTTTCTTGATTTTGTGGTTGAAGAGCAAGGAAATGTGTATCCGATGATCCCTGCGGGGTATGGGCATAATGAAATGTATCTAACTAAACAAGATGCGATTGATGATATGAACGGGAAGAAGAAATAGCTATGTTTATCACTCATGAAGAAGAAAAGGTAAAACGCACAAGGCATATCATTTCCCTTTTAATGGAGAATGAAACCGGCGCACTATCACGTGTTTCTGGCTTGTTTTCACAACGTGGCTACAACATCGAATCATTAACGGTTGCCCCAACTGATGATCCAACCATGTCGCGTATGACTGTTGTTACCAAAGGTAATGATGCGTCGATAGAGCAAATCATCAAACAGCTTAATAAGTTGGTTGATATTGTAAAAGTCATGGAGCTTTCAGATTACTCCCATATTGAACGTGAAATCATGTTTGTAAAAGTGGCCGCAACGAATATGGAATCGTGTGCATCAATCAAGCGTATGGCAGATATTTTTCGCGCTAACGTGATTGATGTAAAAAACAAAATGTACACCATTGAGATTACTGGTCGCCCTGATAAATTGGATGGCTTTTTAGAAACAATGGAAGATCATAAAGTTGTTGAAGTAGTACGTTCTGGCGCGATGGGAATTACGAGAGGCAGTAACGCTTTAAAGATATAACCAAGATTTAAATGTACCACCAGTCCCCTCTCCCTAGCAGGGGGAGGGCTAGGGAGGGGGTAGAAACCCCTGAATTAGAATGGGCTGGTGGTGTGAAAATTAATTTAGTTTAAAGGAAAGAATAATTATGAATATCTATTACGACAAAGATTGTGACCTATCTATCATTAAAGGTCTAAAAGTTGCCATCATCGGTTTTGGTTCACAAGGTCATGCACACGCGGCAAACCTTATGGATTCTGGCGTTGATGTAACAGTTGGTCTACGTATTGGCTCACCATCAATCGAAAAAGCAGAAGCTTACGGTCTTAAAACCGCAGATGTTCCAACAGCAGTAGCTGGTGCAGACGTTATTATGATTTTGACTCCAGATGAGTTTCAATCAGTACTTTACCGTGACGAGATCGAGCCAAACATCAAGCAAGGTGCTACATTAGCATTTGCTCATGGTTTTGCGGTTATTTACAATCAAGTGGTAGCACGTAAAGATTTAAACGTAATTATGATTGCGCCAAAAGCACCAGGTCATACGGTGCGTTCTGAGTTTGTTCGTGGTGGTGGTGTTCCTGATTTGATCGCGGTTGAGCAAGACGCCACAGGTAATGCAAAAGAGATTGCACTTTCTTACGCATCAGGTGTTGGTGGTGGTCGTACTGCCATTATCGAAACAACTTTCCGTGATGAGTGTGAAACTGACCTATTTGGTGAGCAAGCAGTACTTTGTGGTGGCGCGGTTGAGCTAGTTAAAGCAGGCTTTGAGACATTGGTTGATGCCGGCTATGAGCCAGAAATGGCATACTTTGAGTGTTTACATGAGCTAAAGCTAATCGTTGATTTAATGTTTGAAGGTGGAATCGCAAACATGAACTACTCAATCTCAAATAATGCTGAATACGGTGAGTATGTAACAGGCCCTAAAGTTATCAATGATGAGTCTCGAAGAGCAATGAAAGAAGCATTAGATAATATCCAGTCTGGTGAGTACGCAAAGCGTTTCATTTTAGAAGGTCAATCAAACTACGCATCAATGACAGGCTATCGTCGTAACAATGCAGAGCACCAAATCGAAGTGGTTGGCGCAAAGCTTCGTAAGATGATGCCTTGGATTGCAGCAAATAAGCTGGTTGATACTGATAAGAACTAATTATTGATTGGCTTATGTCACTTTTAGTTTTCAAAAAAACCCAATCATTTGATTGGGTTTTTTTGTGCCTGTAGAAAAGAGAATCTGCTTGTGAATTCTCAATGCTTCTATTGGCTAATTACAACATGCTCTCATCATGGTTCTTTCTAAAAAAATAGTTGCACTTATAAGTGTTGGATTACTGTTATTAGGTATTGGTATCCCTAGCTTATGGTTTAGCCTGCATAACCCGATGAAGCCTTTGTATGTGGAGGTAGTTAATGGTACGAATACGTTAATTCCTACTGTGGTGATAGAGCACGGCCGTACAGGACTGCAAGAGAAGATAACTATTGTGCGATTAAAGCCGAGAGAAAGCCGAGTAATTGCACTTAATCATAAGCCCGGATTAGGGTTTAACGTATTGGCAAACTTTGCTGATGGTAGTAAAACAGAAATTTGCGGGGGGAAAAGTAAAGACTATTGGTTTTTCAGAGAAACGATCACAAAATTTGGAATTTATACCACGCCGATTAGATAAAAAAAGCCACTCAATAGAGTGGCTAATTAGGAGGCGAGAAACAAATCTGTATCTCGAGGGAGATACTATTAGTTTATTATTTTGTAGTCATTGATCTATGTTAATGAGTAGCCCATAAATTATCCACAGGCGCAGAACTAAAATTAATAACTCTCTAGATCCTTGTTTATTAGCTTGTTTAAAGTTTAGGCAATAAAGATGAATGGTAAATATCGGACTACCGTTTATCCGTTTAAAGCCACCAAGATACAGTGCCACCTTTCTCTTCTTTATAGCTATCCATTATTCTATTTTTGTAGGTGAGGATGTTACCGTTATTGGGTGATTGTAAGGACTATAAATTAACAAGGAGTGTTAAGTGGATTTAAATGTTGTACAAAAGATGGGGCACGGTAATTCGTATGTAGCTCCTGATTCTCATTTCATTAGCTCGGTAGCATTATTTTCTACTAGTCTGCCTTGGGGGAAGTTTGAACGTTTTTTCGAGAAGAGGAAATTAGTCAATCTCAGTGGAAGTGAGCAACTCATTCTTTTACGCCTTATCGCCTTACAAGAGTTGCTTTGTTTGAATGATGATGATTTATTAAAATGGAGTAAACATCAACTTCACTTATTTAGTTTTATGCAGCCAAGTTATACACCTCGTATGCCAACAAAAGAATTGCTCGTTGAATTTAGAAAAAAGTTCGATGAAATAGGTTTGCTTAAACCTTTTAGAAAACAGTGTCAAAGAATAGTACAGGAGCACGAAAGTCGCTTCCCTCCTATATCATCTAATTCAATTGTCAGGCATCGAGAGGCTAGTGATACCAAGGTTGACTTGCCAAATGTAGCAAATAACTCTGACACAGCTTGTCCAAGTTGTGGGAGTCACAATGTAGTTAAATTAACACAATCACAAGAGGCATCAAGCTTGCCTAGCATCAGTTTTTCTCGTTGTCGCTTTTGTGGAAACACGTTCAGAGATTAACTAGCCTTTTTATATAACCCACCCTGTATAAACCGGGAACATAGGTAACACAATATCATTAAAATCAGGCATAGGAGGAAACAACTATGCCATGGATGGAGTTAGATATTGTGGAATTACGCAAACAATTTATACAAGAATTTATATCTCAGGATTACCCTAGTATCAAACGTCAACTAACTTGTCCGATTGGCGACAACTAACTTGTCCGCTTTTGATTTAACTTTTCTGCGTGTTTTTTTCGATAGCTTTCTCCTTCTATTTTATAAATATCCGCATGGTGTACCAAC
>Ga0256839_1004148_pt1 | contig 14380 bp, 11 predicted proteins | sample 354166metaG_FD_185968 | JGI IMG/M metagenome (GOLD analysis project Ga0256839, IMG submission 185968) | Hydrothermal vent microbial communities from Mid Atlantic Ridge, Atlantic Ocean - 354-166 | ecosystem: Environmental > Aquatic > Marine > Hydrothermal vents | place: Atlantic Ocean: Mid... | reverse complement strand
AATTAAAGGTATTTTCAACCCGACACCCTTGAGTGTTGATCTACACACTACCCTCCACGACTGCATCAAACTGATGCGCCAAAAACAGATCAGCAGCCTGATTATCACCGAAAACCAGCGCCCGGTCGGGATCTACACCGAAGCGGATATTGTGAGAACATTCAACCATTCGCTTGATTTTAATAACACCACTATCCGCGAGTTGATGAGTGCCCCGCTCATTACCGCAACTGAAAATATTAATGCATTTGATGCCAGCACACTGCTCACCATAAACCGCATTCGCCACCTTGTGATCACCACAGAGCGTGGTGAACTCAGTGGCATTCTCACCCAAACAGACATCATCGCCTACTTCAGTAAAGAGCACGCTATTAACATGGGCACGGTGGATAGCGTCATGACCAAGCGAATGCTCACCGTAAGCCCTCTCTGCGCTGTACATGAGGTTGTTGAACTCATGAGTAGCTTCACCTCTGGCTGCGCGATTGCCATTGAAGATGAGAAACCTGTCGGTATTCTTACCGAGAGAGACATGGCCTCGCTGATCATACGACAGGTCGGTATTAACAGCCTGACAATGGCCGATGTCATGACATCCCCTGTCACCACTATCAGTAAAGATATGGGTACGATTGATGCGATTTCTATCATGAATCAGCGCAAAATAAGACGACTGATTATCGTTGATGAGAAGGGGCAGGTTTCCGGCGTGTTAATTCAGGAGGATATTATCCGAAGCCTGGGCGGGAGTTATATTGACCTCCTCAAAGAGGCGCTGATCGAACAGGATGATACGCTTCACCAAGCCCAGCGAGAGTCTAAAACTAATAAAACACAACTGGAAAACCTGCTTCAATCTCCATTGGGCCTCGCGATTATTGCCACCGATCAAAACTTCAATATCTCCTACCTCAACAAGGGAGCAGAGCAGACATTTGGCTTGCAACAAGGTAGTCACCGTCATCAGCGGGTAACGGAGATACTCGAGTGCGGTGCGTTCAATGAGCAGAACCTTGATACAGCAATGCAAAGCATCAACTCGGAAGGTTTTTATACCTTTAGCCACCGGATTCAGGTAGATGGCGAACCACAACATTTAGAGACCCGAATCACGCCGATTATTGAAAACCAGCAGATGATTGGCTACACCTTTATCTCGCGAAACATTACCGAGCAACTCTCAACCGAGCGAAACTTGCGCCTGGCAGCCCATGTTTTTGAGGCGGCCATTGAAGGTATTCTGGTCACCGATGCTCAAGGTATTATCCAGTCGGTCAATCCCGCATTTAGCCGAATCACTGGTTACAGTGCTGATGAAGTGATCGGTAAAAAATCGCGCCTACTACAAACCAAGCAGCAGACAAAAGAATTTTATGAAACCATGCGCCGCGAACTGATAACGGTGGGCTTTTGGCAAGGGGAGATTTGGAGTAGACGAAAAAATGGTGAGATATTTCCGGAGCGGCTGAGCGTCTCATCAATACGTGACAGCAACCATAATATCACCCAATACACCGCAGTATTTTATGATATTACGGAGATAAAAAAACAGCAGGATAAACTCAGTTATCACGCCTACCACGACCCACTCACAGAGCTGCCGAATCGACAGCTGTTTAAAGATCGCCTGGGCCAGGCGATAACGCGAGCACGGCGGCATGATGCCCAGCTCACTGTTATGTTCATCGATCTCGACTATTTCAAACGTCTCAATGACACCTTTGGACACCAGGCGGGAGATGAGTGTTTACAAGAGATCAGCATGCTATTTCGTGGTGAATTGCGTGAAGGCGATACCGTTTCACGTTATGCAGGCGATGAATTCACTATTTTGCTCAATGATAATATCAACAAAAAAGCCGCCACCTTAGTGGCTGAAAAGTTACTGAATCTCTTTAAAAACCCCTTTCTGATCCAAGGGCGCGAGGCCTATCTGGGTGCCAGCATCGGTCTTGCCAGCTACCCGGAGGATGGCACTACCCCCGACACATTAATTAAAAATGCGGACACCGCGATGTACCATGCCAAAAAGAGTGGTCGTAACAGGATATCCCACTTTCAAGCGGAGATGGCGACACAACTCAAGCAGCGAGCCAGCCTCGAATCAGAGCTACGCAAAGCCCTCGGCAACCATGAACTCACCATCCGTTACCAACCGATCATTGACCTGCACAGCCGCGCCATCACCTCCATGGAAGCGCTGTTGCGCTGGGATAACAGCGCCAACGGCCACATCCCGCCCAAGCAGTTTATTCCCATTGCAGAAGAGAGCGGCCTCATCATCCCCATTGGTGAGTGGGTGCTGCGCCAAACCTGTAAACAGATCTCACAGTGGCAAATTGACGACATTACCGGACTCGCGGTTTCGGTCAACCTCTCTGCCCGTCAATTCAGGGAGAAAGAGCTACTCTCGACCATCGAACGCATACTGGATGAGACCGGCCTTAAACCACAACAGCTCAGTCTTGAAATTACTGAAAACAGTATGATGCACGACATGGAGAACTCAGTTGCCACACTGAATTGCTTGAAAAAACTGGGGGTGCGCATTTTTCTGGATGACTTCGGAACCGGCTACTCCTCCCTCACCTGCTTGCAGAAATTTCCCATTGATGTGCTCAAGCTCGACCACGCCTTTGTGCGTCACATCGGGATTGATAACAATACAACCCGGCTCGCCTCTGCCATTATCACCATGGCAAAAGACCTCTCCCTTGAAGTGATTGCAGAGGGGGTAGAGAATCACACCCAACTGCAATTTTTAAAGGAACACGGCTGCGATAAAGTGCAAGGTTACCTGTTCCACAAGCCGCTGACAGAAGAGGCGCTAAAAAGAGCCCTTAAACGACAACAGAAGCTGTGATAATCGAATAGTTTCTTGGGACTACTCCCCTTTTGCTTTTTTCTTACTTGATGGCGGCAGGCAATAAGATTGCAGGTATTCAAGGAACTCATCTTTCAACTCGGCGTGCTTGATGCCCAGCTCAACGGAGGCTTTAAGGTAGCCCAGCTTGCTACCACAATCATAGCGAGGCCCTCGGAAGGTGTAGGTCAGCACCTGCTGCTCATCCATCAAACTCGCAATGGCATCAGTCAGCTGGTATTCGCCACCCGCACCCTTAGGGGTTGATTCAAGCAGCTCAAAGATTCTGGGGGTGAGGATATAGCGCCCGACAACGGCAAGATTTGAGGGGGCTTCTTCCGGCTTTGGCTTCTCTACAATCGCTGCCACATGTCCAACACGCTCTCCCTGATCCTTTATATCGACAATACCGTATTTGGAAGTCTCCTCCTTAGGCACATACTCTACCCCCAGCACCGAGGAGTGCCGATAATCATAAACATCGACCATTTGTGCCAGCGCCCCGGCATCTTCGCCATCAATCAGATCATCCGCAAGAATGACCGCGAAAGGCTCGTTGCCCACCACATCTTTGGCACACAACACCGCATGCCCTAACCCCAACGCTTCGGCCTGGCGAATATAGACGCAGGAGACACCCTCTGGAAGAATGTTTCGCACTAACTCGAGCAGCGCGGTTTTACCCTTGCGCTCTAATTCAGCCTCTAATTCGTAATTTTTATCAAAATGGTCCTCAATAGAGCGTTTGCTGCTACTAGTAACAAAGATAAGCTGCTGAATGCCAGCCGCTACCGCCTCTTCAACAGCATACTGAATCAGTGGTTTATCCACCACTGTCAGCATCTCTTTCGGGTTAGCTTTGGTTGCGGGAAGAAAACGTGTTCCCATACCCGCCACCGGGAAAACTGCTTTTCGGACATTTTTATTGTTTTTTGCCATGACCTACCCTTAACCATCCTTTTGAGATAAAAAAATCACTACCAACGATTGCTGCTGGCAGAACATACCCTATGTTAACCACCCTGCTGATACAAATCCAGATAAAGCATAGGGAAGCTCCGATCAAGTCGTGACTGCTTTACGCTGGCTGAAACCGCCCTCATTTACAGCTGTAAACTCCGGTTTTTCGGTCATTTTTGCCTTGCGGGAACAAAAACCATTTCTCCTACAAAGCTCTCACCTTATAATGTCCACTTCAAATTAGTGAGTAGAGCACCATGGCCACACTGTTTTTCAAACTAAAGGGCGTGCCTGATCGCGAGGCGGATGAGATTCGTCAGTTACTGGATGACCATGAGATCTCATTTTATGAGACACCGCCCAGTATATGGCAAGTCTCGATGGAAGCGATCTGGCTGCGGAATGATGAACAGCTCGAACAGGCAAAACAACTGCTGGCAGAGTATCAACAGCAGCTCTCGGCGCGGGTGAAAGATGAGTATGCCGAGCTGGAAAAACAGGGAAAAGCGCCTAATTTATGGGCGCGTTTTAAAGAGGACCCCATGCAGTTTATCGTCTTTTCGCTGATTATAGCCCTGGTGATTTATCTATCGATCATACCCCTCTCCTCCCTGAGCTTTGATTAGTTAAATACAATAAATAACCATATAAAACAAAATATAGAAGGGGATATCTAATGTAAATTAGATTAGGGAAGCAAGTTTTTGCGCCCCTCCTGTATCGACTGGGTCGAGCCGTCCAAAAACTGACGCGCCTCCTCCATCATCTCCGGGTCGGTGTACAGCGGCATCTCCTCTTTAGTGAGAAACAGTGCTAATGCAAATCCAACCACCACACCGACAACAAAGCCTAAAACCAATTTATTCATAATATGATGTAATCCACAGCTACTTTTATTTGAATACTAGGAATCTCTGATTAAGCCTGGATGGATTTAGGTTGAGCGGAAATTGTTCTCATTTGTTCCGAAATACGCAGCAATAGTTGTTCTATGGGTGCAGTTTTCGGGATAAATGAGGGCGATTTCAGCCAGCGTAAAACATTCACGACTTGATCGGAGCCTCCTTTAGCATAACGACAATACCCACGATGACAAGCCTTTACCTTTAATAGCGTAGTCAGCTCAGGTACAATGATATTCAATCCCTACAAGCTCACAGATAGACCATGACCCCAGACCAATATTGCCAGGATAAAGCAGCCTCCAGCGGCTCAAGTTTCTACTACAGCTTTATGTTCCTGCCTACTGAACAGCGTCAAGCTATTATCGCCCTGTATGCCTTCTGTCGTGAAGTGGATGATGTTGTGGATGAGTGCAGCGACCCTGGCTTGGCGCGCATTAAATTGCAATGGTGGCGCGATGAAGTCAGCAAAATTTTTGAGGGTGAGCCTACTCAACCCGTTGCACAGGCGCTTAAGCAGAGTGTTAAAAAATTCAACCTACCGCTAGAACATTTCCTCGAGATCATCGACGGTATGGAGATGGATCTCAATCAGGTACGCTACCGCAGTTTTAAAGAGCTCCAACTCTACTGCTACCGCGTGGCCTCTGTGGTCGGCCTGATGGCCGCTGAGATATTTGGCTTCGAAGATCGCCAAACCCTCGATTATGCCCTCAACCTTGGGCTCGCCTTTCAGCTCACCAATATTGTGCGGGATGTTCGTGAGGATGCCATGCTCGGCCGCATCTACCTTCCCGCCGATGAGCTGGCCAAATTTAGCGTCAGCGAGCAGGATATTCTGAGTGGACAACAGACAGAAGCGGTCACCCAGCTCATACAATTCCAAGCGCAACGCGCCCATGAGTATTATCAAAAAGCCTTTGAACTACTCCCGGAGTCGGATCGTTTCAAACAACGCAGCGGCATTATTATGGCCGCTATCTACCAAGCTACCCTCGCTGAAATTGAAAAAGATAACTACAACGTACTCAAGCATCGCATCAAGCTCACCCCCCTACGTAAGCTGTGGCTCGCGTGGAAAACGGCACGCAGTGAAAAACGACGCAGCAAAAGCTTTAAAGCCGCGTAAGCTGCTCGGCACACCAAGCCGCCAATAACCCATTGACATAAAGACAATTATCATGCAGACAATTCCACAAGCGTATCAAGCAGAGGCCAGCTGCTTAACTGAGCGGGTTATTTTAGTGACCGGTGCCACCTCCGGCATCGGTGCAACGGCGGCTGAAACCTTTGCCAGCCACGGGGCAACCATCATATTGTTGGGACGAAAGCAGCGTGCTCTTGAGCAGATCTACGACCGCATAGAGGCATCAGGTGCACCCAAGCCTGCGATTATCCCCTGTAACTTGGAGACAGCCACCCGGCAAGACTTTCAAACCTTGGCAGGTAAAATTGAGCAGGAGTTTGGTCAGCTGGATGGCATTCTGCACAACGCAGCCACACTGGGTTCACTAACACCCATCGAGCACTACTCTGCTGCCGAGTGGAACAAGGTGATGCAAGTTAACCTCACTGCACCGGTTTTTTTGACCCAAGCTTGCCTAAAAATATTAAAGAAATCGCCCGATGCCAGCATCCTTTTTACCTCGGACAGCGTTGGTCGAAAAGCACGCGCATACTGGGGGGGATACAGCATCAGTAAATTTGGCATCGAGTCACTCACCCAGATACTCGCGGATGAGCTTGAGGAGAACACCCACATTCGAGTTAACAACATTGACCCAGGCGCCATCCTTACCCGCTTTCGAAAAAATGCCTACCCTGGTGAAACGAATGAGGCACTGCGCCATCCAACTGAACTCATGGATGATTACCTCTACCTGATGGGGCCAGATAGCAAAGGTGTCAATGGCGTAGCCTTTACCGCACGCCCCTGATTTTTTGACGTTGTTAGCGTCAAAAATGCCACATAGCGTGCATCAAAACCGTAAGTGGCCGCTCTATTGCCGCCACACAAATAACAGAAAAAACATCTAATAGGCTGTTTATTAAGCAAATAATTTCAATGAAATAAAAGCGGCATGTTTTTCGCATAATTCCCAGTAAGATAAATTTTCCGGAGATTGTCAAAATGTCTACAGCCATCCCCTTTGTCGCTGAAACATTGACAGGCATCACCAGGCAGCACACAAAAAATGTCGTTGTGAATCGTGCCCGTATTGAAGCATTTAGTGATCAGGCCTCACAATTCACTGGCCTACTGCAAACATCACTTGAACTGCCCGTGGTATTAAATATTTTTGCCGAACAGACAGAAAAGGTCCTCCCCTTTGCCGGCATCACCTACTCCAACGCCGAGAACAAAGAGGATATTACCATTGGTGAACGTGGCCGCCACAGCTGTAGTTACCGACTCACCCTAGAAACAGAAACACTGGGTGAAATTTGCATCAGCCGACGCCAGCACTTTAGCGAAGATGATCTGGAGCTGTTTGAAAAACTGATCGCACTACTCCTCTACCCTCTTCGTAACTGCCTGCAATTCCAGAAAGCAACCAGAGCGGCCAGCAAAGACCCTATGACAGGCCTAGATAATCGCCGCAGTATGGATGAGCAGATTGCCCATGAAAGCAAACTGGCGCTGCGCTATGGCAATCCGCTGGCGATGTTAGTGCTCGATATTGACCACTTCAAGCGCATCAATGATAACTACGGCCATAAGGCGGGTGACTGCCTGATAAAAGCATTTGCCGACATCATGATAAACACCGCTCGTACCACTGATTACGCCTTCCGCTATGGTGGTGAAGAGTTTGTCATGCTACTACCCAACACCAGCCCCGAGGGTGCAATGCTGGTAGCAGAGCGTATGCGCCAAGTCGTAGAACAGACCAAATGCATCTGCCATGGAGAGACCTTAACCATGACCACCAGTGTTGGTGTCTCCTACCTCACCAGTCAGGACCGCGATGACAGCCTATTCCGAAGAGCCGACGATGCACTCTACAAGGCTAAAAATAGTGGGCGAAACCGAGTTTGTAGTAGCGATTGAGCTGAGGAAACTCTAAAAAATCCATTATTACACGCTTCTATCTGAAGAGTAGCACGATAATAATAATGGCAAATATCAATGAGACAGATTGCCAAAAAAGCACCGGATTGCGCTCTAGCAGTGGCGGTTTCGTTCTATTGACAAAGCTTTTGTTGGGACGACGAAGGTCATAGATAAATTCTGATATTGTATCGTATCGCTTAATTGGATCTGGATGAACCGCTTTTTTGATCGCCTCATCCACCCAGACGGGGATTTCACGCTCATCATCGAGCACACTTTGATATTTTAGCCTTCGTTGTGCCGCTTTGGTACGCGACTTGGCCACATGCGTCCCATAGGGCAGTCTCCCAGAGAGCATTTGATAACAGATCACCCCGAGTGAAAACATATCCGAGCGCTCTGTACTCACCTCGCCAAGAAAACACTCTGGTGCGCTATAGATTGCCGTGCCCAGTACCTCCTGCTGCTCAATACTGTTCGTAACCCCTACCAGCCCAGCCACCCGAACAGAGCCAAAGTCGATAATTTTTGCCGTTCCCATCTCATCAATCATGATATTGTCGGGCCTCAGATCCTGGTGAAACATCTCTTGACGATGAAATGCCCGTAACCCGATGGCAATTTGCTCCATAAGAGTGCGTACCACCTCAATATCAGGCTGCGGATTGTCGGTCATCCACTGCTTCAACGTCTGTCCTTTGATAAATTCGGTGACAATATAGAGATAGTTTCTCTTGCGGGTCTGCAAGCACGGCTTTAGTACGTGGGCATTATTGATGCGGCGGGCAACCCACTCCTCCATTAGAAAGCGCTCTAGATATTCAGGGTTATTGCGAAGATCAACCGAGGGGATTTTCAAAACAACCTGCTCGCTGCTCTCCACATCCACTGCCAGATAGATATGACTGCGGTGGCTAATCCGCAACTCGCGGATTATCTCATAGCCATCAAACACCATCCTCGCTTTAAGCTCGGGAGGAAAAGGAAGCCTGGTCAACTGCTTATAGGCCTCTCCAACATCCTGGGTTGGCAGCTTATCGACTCTGACAATTTGAATAGTCAGGTTATCACTACTCCCCTGTTGAAGAGCCTCCTCAATAATCAGCGCAGCTGCTTTGTCTAAATCGGCCTGGTGAGATCTAATCGTCTCGATGATAAAATCATCGGCGGCATACTCATAAACACCATCGGTTGCCAACACATAGAGATCCCCCACTTCCAAAATAAAGGATTGATAATCCAGTTCGAGTTCATCACCCATGCCAAGCGCACGTTTCAGATAACTTTTATCTTTTGAGACCCAAAGCCGATGGTCTTCGGTAATCTGTTCGAGGCTGTTTTTAACTAGGCGATAAACACGGGTATCCCCCACATGGAAAATATGTGCAGTATTAGAGCGGATCACCAACGCGGTGAAGGTACAGACATAACCCTTGTCGGGTAAATAGCGGTAGGGGCTGTTGCGGGTTTGCAGGTAGAGCCAAGAGTTTGCCGCCTTCAGTACCCGCTGTACGGATGTTTTAACCGTCCAGGATTCGGGCGTGGAAAAATAGTCTTCCAGAAAACTTTTAATGGCCACTTCACTGGCGTGTTGACTCACTTCACTACTGCTAATGCCATCTGCCATGGCAACCGCAACCCCCTTGGAGGTTAACTGCGGCTCCTTCGGCACACAGGCACCATGAAAATCTTGATTGATCTCTTTGCGGCCTTTATCTGACCCTTGGCCAATAGAGACATTTAATTGATTCAGCATTGTGGTCAATCCATCATCATATATTCTCATCCACAGACAGATTTTCAAGCTATTGATTTAACCATTAAATCCATAGATTGTGAAAAGATCTGTCTGTGGATGAGGGTATATTGGAGGCGAGGAGAGGCGGAGAGCACCGAGCGTAAAATCGATCGGATACTCAGCCCCCTAAAAACAAGCGATTTTTATGATTTACTTACTGATCTTGCGATCAGGGCTTGTTCTAACGTGCGTATAGTAGAGTGGTAGTGCCACAAATACCAAACCACCTACCAAATTACCTAACACCGTGGGTAACTCATTCCAAAGAAGGTAATCGGAGACAGTGAAATCACCGCCCATAATCATTGAAAATGGGAACAAAAACATATTAACGATTGAGTGCTCAAAACCCATATAGAAGAACAACATGATCGGCATCCACATGGCCGCAATTTTACCGGTGGCTGAAGTAGAGATCATCGCGCCAACAACCCCCATCGAGACCATCCAGTTACACAGCATGCCACGCATGAAGATAGTCATCCACCCCTCAACACCATGCTCCTTATAGCCCAGAGTTCGGGACTCACCGATATGCCCCACTTTATCAGCCACGGCACCTCCGTCGATGTTGTAACCGTAGGTCAAAACAAAAGACATGATCACGGCAACCGTCAACGCGCCACCCAAGTTACCCAAAAACACCCAGCCCCAGTTGCGCAGCACCTGCCCAATGGTCACACCCGGTCGTTTATCAAGCCAGGCCAGTGGCACCAAGGTAAACACACCGGTTAACAGATCAAACTTCATCAAATACAACATGATAAAGCCCACCGGAAAGAGTATTGACCCTAGCAGCAACGAGCCGGTCTGAACAATAACGGTAATCGCAAACATCGCCGCAAGCCCTAGTACCGCACCGGCCATGTAGGCACGAATAACCGTATCCTTGACTGACATGTAAACTTTGGACTCCCCCGCGTCCACCATTTTTGTAACAAACTCTGAAGGCTCTAAATACGACATAACTCTCCCCTATTACTCCAAAAACTCCGTCAATTTTATTACCTAATTATCGAATAAAAGCACACTCTTTCGCGTCTCGATCCGAAGGTTAGGGCATTGTTCTAATTTTGACTCAACTAATCTATACAGTTGAGGCGTAGCAGGTTTTAGGCCAACAACGCAATCACAGTAACAAACTGATTCGTAAGTGTTTTTGATGGTAAACAGATGGGTGATCTAAAGAGTAACACCGCACCCGCACAAGAATAGTGCAGAGCGCGACCATATGGTGCAATCACATGCCAACAGCAGAGATTATCCAGCCAAAATATTTTGATAATGCTCAATGGTGGTGGGTATGACACTCCCCTTGCGATAATGTCTCTTAAACAGTGCCAATGCGGCTTCTGCTTTCTGCCAGCGCTCGGGAGATTGCAATGCCAGCGCCATCGCACTACTTAATGATACGGGGTTGCTCACATCCGCAAAGTAGGCCGTTTCATCGGAAAGAATCTCACACGCTCCGGTGGTTTTTGTAGTTACGATCGGCACCGCGCAAGCCATCACTTCCAGCAAAACAATTCCGAAAGGTTCGTCGCGAGATGGCAGTACAAAAACCGCCCCTTGCTCAAGATGCTGCTTCACATCCTCTACCCAACCCACGAAACTGACCTGCTGCTGCAAGCCGAACTCCCGTAGCAGTTTCTGCAACTCATCTCGCCCTACCCCCTCACCACCAATCAGCAGTTTAGCATCAGGCTGCTTCTCTGCTATCAGACGAAAAGCATGAATCAGATCTACGAAACCTTTTTTTGGCACCATCCGCCCATAAGCTACAAAAACTGGATTCGTTCTCTTTTTTATTTCAGAGACGGGTTTAAAATTAGAGAAGTTAGGTATTTTAGCGATCACCTCACCGCTCACACCCTGCCCCTCTAAGTAGTCGCGTTGAGCTTCGGTTAGCACAATAAAGTGATTAATATTTCGGCAATATTTTAATTTGATATTGTTGTGTGTCGTCACCACCGCAGGTAGTGTCAGCTTGGCCGCTGCACGCCCACCCATCAGCGCCCCTCGGGAGAGGTGACAATGCACAACATCAGGCGCAAATTGCTTAATTTTTTTGCACAGCTTTGCCGCTGCAATAAAGTCTATGTGGGAGAGAGGACGAATAAAAGAGGGGGTGATGTTATCGATACCTTCCAGCTGATTTTTTTGCTGAAAACGCCTATCCATAATCACCTGAACCTGAATACCCTGCTCAGCCAACCCCTTCACTAGATCGATAAAAATTCGCTCCGCACCACCCCATCCTTTAGATAACATGATTTGAGTAATTCGCATCGTTTACACTACCATCAAAGTTGCAAGGGCTTTTATGGAAACTATAGTCATGACTTGTTCAAGGCTCACTTAGTATGCACTAGATAGTATTTAAAAATACTTAAGTGAACCTGAAGAGCAAGGGAGTAGTCGCTCATTGCAAAGGGCAGAGATCAATAAACCCCGCCGTCATCCTGATCACGACTCATCATGGTGAGTTGTTGCACCGTTGGGCCAAGCATAACAACCAACCCCTCTTGGCGGTCACCGCCACCGGTACTGTAGTCAAAAGCGTATTCACGGCGCAGCTGAATGCGTCCTCGGGGATTACGTCGTGGCCAGATTTTTTTCAATACTACCGCTTGATCCAGGTAGTTCCAGCCCTCTTTTTCACACGCTTGTTTGCAATATTTCACAGCCGCTTCATGGGCTCGCATAGAGTCGAGCCAAAACCAGACAGCCAGCCCAATCAGCACCATAAAGATCAAAAGCTCTTTATCCATCAATATCTCAACGCCTCTGTTAATCCACTGGCTCGTGCGGTTGGACGATTAATCGCCCGTTCAAATATTGAGGGGTGCGACCAGATATCCACGCTCTTTTTGGCGCGGGTAATGCCCGTGTAGAGCAGCTCTCGGGTCACAACCGGCAACGACTCATCGGGCAACAGCAAAATAATCTGTTCAAATTCGGAGCCTTGACTTTTATGTACCGTCATCACATAGGTTGTTTCATGTTGTGGCAAGCGGTTGGGTAAAATTTTACGCAGTGAACCATCGGGCATCGTGAAGAAGGCACGCAGCCTACCGCCATTATCATTGTCTGGCCAAATCAAGCCGATATCCCCATTGTAGAGCTTTAGCGCCGTATCATTTCGGGTAACCATAATTGGTCGACCAGCATAATAGTGCTGACGATTATCGATTAAACGCTGCTGGTTAAGCGCCGTTTCAATCCGTTGATTGAGTTGTTTAACCCCAAACACCCCTTCACGCAGCGCACACAAAATACGCACGCGGTTAAAAGCTTGAAGCGCCGCTATTGGATTATCACATTTGAGGTAGTGACGGTAATACGCGACCCCTTGCTGAGTAAGCCGGTGCGGGAGTTGTTCTGCTGAGACACTCTCCAGCGTGATGTTATCGTTCAACAGATCATCAAAGCTGGCAAGCGCCTGCTTGGCTTTTCCCGCATTAACCGCCATCGCCAGCATGCCGATACCACCCGATGCGTCAAAGCGATAACTTTTTCGTAACCAGACAACCGTATCGTTTAAAGGTGAATCCAGCTGTTTAAGTGCGACAAGATGGCTTCCGGTCAGCACTTGCAGCTGCTCACACAGCTCGACAGAGTAGCCATCACCCAACCCGGCCGCGCAGATGTCACCCAACACACTACCCGCCTCTACTGAGGCCAGCTGATCTTTATCACCCAACAAAATCAGCCGACAGTGTCGGGGAAGTGCATCCAGTAGACGCGACATCATAGGGAGATCGATCATTGATGCTTCATCTATCACCAACACATCCAGGTGCAGCGGATTATCACGGTTATGGCGAAAATTCACCTTGCCCGGTATAACACCCAGCAGGCGATGCAAGGTAGTCGCCTCGTCGACAATCGCATCACGCACGGCATCTGAACAGAGTAGTTGGCTCTTCTTTTCCCGAATCGACTCACTGAGCCGAGCAGCGGCTTTTCCCGTGGGTGCAGCCAGCGCAATACGTGGCGGGGTTGCCTCTCGCTGCTCAACTAGGAGTGCCAGCAGTTTGACCACGGTGGTGGTTTTACCGGTGCCTGGCCCTCCGGTGATCACTGAAAATGATTTAAGCACCGCAACAGCTGCCGCGATTTGCTGCCAGTCAGTCGACGCTGAGCTATCCGGGAAAAGTCGCTCCAATCCCGCCTGAAGAAGGGGTCTGTTTACTTCAACCGGTTGAGCGGCACGTTCGTTCAATGCAGCCGCAGTAGCGGCTTCAAAGTGCCAATATTTTGCGAGGTAGAGCCGGTCTGCGGTATCAAGCACCATCAAGCCTCGATCGCCCGGGGTGGCCACCTGTTGACACTTTCGGAGTGCACTACGCCATGCGCGGCGTTTGGGGGCTATTAGTGTTTCTATTTCAGGGTGTCTGTCACTACCAAATAGTGGCTGTTCAGCAAAACTTTTCAGCTCAATACAGAGATGCCCCTGCCCGGTTTGGTTGCTCAGCAAGGCGGCTGCCAGAAGCAGCTCGCTGCTAACATCGGGGGATTTTTCGGCAACAAAGCGGGCAAATTGATAATCCAGGTCACTTATCAACTTCAGGTTGGCGCACTGCCTGAGTCGACTCAATGTATTTTTCGGCTCTGGCATTATTGTCGCCTGCATTTTATGCGTCGTGTTTATTAAGGAAGCTCTGATTAAGCCTGGATGAATTTAGGCTGAGAGGAAATTGTTCTCATCTGTTCCGAAATACGCAGTAATAGTTGTTCTATTGGTGCAATTTTCGGGATAAATGAGGGCGATTTCAGCCAGCGTAAAACATTTATGG
>Ga0256839_1004147_pt1 | contig 14382 bp, 10 predicted proteins | sample 354166metaG_FD_185968 | JGI IMG/M metagenome (GOLD analysis project Ga0256839, IMG submission 185968) | Hydrothermal vent microbial communities from Mid Atlantic Ridge, Atlantic Ocean - 354-166 | ecosystem: Environmental > Aquatic > Marine > Hydrothermal vents | place: Atlantic Ocean: Mid... | reverse complement strand
GGCATCAGGGCTTCTTTTCATGATATGGCGGCCCAGGCGTATTTTGGCGAGCGGGAGCTCGAACTGGTTGAAATAAGGGATTTCCGCGCCTTGGCCGAGGCCACGGCCAAAGGCCAGGTTGATTACGGGGTGATGGCCATAGAAAACACCATTGGCGGCAGTATTTTGCCCAACTATGGGTTTATCGAAGAGTTTGACCTGCATATCCTGGGGGAAGAATACCTGCGCATCTCCATGCAATTAATGGCCTTGCCGGGTACCAGGCTGGAAGATATAACCGAAGTTATTTCCCATCCTATGGCTTTGCGGCAGTCGATGTTATTCCTGCGGGACCATCCGCACTGGAAAGTTTCGGAAGTGGACGACACAGCCGCAAGTGCCAAAAAAATCAAAGAAAACAACCTGCAGGGCGTAGCCGCTATTGCCGGCAAACTGGCGGCCTCGGCTTATGGCCTGGAGATTATCGCCCCCGATATTGAAACCAACAAGCGCAATTACACACGCTTTCTGGTGGTGGCCGGTAAGGATGAAAACCATGTCAGCGAAAGCAATAAGGCCTCGGTAAGGCTCATCCTGCCGCATGCCCCGGGGGCGCTTTACCATGCCTTGCAGGTATTGGATGAAGTGGACATCAACCTCACCAAAATTCAATCGGTACCCATTTTGGGCAAACCGTATGAATATGCCATCCATTTTGATATTGAGTATAATGATTATGTAGTATATAAAATTGCTATGGAAAAACTAAAGGGTATCACCATCGAAACCAAAGTGATGGGGGTTTATAAACGCGGTTTATCACCGGTAAGGGTATGATTAAGATTGCAGACCGTTTACAACAGGTAGAAGAGTATTACTTTTCCAAAAAACTGGAAGAGATCCGGCAGATGAAATCGCGTGGGCAGAAGGTGCTTAACCTGGGCATTGGCTCCCCCGACCTGCCCCCGGCCGAAGGGGTAGTGGACGAACTGGTGGCCTCGGCCCGCAACCACCACCATCATGCGTACCAGGCATATCGCTCATCGGCCGAATTGCGCGAATCTATGAGCCGCTTTTATTTCAATACTTTTGGGGTAACCCTCAACCCCGGCCAAGAGATTTTGCCGCTTTTGGGTTCCAAAGAGGGGGTAATGCACATCTCTATGGCCTTTTTAAACCCCGGGGATACGGTGTTAGTGCCCAATCCCGGCTACCCTGCTTATGCCGCCATTGCCCGGTTGCTGGGCGCTAAGGTGGTGGCGTACAACCTCACCGAGGCCAACTACTGGCAGCCCGATTTTGCCGAACTGGAACAACTTGATTTAACCAGGGTAAAAATGATGTGGGTGAACTACCCGCACATGCCTACCGGCACCCCGGCTACGGCTGAACTGTTTCATGACCTGGTGGCCTTTGCCAAAACCCATGAAATTTTGCTGTGCAATGATAACCCCTACAGCCAGGTATTAAATAACAAACCGGTTTCCATCCTCAAATCCGACCCCGACCTGTCGCATACCCTTGAACTTAACTCCTTGAGTAAATCGTTTAATATGGCCGGCTGGCGGGTAGGTATGGTGCTGGGGCATAAGAATTATATTGATGCCATTTTGCAGGCCAAAAGCAATGTTGATTCGGGGATGTTCCTTCCCATTCAGCATGCTGCGGCCCATGCCCTGCAGCTTAGCCAGGCGTGGCACGAAGAACGCAACGAAATATATGAGGCCAGGCGGGAGCAGGCTACGGCCATCCTGGAGCAGATTGGCTGTACCATTGCCCCCAACCAGGTAGGCATGTTTGTTTGGGCTAAAGTGCCGGATTCAGTTAACGATACACATGAATTAATTGATGACTTACTGCATAATGCCCATGTTTTTATCACCCCGGGCGAGGTGTTTGGCACCAATGGCCAACGGTTTATCAGGTTATCTTTGTGTTCGGCTGAAAAAGTATTTGCCGAGGCACTTTCACGGATAAAATTATGGCAGCAGAAGAAATTACAATTGGCGTAGTCGGCCTTGGGCTGATGGGGGGCTCTGCCGCCCTGAAACTCCGCCAGGCGGGGTTTGCCACCAGGATTGTTGGCCATGATGTAAACCCGCAACATGGGCAGGAGGCTTTGCGGTTGGGAATAATTGATGAGCAGGTCAGCCTGGCCGGGTTATGTAGGCAGGCCGATTTAATTATCCTGGCCATACCGGTAAACAAGGCTTTGCAGGTGTTACCGGAAATTATGGAACAGGTACCTGCCGGAACCGTGGTGCTGGACCTCGGCTCTACCAAAGAAAAGATCTGTGCCCTGGCCGCTACCCTGCCCAACCGGCAACAGTTTGTGGCCTGCCACCCGATTGCCGGTACCGAAAACACCGGCCCTGCGGCTGCTTTCCCGGAACTTTTCAAGGATAAGGTAAACATTATCTGCGATGCCGAAGCCTCTGCCCCGCAAGCGGTTAAACGGGCCACCGCTATGGCCCGCGCCCTGGGTATGCGCACCCGGTTTATGAACAGCCGGGAGCACGACCGCCATATCGCTTTTGTGTCGCACATGTCGCATATCAGCTCGTTTGTGCTGGGCCAGACCGTACTGGAAGTGGAACAGGATGAAGACAATATTTTTGACATGGCCGGCAGTGGCTTTGCCAGCACGGTACGCCTGGCCAAAAGCTCCCCCGAAATGTGGGCGCCTATTTTTACCGAGAATGCCACCAACATTTTAAGGGTGCTCGAGCGATATATCAATAACCTCAACAAGTTTAAAAAGATGATTGCCGAGGCAGACGAAGCCGGCCTGAAGCATACCATGCAAGAGATCAACCTCATCAGGAAAGTGTTGGAAGCCCGGAAACAGGAAACAGAAACCTGAGGACGGTAGCCCGCAGGAACCAATAACCAATAACTAAACACGTATAACCAATAACAAATAACCAATAATCAACAAGAAGAATGAACTTAGATTTTACCATAGAACCCATGTCGGCCTGGGCGCCCCAAAGCGACCTGCCATTACTCATAGCCGGCCCTTGCAGTGCCGAGTCGGAAGAGCAGGTGCTGGAAACAGCCCGGCTGATTGAAAAAGACCACAGGGCCATGGTGTACCGGGCCGGCTTGTGGAAGCCCCGCACCCGCCCGGGTACTTTTGAAGGTGTGGGCTACAAGGGGCTTGCCTGGTTGCAAAAAGTAAAGGAAAATACCCGCCTGCTTACGGCTACCGAGGTAGCCCGGGGCGAGCATGTGAAGCTGGCCATTGATGCCGGGGTGGATATCCTGTGGATAGGCGCCCGCACCACGGTGAACCCTTTCTCGGTACAGGAAATTGCCGATGCCCTGCGCGGTCATGATGTGCCGGTGCTGGTGAAAAACCCGATTAACCCCGATTTGCAATTATGGATAGGGGCTCTGGAGCGTATTAACCAGGCAGGAATAACCAAGCTGGCTGCCATTCACCGGGGCTTTTCACCGGTAAGCGGTTCCAAATACCGCAACGACCCCGTTTGGAAACTGCCCATAGAACTTAAACGGCTGATCCCCGAACTGCCCGTAATCTGTGACCCCAGCCATATAGGCGGGGCCCGCGATTTGATCGAACCCATCGGCCAAAAGGCCTTTGACCTGCAAATGGCCGGGCTAATGATTGAAACACACGTGAACCCCGAGGTGGCCCTGAGTGATGCCAAACAACAGGTAACCCCGGCACGGCTCACCGGTATCCTCGATGAAATTGTCTGGCGCCATGCCGAAGCCGCCAATAAAGAATTTGCCCATGGCCTTGAATCGTTGCGGGGCGAGATAGATGAACTCGACAGCCAGTTAATTGATGTGCTGGCGGCCAGGATGAACCTGGTGGATGAAATTGCCGAATTAAAAAAACGCAATGACGTAACCATCCTGCAGGTAAGCCGCTACCAGGAAATGCTGGAAAACAGGTTGCAAAGGGCTGCACAAAAAGGCATGAGCCCGGAATTTATCAAACTTATTTTTGAACAAATTCACCAGAATTCGATTAAACGGCAGGAGCATATTATGAATGCCGCTAAAGTTTAACCCGGCTTATTTACGAGAAAGGCCGGTACCGACCGGAACCGGCAACTGGCGGCCAGCATGGGTATTCGTGGTGTCCCTGCCGTGGTACTCTATAAAAACGGCCAACAGGTATGGCCGCAACCGGGGGTGATGCCGGTTCACTTGCTTACACAGCAAGCGGGGGTTTTCTACACTAAACACCTACTACCTTTTTGCCCCCGGAGCTGAGGATAAGCTTCCTGATGATATCCACCGGTATAATCGACAACGCCATGGCTATCACATACAACCACTCCATGGGCTCCAGGGCAATGGTGCGCAGTACCGGGCCACCCAGGTAGGTAAAAACTATCTGTAAAATGATAATCAGGGCGATAATCTGGATGAACCAGGAATTATGACTGATGTTGTCCAGCAGGTTGAGCTTTTCCGTGCGGGCATTAAAGCTGTTAAACACAATCATAAAGATGAACAGGTTGAAAAAGGCCGAGAGAAAAACCACTTCATCCGGCTGGCCGTTGCGGGTAAATAGTTCTTTAAAGGGGGGGGAAGTCAGGAAAAAGATCGACACCGCGGTAATATAAATCCCCCCGGTCAGGATAGAGGAGGTCATATACTTCGACAAGATATTTTCATCCCTCCTGATCGGCCGGTCTTTCATAAACCGCTCTAAGGCCGGCTCCCCGCCAAAGGCAATGGCCGCCAGCGTATCCATGATGATATTGATCCATAAAATCTGGATGATCGTCAGCGGAAGGTCAACCCCGAAGAACGGGCCCAGGAAAGCGGTAAGCACGGCTGCCAGGTTTACCGTTAGCTGGAAAATAATAAACTTCCTGATGGATTTGAAAATGGTACGGCCATAGCGTACGGCATTGGTAATTGACGAGAAATTATCATCGAGGATCACAATATCCCCGGCTTCTTTGGCCACTTCGGAGCCACTGCCCATAGCAAAGCCCACATCCGACTGTTTCAGGGCGGCCGAGTCGTTTACGCCATCACCGGTCATGCCCACTACGCGGCCTTCGCTTTTGGCGATGCGTACCAAACGGCTTTTGTCGGTAGGCAGGGCGCGGGCCACAATCTTCAGGCGTGGGAGGATTTCTTTTATCTTATCATCGGAATACGAGTTAAGTACATCCGAAGTAAGGATAAGGTCTGCCTCATCTTCAATTAAGCCAATTTCACGGCCAATGGATTCGGCCGTGCCCTTGCGGTCACCGGTAATCATCACTACCTGAATGCCGGCCGCCATGGCATTTTTTACAGCCGTGTAGGATTCTTCACGGATTTCATCACGGATACCCACGATACCGATCAGGTTGAGGTTTTCCGGCAGGTGTTTGTCTTCGGCAATATGTTCGTGGGTGTAGCAAATGGCAATCAGCCGTACGCCCTGAATGGCCAGCTTGTCGGAAATAGCCAGCAGGTCATCGGCATGGGTCAACTTTTGCAGGTTGCCTTCCTCATCAACATAGTTTACACAGTTTTTAAGGTTGATTTCAACGGCCCCTTTAACAAAGGTAAGTTGCCCGGTACCAAAGAGTTCGGTCACTTCATGGTTGCCTTTCACTTCTGTGGCGGAGAATTTCCTGGCGCTGTCAAAACGGATGGAATTCACCGGCTCCAGGTCGTTTTCTATTTGCCGGTCGTGGGTGTCAATGAAACTCACCAGGGCACGTTCGGAGATGTTGCCGCCAATGGCTTCCCCGTCCGGGGTGATTACACAATAGGTGTTGCCGAGGATGGCACAGCGTAACATTTTCTGGTATTTGCCGGGTATTTCACCATAGTCGTCAAATTTGTGTGTGCCGCCATTCATGATAAACTGTGGTTCAAGCTTACCGGTGGTAATGGTGCCGGTTTTATCAGAAAACAAAATATCCAGGCTGCCGGCCGTTTCAATACCCAGCAGTTTGCGTACCAGCACTTTTTCGGCCAGCATTTTCCGCATATTCAACGACAGCACAATGGCTATCATCATCGGCAGGCCTTCCGGTACGGCCGCCACAATAATGATGATGGCCAGGACGATGGCATTCAGCAGGTCTTCGGTAAACAGCGGCAGGTTAGCAAAATATTGGCCCATCAACTCCGGATTGAAATTATTTTCAAGCAAAATCTGCTTGAACATAAAAGAAACGGCAATCAACACAGAACCGATATAACCGAATTTGCTGATTAGTTTGGCCAGCCCTTCGAGCTTTAACTGTAATGGCGACAGGCGCTCGCTGGAGATAGACAGCTCTTTGGTAAGTTGCCCGTAAAAGGAATGGTCGCCTACGGTATCCACCAGCATCACGGCCTCCCCGTCATCTACCACCGACCCCCGGAAAAGGTAGTGGGGGTCATTAAAATCATTTGCCTCCAGTTTATAATCTTCGCTGGCGGCACTTTTGGTAATTTCTTCCGACTCCCCGGTTAAGGAAGCCTGGTTAACTTTTAATTCCCCGTGAATCACTACTCCGTCTGCCGGTATTTTATCGCCCGATTGCAGCAGCACATAATCCCCTTTAACTATTTCATTAATCAGTATCTCGCTGATTTTACCGTCACGAAAGACATTGCAGATTATTTTGGAGGCCTCTTCCTGTAGTTTTTGAAAAGAATTTTCGTTTTTAAACTCCGAGAGGGTGGAAACCATTACCGCCAGTAATACCGCAACGGCAATGGCCAGGGCTTCATACCATTCCGATTGGTCGAAGGCCGACAGTACCAGAATAATCACCAGGGCGACAATCAGGATGATGATAATCGGGTTTTTGAAATTTTCTTTTAGTTTATGCCAGAAACTTTCCCCTTTAATCAGGGATAAATCGTTGGTGCCATGTAATTCCCGTGATTTTTCTACCTCGGAGGAGGAAAGTCCGGTATAAGTGTACTTCATATTAAGCCAATTCTAGTGCCGCCAAAAGGTTAGCATGAATATAGAACGAAAATAACAGTATTCCCAATAATATTAATTTATTAAGAAGAAATTTTACTATTGTCTGCCAGCCAGTTTCATAACGGCAGCTAAAAATAACAAATAAATTAATGTTGCGAAACTAAATGGCTCCAATTCCGGCTATTTTTCTTGCTGCAGGAACCACGCTATGGTGGCTGCCAGGCCTGCTTTAAAACCTACCTTGGGAGCATAACCCAATAAATCTTGTGCCAGCGAAATATCGGCCAGCGAATGTTTAACGTCCCCCGGGCGTTCCGGCCCGTACAGTACCTCAATGGCAGGAATAGCCGGATCATGTTTTGCCAGCAGTTCTTTTAAATGGGCCACCAGTTCATTCAGGGTGGCACTTTCGCCAACGGCCACATTATATACCCTGTTTACGGCTTCTTTATTGGTGGTTACGGCAGCTAATTGATTAATCTGCAGCACATTATCAATATAGGTAAAATCGCGGGAATGCCGGCCATCGCCATTGATTACCGGGGATTTCCCGCGCAGCAGTTGGCGGATAAATTTGGGGATAACGGCCGCATAGGCACCTTCGGGGTCTTGTCTGCGGCCAAAAACATTGAAATACCTTAAACCAATGGTATCCAGGCCATAGGTTTTATGGAAAACACCGGCATACAGCTCGTTAACATATTTGGTAACCGCATAGGGCGACAGCGGCTTACCGGTTTTGTCTTCTACCTTGGGCAGGCCGGGGTGGTCGCCATAGGTGGAAGAACTGGCGGCATAAACAAACCGCTTTACCCCTGCATCACGGCTGGCAACCAGCATATTAAGGAAGCCATCGATATTTACCTGGTTGGTGGTGATGGGGTCGTTGATAGAGCGGGGTACCGAGCCCAGGGCCGCCTGATGTAAAACGATGGCTATTTTCTCCGTAGCCTTTTTGCAGGTTTCCAGATTGCGGATATCGCCTTCAATAAGGTTAAATTGCGGATGTGAAAGGAAAGGGGCGATGTTCTCCCGCTTGCCGGTGGCAAAGTTATCCAGGCATACCACCTGGTTATTTTGGGCCAGCAGCACTTCAATAAGGTTAGCGCCTATAAACCCGGCCCCTCCGGTGACCAATACCTTACTGTTCGTTAATGTTGTTGCGGGCATATGTTATGGCGGAAGATATTGTTGCCTGCCACAAAGTAAGTAAACTTACCGGTTAAATAGATTTAACCCCCCGGATGTTTTTCTGATTTTACTGCTTGCCCCGCCAGCCAAAGCACGGGGTAACCTGAAAATACGGCTGCAGGATTTACCCGCACCCTAAAAACCGCTTCGGGTCCAGGTCGGGTAAGCCGCCAAAATCTTTTTCTTTCGCTTTGCCGGCCTGTTTAGGGGGGCGTTGTGGCGCCTGGGGCTCTTTCTTTTCGGGTTTGCCGGTCTTTTTTTTCATAGCCGTGATTATGTAGTAAGAAGAAGGCAATTTTTTGCCCAAATAAGTTTATCTTCACTCAAAAATAAGGCAAAACCCATGAAGTATATTTTTTCAGCCCTGCTGGCCCTGGGGGCCCTGGCTTGCAGCCAGCAAGACAAAGGTCAGCATGAGGAAGCTGTTTTAACAGACACCAATGCCGTAACCATAGCTTTTGGCTCTTGTGCCCACACCTACGATTCGTTACCGGTTTTCACGGCCGTAGCCGCACATCAGCCGGCTTTGTGGGTGTGGCTGGGGGATATTATGTATGGCGATTCACATGATATGGGCGTGCTGGCGGAAAAATACCGGCTGCAGAAGGAGAAACCGGAATACCGGGCGCTCAGGTCAACGGCCAAAGTTATCGGCATTTGGGATGACCATGATTATGGTGTTAACGATGGCGGCAAGTATTACACCATGAAAGACGAAAGCAAGGAGCTTTTGCTCGATTTTCTTGACGTGCCTGCCGATGACCCGGTGCGGGGGCATCAGGGGGTATATTCCGCCCACGATTATCCGTTTGGTGATCATCTGCTCAAAGTTATTTTGCTTGACACCCGTTATTTCCGGGATACCCTGGCGCCTGACCTCGGCAGTACCAACCGCTACCTGCCCAACGAAGAGGGCGATATCCTCGGTGAAGAGCAATGGCAATGGCTGGCCAACGAGTTAAAAACCAGCAAAGCCGATTTTCACCTCATTGGTAGTGGTATTCAGGTAATTGCCGAAGAACAGGGGTATGAGAAATGGGCTAATTTCCCCCGGGCCCGGCAGCGGCTGTTTGCCCTGCTGGCGGAGACAAAACCAAAACCCGTACTGTTCATCAGTGGCGACCGCCATATTGCCGAAGTCTCAAAAATTACGATTCCGGGGCTTGATTACCCCCTCTACGATTTTACTTCCAGCGGCCTGACCCATACCTGGGGCATGGCCTGGGGAGAGCCCAACCGGTACCGGGTTGACAGCCTGATCATCAACAAAAATTTTGGTTTAATCCGCCTTGCTATGCAGTCGGGGCGGCCACAGGTGACGTTGGAAGTGCGGGGCGAGAACGATGAACTGTTGCAGCAAACACGGATAGCCTATTAGCCCGGATAAGGGATACTAAACCATGGGTATGCCAGAGGGGTGGTATATCAACAATTATTCACGAAAATTGTGAATAATCCGGGCTAACAGGATTTCGTTTATTTTTGTAGCCTATGCGTAACAGGTTATTGGCCATCTTGGTTTTTATGGGTACTTATAGCTATGGCCAGGTTACCGATCTGCCCCTGGAAACATACGCGTACGACACCAATTATATTGTTAACTACGGGAATTTGCTGGCTGTCAGGGTTGTGGCCCCGCGCAGGTTGTATGATTTCCGGCTGAAAAACCGTCAGACGGGAGACCTGATCAAGTACCGGCCAAATTTGCAAACCGCCTTTGGTTTGGGCTTTACTTACCGCTGGCTGGCGTTGGATGTGGTTTTTAATCCGAAGTGGAACAAAAAAAAGACCGCCAAATACGGGGAAACCAGGGAGTTTAACCTTAAAGGTACCTTGTATTTAAAAAAGTATATGCTTGATGTATTGCTTAGTTCCTATAAAGGGATGCATATGGCCAATGCCCGTGATTTTAACCTGTTGTGGGACAGCCAATACCCTTACCGGCCGGATATCCGCAGCAGTAATTTTGCCCTTAGTTTTACGATTCCTTCTAACTATAAAAAGTATTCGCCTAAAACCACTATTCAATTGGATGGCAAGATGAAGAAAAGTGCCGGTTCGGTTATGTATATCTCTACTTTGTATGCGTATTCGCTAAAAGCCGATTCTACCATTGTGCCCGCGGGGCTTGCAGCATCTTTTTCACCTTATGCGGCCATTACCAAAATGAATATGTTGCATTTGCAGCAATCGGTGGGTTATGCCTATACCTTTATTCACCAGAATTTCTTCCTCACCTTGTCGGCTTTCCCGGGCGTGTCGTTAGCAATGGGCACGGTGCGGTCGGATGCCGGCAAGTACAATCCGGTTAACCTTAACTTTATCCTGAGTTCGAAAAACAGTTTGGGCTACAATACCAGGCGGTGGTATGCGGGCATGTACTTTATCTACCGTTACCAAAACGATAAGCTAACCGATGACCTGGCGTTAAACTACAACCTCGGTGAATGGCGCCTGTTTATTGCTTACCGCCTGCATGCCCCCTACATCCTGCACGCAGTGATTCCCAAATAAAAAGGCTACCGTAGTAGTACTACCGTAGCCTGTATAGCGCCTATTATCAAAGGGCTAGGCTTAGCCGTTCATAGACACCAGGAACTCGGCATTATTGCGTGTGCCCTTCATCTTATCGAGCAGGAACTGCATGGCTTCCTGCGAGTTCATGTCGGCCATAAATTTGCGCAGGATCCAGATGCGCTGTAGTTCTTCCTTGTCCATCAGCAGGTCTTCCCTGCGGGTACCGGAGGCAATCACATCAATAGAAGGATAGATACGTTTGTTGGAAAGCTTTCTGTCGAGTTGCAGCTCCATATTACCGGTGCCTTTAAACTCTTCAAAAATAACCTCATCCATTTTCGAGCCGGTTTCAATCAGGGCTGTAGCCAGGATGGTCAGCGAGCCACCGTTTTCAACATTACGGGCAGCGCCAAAGAACCTTTTAGGCTTGTGCAGCGCGTTGGCATCTACCCCGCCCGATAAAATTTTACCTGATGACGGCACTACCGTATTATGTGCCCGGGCAAGGCGGGTGATGGAGTCGAGCAGGATAACCACATCGTGGCCGCACTCTACCATACGTTTGGCTTTTTCGAGAATGATGTTAGCCACTTTCACATGGCGTTCGGCTTGCTCATCAAAGGTAGAAGACACTACCTCGGCTTTTACGCTGCGGGCCATGTCGGTAACTTCTTCGGGGCGTTCGTCAATCAGCAGGATGATCAGGTAAACTTCCGGGTGGTTCTCGGCAATGGCATTGGCAATTTCTTTCAGCAAAACGGTTTTACCGGTTTTCGGTTGGGCAACAATCATCCCCCGCTGGCCTTTGCCTATGGGGCAAAACATGTCGAGGATGCGGGTAGAATAGCTGGTAGCTTTGCCGCTCAGGTTAAGGCGTTCTTCCGGGAACAGGGGGGTCAGGTACTGAAACGGTATCCTGTCCCTGATTTCATCGGTGGTTTTGCCGTTGACGGTATCTACTTTTAACAAGGCAAAGTACTTCTCGCCCTCTTTTGGCGGCCGGATGTCGCCTTTGATGGTGTCTCCGGTTTTGAGGCCAAAAAGTTTGATCTGTGATGGCGACACATAAATATCATCGGGGCTGGCCAGGTAGTTATAATCTGACGAGCGCAGGAAGCCATAGCCATCCTGCATCATTTCCAGTACGCCTTCGCTTTTAATTACGCCCTCAAACTCACGGATGGTAGCCTGTACCTTTTTGCGCTGTTCGTAGCGTTCTTGTTTTTCTTTTCTGCGGGCTTCTTCCTCGGGCGATAGCGTTCTTTCGTGCCTGCGAGCCCCCCTTTCCCTGTCGGGCTGTTCTTCTTTCTCTTTTACGGCAGGCTCCGCAGCCGCATTTGGTTCATGCTTCTCCCGGGCAGGTTTTGCCTCGGCTTTGCTGTCATCCTTGGCTTTACGCTGGCCCCTGCCACCACGCTTCGGTTTCTTCTCTTCGGCTTCTTTGGCCGGGGCGTCAAAGGCCGTGGCTGCGGTGTCTAATTCAAGGTCAAAGGATTCCAATAGCTCATCGGCTGATTTTTGCAAATCGTCAAGCGAACTTTGGGGGGTTGTTTTTTTGGCAGCGTCTTTTTTAACATTTTCCCTTTTCGGGCGCCTGGGTTTTTCTTCTACGGCCTTTTTTGCCGGCAGGTCTTTTTCGGGAGTGCTGGCCTGCGTATCGAGAATGGCATAGATTAGTTCTTGTTTCGCCAGCTTTTTGTAGTTTTTTACGCCCAGTTGCTCTGCAATCTTCTTTAAATCAGAGAGAAGTTGCAGGTTTAGCTCTTCAATATTGTACATAAATAATTAAATTGTTTTCCCGGATCGGGGTTTAATAGATTAACATTTTATTGTTTAACCAGTTATTGGTATAGAATTTTTTTGCTCAGTAAGTAATAGAGGTAAATTCTGTGAACTGAAAACACCACATGAGGTGGCATCCGGTGCAAGTATAGGGGTTGTTGCAGTATTATTCAAGTTTTAAGTGGTTTTTATCACCGCAGGAACGAAGACCGGCTTTCGAACACCACTATTTGCTGGATTAAACAGGCATAATGAATTTTACCGGTTAACTTAATGCCGGAATAGCCTCCTTTTTACCAATGCCTCAGAACAGTATCTGATTGATCAGTGAAACGGTGAATATACTCAGCAAAAACCAGCCGATGAACCCTTGTAGAATGCACACATAACGGGCCACCCCGGTAGTGGGGATAGTGCCAAATCCCAGGGTAACAAAACTGTTTAAACTCAGGGTAATGGCATTTATCAAACTGATGCCGAAGCCAACGATCAGGGTTAAAAAAGGCTTAAAATACCCCTTTTCATTCGAATTGATAAAATCTTTAAAATCAGTTAGCAACCTCTTTTTAGAGGAGACATCCCATTCCGAAGGAAAGAAAACATAGAAGACGGCAAAGACTAGGATAACATAAATAGAAATGACAATAGACAAGGCCGGATCGGTGCCATGGTTGGTATAAAACTTAAGTAGTTTTGCCAGTTGCCAGCGGAAATAATGCTTAAAACCGCCATGGGTGCGGTAGAGGTAACCCAACCGGTTCAGGTAGAGCTCTTTAATTTGAATATAGGCCTGATTGGCCGACTCAATATCGCCTGTTGACTTATACCCCAGAAAAAGGATTTCATAGCTCTGTACCAGTTTGTCGAAGTTGGTTTTATCGGCTAACTCTTCATCAGTTTTACCGGCATAAAGTTCACAGTAAAAGCAGGTAGCCCCGTCCGGGCTTTCTTCACTATAAAGGTTTTGGTAAACCACAAACCCTTGCTTAAATTGCCGGAAGGGGATATATTTATTGAATTCCGGGAATGTCATGTCGTGGAAATCAACAGCATAATGAAACACGTTGTCGGCCATTTCCAGTCGGTTGTTTACGCGGCTATCGGCAAATAAAACCGGGGCCTCTACGGTGTTGTTAATAAACACCAGCCTGTCGCCATGAAAATCGTACGTGTGGCGCAGGGTATCCTTGCTAAGAAATTCGTTCTTCCGGATACGAAACTCTTTGGCCGCCTCATCAAGTAAAAGCACTTCGTTTTTTACCAGGTTATTGCCCATGCCGGTCATGTTCGCCTGGTTTTTTTCAAAACGCAAATATTTCAGCTCGCTGCTGAAAACCCCGATATTTTGGTAAAAGGCATTGTTGGCTAACCGCAATTCCCCGGTTACCTTGGTTTTAAAAACCGACAACGAACCACTGGCAGGGTTGGGGTTGCTGAGGTGTAGCAGGTGCAGGTGCTTAAAAGTTGAATTGAGCACCCTCACGCCATCGGCCTGACTGTTGCTTATGCTAAGGGAGACAGCCCCGATATTGGTAATAGACAAGGTTTTTATTTGGCAGTTGGTAAACGTAATATCCTTCATTTTAAGGTTAGACAAGCCTTTGCCAATGATAGTACAATTACGGAAGGCCAGGCTTTTATTCAGCACCAGCATGCCGGAGTCGATCTGGGCATTGGGGTAAAGCCGGTCGATTTTTCGCAAAGAAAAGCTGCCCAGACTAATGGTTTTGCCGGTAAAGGTGAGTAGTTGGTCAGGGCTGTTGATCAGGCTGTCGAGGATATTCTCCAGGCGGATAACAACCGGCTTGCCCTGGTTTAAGCCCTGGGCCGGCAAATTATTACCGGTAGCCACGAAAGTGCTGATCAACAACAAGCTAAGAAAGAGTTTTGCAGGATTCATTTTTTGGGCCATAGTTGCCAGCATGAAAATATGGAAAATTGGGCAGAAATTGAAGCGTCAGGGGATAAAAGCTGCTGATAAACCACTTTTTCGGGGTTTTGGG
>Ga0256839_1004146_pt1 | contig 14384 bp, 13 predicted proteins | sample 354166metaG_FD_185968 | JGI IMG/M metagenome (GOLD analysis project Ga0256839, IMG submission 185968) | Hydrothermal vent microbial communities from Mid Atlantic Ridge, Atlantic Ocean - 354-166 | ecosystem: Environmental > Aquatic > Marine > Hydrothermal vents | place: Atlantic Ocean: Mid... | reverse complement strand
GCATCAAAACTTTTGCTGGCGTATTCAAAACTCGCTTCGAGGCCGCTGATGGTGGCTGTTGTCATATTATCGAAGCCTATGGCAGGGGTGATGTTACCTGTTGGTTGCCATTCGTAAGGCGTTACCAGGTTTTTCAGCTCTTCACGATATAAACGAAAGTCGAGGGTGTAGGGGTATCCTCTTCTTTTTAATATGTAACCCAGGTCTAAGGTGGTTACCTCTTCCGCACCCACTGTTACACCAGGCTCTATGGCAAAAAGATAGGCGCTGTTCCCCCCGAATGTAAGTATTCTCTCTGCTTGCCTTTCAAATGCAAGGGGTGCTCGGTAGGCTTGCGATACGCCAAAGCGCAGCGTACTACTCTCTGTCACTTTATAGTTCGTGGTGAGCCGAGGAGATATCTTTTTATCCATGGAGTTATGCGCTTCGAGCATGGCACCAAAATGGATAAGCCAGTTGCGTGATGCTCGATATTCCAGCGTATTAAAGAGACGCTGGGTGTCAATTCTGATGACATCATCTGTTGCAAATCCAATGGTAGAGGCCAGTTTGTCTTCACGTGAACTGGCACCAATAACACCGCGTAATTTTTCGTTCACGGTGAATGTATACTCCACTTCGAAATCATAACGCTGGTTAGAGACATTATCCTCTTCGTTGAAAAAGAGCGCGCCATAGTATTTTTTGTAAAAAGATTTTTTGTCTATTTTTGAATAATAGAGCTGGAGTGTTAACTCATTATCAAAAGCATCTGTTTTAGACCACTCAATTTGATGAAAATAGCGTTTAGTATTGGTGGAAAACAAGATGCCGGCCTGCCGGTCCGTTCCCTCTTTATCAGTGGAACCGGCCTGATAGGTTAAGTGGTTTTGACTGTTAATTTGATAGTCGGCTCGATAGGTGAAAATTTGTGATGATAGAAAGTGGTCAGGTGCGTCATAGTAGTTACTTTGCTCATCTTTAAACGTGACCCTGTGGTCAAAGTTACCAAATGTTGCACCGTGTCTGAGTGTTATACGGTTAACGGCGTTATCACCACTGATGTAATTAAGGTGTTGTCCGACTGATTCACTGCTGTGACGGGTGATTATATTGATAACGCCCAGAAATGAATTTGAACCATATGTGGCCGCATTTGAGCCACGGGTTATTTCGATTCGCTCAATATTATCAATGACAAGTGGCAGTGATGACCAGTCGGGGCCTCCCACATCGGGTAGATAGACCGCACGCCCGTCAATGAGAATCTGCATACGGCGGGAAAATTGATCTGACATGCCGTGGTAAGCGACAACAGGTTCATCCCCAGCTTTGAAGCCAACGATCATTCCCGGCACCATCTGAAAGAGCTCCGCCAGTTCACGGGCACCGGAGTGCTTGATTCTGTTTCGGTCAATGATGGTCATGGCGGTGGGGGCTTCGGTGATGGGTTGCTTAAGTCGGGATGAGGTCAGCACGATGGGTATCTCTTCATCATAAAAGCCATCTTCATTTTCGAATGCAATGACGGGCGTGCTGAGGAGTGATATGGGCAGAGTGAGGAGGGAGTAGAGTCGGTAGTTCATTCTTGTAAAATTAAATCCTGAGACCTAAGCAAGCGTATAAACCACTGGTGTTATGTGTCAATAGAGGTCTTTACAGTCGGCATGTTGAATTAAAACTGTAGTGTTAATTAAGCGTTAAACGCCTATTTCTTTAATAGGCGTAATGTTCAATTAGAATAAGGCGTTACTCCTCATTTGTCCACCTTGGTTATACCCAGCAATACTGGTGCTTGGCAGAATGATTCAGCGGTGTTAATAGGCTTGCAGAGCACTCAGGCTAAATGGCCATGATTTTAATATGCTGCTCTTTTAGTTGCGTCAGCTGCCCCTCTATATCTCCCAGATTATCACGCTCTTTTTGAACAACGGCTGCCGGGGCTTTGTCGGTAAACCCTGGGTTGGCAAGCTTGCCTTGTGCACCTTTGATCTGCTTTTGCAGTTTTTCGATCTGTTTGTTGAGGCGCTTTAACTCGGCATCTTTATCGATTAAGCCCGCCATAGGTACCAGTAGTTTCATCTCGCCGACCAGTGAAGTGGCTGACTCGGGTGCTTGGTCCGTATCGCTTAACCAGGTGATGGACTCTGTTTTGGCCAGAATGGTGAGGAAATCCTGACTACTTTGTAGCCGGGTTTTATCCGCAGCGGAGCCATTTTGAATCAGCACCGGTAGCGGTTTACTGGGCGCAATATTCATTCCGGAACGAATTTTACGAATACCAATGATGAACGCCATCACCCACTGAATCTCCTCCTCGGCAGCGTCATCGATCAGGCTCTTGTCGGCTACCGGGTAACTTTGCAGCATGATGGTTTGGCCACTTACACCGGCCATGGGAGCCACACGTTGCCAGATCTCTTCAGTGATGAAGGGGATGATGGGGTGAGCTAGCCGTAATATATTTTCCAGCACCTGAATCAAGGTGTGTCGTGTCCCTCGTTTGGCGGCTTCCGAGCTGTCGCCATTTAAGATCGGTTTGGTGAGTTCCAGATACCAGTCACAATATTCGTTCCAGACAAATTCATAGATGTTTTGTGCCGCATGGTCGAAACGATACTCTTCAATATTGCGAGTTACATTGGCGATCACTTGATTGAGGCGCGATAGAATCCACTGGTCGGCTGATGAGCGTTGGCGATCACCTTGAATCTCGTGTCCCTCCAGATTCATCATCACAAAGCGTGATGCATTCCAGAGCTTGTTGCAAAAGTTGCGATACCCCTCAATGCGGTTCATATCAAAGTTGATGTCACGACCGGTTGAGGCTTGTGCCGCAAAGGTAAAGCGCATGGCATCGGTGCCAAAGGCCGGGATGCCGTCGGCAAACTCTTTGCGGGTTGCTTTCTCTATTTTGGCCGCCTCTTTGGGCTTCATCAGGCCGCTAGTGCGTTTACGCACCAGTGACTCCAAGTCGATACCGTCGATGATGTCGATGGGGTCGAGTACGTTGCCTTTGGATTTGGACATTTTTTGTCCCTGGCTATCGCGAACCAGTCCGTGGATATAGATCTCCTTGAAGGGGACTTCGCCGGTGAATTTCAGCCCCATCATGATCATTCTGGCCACCCAGAAAAAGATAATATCAAAGCCAGTGACTAACACCGAGGTAGGGTGGAAGGTCGCCAAGTCGGGGGTTTTGTTCGGCCAGCCGAGGGTTGAAAAGGTCCAGAGTGCCGAGGAGAACCAGGTGTCCAGTACATCTTCATCCTGTTTGAGCGCGATGTTGTCTGACAGCTGGTGCTTGTCACGCACCTCTTGTTCGCTGCGACCAACATAAATAGCGCCGCTGTCATCGTACCAGGCGGGAATCCGGTGCCCCCACCAGATCTGACGCGAAATGCACCAATCTTCGATGTTACGCATCCATTCGAAATAGGTGTTTTTCCAGTTATCGGGAACAAACTTTATATCACCATTCTCGACCGCTTCGATGGCGGGCTTGGCCAGTGCGTCGACCTTGACGTACCACTGGTCGGTAAGAAAAGGCTCAATAATGGTGCCCGAGCGATCTCCACGGGGAACCATCAGCTTGTGGTCGTCCGTTTTCTCCAGTAACCCCAGTGCTCCCAGCTCTTCCAATACCAGTTTGCGTGCCTCGAAACGATCCAGACCGTGGAAATCATCCGGGATCAGTTCGCCCAGCTCATCATCTTTTTCGATGATGGCGGCATCGATGGTGAAGATGTTGATCAATCCACCATTGGGTTGGTTGGCAATACAGTTTTCATTGCGATGATTGCTCCAGACACCGTAATCATTAAAGTCGTGGGCGGGCGTTATCTTTACACAGCCGGTGCCGAATTCAGGGTCAACATACTCGTCGGCGATGATCGGGATCAGACGATTACTGAGTGGCAGCTTGACCATCTGGCCAACCAAGTGCTGGTAGCGCTCATCCCCCGGATGAATGGCAACGGCGGCATCACCCAGCATGGTTTCAGGTCGTGTGGTGGCCACCACAAGATGGCCGGAGCCATCGGCAAGTGGATAGCGCATGTGCCACATGTAGCCGCTCTCCTCTTCATTGAGGACTTCTAGGTCAGAAACAGCGGTGTGCAGAACAGGATCCCAATTGACCAGTCGTTTTCCTCGGTAGATCAACCCTTCGCCATGCAGGCGGACGAACACCTCTTTTACTGCCTCAGACAAGCCATCATCCATGGTGAAGCGCTCACGGCTCCAATCAGGTGAGGTGCCCATACGGCGCAGCTGTTGGGTAATGGTGTTTCCTGACTTGTTTTTCCACTCCCAGATGCGCTCGATAAATTTATCGCGCCCCAGCTCGTGGCGAGTGACCCCTTCAGCGTTCAGTTGACGCTCTACCACCATCTGGGTGGCGATACCGGCATGGTCGGAGCCGGGCTGCCACAGGGTGTTGTCTCCCTTCATGCGGTGAAAGCGAATCAGGGTGTCCATAATGGTGTCCTGAAAGGCGTGTCCCATATGCAGGCTGCCGGTGACATTGGGTGGCGGAATCATGATGCAGTAGGGGTTTTCACCCCCCTGGGGCTTGAAGTAACCATTCTCTTCCCAGGTTTGATACCAGCGCTGTTCGATAGAGTGGGGTGTGTAAGTCTTTTCCATTACGTTTTAGATACCTGGTTTTTGCTGTTAATTGTGTGATGCTTCTATTGCGCTCTTAAGGAGACTCTAATTTAATCCTAAATTCATCCAGACTTAATTAGAGCTTCCTTAAGGAAACTCTGATCAAGTCATGAATGCTCTACGCTGGCTGAAATCGCCCTCATTTATCCCGAAAATTGCACCAATAAGAATGACTATTACTGCGCATTTCGGAATAAATGAGAGCAATTTCCGCTTAGCCTAAATTCATCCAGACTTAATTAGAGCTTCCTTGATAATCTCGGGCAGCTGTTCAGAGATCTGCTGTTGCAGTGTCAAGCTGATCTGCTGCTCTACCTCACTGAGGATGGTCGGTAAAATATCATTAATCTTTTGTGTTAGTAAATGGGTGATGCGTTCTGAAAGCTCTGCCTGGAGAGTGGCTGGAATTTCAACGCCTTCAAATAGACGACTCTCCAGCGCATCCTGATCAATCATTTCATTTAAGATCGGGATGGCGATCTCTTGTTGCTCCAGAATAAAAGTATCTACTGGCTCTTGCAGTGTCGGCAGATCTTCTGGTCTCTCACTCATTGATGTTGCCTACAGGGTTATATTGTGGCTATTTAGGGGATAACCACGGTCGCGATAGAAGCGGAAGCGTTCGCGTGCCAGTAGCTTCTGCGCCTCATCACAAGCAACGATTTCGACTACCCGCACAAAACGGCTAAAAAAAAGCGGCACCTCTTCGGCAAGGTTGATCAGTAGATCAAACGCTAAGGGCGGTTCACGGTCGTAGCCTATCATGACTTGAGCCTGATCCTCTTCGTTAAGTAGTTGGCAGTGAGGGACAAAACTCTCCTCTTTAAAGCGCCATAGTAGATCATCGATCAGCTGTGATTGCCTCTGATCTGTGGTGTGGATATAGGCGTGATGCCCCTTAAGATACGCTTTTTCAGCTAATCGACAGGTGAGCAGCGCCAAACCATCATCAGGTTGGTTATTTAATATGTAGAAATCGACTTGGGTCATAAAGGTTTCGGGGAGTACGGCGACTCCGGAGTTGCTCCTTATTGCGCGTCGCAGTGGTCAATCAGGTACTGCATGAGCAGGGGTACGGGTCGCCCGGTAGCTCCTTTTTTTGCACCACTAATCCAGGCGGTACCGGCAATATCAAGGTGAGCCCAGGGGTAATCTTCGGCAAAGCGGGATAAGAAACAGGCGGCGGTAATGGAGCCTGCTTCGCGGCCACCAATATTTTGCATGTCGGCAAATGGGCTCTTGAGTTGCTCCTGATACTCATCCCAAATCGGCAATTGCCATGCGCGATCACCGCACTTCTGGCCTGCATCCAGCAAAGCATCGGCCAGTGGTTGGTTATTGGCCATTAAGCCGGATGTTTTGCCCCCCAGTGCAATAATACAAGCACCGGTCAGGGTGGCAATGTCGATCACCGCTGCCGGGTTGAATTTGCGGGTATAGGTGAGGGCATCACAGAGAATCAGACGACCCTCGGCATCGGTGTTCAATATCTCAATGGTCAGCCCAGACATCGAGGTGACAATATCTCCGGGTTTATTGGCATCCCCATCGGGCATGTTCTCACTACTCGGAATCACCGCAACCAGATTGACGGGCAGTGTTAATTCAGCTGCCGCTTGAATAACACCAAATACGCTGGCGGCACCGCACATATCGTATTTCATCTCATCCATCTGTGCCCCGGGTTTTAGTGAGATACCGCCGGAGTCGAAGGTAAGCCCCTTACCCACCAAGGCGATGGGTGCATCATCCTGATGGCCACCGCTGTATTGCATCACAATCAGTTTGGCGGGTTGGCGGCTACCGCGAGAGACCGAAAGCAGCGACTCCATGCCGAGCTCCTGCATGGCCGCTTCATCTAAAATTTTACTCTTAATACGGCTAAATTTTTGCTCCAGCTGCTCCGCCTGTTCTGCCAGATAGCGGGGGGTGCAGATATTGCCCGGAAGATCGCCAAGCTCTTTTGCGAATGCAACACCGCGAGCCGTTGCCGCACCCTGGGCCACCGCAATTTTATCTCGGGTGGAGAGGTGGAGGTGCTTTAGTGCTATCGTGCTTTTTTCTTCACTTTTAAATCGATTAAGGCTATAGAGCGCGCTATAACTCACTTCAACCTGCTGACGAATGTTCCAGCTGCTCTCTTTATCGGCGACCGTAACGTCAGTGAGGAATGAGTAGACATCGCGGGCAGGGCTCTCCTTTAGCACGGCAATCGCGGCCTCGACACCGTCCATAAATTGCTTGGCGCTGGTCTGCTCTTTTTTGCCCATGCCAATCAGCAAAATTCGCTCAGCCTCGACACCGTGCAGGCCGGTGAGTAACAACGCTTTACCCGCCGCACCTTTGGCATCACCCCGTTCAATTAACTTTGCAATATAACCATTACACGCTTTATTGACGGCTTCGGCGCTGGCTGAGAGTTGATTATCTTCAAATAAGGCGATGATAATACAACCCGTTTTAACCGCATCGGGTTGGGCGATTTTGGCCTGAAATTTCATAACGATCCTTTTTGGCATCTCTCAGAATAGAGAACAGAGTGAAAGTTTTGTGATTTAATGGCTGCAAGATTATCATATTGTGGTTTTTTTAGAACCATCTCGATAGATTCATCGGCTCTATTGATGCTCACATCGGGATAAATGAGAATGATTTGTAACCATTTTAATCCAGCCCCACTCTGAACACCCTAACCGAGTCCTATTTTGATCATTAAACGTTATCTTTGGAAAGAGCTGCTATTCACCTTTGGTGCAGTATTTCTGGTGCTGGTCTTGATCATGGCGGGGCACACCTTTGTGCGTTATATGGGTTTTGTGGCTGAAGGGCGTGTCTCTGCGGATATGGTGTTGCAGCTGTTTGGTATCAAACTGGCTAAGGCGATGGGGCAGCTGCTACCTTTTGCTTGGTTTATTTCGGTGACGCTCACATTTGGCAGGCTCTATAAAGATAATGAGATGACCATCTTCTCTGCGGTTGGACTGCCCAGTATCAGTTTATTGCGTCTGGTGATGGGGCCCACCCTGCTCTGTGCGGCACTGGTGGCGTTGTTTACCTTTTATCTCGACCCGCTGAATCAGGAGTACTACTACAAACTGACGGATCAGGCCGCAACACAGTCGGAAATGAGCGCAGTCACGGCGGGGCGGTTTAACACCATTAAGGGGAGTGATCGGGTTTTCTACGTCGAGAGCATCTCAGACGATCGACAAGAGATGTACAATATTTTTATTCAGGGCGGAAGTGACGGTGCCCTGGATGTTTTTAGCGCCCCCCGTGCGCGTCAAATGGTCGACCGTGAAAGCGGTGACCGCTATTTGGTTTTGCAGGATGGTTACCGCTTTGAGCGTGATCCGGTGAGTGGTGATCTGTTGCGTTACGAATATGAAGAGGCTTCAATTCGCATTGAGCAACCTGAGGTGACCAGCTCATCCCGCAAGCGTCGCGCCTACCCAACCGAGCAGCTCTGGTTGTCTGATGACCCCAAAGACAGTGCAGAGCTGCACTGGCGACTAGCGATGCCCCTCTCGGTGCTGTTGCTCTCCCTGTTGGCTGTGCTGTTGAGCTATACCACGCCACGGGAGGGGCGATTTGGCAAACTATTTATCGCACTGCTGGCCTACATTATCTACAGCAATCTATTGGGGATGGGCAAGAGCTGGATTGCCGCAGGCAAGGTGGATCCGCTGATTGGCCTCTGGTGGATACACCTGCTTGCGGTGTTGCTGATTATAACGCTCTATATACGGCGTTATGGTGGCTATGAGCTGCTGCCACAGCGTTTTAGGCGACACAAATGAGGCTGCTTGATCGATACATTGCAAATGCCATTATCGGCGGCGTTGCCATTACACTTTTTGTGTTACTGGCACTGTTTGCTTTTATCGGTTTTGTTGATGAGTTGGATGCGGTTGGGCGTGGCAATTACGGCCTGTGGCAAGCGATACAATACCTCTTTTTAAGCCTGATTCCCGTCGCCTACCAGCTCTTTCCCATTGCCGCATTGGTGGGTTGTATTATGGGGTTGGGTGGTTTGGCGAGTCATGGCGAACTCATTGCGATGCGCGCTGCGGGTGTCTCACTCAATCGCCTGCTCTGGTCGGTTAGCAAAGTGGGGCTGCTGATGGTGTTTGTGGTGTTGTTGCTGGGTGAGGGGGTGGCACCCTATGCAGAGGAGTCGGCTCAAAAACTGCGCAGTGAGGCGATTACCGGAAAGATTTCACTACAGGGTGAGCAGGGAATGTGGGCAAAAGATGAACGGGAGTTCATCCGGGTGCGGGATATTATAATGGCCGATCAGCTGGCCAATATCACCCTCTATCAATTTTCGGAAAACAACCAGCTGCTGAGTGCCACGACCGCAGCACGAGCATTCTACAAAGAGGATCAATGGCAATTGCAGGATGTTGAAGTGGTCAGCTTTACCGGTGGGGCGGCGGTCAGCAGGCTCGCACAGCAGGCGTGGCAGACATCGCTCGATCCGGAGATGATCGAGGTGGTGCAGCTTGATCCAGACTCACAGTCGATGTGGGGGTTGTACCAGTATATAAACTATCTGCAGGAGAATGCGATCGCCTCAGGGCGTTACGAGATGGCCTTTTGGGGCAAGGTGGTTACGCCGCTTGTGACCCTGATCATGATGATGTTGGCGGTCCCCTTTGTGATGGGGTCATTGCGTACCATTAGTATTTCACAGCGCATATTTGTGGGTACGTTGGTTGGCTTGGGGTTTCAGCTGCTTAACCAAGCGAGTAACTACGTTGGGCTGGTGTTTGGGTTTAATGCCCCCTTGAGTGCGTTTCTACCGGCCATTATCATCTCTATTGTTGCTGGGTTTTTAATCCGCCGCCTGCGCTGATTGCTCTTTTTTCTTCTCTTTTTTAGGCACTAAAATAATTTGAGTTCCCGAGAGTCGGTCGTGCCATGAAAGCCCCTCTTTATCAAACAGAATCCACAGATAGCCAAGACCCAACGGCAGCCATGAGAGCAGTGAACCCACAAAACGGTACAGGGCTGTTTTCCAGTCAAGGCTATGACCACTCATGGTGACCACTTTAGCGCGCCAACTTTTCAGTCCTAGGGTCTGGCCGCCCCGATTCCAGCACCATGCGTAATAGAGATAGACGCTGAATAACAGGTAGCCCCTAAACAGCCAATCCCCCGAAGTTACCGCTTCACCACTGCGTGCCAGCAGCATGATGATACCCACCAGAAACAGTAAGCCAACCATGGCAAGTGAATCGTAGAGCAGCACCAGCATCAGGCGAGGTAGTTTAATACGTTGGGGTGTGGCGGCGGTTTTACTGTTCATGGTGGGCTTCTAATAATTATTTGATACTGGGCGCGTTAAGGGGCAGCGTATTATTAACGTAAAAGAGATAAAACTCCAAATTACGCAACACTTCACTCTGCAACGGAAAGGGTTTTGCTCGGGTGTAGCTCAGGCATTCATTGAAGCGTTCATGCAGCGTGGTCACGGTATCACTGGCTTTGTCATAGCGGGGCATGCGCAACGGAAGCCCCAGGGCAGGGGGGATCAGCTGTTCACTATAGCGTTGATTCGAAAAATCGATATGGCAATGGGCACAGGCCATATCCAGTTGGCCACGGCGGGAAAAAAAGAGCTGTTGTCCTTTATTAAACGCCTCCTCAGCGGCCGGATCATTGGGCATGATCACATTGGTAATATTTCTTCGTGAACTCTCCATCATATAAAGATGAATACTTTTCATCTCTGCCTGATCGTAGGCGTAAGCGGGTTCACCGTTCTCCTCACGGCACGCGTTGATCTCAGTTGCCAAGGTCTTAACCTGGCCGCTTAAGACATCGAAATAGGGGAAGTCGCTGGCAATACCCATACCATTGCTACGAAAACAGTAACGATAGCCGTGCCCATTGGAAAAAGTCTCGGAGAATAACTTTTTGCCCTGTTGGGTATATTGGCTGTAGGGAGGAAGCCCGGACGCTGTGATGGTGTTGCCCCGGTGATGGTACTCCTCAGCATAGCTGTTGAGTGAGAGTGCCGGTGATTTTTTTAGAAAATAGTTTTGTAGCTGCTGCTGGTGCTCTTTGGGGCTTGCAACAGCATTTAACGTCATGGATAAGCACCCTACAAACAGTATGCACATATAGAGTGGAGCATGATTACCCCGTTGAAATGACACGGCACTAATGTATTTCTGCAATCTGGTCATCTCGGTTTCCCTGGTTATCAACCCAGCTTATTTTAATCATATCACCTGGGGTGCCTCCCTTGAATCGAAATGTAAAATAAGGGTTTTCTGCAATCGCAACACCGAGTTGCGCCACCACTACCTGCTGTTTTTTATAAAAACAGCGCAACTCCTGGATAAAAATGGCCTCCGCTTTTGTCGCGAGCTGGCATTTTCCGGACTGCATCGGGTGTTTTACCAATAGCCTGACTTCGGTGAAGTCTCCCTTCTGTTTGGCGCGGATGGTGATACTCGATCTGCTCATCTCAAATACACTCCCCCTCGATAATTTTTATCTCTTTTTGTTGCGAATAGAGACCGTGATTAGTTTTAATGACCGCAGTGACCGCACCGCTTTTAGCCAGCTTAAGACGTGTCGCAATATAGGGTATGCCCAGCGGATCAAAATAAAAAGTGGCGGCTAAGGGGGGGCTGTTTTCGGCCACAAACAGACTAATGCTCTGCACATCGTTCAAGGAGGTGCGGATAGTCACCGGGATGCTCTCACCACTCTCGACACGTTTATCCAGCTTCATATCTATTTTATCGCTTGGCTGTGGTGTTTCATCGCCATAAAGCGCCGCTAGCGCCTCCTCAAGGGTACGAGCCGAAAATGCCTGCTTGGGCCACGCCGCCAATAGGTTATGGGGCAGTGCTGCCAGGGGAAGGAGTGCAACAAGGCGCTTAATAAACTGACGACGAGAAAACGACATGTTAAAGCGTGTAAATGAATTCACTGATTTCAATGATTTCACTCTCCGTTAAAATTCGATGCCGTCCATAGGGGGGCATAATGGTATTCGGGTTACTCAATGCCGGGTCACGAATAAAAGCCTGTAGCTGCTTGATATCGGGAAATTTTTGCGCGATCGCTTTAATTTCGGGGCCAATAGTGCCACTTATTTGCGCACCAGGAAGTGCATGACATGCGTGGCAATTACCCTTATTGCTGTCCAGTGCCAACTGCTGGCCAACACTCAGCTCCGCATGCGCCACTCCGATGCAGAGAGATAAGCATAAGCCCAGTAGTCGCTGTTTGTGATTGAGCATTGATGAGACCTTTTTTGTAGTCGAACAACGTTGTTTGAGATGAATGATTCTCTGCGTGAAATGCAGGTTTTACGAGACATTACCACGTATTTCTGCTCTATTTATTACTTCTGGCACTCCACAAAGGTATCGGTTTAAGCGCTGGGGGCTTTAAAGTTGCAGGTGGATCATTGACCTCTCAATGCCGAATGCTATACCAGAGCAGCCCTAACCCTTCATGCAGCGCTTTGCGGCTATTGTGAAGCGCGTATGAGGCGGGGATGATCTGCATAAACCAGGCGTGGTCACTCTGTGTGGGTAGGGTCGGGGCGGGTATGACGTTAATACCTTCGCTCTCGAAGCTTTTGACTGCACGAGGCATGTGGCGGCTGGTGGTGACTAAAAAGATGCGCTCTATTGCCAAATTGTTGAGTATCTCTTTGGTATAACGTGCATTCTCGGCGGTGGTTTTACTGCTCCCTTCACGCACTACGTTTTGAATATTGAAGTCACTGCTCAGTGAGTCGGCCATCACTTGTGCCAGTGTTTTCCCTCCTTGATCAAAGACATCGCCACCGCTAACAATAATCGGCAGTTGGGTCTGGCGCTGAATATAGGCACCATAACGCAGCCGTACCAAGGTTTCTCGGCCTACAGTGTCATCACCGTATTCGGTGGCGTTGCGGTATCGATCAGCAGAGAGAATGACGATGGCAGAGGCATCATAATCGGCCAGTGCATCGGGTTTTAAAGTGGGGTAAATATCGAGTGATTGATTTAAAAAGTTAGCCACCAGCGGCGTGCTCAGCAGATAACCGAAAGTTAAGGTGCTCCACAAGAGAGTGCGCGCTGTTTTGGGGGCGCGTTTTAATAAAAACAGACCGAGGGCGAAACCGAACAGTAGCACCCCCGGTGGGAAAATGATGTTTTTAATAAAGTAGGTTATGAATAGTTCCATAGGAGATACTATTCATTAATCCAATCGCGAGGCTTTAGATAGTAGTCGTAGAGTTCGGCTTCGGCGGTGCCGGGTTCGGGGTGCCAGTTATAGCGCCATTTCACGAGGGGTGGGAGTGACATTAGAATCGATTCGGTGCGCCCCCCTGTTTGCAGACCAAAGAGGGTGCCTCGGTCGAAGACAAGGTTAAACTCCACATAACGCCCCCGGCGGTAGAGCTGGAAGTCACGCTCCCGCTCACCAAATGGGCTCTCTTTGCGGCGGGCGACAATCGGGCGATACGCTTCAATATAGTGATCACCGATGCTCTTCATAATATTGAAGCAGCGATCAAAGCCCCCTTCATTCAGGTCATCAAAAAAGAGGCCGCCAATACCGCGAGGCTCATTACGGTGTTTGAGGTGGAAGTACTCATCACACCAGGTTTTTAGCTGCGGGTAGAGTGCCTGACCAAAGGGGTCGCAGGCATCCTTGGCCTTTTGGTGCCACGCTCTGCAATCTTCCTTATTGCCGTAATAGGGGGTCAGATCAAAACCACCGCCAAACCACCAGATCGGTGCCTCGCCCTCTTTTCGGGCGATAAAAAAGCGCACGTTGGCGTGTGAAGTGGGCACGTAAGGGTTGTTGGGGTGGATGACCAGCGAGACACCCATCGCTTCAAAATCGCGCCCTGCCAGCTCAGGGCGGTGCGCGGTGGCCGAGGCGGGCAGTTGACCACCGGAGACATGTGAAAAATTGATGCCCGCCTGTTCAAATGTTTTGCCCTCGGTAAGCACCCGGGTGCGTCCACCACCACCGAGGCCCGTTTCACGGCTCCAGTTATCTTCAAAGAAGGTGGCCTGGCCATCTTCAGCCTCAATGCCCGCGCAGATGCGATCTTGCAGGTCGAGGAGGTAGCTTTTTACTTGATTAATATCGGGGGTGCTCATGTGGATCCTTACCGTTCTTTCGAGAGTACTTGATGGAAGCGATAGGGTACCTAAAATGGGCAGGGATTGCGAGGGAAGAGGGTGCGTTAAATGCCGCAACTGCGCGTTATATCACGCGCAGGAGAGTTTTGGTAATATTTTAACCCTTTGTTATTAAAGGGTATTTAAAGTTGGCACGGCTATTGTATTGTTTATATCGTCACTAGGTAATGTGCCCCTATGGCGCAAGCCAACACATTACCGAATGATAAGACTTATTGCGTTAGCAATGATTCTTCTCCTACTTATTTAAGGTCGTCTGCTACCCCCGTAGCACGCGGCCTTTTTTTTATCGGCGCTGCGTGGTTTGCACGCACTCCCCGCTTAAACTCCTCTTGGCCAGCATAAAATATTCATGACTTGATCAGAGCCTCCAGGAAAATCTACAAAGCGCTATCTCTCTTCAAGCGCGCATAACTATTTTTAAGCACATCAATGTTTGGGTGTCCGTCAGGAAAAGCCGCTTCAAGAATTGAAAGCGCGCGCTGGTACAACGGCTCAGCCTTGGGGTAGTCGCCTTGAGCTTGATACAGAGAAATTCTAGGGACACAAGGAAATTCTAGGGACACA
>Ga0256839_1004144_pt1 | contig 14388 bp, 18 predicted proteins | sample 354166metaG_FD_185968 | JGI IMG/M metagenome (GOLD analysis project Ga0256839, IMG submission 185968) | Hydrothermal vent microbial communities from Mid Atlantic Ridge, Atlantic Ocean - 354-166 | ecosystem: Environmental > Aquatic > Marine > Hydrothermal vents | place: Atlantic Ocean: Mid... | reverse complement strand
TAAACCCAGCCCGCGGCAACCGGGAGAAGAGCAGAGCCAGCATTTGAGAGAGTATTAGAAAGCCCCACCGCCGTGCCGGCGGCGCCGCTGCCCGCGATATCCACATTCCTCAGCATGGGCATAAGCGCCCTGGAAGCCATAACCACACCCGCCACACCCAGCATCACCGCCATCCCGCTATCCAGAAAGGCAACACCCAGCAATCCCGCTCCAGCCGCCAGCAGCAGCACCCTCACAACACCCCGCATGCTCCACCTGTCAGCCAGATATCCAGCACCCACGCCACCTGCCGCACCCGCCAGAGTCGCCACCGCAAGCATGTACCCCAGCTCCACCCTGCTAAGCCCCCGCACTTCTGTAAGAAAAACATACAGGTACTCGTTCATCAAACCCGCCGCGCCGCCCGCAAGGAACGCCACACCCAGCACCCAGAAGGTCAGAGCCGTAAAACCCTCCCCCTCCCTGCGCACATCCCTCTGCATAGCGAGCGAATCCCCCAGCATGAGCAGAGCCACCGCCGCAGACACGCCGTACATACCCGCCGCCAGCAGCAGCACCTCCCTGTTTGCCAGAGGCAGCGCCGCATACGCCGCATAGCCTGCCGCCGAACCTAAGGTGCCGGCGGTGAAATAAACACCCAGCCAGGTGTTCCGTCTGCCCCGCCCGGCGGCACAGGCAACATTCACCTGCATGCACAGCCACAGCATTCCAGAGAGAAAACCGTGAACTCCGCTGAGCACCAGCGCCTGCACAGGCACAGAGGCAAAGGCATAGCCAGCAGCCACCGCAGCAACAGGCACGAGCCCGAATCTCACCACATCGCCCGTAAAGCCCTGCCGCCTGTCAGCCGCAACCCCTGCAAGAGTGGCTGAGAGGGCACGGGATAGCATGAAGCCTGCGGTGAGCGCCGCCACCTCCACCGCACTCGCGCCCATCTCAGCCCTCATGCGCAGCGCAAGCGCGGGTTTGAGGAGATAAAAAGCCATGCTCGCCGTGAACGCCACCAGCGTAGCAGCCAGAAGAAATCCTGCCCTGCGCATTCGTGAATCACCATCAATTATTTATCACGTATTAATCATGCTTTTATAATACTCTTCTAATGTGATTGTTAGTGGTTATTAGTGTGGAGGTAAAGGTTTGCTCCCCGTGAGCATCTCGGGCAGGGCAGAGGTGGGGAACAGCACGGAAGAGGGATGGCATGAAAGCTGAGCGTCACTGCGGTCGCTATGCAATTATCGCCTTTCTGATAAGCAGCGGTATTATCTTCAACCTGCTGTACTGGCGATTTGAGCGCCTTCAGCATGGCATGGGGCTATACGAGCACTTCATGATGAGTCCCGTAGCAGGCACGCTGACCATCCTCCTCATCCCCCTGATGTGCATCTCTGGCTACTACATGCTGAAAGAGCTCAGGCTCAGGATAAAGCTTGAAGAGGCAAATCGCGAGCTCACCGAGATGTACCAGGAGCTCAAAAGCGTTGACGAAATGCGCAACAGCATAATAAGCAATGTCAGCCACGAGCTCAAAACCCCCGTTACCATAGCGCTTAATGCGTGTGAGCTTGCCCTTGAGGAGAACGACCCCGAAAGCCTGCGTGAATTCCTCGCAATGATACGTGAAGCTCTGCACAGGCTCAACATGAACATAGACACCCTGCTGGAGTATGCAAAGATTCAGAGCGGAGACCTGAAGCTGAGATTTGAGCCTGTAAACCTGCCACCCGTAATCCAGAAGGTAGCCAAAGAGTTCAGACCCATGGTGATGAAGAAGAAGCTGGAAATTCACACCGAAATGCCGCATGTAATGCCGCTTGTTCGCGGCAGCAGGGAGCACATAAAACTTGTGCTCAGGAATCTGATAGGAAATGCGATAAAATTCAACTTTGAAGGCGGGAGCATTGTCATAAGCGTGAAGGAGCATGGCAACTTCGTTGAGATATGCGTCTCGGACACAGGCATCGGGATACCGCCGGAAAAGCTTGACAGAATATTTGAGAGATTCTATCAAGTTGACTCTTCCTCAACCCGCAGGCACGGTGGAATAGGGCTGGGGCTGGCAATCGTAAAAGACGTGGTGCAAGCCCACGGCGGAGAAATAAGCGTTGAGTCAGAGCCTGGGAAAGGCTCAAGATTCTGCTTCACCCTGCCGGTATGGAGGGAGGACGGTGGCGAGGCTTCTGCTGGTTGACGACGAGCCGCAGATCAGGATGCTCACCAGAGCCATGCTGGAGAAAGCAGGACACAGCGTGGAAGTTGCGGAGAGCGGTGAGGAGGCGCTGCGCAAGCTCAGGGAAAAGGGCGCCGACCTGGTGATTCTGGACATAGCGATGCCTGAGATGAGCGGCTGGGAGGTTTGCCGGGCTATTAAAAGCGATCCCGCCACTAAGCACATTCCGGTGCTGATGTTCACCGTCATGACCAGAGACGAGGACGTTAGCAGAAGCTTTGAGTCCGGCGCCGACGCCCACCTGAAAAAGCCCTTCACCATGCGTGAGCTCCTTGAGGCTGTGGAGACTCTGCTGAGGCGTTCTGGTAGGTAGCGTATGCACCTCGGCTGACAAGCAGGTTTATATTGGGGGAGGTAAAGAGCATCCTGCATGGATGAAATCCTGAGCAGGGTGAACTTCAGGGTGAAGCTCGCCGGAGAGGAGCTTGCAATTGCGGTTGTGCAGGACCACAGAACCAGGGAGGTGCTCATGGTGGCGTTCATGAACCGTGAGGCTCTGGCTGAGACGCTGCGAACCCGCAGGATGACCTACTACAGCACCTCCCGCAGGAGGCTGTGGGTCAAGGGGGAAACCTCCGGCAACCACCAGTTCGTTAAGGAAGTTCGCTTAGACTGCGACGGGGATGCACTGCTGTTTGAGGTTGAGCAGGTGGGCGTGGCTTGCCATACAGGCAGGAGAAGCTGCTTCTACAGGCAGCTCGCCGGGGGAAATATAAGGAGTGGAAACTCATGATTCTGGTACCGGATACCTCGGTTATCGTGGATGGAAGAATAACCAGACTGGTGCAGGAGCGCTCTGGTGTAAGGGTTGTTGTGCCTGAGGCTGTGGTGGCTGAGCTGGAGCACCAGGCGAACCAGGGCAGGGAGAGCGGATACCGCGGTCTGGAGGAGCTCATAACCCTGCGGCAGCTCCACAGGGAGGGCATGATTGAGCTTGAGTTCCACGGCACCAGGCCAAGAGGGGACGAGCTCCTGGCGATAGACGACATAATCAGGAGAACCGCCGCGGAGCTGGGCGGCACGCTGGTCACCAGCGACAGGATACAGGCGATGGTGGCTGAGGCAAAGGGCATAGAGGTGCTCTACCTGAGCAAGAAGGAGAGCAGGAGGATGCCCCGCATCCTGGAGTACTTTGACGAGCACACCATGTCAGTGCACCTGCGTGAGCGTGTGCCGCCCATGGCAAAGAAGGGGAAGCCAGGAGAGATGAAGCTGGTGCCGCTGGGCACCGAGCCCATGCGGGAGGAGGAGCTCCAGCAGCTCGCCAAGGAGATCGTGGAGTTCGCAAGGATGGACAGGGAATCCTTCATAGAGATTGAGCGCAGAGGTGCGACTGTGGTGCAGATGCGCGAGGTGCGAATAGCCATAGCCAAACCGCCCTTCAGCGACGCCTTTGAGATTACCGCAGTAAGGGCGATTGCCAAGGTCACCTTAGATGACTACAGGCTGAGCGACAGGCTGATAGAGCGGCTCAGGAGCAGCGCCGAGGGCATACTGGTGGCAGGCCCTCCTGGAGCCGGCAAGAGCACCTTCTCACAGGCGCTGGCAGAATTCTACGCCTCCCTGGGCAAGATCGTCAAGACCATGGAATCTCCCAGAGATCTGCAGGTGGGACAGGAAATCAGCCAGTACGCACCACTTGAGGGCGATATGGAAAAAACTGCCGACATACTGCTTCTCGTCCGTCCTGACAGGACGATATACGATGAGGTGCGCAAAACTAAGGACTTCAGAATCTTTGCCGACATGCGCTTAGCCGGCGTGGGGATGGTGGGTGTGGTGCATGCCACCAAGGCGATAGACGCGCTTCAGCGGCTCATAGGCAGGGTGGAGCTGGGCATGATACCGCAGATTGTTGACACCGTGATATTCATCAAGGACGGCAGGGTTGAGAAGGTTTACAGGATAGACTTCAGCGTCAAGGTGCCCCACGGCATGGCAGAGGCTGACCTGGCGAGACCGGTGATAGAGGTGAGAGACTTTGAGAGCGGTGAGGTGGAGTATGAAATCTACACCTTCGGGGATGAGACGGTGGTGATGCCGATAAGGGAGGAAGCACCCAGGAGCGCTGCCTCAAAGCTCGCCGAAGAGGCGGTGCTCAGGGAGGTGCGAAGGCGCCTCCCGGGCTCTGCGAAGGTGAGCGTGAAGGTTGACGGCAACAGAGCGGTGGTGCAGGTGGACGAGAGGCACCTGCCGGCACTGATAGGCAGGAAGGGCAGGAGAATTGCCAGGCTTGAGAAGAAGCTGGGGCTGCGCATAGATGTGCGCACCCTCGCCTCGCCTGAGGCTCCCGGGGGAGAGAGGCTTGACGTGGAGGTGCGGGAGACCAAGCAGTACCTGCACCTGGTGCTGGGCAGGGAGCACGCGGGCAGGATGGTGAAGTTCTATGCGGGTGATGAGTACCTCTTCGTAGCCACCATCGGCAGGAAGGGCGAGGTGAAGCTCGCGAAGAACACCGAGATTGCGGAAACCCTGCTCAGGCACATAGAGGCTGGAGAGAAGCTGACCGCGGTGGCGGTGGAGTGATTCACAGGCAGGCGGTGCTTGACTACAGGTATATGCTGAACCGAGGATACAGCAGAAGCGTTGCCCTCAGGGCTGTTACCGAGAGGTACGCCCTCAGGGCTGAGCAGAGGAACCTGCTGCTGAGGTGTGTGTTCTCAGACAGAGAATGCAGAAGGCGCAGCAGGCTTGTGGTGGGAAGGGAGGAGATAGCAGGGGAGAGACTGCTGATTGACGGCTACAACCTGCTCATAACCGTGGAGACCTGGAAGCTGGGCATGCCGGTGATGAGGTGCGACGACGGGTTCGTGAGAGACTTCAGGGGCGTCTATGGCAGGCACAGGGCTCTGCCATGCCTGACCCGCTCGGCGGTTGATAGCATACTCGCCACCCTCAGAAGACTTGAGCCGGAGAGCGTGCTGATGGTGTTTGACAGCATGGTGAGCAGGAGCGGCGAGCTGTGCGGGATGATAAACAGCCGTGAGCACGGGCTCTGGCTGAGGGCAGAGACAGCACGCTCCCCGGATGCGGTGCTGCGCTCTGAGCAGGGGGTGGTTTGCACTGGAGATACGGCAGTAATAGACAGGTGCAGCGCAGTCTTTGACTTAGCAGGCGAGGTTGTGCCCCGCGCATACCCGCTGCGCATGCCCGTGGCGTAAAGATTTATATTAGCAGGGGGGCAGGATAGATAGAGGAGATGAGATGAGCAGGCAGGTAAGGGTGAAGGTGACCGGCAGAATACCCGAAGACACGGTAATAGTTGAGGGGCTGCCAGGGGTTGGTCTCGTGGGCGGCATAGCAGCAAGCTACATGATTCACCAGCTTGAAATGGAGCTTGCCGGCTACGTTGAGTCGCCGCACCTGCCCCCGGTGGCGATGCTGCAGCAGGGCATTGCCAGGCACCCCTTCAGGATATACACCAGGAGCAGGCTCACAGTGCTCTACAGCGAGGTGCCGGTGGCGCCTGCCTACGTGCACGAGCTCAGCAAAGGAATAGCGGAGTGGGCGCACAGCGTGGGCGCAGGGCAGGTTATCACCCTCGCCGGCATCCCCTCACCCATGCGAGAGCCTGCCGTGTACGGCGCCGCCGCCACCCCGGAAATGGTGGAGTACCTCAGGGAGAACAGCGTCAGCGTGATGGAGGAGGGTGTGGTGAGCGGCATGCCAGGGCAGGTGCTGCTGGACTGCGCCTCCCTTGGAATCCCCGCCTTCTGTCTGCTCGCCCAGACCCCCGGGATGAACCCTGACCCTGCAGGTGCAGCGGAGCTGATAAAGGTGCTGAACAGGCTGCACGGGCTGAGCATAGACGTTGAGCCGCTGCTGAAGGAAGCCAAGGAAATTGAGGCAAAGATGGAGGAGCTGGCAAAGCAGACCAGGAAGATGAAGCAGCAGGAGACGCTGCCCATGTTCTACTGAGGAGGTGGCTGCATGAAGGTTTACGGCATCACCGGAATCTCAAGAAAGGTTATAGACGAGCTGGTTGAGCACGGTATAAAGAGTGTTGAGCTCAGAAGCTCTCAGAATGTCCTTGCCGCCTCCAGGGCACGGGAGGGCGACCTGGTGTTTCTCACGCCAAGAAGCCAGGACGAGCTGGTGCCGGGCGCTGAAGGTGTGCTTGCCAGAATCCTGGAGAAGAACGTGAGCCTGCACCGCACCGCCTTCAGCGAGGATGCCGAGGAGCGGGAGATGCTGGTGGCGAGGCTGAAGCTCAGCCTGGTCAACATCTGCAGGGCGGCGGATTACGAGAGGACTGGCAGCTGCGAGGTTGTGTTCAGCTTCAGAGCGAGAGCTTTTGAGTGCTGGTGAGAGGTGATTGATTGAGACCGGAGCCTGATGAGGATGAAGAGGCTGCATTGCGGAGGCTGAGGCTGCCCAGGGAGGGCGAGGTGCTCGGCGTGGTTGAGCAGATGTTCGGCGGCTCGCGCATGCTTGTGCGCTGCAAGGACAACAAGCTGCGCATGGTGCGCATCCCCGGCAAAATAAGGCGCAGGGTGTGGATTAAGGTGGGGGACGTGGTTATAGTTAAGCCCTGGGAGGTGCAGGGGGACAAGAAGGGTGACGTGGTCTGGCGCTACACCAAGCCCCAGGTGGACAGGCTGATCAGCATGGGGCTGCTGTGAATGGAGGAGAAGCTCAGGAAGCTTGAGGCTGAGATTGACCGGCTGAAACGCAGGGTGAGAGGGGCGGAGGAGCTGAAGGTAGCCAGCTACGTGCTTGACCGGCAGACACTGCTCTCCCTCTACAGGTTAGCCAACCGTGGCTACATTGAGGTGATGCACGGCGCAATAAAGATGGGCAAGGAGTCCTGCGTCTTTCTGGCGGAGAGCAGAGGCGGCAGAAGAGTGGCGGTGAAGATTCACCGCATCGCCACCGCCGAGTTCAGGGCGATAACAGACTACATCACCGGAGACCCCAGGTTCAGGAGCTTCAGAAGGACCAGGCGGGGGATAGTGCTCACCTGGGTGAGGAAGGAGTACAGGAACCTTGAGGTTGCCCACGCTGCAGGCGTTGCGGTGCCGGAGCCCTTAGCTTTCCTGAACAACGTCATAGTCATGGAGCTGATTGAGGATGAGGGCAGACCCGCGCCCATGCTGCGGGATGCGGAGCTGGAGTCGCCGGAGGAGTTCTTCAGCGCCCTGGTGGAGGAGGTTAGAAAGCTCTACAGGGCAGGGCTGATTCATGCTGACCTGAGCGAGTACAACGTGCTGGTGAGGCAGCAGATGCCAGTGCTCATAGACCTCTCCTCGGCAGTGCTTCTGGAGCACCCACGCGCGGAAGAGTTCCTGAGGAGGGACGTGCACAACCTCACAAGATATTTCAGTAGGTACTTTCCGCTGGAGTATGAAGCGGTGTACCGCAGCATAGCAGGTGATGGCAGTGGAGTACCTGAGAATTCCCAGAGAGAGAGTGGGGGTGCTCATCGGCAGGAAGGGCGAGGTGAAGCGCAGGATTGAGAGGGAGCTCGGGGTAAAGCTGGAGATAGACAGCGAGGGTCTGGTGAGGATAACCCCCTCTGAGGATAACCCCCTCTCAGCCTGGATAGCCAAGGACATAGTGCGCGCCATAGCCAGGGGTATAAACCCCGAGAAGGCGATGCGTCTTGTGGATGAAGAGAACGTGCTTGAGGTCATTGACCTGAGCGAGTACCTGAGCACCCCCAGGGCGATAACCCGGCAGAAGGCGAGAATCATAGGCAGCAGGGGAAAGACCAGGAGGTACATTGAGAGCACCACCGGGGTCACCATGAGCGTGTACGGGAAGAGCGTGGCAATCCTCGGCGGCTACGAGGAGGTGGCTGCCGCAAGGGAGGCGGTGCTCATGCTCATCCGCGGCAGACCCCACAGCGCCGTTTACCGCTACTTAGACGCAAAGGCGAGAGAGCTCAAGGAGAAGTGGGCAACCACCCTCTGGAAGAAGCCATGGTAGTGTACGAGTTTGACCCCTGGCGCTCGGAGCTGTGCACCTGCGGCAGAAAGTACTCCCTCAACCCCTACACCGGCTGCGCCCACGCATGCATCTACTGCTACATCACCAGCTACATCCCCAGAGCCTTCAGCCCGCGCCTCAAGAAGGGGCTGCTGAAGAGGCTGAGGACAGAGCTCCCGAAGCTCAGCAGAAGCATACCCGTGACCATAGCCAACTCCTCAGACCCCTACCAGCCCTTAGAGAGGGAGCACAGGCAAACCCTCGCCTGCCTGAAACTTCTGCGGGAGTTTAAAGTTATGCTGGTGACCAAGGGCGACCTGGTGCAGAGGGATGCCCACCTCATCGCGGGCATGCAGGCGGCGGTGGCGATAACCATAACCACCTTAGACGCGGACACGGCGGCAAAGCTTGAGCCTAAGGCGCCTTCCCCCGAGCGCAGGCTCAGGGCGCTGCAGGTGCTGGCTGAGCACGGCATCCCCACCATCTGCAGAATTGACCCGGTCATACCCGGGATAAACGACGACTTCAGGGAGCTGGTGAGGGAGGTGGCATGCGCGGGGGTGAGGCATGTTACAGCCTCAACCTTCAAGCCCCGCCCCGACTCCTGGCAGAGGCTGTGCAGGGTGTTTCCAGAGCAGGCGGAGAGGCTGAGGGAGCTGTACTTCACCCGCGGCGAGAGAGTGCAGAACTCACGCTACCTGCCCGCTGAGCTGAGGAGGAGGCTGATGCTTGAGCTCAGGCGGGAGTGCATGAACAGGGGGATGAGCTTCGGGGCATGCAGGGAGGGGCTCGCCATGAGCATGCGGAGCTGCGACGGCATGCACCTCATCCGAGCAGGTGGAGCACGCCCAGGGAGCTGAGGGTCACCACCACCCCTGCAATCGCAACCCCCGCGGAGATTGCGGGAAAGGCGTAGCGGAAGGGTATCCCAAAGACATAGGCTATAGCCGTGCCCGTCCAGGCTCCGGTAACAGGAAGGGGGACGGCAACGAAGGGCACTATTCCGAGGGCGCCGTACTTCTCCACACTTTCGCCGCCCTTCCTCCTGGTTCTTGCAAAAAGCCAGGTGAAAAATCTGTCAAACAGGCTGAAGCGTCTGAGCATGCGCTCCACCCTGCCGAGGAACAGCAGAAGAAAGGGCACGGGCAGCAGGTTGCCCGCCACCCCGAGCAGGTAGCTCTTCACAGGCGACATGCCATAGCTCAGGGCAAGGGGTATTGCACCCCTGAGCTCCGAGAAGGGCAGCGCCGCAACTAAGAGAACCACCAGCTCCTGCGGAACCTGCATCAGGTGCCCATCTCCCAGCTGCTCAGGTACTTCCTCTGCTCCTCGGTCAGAGTGTCTATGCTCACGCCCATGCTCTGCAGCTTGAGCCTCGCCACCTGCTCGTCTATCTCCTTGGGCACAGGATAAACGCCCGGCTCAAGCTTCTCGCCTTCCCTGACTATGTACTCGGCGCACAGCGCCTGGTTGGCAAAGCTCATGTCCATCACGCTTGCCGGGTGCCCCTCAGCCGCAGCCAGGTTTATCAGCCTGCCCTCGCCGAGCAGGTAGAGCCTGCGCCCGTCCTCCAGCAGGTACTCGTCCACGTGCTCCCTTATCCTGCGCCTGCTCTTCGCAAGCCTCTCAAGAGCGGGAATCTCAATCTCCACGTTGAAGTGCCCCGAGTTTGCCAGGATGGCGCCGTCCTTCATCACCCTGAAGTGCTCCTCCCGTATCACGTTTATGTCTCCTGTGACGGTCACAAAGATGTCCCCCACCTTCGCAGCCTCGCTCATGGGCATAACCCTGTAGCCGTCCATCACCGCCTCAAGCGCCCTTAGCGGGTCTGTCTCGGTCACAATCACGTTGGCTCCCATGCCCTTCGCCCGCATCGCCACGCCCCTGCCGCACCAGCCGTAGCCAGCCACAACGAAGTTCCTGCCAGCAATCAGCACGTTCGTGGCTCTCAGTATGCCGTCTATGGTGCTCTGCCCGGTGCCGTAGCGGTTGTCAAACATGTGCTTGGTGCTGGCGTCGTTCACCGAGATTATGGGATACCTCAGCACGCCCTGCTCCGCCATGCTCCTGAACCTTATCACACCCGTGGTGGTCTCCTCAGTGCCCCCCACCACCACCTCAAGCAGCTCCTGCCTCTCCTTGTGTATGGTTGACACCAGGTCGCCGCCGTCGTCAAGGGTTACCTGGGGGCGGTTGTCAAGCGCCGCATGCAGATGCTCGTAGTAGGTCTGCTTGTCCTCGCCGCGAACCGCAAAAACAGGTATGCCGTGCTCCTTCACCAGGCATGCGGCAACGTCATCCTGGGTGCTCAGCGGGTTTGAGGCGCAGAGGGCAAGCTCTGCACCCCCAGCCTTGAGGGTGAGCATCAGGTTTGCAGTCTCGGTGGTCACGTGCAGGCAGGCGGAGATTCTCACGCCCTCTAAGGGCTTCTCCTTCTCAAACCTCTCCCTTATAAGCCCGAGCACGGGCATCTGCCTCTCAGCCCACTCAATCCTCAGCCTACCCTTCTCAGCCAGCGAAAGGTCCTTGACATCATACCTCACAGCACTCACCTCACTCACATCATAATATCATCATATATAAATCTGCCGTGTCTATATTCACTTTCTGCTCCCGGGATATAAAAGGTTGCTCCTGTAGCTGTCATCAGCCTCTATGAGTCCGTGCTCCAAGAAGAGGTCCCGCACCTCAGCCACCCTCCTCCGGCTCATGCGCCTCCACTCCCGCTCACGCTCTCCGGCATCCACCTCCACGTAGCGCAGCCCCTCAACAAAGCTCCTCCTCACAGCCCAGGCATCCCTGCCCTCAAGCACCTCCGCAAGCTTTGAGTAGTGCTCCTGCATGAGCTTGGCGAACTCCAGCGCCTCTGAAGCGAGCTCCAGGCTGCTCCTCTCAGCCTCGCACACACCTATGCCGGGACATGAGGCGTGCTGATGCAGCTTCAGCCGCATCTCCCTCAGGTCAAAGGTGACGTAGTAGGGGTAGAGCCTGCAGGTCAGCGGCTTTGCCTCGTGCACCACGCACTCCCTGCTCAGGGGGTTGAAGAACACGCATGCACCCCCCGAGCTCCTGAGCACGTAGTACTCCACAAAGTAACCTGAGCCGAAACTTCTGGCAGAGGATGAGAAGAAGCCTCTCCCGAGGCTCCTGAAGCTTTCAGCAACCTCTTCGCTGCCTATGAGCTCGGGCATGCCCGCATGGGTAAGCACATCCCAGGCAAGCTCCTCAAGCACGCTCTCCCTGCCTGAAAGATACCTCTGAATTGCCCTGACCTCCTGATAGCAAAGCCGCACACCCCTGCCCACCGATGAGCAGCAGCTCCCGCAGCGCTGGCAGGTGAAGCAGCCGCTTATGCCGTCCAGCTCTATGCTTATAGCCCTCACTCACGCCCTCCAGGGAATCCCTGCTGTTTTCGGCGTGCTCAGCTTGTGGGAGTTCGCCCTGACCATCTCCACAACCCTCTGCACGTGCTCTACCTCAATCCCCAGGCTCTCCGCAACCTCCTCAGGCGACCTGCCCAGGTCGTAGAGGGCGTGGAGCACCGCATCAAGCACCTCGTAGCTCATGCCCAGCTCCTCCTCGTCCCTCTGCCCCGCCCAGAGCCCGGCACTGGGCGGCTTGCACACTATGCGCTCGGGCACGCCCACATGCCTGGCAAGAGCCCGCACCTGGGTTTTGTACAGCCCGCCTATGGGCAGGAGGTCAACACCTCCATCACCGTACTTGGTGAAGTAGCCCAGCAGGAGCTCCGTCCTGTTGCCCGTGCCTATCACCAGCAGGTTGTCCAGGTTTGAGGCAAGGTAGAGCATGAGCATCCTCACCCTGGGCTTGATGTTGGCATCCGCAAGCTTCGGTCTCAGGCAGGTGAAGGCTGACAGTGGAAAGCTTCGCCTCACAGAATCAACCACCTCACCGATCTCCACCACATCATACCTCATCTCCAGGCTTTCAGCCACACTAATTGCATCCCTCACATCCTGCTCTGATGTTACACCCCTCTCAGGCATTATCAGCGCCCTCACCCTGTCACCCAGCGCCTCCTTTGCAAGAAAAGCCGTGAGCGCAGAGTCCACGCCCCCGCTCAGCCCCAGCACACCCCCCGAAGCACCCGCACGCTCCACCTCCTCCTCTATGAAGCGCACTATCGCACGCCTCGCCTGCTCCAGCTCCTTCTCCTGCAGCTCCAGCTTCATGGTACCACCACAACCTATATAAATCTACAATAAAAAGCTTATCCTGAAGGAGAGGTAAGCCCATGCTCAGCGCTTTCAGGAAAACCCTGCGCAGGCTTATGAGGATATTCAGGAAGAAAAAGCAGATACAGCTCGGATTCTACGGTCCTGTGAATGCCGGCAAGACCACCTTGGCTAACCGCATATCCATAGACTGGCTGGGGAAGGAGGTGGGCACCGTCTCTGAGATTCCTCACGAAACCAGAGAGGTGACCAAGATAGAGAACATCGTGGTCACCACCAACAACGGCGAGCTCAGGATGAACATCGTGGACATGCCCGGCATCGCCACCCAGGTGGACTTCAAGAGCTTCAAAGCCTACGGTATGAGCGAGGAGGAGGCAAAGGCGCGTGCCAGGGAGGCTACCAAGGGGGTCATAGAGGCTATAAAGTGGCTGGACAACGTTGATGCCGTGCTTGTGGTGCTGGACTCAACCAAGGACCCCTACACTCAGGTGAACGTCACGATAATAGGCAACTTGGAGGCAAGGGGGATACCCATGATAATCGTGGCTAACAAGATAGACCTCCCGGAAGCCCAGCCCTCTGCCATAAGCTCGGCTTTCCCGCAGCACGTGGTGGTGCCCATAAGCGCCCAGACAGGCGAGAACCTGGAGGCGCTTTATGAGGCAATACAGAAGCACCTGACATGAGGTGGGAGCATGGAAATCCAGCTTGACTTCATAAGCTCCGACATGCTCGCAAAGAAGGGCAGCGCCGAGAAAATCAGCTTCATACTCAGCAGGATAAAGAAGAACGTGATAATAGTGCTGGAGGAGGCTCTTGAGCCACGTGAGGAGACCGAGCTCATAGAGGCAAGCATGCGGGAGATTGATGCCGAGGACTTTCATGGCATAGAGTTCTTCCGCATGGACCACAAAGCCAGAAGCCTCAGGGAGAAGATAGCCGAGTACATCTCGGGCAGGAGGCACGGCATAACCATAGTGGGACCCACCAGGCTGATAGAGGCTATAAAGCGGGAGCCCGAGTACATCTCCATGCTTGCGAGAATTGAGCTGCCTGAAAAGGAGGGTGAAAAACGCCACACAAGTGCACGAGATGCGGAAAAGTCTACCAGGAAGACGACGAAAAAATCCTGAGGGGCTGCGAGTGCGGGAACAGGCTTTTCCTGTACTTCAGGGAGGCGTCCCGGGAGGAGCGGGAGGAGCTGCGCAGGGTTGAGAGCCGCGAGCTTGCGGATTTCATAGAGGGCAGGAAGAGCCAGGAGGAGCCGAAGCTCAGCAAGGGCGACGAGATATGGAACATAAGAGCAAAGGACGGCGTTTACGAGATAGATGTGGCAAGTCTGATGATGAAGGAGCCCATTATCGTCGCGGGTGAGGAGGGGGAGTACGTTGTCAGCCTGTCCTCAGCCTTTGAGAAGAAGAGCACCGGGCTGAGGAAGTACGTTGAGTTCCTCAGGCGAAAGTAGTCTGACCCAGCAGCTTACGTATCTTCCTGAGGAGCAGCTCCTTGTCAAAGGGTTTGGCGATGTAGCCGTTGGCGCCGCTCTCCCTGACCAGATGCCTTATCCCAGGGATACCCCCCATGACGGTGAAGAGGAGCAGGGGAATGCGGGTGGTTGCCGGGTTGCTCTTTATCTTCCTGCTCACCTCTATGCCGCTCATCTCCGGCATGAAAACGTCCATGAGTATGAGCGAGGGCAGGTAGCCAGACTCAAGAAGCTCAAGCGCCTCGTCCCCCGAGGTGGCAACCCTGACCCTGTAACCGTGCCTCTCAAGAAGCTTCTTCACCAGCCTCCCCGTATCTCTCTCGTCGTCCACCAGAAGGATTTCCACCATAACCCCTCTAAGGATAATCTTGCATGCACTCCAAATAAAAACTTTGTGCCCGCTATGGGTGTGTGTGATGTGGCGAGGTATAAGTTCCTGCCGTGTACATGGAAAGCCACTCCCCACCACTCAGGAGACGCCATCGTCTTTCATGAGCCCTCTTATCGCTTCTCCGGCTTCATCCGCTATGCCCACGAGGAGGATTCTC
>Ga0256839_1004143_pt1 | contig 14393 bp, 5 predicted proteins | sample 354166metaG_FD_185968 | JGI IMG/M metagenome (GOLD analysis project Ga0256839, IMG submission 185968) | Hydrothermal vent microbial communities from Mid Atlantic Ridge, Atlantic Ocean - 354-166 | ecosystem: Environmental > Aquatic > Marine > Hydrothermal vents | place: Atlantic Ocean: Mid... | reverse complement strand
CACGCGGCTCTGCTCGACGTCGAACCCACCCTCTACCGACTCCGCCGCAAGAAAGACCCCGACGAACTCGCGAAGATCCGCAAGGCGATCGAGGCCACGCGAGCCATGTACGCGCGGGCTCGCGAAATCATCCGCCCCGGTGTCAGCGAACTCGAGGTCTTCAACCGACTCCAGTCGGCAGCCGTCGAAGCGTGCGGCGAGATGCTGACCGGCACCGGCAATGACTACCAGTGCGGATCTCGAGGCGGTCCGCCGCGTCAAGGACGCACCGCCCAAGACGGTGAACTGTACATCCTCGATTTGGGACCGGCCTTTCGCGGCTACTTCGCCGACAACGCTCGGACCATTGCCGTCACCGATCCCACCGACGACCAACTGTGCGCGTGGGAACACGTGACCTCGATCTTTGAAATGATCGAGCGAGACGTGAAGCCGGGTGTGTCGGCTCGAGCCGTCTTCGAGGCCGCGCAGACGCAGTTGGCCGACGCCCCCTGCGGTGTCTTCAACCACCACTTGGGACATGGCATCGGCCTGTTCCCTCACGAAGCTCCGCACCTGAACCCCTACTGGGACGACACCTTTGCCGAAGGAGATGTCTTCACTGTCGAACCGGGACTGTACGACCCGAAGCTCCAAACCGGCATGCGGATCGAAAACAATTATCGGGTCACCGCCGACGGCGTCGAATGCCTGACCGATTTTCCCCTGGAACTCAAGCTTTGATGCGAGTCCGTGCTGGCAACGAGCGACGCGCCGCGAGCGAGCGGCGGTTGTTGTTTCCGGACCACCACCGGAAACCTCTCTCGTCGAACCGGGCTATTACTTCAGCATGTTCCGTTTCAACCACGCCGGTCGGTCGGTCGTGATTCCGTCCACACCGAACGCGGCAAGTCGCCCAGCTCGCCGAGGATCATTGACGGTCCATACGTACAATTCCAATCCAGCTCCGTGAACCGACTCGACGAAGTCTTGGTCCAGTAGCCGCGTGTCGTTGACGTCAAGACCCTCGAAACCGCAAGCCTTCGCCTGCCGCAGCACGTCTGCCAGAAGAGGCGACCACTCGCCACTCTTCTTGTCCTGCTTGAAGCCGATCAGCCAGTAGACCGGCACGTGGGGAAGCTCCTTCTTCACCGCCCTGCAGACATCGATCGAAAAGGCGATTACGACCGCCGAAGTTTCCGCCTGTTTCCAATCGCGAATGGATCGGACCAAGTGCGGCACGATCTCCACGCCCGCCTTGACTTCGATAAACAGCCGTTTGCCTCGCGGCACCGTGTGCAGAACTTGCTGAAGTGTGGGGATTCGTTCGCCGGCAAACTGTGCGCCTTTCCACGCGCCGATGTCGAGTTGCCGAAGCTCGGCCAACGTCTGCTCCCACACCGCCTTGTTGCGTCCGCCGATCCGCTCGGTCGTCTTGTCGTGATAGACCACGATCTGCTTGTCACGAGCCAAATAGATGTCGATTTCCACGGCGTCGGCGTTGCGAGCCCACGCGAGCCTGACCGATGACAGCGAATTCTCGGGAGCGTCGTAGCTGGCACCTCGGTGGGCAATGATCTCCGGACGACCGGAGCGCGAAGCCTGCCGATCGGCGGCCCGCAGCGCGGGGAGAATCCCCCATGAGCAGACGGCGAATACGACCAGGGTCCGTCCGAGCCGGACCATGTTGCTTCGATTCATCTTCCAGGCTTCTCCACGTCGGGTTCTCGATGGGCTCTACCACGCACACGGACGGCCGAGATTACGCTGATACCATAGGGTGCCGGGCATCCTTACTCTCCCGCCGCCTGCTCCCCGAAACGCTCTCCCTTGCCATCCCGTCCATCCGCTGGCTCGGTCTCCGTGCTGTCGGACCGATCATCGTCTAAGAGGCTGTCGGAAAGCGGGGCGGCGGGTTTTGTCACAGGCGCTAACAACTGTTGAACGGCTTCGCCTGCTGTTCCCGATTCGATTGCCTCTTCGACCTCTGCCTCAACCTGCGGGACATCCAACGCGCGACGCTTCCTCATAATCTCGGGCCGATTTCCAACGACCATGAAGAAAGTGGCTACCAACCCCACAATCATCATTGCAAATGCACAAGCACCGCCGATCAGCCGCGGTGTCTCCTCTTGACCTGACGAGGTCGCATCGGGACCTGATCTGGATGAATCACTGGTAACGTCGACCCAGTCCCATGCTTGATCGGAGCCAATGCCAAGGCGGCATACCGCGACCGCAATCAGAAGTCTTGCCGTACGTCGCAAGTCGACACGCCGCAACCCCACCAGAAAACCGATAGATCCTCCAAGGATGGAAACGGCAACCCATGTGCTTCTCAGCGCAGAGTGTTGCAGCAAGAAACCGGGAACAGCGCCAAGGAGGCTGTACACGACAACTCGCACTATCCGCAGCATTGCAGATCCTCGCAAGTCCGGTGACCTGGATCGCCCTTTCCGTCCTACCATAGACCGTCGATTGGGCATGGCCAACCGCAGAGCCGCGGCCGATTCGATCCGCGAGCACAATGGCATCGCTCGAGACGGCCACCACCGACCGCTCAATAGCGCCACTCGATGCGAGTCGTCAGACCGTCGAAGGTCAGGGTCTCGTCCAGGTTGCCGAACGAGCCGGCTTGAACGCCTGCGATGTACGAAGTCGTGGTGAGTGCGTTGAGCCAGGCGGAAAACGTGTAACCGGCACTGACTCGCCAGCGGCCGCCGGGAGATTCCCACCCGACTCCCAGTTCGGTCTCCAGTATCGTCACGACTCGGTAGTCGACCAGGTCATTGCCGATCACCGCCGCACCACCGAACTGGTTGAACTGCCGGAAGTCGGCCCGGAACTCGCCGGCCAGAAAGCTGGCATCGGCCTTCGCATACAACAGCCATCCCGTACCCGCACGGCGCTTGATCCCGTCCAGTCCGAAATGGATGCCCCCCCCGTCGAATCCGATGTTGGTGTCGACGGTGGTCAAACCGGCACCGGCGAAAATGGGCTGCTGCGCCCGGAAATCCTGAGTCAGACGCCCGTAGCGGACTCCGACCGTGTAGTCGATCGCCGCGTCCCGGTCGCCCCACAACAGATGGCGATAGTCGACATCCACGATGCGAAAGGCGATGTCGTACGCTGCCGTCGCGAACAGACTCGTGGCACCCGACGTGGCCACGCTCGGATGCCCGACCGAAAAATCCAACACATTCGCGCCGGTCGCATTGATGCTGCTCGTGGTGTCGCTCTCGAACCAGGTATAGCTCGCCTCGAGACTGGTGCAGTCGTCCCACGCCCAGCGCATCCCCACTCGAAAACCGGGGCCGCCGTTGATGCCGGCGCGTCCCACGGGCCCGGTCGGCGACGCCAGGTTGGGATCGAAACTGGTCTGCTCCGTGGCATAGACCACATCGACGTTGCCCGGACGCAGATAAAGGAAGTCGGCGAACACACCCGATCGATGCCGCCAAACCGGCTGGTCGCAACACGACGAAGCCGGACTCTGGTCGCACTCGAACAGTGCTTCCTCGTGGCCCGTAAGTGCTACCGGACGACCGGCCGACTTCGTGCCGATCAACCTCGTCTGCCGTGCCGCCGCGCCGCTGACCGGTTTTCGCGGCGGCCACGGACGATCGGCGCTCCACCCCGATCGGACCATCGTGAATGCCAACAACACCACACAGCCCCAACGCGACAACTTGACGCGGGCTGCGCTCGCGAGGCTGGAGGCGGGAGACCGGAGGCAGTAGGGGTGGTGACGACCACCGAAAGCCCGTGCAGGATGCCCGCACGGCGAGCAGATGTTACGAAGCAAGACTCTGATCTTCATGATTCCGATCCCCTCCTGGCAGCCAGACGACTGATTCATCCGCGCCAGTCGCCATGTTCCTCGTCGCTCATCGACTCGGAATAACCGCTCGGTTGAAGAAACACTCGGCGGCGAGCACAGCTTGCCGAAGTCTCCCATCTTGCCAGGATGACGGGATCTACTCGAGGTCGAACAGCATCGCCAAGGTCTCTTCGAGTTCGTCGCTCTCGTCGTTCCAGCGTTCCCAATCGAAATCCTCGTCGAGCGGGTTTTCAGCGGGACTTCCGACCGGGTAGCTGCCCTGCCGTCGAGGCTCGGTGATTGGCAACGACCGCGCCCAGCGATTCCCGGCACCGTCGGCCGACACCGGCGCAGGAGTCGCGGCCGTGAAGTTCGGCCGTTGCAGGGGCTCGAGCGGTTCCGACCACTCGCCCTCCGCCGCATTCGGACCGTTGAGCACCGTGATCACGATCAACGCGTCGACGGGCGAAATCGCCAGATCGCCGTTCACATCCACATAGGGAGCCGTCACTGCGAATTCGGCCATCATCGCCGGCAAGGCTCTCGCCCCACCTTCGTTCAGATGGTTGATGACCAGCAACGCATCGATGGGCGTCACCAGTCCGTCCCCGCTCACATCCGCCGCCAGCACCGGATTGGTGTAGGACAGTGGCCGAGGAGACTCCGTCGTATCGGCCCCATCCTCGGCTACGGGCGGATCGAAGTTGCCGAAAATCGGGAGGGCATAGCGGTCTCCGAAATTGGCGAACAGATCGTTGCCGAGCGGATCGGGACTGTAGGGAGCAAACAAAGGAGACGCCAGCGGCAACGGTCCGCTGTCGCCTTGCGGTCGGTTGTCCGATACGAGGAAGTACCATTCCGCCTTCCCTTCGCCGATCTTCTCTTGGCTGCCGGCGACCCACAGTCCCAGATCGTCCACACCGTCGAGGTTCACGTCGCCCACGACCGGGCGCTCGACGAAATCCGGAATCCCGAACTCGATCGAATCATCGGCCACGCCGTCGCGATCGAGGTCGATCGTAAAGACGTCATTGCCCGCGTCGTAAGTGATCAAATCGTCGCGCCCGTCGCCGTTGACATCTCCGACGATCGGAATTCCCCGCATCGTCGTCACGACGACCGTGTCCGTGATGGCTGACAACTGGTTGTCGCCATTGGTATCCAAATACCAGCGTTCGCCCGTGAAGAGGCCGATTTCGTCCCCCGGATGATCGGGATCGAAGTCGCCGGCCACCGGCAGGCCGCTCGCGTCGATGTCGGTGTACGACAACCAATCGGGCACTCCGTTGTGATTGAGATCGAGCAGGAAGCGGTACTTCTGTGCCAGCGGGTCCCAGCCGAAGACGCCGAGTTTGTCGAAGCCGGATGAGGGTGCCGTGCCGGGACTGTTGAAGTCACCGGCGAAGTAGGCGTCCGCCACCGTTCCGAACTGGAAGATCAAGTCGCGATTGGTCGCGTCGCCGGTGCCGGCTGGATTGAATCGAGTGTCGCCGTTGATGTCGATGTAGACCCGAGTCGCTGCCGTCACTCCCAGTTCCGGGCGACTGTCGATCGTGAAACGGGCGACGAAATCGCCTCCCACCACACCGTCTCCCGACGGCAGGAGGAGTGACCGAGGTGTGTCGCTCGTGCTCTCACCGTCCAACGGATTGCCGACCGGGTCGATCAGGTCGTCGGCGACCGTCAGCGTGAAGCGGTCATCGGGCAGCGGCTCGAAAAATGTCAACTCGATCGTGGCCGTCGCCGTACTCCCGGCAACCGGCGGACGATTGACAACCGTCACCGACTCGATGGCGATCGGACCGCTGTGGTCTCCCACCAGGCGATAGTGTCCAGGAGTGCCGGCAATCGCTTCATCGAGAGCTTCATAGAGGAATCCCGGGCGGCGCTCGGCCGGGTCTTCGATGGCAATCGTGAGACTCTTGGCGGCCGGCGTCGGCCCCGACGCCGGCTTGGGGGCGAACAGGTCGTAGTTCGGATCCGTGGTGATGAACACGCCGGTCACTCGCGGTCCCGCGTCATCCAAATCCGTGACCTGGAGGCCATAATCGTTGACCGCTTCGGGAACGGCACCGCGTACTCGCACGTAGTAGGACTTGCCCGCTTCCACGCCGATCGTGTGCGACTGCGGACCTTCTCCGGGAAGGCGATCGATGGGGCTGCCGTCGCCCGCATACAAGTCGATTCGCAACTGCCCGTCACCCGGCAAACCTGCCGCCCCGTTTGCGAGAGGCCCGATCGGGTCGAACTGCAATTCGAACTTCAACGTGCCGGTCCGTTCCGCCTCGTAACGGTACCAGTCCTCGTCTCCCGGAAGCGGTTCCCCGAACGGATCGAGCCGTGCGGGAGGGTCGATGTTCGGCTTCGACGTGGCCTCCGCAAGGTCGGCGAACGGCGTGGCGGTCAAACGGCTGTCGTTGTGCTCGAACACATCCGTGTCGAGAACCACCGTTTTCCCGGCCCCGTCACTCCCCGTGCCGCCAGATACCGGATCGCGAGGCAATACGTCGACCCGCTCGATGTCGGCATAACTGATCGGCGGTTGATCGTCGATCGAGAGCGAACCGCTGCGGTCGATGGGCCCTTGGCGATGCAACACCAGATTGCCATTGCCTCCGTCGACGAAGACCAGACGATCACTGGCATCGGGACTGCCGCCATCGACATGGACCTGTAGAAGATCGGCTGCGGCGTCGGTCGTCTGGACCCGGAACAAGTCGTCCCCCCCTCCGCCACTCATGCGGACCACTTCGATCGACGGATCGAGTTGCACCGCCTTGAGTTCCCGGCCACCCACATCGACCGTGCGCACCACGCGCTGTCCCAAGTCGACAAACATGGTATCGGGAGTGTTCGATCCGCTCACCGAAACGGCGTCGCTGACAGCGGCACCGCCGATCAACGTGAGTGTTCCCGTGATTTGTTCGAATTCGATGTCCGGTCCCATCCCGATCAGACGCACCCGGCCCGCCCGAGGAGCCTGCGGCGTGTATTCGAAACGGTTTTCGCTGTCCAAACCACTGATGTTCAAGTCATTGCCAACACCGCCGGCGATCACAATCCGCTCGGTGCTGGTGAAACTGACTCCTCCAAACGCCGGCTGTTCGATCCGCGACGAGGCAAGATCGACTGATATGGGGAGTCCATCAACTGCCTGGTAAACCAGCAAGTCATTACCGACGCTGGTATTGACGGCGATCTCGACTCCCGTTCCAGGCTCGACCGTTACGTCGTCAACCGTCGTCCCCACTTCCAGACTGAGCAGATCATTGCCGTCGGTTTGGTGAATGAACGTCGTCGGCTGATCTCCGAAGAAGACTTGCGTCGAGCCGTTCCCGCCGATGGCGCGCACGCTGCTGTTGACCCCGGGCAGGTCATCGGTCGAGGCGGTCAGCACGTCGGTTCCCGATCCGGTATCGAAGACTCGCGTTTCGATGCTGCCGAACGTCACGGGATAATAGGCAAGGGCGGTGGCGGCGGTCGACGGCTGAGCCGTCCACTGGAACGAACCGTCGTTGGCGACCGCCGGATTGAACAAGATATTGTCGTTCGATCCCGCCGTCGGCTCGCGGACCGTCAATCCGTCCACTCCCTGCAACCCTTCGATGCCGACCTCTTCGATGCCCTCGTATTCCACCACCACACCGTTGATCTCGGCCACACCGGCCTTCGTGTCGGTGTCACTGGGAGTGAGCGTGAACTGATCGTCGGCGGCAGTGCCCTCCAGCAGAATACTGTCCCCACCGCTGGGGCCGCCCCCGATCACCGTGATGCGATCGAAACGGGCAAACGCCCCTGGCGCAACCGAGATGACATCATCGCCTTGTTCGCCGCGTATCGTGAGCCGGCTACCGTCACCGAATCCAGTCAGTGTTGTGGTGACCTGGCCGTCGTTGGCCAACGTCGCCGTATCGGCATCGCTGCCGGCGAACCGCAGTTCGTTGGCTTCGTCGGTCCCCGAATAAACTAGCGATCCGGCTTTGCCGCCCGCGTCGAGTGTAATCCCGCCCTCCACGTCGGCAAACTGAATCGATTTGCCGTCCATCGTCAAGATGGCTTGCGTGCTGTCGGGAAAAATGGGAGAGACGAACGAAGGCGTATCCGACTGGGAAATCAACTGCATGAAGTCCGTGCCATCGCCCCCGTCGAAATAGACTCCGAGTTCGAAATCGGGCGCGCCGCGCACAATCAGCGTGTCGTCGCCGCCGTTGCCTTCGATCCGGAACTGCTCAACGCTGATCAAACTGGAGAACTGCGTGGTCTTGAGCACCAGCGGGTCGCCGTTGCTTCCTTGAGCCGTTTCGGCGACTCTCGGGTTCAGGCCCGTCAGTCGCAACTGAGTACCATCGGCGACCAGCGGCAATTGAGGTGATGCGGCGAAACGGCCGACGAATTCGATCTCCCACGGCCCATTCGACAACTGCGTCAAGTCGGCACCGTCGGCCGCCAGCAACGGTTGATCCGCATTGCCCAGCGTCCCGGTGAATTCTACAGAGAACGGTCCGCCGTCCGCGCCGGTCACCTGAGCATTGCCGGTACCGATCGTCGAAAGTCCCTGCAGGGCGTCTTCGACGTCCTGGGCCGTCGCATCGAAACGAAGCGGCACCGTGGTCTCCCCGCCGAACGACAGTGTGAACGAACCTCCCCGTGCGAACGGCGAAAGGGTGACGAGCTGGACTTCGTTGCGGCCACCGCCCCCGGCCGTTTCTTCGCGGACACTGGGATCTCCGACTCCGCCTCGGACACGCACGTCGCCGGCATCGATGTTGGCCAGGGCCTCGAGTGCGGCTTGCACCTCACTCGGTGCGGCGTCGTAGGGAATCGGCGCGGTGGTGTCCGTCGTGGCACCGTCGTCGAATCGGAGTGTCCACGTACCGCCGGACGTGTAGGCCGGGAGGGTCACCGTCTGCAATTCGTTCGTTGGACCGGCCGCCTGCACCTCGACCACTTCGATCGGTTCGTTGCGCGACAAACCGGACGTCTGCACCGAAAGCCGCGGCAAGTCGGTCGACGCGAGCTCTCCCGTGAACTCGACCGACCAGGGGCCGCCGGCGGAACCGGTCACCTCGACATTGCCGGGGCCGATATTGTCCAGTTGCTCCAAGGCTGCCCGCAGCACGGCCGGCGAGGCGTTGTAAGGAATGTCGCTCGTCGTTTGCGAGCGGCCTCCTTCGCTGAAGACGACGCGGAACGTACCGGCTTGCGGATCGGCCGGCGGCGCCGAAAAGGCGATCGTCTGAACTTCGTTGACGCCAGGTCGAGTCGCATCCGGAACGACCGTGATTTCGCTGTCTGCGAATCCGCCCGTCAAACGTGATCCGTCGCCGGAAATTAGTGACAGATCGGTGCCTGCCAGCCGGCCGGCGAATTCGACATCCCAGGGACCACCGGTCGTGCCGGCACTGGTGACTTTTACCAGACCGTGCCGGAGCGGCGGAAGGGCTTGCAGTGCAACCTGGACCTGCGCGGCGGTCGCATCGTACGGCAGAGCGGCGGTGGTGAAACCGTCGAACGTCAGCGTGAAGTCGCCGCCGCCGGCGGCCGGAGTGAAGGAGATTCGCTGCACCTCGTTGGCTCCGGCCACGTGGCTTCTCAGTTCACTCACTATCGGCAGACCGGTCAGTCCACTGCCGTCGACCCCCAGCAAGTCGAAGTCGGTGTCTCCAAGCAGCCCGACGAATTCCACGGTCCACGGCCCGCCGTCGGTTCCACTGACCGCGACGTTACCGCCTCCGATGTTGGACAACGCCCCCAATGCGCTTTCGATCTGCGCTGCGGTCGCGTCGAAGGGAATGGGCGCCGTGGTGGCCGTTGTCATGCCGTCGAAGAACGTCAACGTAAACGTGCCTCCCGTTGCCGCCGGTGCGCTGAGGCTCTGTTTTTCGTTGATCCCCGCTCCCCCCGCCACCAGCTCGGTAGCGACCGGCGGCTGAACCGCGAAGACCAGCGCAGAACCGTCCACCAGCAACTCGATCTGCTCGGACGCCGCCAACTCGCCCGTGAACTCGACATCCCACGGACCGCCGTCGGTATTGGAAACGATCACGTTGTCCGCGCCGCCGATCGAGGTCAAGGCTTCCAGAGCCGCCTGCACTTCGCCGACCGTCGCATCGTAGGGAATGGGGGCCGTCGTCCGAGCGATCCGGCCGTTGTCGAACGTCAGACGAAACGTTCCGCCGCTGGCGACCGGCGGCACGATGCGCTGGATCTCGTTCACACCGCTGCCGGCAGTCGTCTCGTCCACGCTGAGCGTCACACCGCCTTGCAGCTCCGACGCATCGCGGGCGAAGAGCGGCCCACCGGCTCGACCGGCTCGCCCCGTCAGTTCGATATCCCACGGCCCGCCCGCATTGCCTCGTACCGCCACATTGCCGCTGCCGATGCTCGCGAGCCTCTCCAAGGCCGCCTGCACCTGGGCCGCCGAAGCGTCGGCGGCGATGGGGACCGTGGTGTCTCCTCCCAGCGACAACGTGAACGTTCCTCCCAGCGACGCATAGGAGGGGCGAGGATCGGGAAGCGTCAGCGTGAATCCTCGAGCCTCGCCGTCGACCTGGCTCACCGTAGCCGAAACTCCGCCGGTCAGACCGGAACCATCGGGGACGAGTTCCGGTTGGGGAGTCAGCGCGAGATTCCCCTGAAACTCCACCATCCACGGGCCACCGGAGAACCCCACGACTCGCACGTCGCCGGGATCGATCGACGATAATCCTTCGAGCGCTCGCTGCAGGTCTTGGGGCGAGGCCGAGTACGCGATCGGCGCCGTGACGTCGCCGCGGAACGCCAGCGTGAACGTACCGCCGGTAATGAAGCGGCTGCCGTCCGCTTCGGTCGGCAACGTAATGCGCTGAGCCTCGTTGGTTCCCCGCAGCGGGTCGCCCTCGAGTGTTCGGATGACCGTCAGATCGCCCCCCTGCCGCTCCAACTGTCTTCCGTCGGGAATCAAACGCGGCAGGGGTTTCCCACCGAGACTGTTCACGAATTCGATGTCCCACGGACCGCCGGCGGCTCCTGTCACGCGAACGTTGTTCACGCCGATGTTGGTCAGAGCTTCCAGTGCCTGCTGAATCTGAGCTGCCGTGGCATCGAACGGCAACAGAGGCGTCGTCTCGACGGTCGAAGCGAAGTCGAAAGCCAGCCGGAACGCTCCTCCGACCGTATTGGACGGCAACGTGAGTCGCTGTCGGGCATTGGTGGTGCTGCCGCCGGAAGGATTCGGAGCAAGGAAACGAACCTGAGTCAGCCGACCATTGGCATCGACCGTGAGCTCGAAAATGTCGTTGCCATCGCTCCCCTCGATCAACAACACGTCGTTGCCGGGGCCGCCGTCCACATTGAAGTCGTCGACGTCGAAGCGTCGATTGACCACGATCGTGTCCCGTCCCGCTCCTCCGAACACGTTGATGGCGGGCTGGGGCAGTCCGGGAATCTCGGGAATTCCCAGTGCTTCGATCAACTGCTCGCCGCCTCCAGGCCGAATCGTGTCGTTGCCCGTGCCTCCGAACAGCGCCTGCGTGATTCCCGACAAATCGCTTGCGTCGATCGTGTCGTCACCGTCCAGCGTGCTGATGTAAATGCCCCCCGGTGCCACGTCTTCGATAAAGCTGGCAATTCCCTTCACGACATCGACCAGCGGATCGGGGAGCACATCCGCCACCGTCAGCCCCGGAAACAGCGTGAACTCGGGAATCAACGTGAACTCGGGAATGATCTCGCAAGGACACACCACTCCCAGATCGGGAATGGTCAGCGAGGGAAACCGCACTTCGGGAATCGTAATGTCGGGAATGCCGAAATCGAGAAACGCATTGATGCCGTTGGCCACGTCGTCGAAGAAAGGGAAGAACTGCAAGATGGCTTGCGGATTCGGAACAATGGCGGACGAACCGGGAAGATCGAAACCGGCGAGCTGGGCTACCGGAAACTCGACATCCCCCACGATGTCGACGATTCCCACCTTGATCTGTTCGATCAAGTCCTCGTTGATGGCCGGCCCCAATCGCAAGATGGGAACATTGGCACCATCTTCGTTGAGCAGCAAGAAGAAATTGAACGCATTGCCGTCGATCGAAACGTCATTGACTTCCTGGGGAAACGCTTGATACGCCAACGTCGTTCCCGGAAACTGGTTGATCTCCGCGGGAATCACGTCCTTGATTTCGTCCGGCGTGACGGTGAGCAGAAAATCGAGTCCGTTGCTGACAGCGGGTGGGATCGCGGCGGTGATCGCCAGTAAGCGCCGATCTTCCAAGGCTTCCAACGACAAGACGTTGGACGATTGTTGCGTCCGGCGACGCTTCTTTCGTTTCGCCGAGGCGATATTGCGGAACGGGTGACGACGGCTGAAACGTGGACTGCGCATAACTTCAACTCTCCGCTGGTGCGCCCCTGGACGTAGCTTACGGTCCCCGGACGGAGTCTCCGGTCCCGAAACCCCCGGCGTCATTGGCGGTTCGAAGCTCGACGAAGATCGCCCCTCTTCCGTCGACGCGGTCTTCGTCGATCACGGGCACCGCACTACACTAGCCCGTGCCGACCGTTCCCTCGCGGTCGCCGATGCAACGGCCGTCGTGGCCAAGAACTCGACTGGCCAGCCTGGGACGTGCTCCTCCGGGATCTGCGGCATCGGCCGACAAGCCCCGACCGTGCTCCTTCCGCAGATTCGCTATACTCTATAATCGCTACACTCGCGGCTGTCCACTCGGTGGGGAAAAAGCCCCCGTTCGCCCGATCCTGTCGGCTTGGAATGCCGCCGTGGCTCCCGCGATCAGCGCCGGTGCTCCAGCAGACGCTTTTCCAGATCGGATTGCGTGTAGATCTTGCCCGTCGGCTTCATGTAATCCTTGATGCTGCGCGTGCGGCTGCTGCCCCGCTTGGGCAGTAGATCGAGCAATGTTGGCGTGCCGCGAGCCGGCCGAATCGGTGCGTAGCGATGGCCGTCGGGAAGCCGGACCACGTTCTGCAGCGTCTTCTTCCCTTGGGGAACGCCGGCAATCCGATCGAGCCGATCGTAGATCCGTTTCTCCTTCTTGGTCTTCCGCATGAACCGCCTGCCGCGCTCGCTCGACAGCAACTGCACCAGAAACGCACCTTCCTCCAACGAGTCTTCCAGAATCTCCTCGGCATCCCGGGGAACAATGTCATGATCGGCCAGTCGCTCAAGTATCTCCCGGACGTCCTTGCGCGTGATCAAGTCTCCTGGTTCATATCCGCGTTTGTCGGCGAAATAGTCCGACACCACGCGGCGCACGATGGAAGGGTTGGCCGCGGCAACCCGCATGCTCAGCCGTGCCGGGCGCCGGCCGGTCGGCTCTTCAGCGGTAGCGCGCAGCGACCAGACGATGGCGCCCCAGACCAAAACCACGGCCAACGGGTAGCCGACAAGTCGCCACAGAACCCGCCGCGTTCCATTCCAGTACACTCGACCACTCGACATCCCGGGAACCTCCGCCATACGTTTCGCTTTCCCCACACACCCTCCAACCCGCAAAACTGGACAAGTTGGGAACACTGGGGCAACGCCATTGGTCTGTTATCGGCTTCCCAGCCACGCGCTCGTCACCCAATTTGCCGCCTGGGACTCCGACATCGTGGCATGGAGCGGCGGCCCGCTGCTCTCAGCGCAAGCGCCGCAGCCGACACCCACCGGACCGGCCCCTTGGCGCACAGCCTAAACACCCTAACTTCACTCAGGCCGATAAGTTGTCGATTGGAAGATGGTGTCTATGAGTTGGTCGTGCAGTCAGTGAATCGCCTCTCGCCGCTGCACTACGCTCTGCGGTGACGCAAACGCTCCTGAAGTTCCGCAACCATTGCATTCAGCTCGGAAACGGAGCGCTGCGACAGACGCGCCGTTGGAGTGGGAGTGTCGCCCAAAAGCTGCTCGAGCACTTGGATCTTACCAATCAGGACACCTTCTTCCCGCCCTTTCTCGATCCCTTTTTCGATCCCTTCCTCGATTCCTTCCTCGCGCCCTTGTTCGCGTCCTCGTTCGATTCCTTGTTCGATTCCTTGTTCGAGTCCTTCGCGGCGGGCGCTCTCGATCGCCCACTGGTAGTCCCGCAGTGCTTTCTCACGCTGGTCGTACATCATCCGGTCCTCCGTCCGCTCGGCAATCCGCTCCGCCTCCGATATGGCCTGCTGAAACGGCTCCTCCGGAAACAACGCCCGCAGACGCCCGGCGTCATACCTGTCCGCATATCGCAGGAAAAACACCCATTTCTCGATCTCCGACGCCTCCGCGATCGTCTCTTCTCGGATATTGTACTTTGCCAACTCCACCGTGTGTACCTCGATCGTTTCCGCCAACGTCCGACCGTGCTCGGAATCGGTAAGCTGGAAACGGTGGTGCGGCACCCCGCTGTCGGAAAACAGCACGTCGCACAGCAGGCAGATCGAGATGGCCGGACAGAGCTCGCCATACGCGGCTCCGCTCTGGAGCTGATCGACGTACAGCGAGCAGCCGTAGTAGACCAGACGTTTCACCAGGCCGCCGAAGACGTTCACCTGCATTTCGATATTCAGCCATCGTCCTGTCTGGTCCCGCGCCCGAACGTCGAGCACGATCTGCTTGTCTTCGGCGAATTCCTTGTAGTTG
>Ga0256839_1004142_pt1:2500-14395 | contig 14395 bp, 11 predicted proteins | sample 354166metaG_FD_185968 | JGI IMG/M metagenome (GOLD analysis project Ga0256839, IMG submission 185968) | Hydrothermal vent microbial communities from Mid Atlantic Ridge, Atlantic Ocean - 354-166 | ecosystem: Environmental > Aquatic > Marine > Hydrothermal vents | place: Atlantic Ocean... | reverse complement strand
GGGCCGACGGTTCGCCGGCTCCGGCCTGGGTTTCGATTTCGCCCACCAGCATCGCCACCACGGGGACCGCCGGCGGCCAGGACTACGTCTCCATGACCGTGACCGTGGGCACGAACGCGGCCGCAGGCAGCTACGACCTGCGCGTCCGGGCCAGCTCGACCAACACCACCCGTTACGCCGCGTTCACCCTGACCGTGCCCCAGCCGCCCGACTTTACCCTCAGCCTGAGCGATGCCTCGCTCGAGCTGGTGCGTGGCGGGCAGGCCACCCTGCAGCTGGACGTGACCCCTTACAACGGCTTCGCCGGCACGGTAAACCTCAGCCTGGCCGGCCAGAACGGCGCGGCTGTGCCCTCGGGGGTTTCGCTTTCGCCTACCAGCGTTGACCTCTCGAGCGGGGCGGCGAGCGTGACGCTAACCTTGAGCGCCGCCGACAGCGTGACCGTCGATCGCTACTACCTCCAGGTCGTCGGCAGCGAGGGCAGCACCACCCAAGCGGCCAACCTGAGCCTGGAGGTGCAGGACTTCGCGCTGAACCTGAGCACCTCGCCGCCCACGGTTTGGGTGGACCAGGGCGGCAGCGGCTCGCTGGCGCTGACCGTCAACGTCATCGTCGCGAACAGCTACAGCACCTTCGCCGGCCCGGTTGCGCTGGCGCTCGCCTCGGCGGACGGGTCTCCCTTGCCGAGCGGCCTGAGCCTTTCGCCTACCACCTTGAACGTTTCGCCGGGCAGCAACAACTTCACCCTGACCCTGAGCGCGGCGGGCGACGCCGCCGCTGCGGTCTACGACCTGGTCCTGGTGGGCACGGCCGGCGGGGCGGCGCGCAGCGCCGAGTTTACCCTCGACCTGCGCGGCTTCTCCCTGGCCCTGAGCGCCGCCGAGCTGGGCTTCTGGACCGGGGGTACGGGCAGCCTCGGCCTGACGGTGACGCCCGGCGGCGGCTTCGACGACACGGTCACGTTGAGCCTGGAAGACGCGAGCGGAAACCCCGCCCCGAGCGGCCTCTCGCTCACCCCTGCCAGCCTGGCGGTTTCCGGGAGCACCACCCAGACGCTCACCCTGACGGCGGACGCCACCGTAGCCGCCGGAGAATACCCGCTGCGCGTCAAGGCGGTTTACGGAACCATCGTCCACTACGCCGACTTCACGCTGAAGGTCGAAGACTTCAGCGTTTCGGCCGACACCGGCTCGCTTTCGGTCTGGCAGAACGACACCGGCGCCCTCGCGCTTACGGTAACGCCCGCAGGCGGCTTTGCGGGCGACGTTAGCGTCTACCTGATACCGGGCGGTTCCGGTCTGCCGTCGGGGGTTACGCTCAGCCCGAGCGTCGTCGCGGTTAGCGGAACCACGAGCCAGACCCTGAGCCTTGCGGCGGCGGACACCGCCGAGCCGGGCAGTTTCGACCTGCAAATCGAGGTACGTGCGAGCTTGAACGGCGTGAGCCGCAGCCGCTACCTGCCGCTGACCCTGGGGGTGAAGGGCTTCCTGGTGAGCCTGGACTCAAGTAATTTCTATGTGGCCCGGGGCGGCCGCGCCAGCCGCACGCTCACCGTAACGTCCTACGGTGTCAACGAGGACCTGACGCTTGCCCTGACCAGCCAGGACGGTGCGGGCTTGCCCGCCGGCGTTACCTACGCCCCGGCCTCCATGACCGCCAGCGACGGGTCGGTAACGGGTACCCTGACGATCGGCACCGGCGCAAGCACCGGCTACGGCAACCCCGCGGACTACCCCCTGACCCTGACGGTGGGCTTTGGCCCCCTTGCCCACCCGATCGACCTCGACCTCCTCGTCTACCGCGAAACCGAGTTCTGGATGCCGCAGAGTTCGGGAACCGACTACGACCTCTGGGACGTGGCCTACGGAAACGGCACCTTCGTGGCGGTGGGCGGAGGTCAGGTAAGCCAGAACGTCTCGGGCTCTGGGGTCGCCGCGGTTTCCGCGGACGGGCACACCTGGACGGCCGGCAGCGCCGAAACCTTCAACGAGTTGTACGCCGTGGCCTACGGCAACAGCGTCTTCGTGGCCGCGGGTGCGGCCTGCGAAATCGCCACCTACGACGGATCGGCCTGGACCCGGCGCGCTTCGCCGGACGCTCTGTGTAGTGGGCAGTTCAATGGGGCGGCCTACGGCGGCGGGGTCTTCGTCCTCGTGGGCGAAGCCGGGGCGGTCTTCCGCTCCACCGACGACGGCGTGAGCTGGAGCCAGGTTACCGACCTCCCCAGCAGCACCGGCGATCTTTACGGTGTGACCTACACGGGCGGCGGCTTCGTGGCGGTGGGCGCGGGGGGCACGGTCCTGACCTCGACGGACGGCACCAGCTGGACCGCGCAAACCAGCGCCACCTCCGCCGACCTGACCGCGGTGGCCTACGGCGACGGGACCTACGTGGCCGTAGGCAAGGGCGGCGTGGTGCTCACCTCCAGCGACGGCCAGAGCTGGACCGCCGGTTCCCTGGGGACGAGCCTCGACGCCACCGGCGTCACCTTCGGCTACGACCGGGACGGCGCCGGCATCTTCGTGGTCACGGTGAACTCGAGCAACTACGGGGTTTATACCTCGGACGACGGCGGACAGAACTGGGCCCCACAAAACAGCGGCGGTACCGGCGGCGCACCGCTGGCCGCGGCCTACGGGAATTACACCTTCGTCATCGTCGGGTACGACGGTGCCGTCGCCAGCTCGCCCTAGCGGTTCCAACGCCAAGGGAGGGCGTCCGATGTGGACGCCCTCCCGCTGATCTTTCGACGGCTCCGGTCACTTGAGCAGCGGCCGGAAGGCCTGGACCACCTTGCTTACCTTGGGGGCGATTACCGCCCGGCAGTACGGGTCCTGCGGGTACTTGTCGTAGTAGCGGTGGTGCTCCGGCTCGGCGGGCCAGAAGCGCCCCAGCGGCTTCACCTCGGTCACGATGCGGGGCTTGAACAATCCGGAAAGCGCCTTGATCTTGCGCAAGGCCGCGTCCTTCTGCGCTTCGTCTTCGTAGAGGACGATCGAGCGGTACTGCGGCCCCACGTCGTAGCCCTGGCGGTCCTTGGTCGTGGGATCGTGCGCCGCGAAGAAGACGTCGAGCAGCTGTTCGTAGCTGATCACGTCGGGATCGAACGCGACGCGCACCACCTCGGCGTGGCCGGTGGTGCCGCTGGACACCTCCTCGTAGCTGGGGTTTTCGACGTGGCCGCCGGCGTAGCCCGGCACCACGTCGAGCACGCCAGCGAGTGGGCGGAAGGCCGCCTCCAGGCACCAGAAGCAGCCTCCGCCCAGGGTCGCGTACTTGCTCACGCCCCCGCTTCGGCGCCGGCCTCGCCGCCGGTGTGCGGCGCGGGCAGGTAGTCCTGCGCCTGGAAGAGGTTGATGCCGCTCTGCACCAGGTCGAGCAGCTTGCCCATCGTGGCCTCCTCCTCGATCTGCTCGTTCAGGAACCACTGGAGGAGCGGCACCGCGCGGTAGTCGTTTTCCTGGTGGGCGATGGCCATCATCGCCTCGAACTGGGTGGTGACCGTGCGCTCGGCCTTGACCGCGCTGGCCACCGCCTCCACCGCGTCGGTGAAGGCCGGCTTGGCCTCGGCCGCCTCGGGAATGCGCGGGGCCACGTCGTTGTCGAGCAGGAAGTGCAGGATCTTCATCGCATGAGCGCGCTCTTCCTCGGCCTGGCGAAAGAAGAACTCCGCCCAGCCGTCGAGCGAGCGGTGCGCGAAGTAGACCGCGATGGCCAGGTAGTGGTTGTGGGCGCTGAGTTCGTGCCCGATCTGTTCGTTGAGGGCGTTCGAAAGCGTGCTGCTGATCATGAGGGCCTCCTCCTACCCCTGCAGTATCCGCGAATTCCGGGTGAGGATCGTTATTGAAACAGGTTATCAGCAAGCGTAGAATGCCGTCTATGAGCCCGATGGCGCTCCTCTTCCTCACCCTGTTCAACAGCATGCTCGGCCTCTCGGTGCTGTTTCCCATCGTGGCGCCGCTGGCGCGCGAGCTGGGGCTCAGCGAGTTTCAGGTCGGCACCTTCTCCACCGCCTACGCGTTGATGCAGTTTCTGCTCGCGCCCTACTGGGGGCGGCTAAGCGAGGTGAAGGGGCGCAAGCCCATTCTGCTGATGGGCATCCTGGGGTTCTCGATCTCGTTCTTCGCCTTCGCCTTCGTGGCTCAGCTGGGGCTCGCGGGCTCGCTCGGCACCGGCCTGATCTACGGGCTGATGCTGGCGGCGCGCCTGTTTGGCGGTACCTTTTCCTCCGCCACGTTGCCCACCGCCCAGGCCTACGTGGCCGACGTGACCGGCAAGGCCGACCGCACCGCGGGCATGGCCGTGATCGGGGCGGCCTTCGGGCTGGGCGTGATCTTCGGACCCGCCATCGGCGCGGCGCTTGCGGGGATCAGCCTGCTCGTGCCCGTCTATTTTTCGGCCACCCTGGCGCTCCTGAACGCCGTCTTCGTTTGGTTCATGCTTCCCGAGCCCGAGCGTCACGTACACGCGCACAAGCCCCCGCCGCTCAGCTTCCTCGACCCGCGGGTGCTGCCGCTGCTGATCGTGGGCTTGGCCGTGAGCCTGAGCTCGGTGGCCATGGAGACCACGGTGGCCTTCTACTTCCAGGACCGCCTGGGGCTGACCTCCGAAGGCACGGCGCGGGCCGTGGGCATCGCGTTGGTGATCTACGGGCTGGTGGCCGTCTTCGTACAGGGCTTTTTGATCCGCAAGTTCAAGTGGCCGGCGATGGGGATGCTGAAAAGCGGCATTCCCATTGCGGCCGTGGGTTTCCTGATCTTCGTCTTCGCTTCCGGCTTTTCCTGGCTCACGCTGGCGCTGGTGCTGCAGGGGTTGGGGCAGGGGCTCGCGGCCCCGGCGGTGACGGCGGCCCTCAGCCTTTCGGTGGGCGAGGGGCTTCAGGGGGCGGTGGCGGGGCTCAACTCGAGCGCCCAGGCGCTGGGCCGGATGCTGGGGCCGCTCGCCGGCACCTGGCTCTACCAGAACGTCGCCCACACCGCCCCGTACGTCTTCAGCGCCGGGCTCTTGCTGGTGGCCTGGATCTTCGTGATGTGGGGTCGGGCCTCGCGGGTGCGGGTGGACGCGAGCGACTAAAACAAGCCCCCGGCGCATGGCCGGGGGCGCGTGAACGTTTCTTGCTACTTCACGAACGTCAGCCACTTGCGGTACTCGGGCCGCTTGCCGGTGACCGCCTCGAGGTAGACCTTGCGCAGCTGCATGGTGATCTCCCCGGCGCTGCCCGTGCCGATGGGGCGGTGGTCGATCATCGAGACCGGCGTCACCTCGGCGGCGGTGCCGGTCATGAAGACCTCGTCGGCGGTGAAGAGGATTTCGCGGGTCACGCGGTAGGCCTCCTTGACGGTGAAGCCCAGGTCCTCGGCGATCTCGATGACCGAGTCGCGGGTGATGCCGGGCAGGTTGACCGAGTGCTCGATCGCGTGAATCACCCCGTTCTTGACGAAGAAGAGGTTCTCGCCCGAACCTTCGGCGACGTAGCCCTCCTTGTCGAGCAAGAGCGCCTCGTCGGCTCCGGCGGCCAGCGCGTCCATCTTGGCCAGGGCGCTGTTGACGTAGTTGCCGCCCGCCTTGGCCTTGCCGGGCATCACGTCACCGGGGAAGCGACGCCAGGAGCTGGTGACCAGTTTCGCGCCTTTGCGGACGGCCTCTTCGCCCAGGTAGGCCCCCCACTCCCAGGTGGCGACCATCACGTCGGCGGGGTTGTTGGGCAGCGGGTTGACCCCCAGCGAGGTGGCGCCGAACCAGGCGAGGGGGCGGATGTAGCACGACTTCCAGCCGTTGGTGCGCACGGTCTCGACGATCGCGCTCGCGATCTGCTCCGGGGTGTAGGGGATCTCGAGGCGCAGGATCTTCGCGGAGTGGAAGAGGCGCTCGACGTGCTCCTCTAGCCGGAAGATGGCCGGGCCCTCGTCGGTCGCGTAGGCGCGGATGCCCTCGAAGACGCTGGTGCCGTAGTGCAGGGCGTGGGCCAGCACGCTCACCTTGGCCTCTTCCTGCGGCACCAACGCTCCATTGAGCCAGATCTTGCCTGCGTGGATGCGGGTGTCACCGCCTTTTCCCATGGTGTCCTCCCCTGGCCGCGCGCGGCGGCCCGTGGTTACAGGATACCCGGGGCTAGCGGGGCTTGGCCAGCGAGCGGGCGGCGGGGGAGAGGCGCTCGAGCCGTTCGGCGGGGGTTGCGCCGGCGATCGGAACCCGCGCGAAGCGCTCGAGGCGGTCCTGAAAGAGCGCCACGAGCCGCGGTTCCCGGGTCACCTGGGGGGCGAGCTCCTCGATCTGCCCGCGCAGGCGCTCGGCGGCCAGCCAGCGGGCGGCGGCGAGCAGGTCGCCCTCGAGCGGTTCGGCCTCGGGATCGCGCTCGATTCGGCGGGCGGCCCGCCGCACCAGCGGATCCTCCAGCAGCGCCGCGCAGTAGCGGCAGGGGGTCGGTTCGCCGCTGCGGCCGCAGATCGCGCAGGCGTCCCCTTTCCGCTCCAGCTGCGCGGCCAGCACCGCGCGGCCGGCGCGCTCCACCGCAGCCTGCAGCTCCTCGGGGACGGCGCGGGTCCAGGCTTCCAGCTTGCGGGCCTGTTCGAGCGGCAGGGCCACCGGTTCCGGCGCGGACGGCGGCGCGGAGGCGGCCTCGGTGGCCTTCGGCCGCCCGGTCACGAAGCGCACGTTGGTTACCGTGCCCTCGCCCAGGCGGGCCGCGTAGCGGCGCACGAACTCCTCGCGTTGGTAGGTGAGCTGGTGCGCCAGCGCCGCGCTCTCGGCGCGCACCAGGAGCTCGCCGCGCTCGAGCTTGAGGGGCTCGGTCAGCCGCGCCAGCATCTCGCCGGCGACCTCGGGCCACAGCGCCAGCACCCGGCCGCGGCGCAGCCCGGCCTCGAGCTTGTAGCGCTTCAGCAGCTGGCCCAGCAGTTCTCCGGCGCGGTTTTCGCCCACGCCCCCATGCTAGCAGGCGCGGCTAGAATGAAGGCGTGGCGCTCTTTCGCATAGCCAAGGGGGACCTCACCACGTTCGAGGGCGACGCCATCGTCAACGCTGCGAACGACCGGCTGATCCTCGGCTCCGGCGTGGCCGGAGCGATCCGCAGGAAGGGCGGGCCCGAGATCCAGGAAGAATGCGACCGCCACGGCCCCATCCGCGTCGGCGAGGCGGCGGTCACGAAAGCGGGGCGGCTGCCGGTGCGTTACGTGATCCACGCCGCGGTCCTGGGCGCGGAGCCGGCCAGCTACGACACGGTGCGCCGGGCTACGCGCTCCGCGCTCGCGAAGGCGCGCGAGCTGGGGATCCGGACCGTGGCCTTCCCGCTCCTCGGCACCGGGGTGGGCGGCCTCGACGCCCATGAGGTGGCCCGCATCATGATCGAAGAATTCAAAAGCGCCCCCGACGACCTCGAGGTCACGCTTTACGGCTACACCGACGCGGACGTGGAGGCCATCCGCCGCGCCCTATGATCCTCATCCGGCTGCGCCAGCAAAACTTCCGCAACCTCGCAAGCCTGGAGCTGGTGCTGCCGCCGGGCCCGCTGGCGCTGGTGGGGCCCAACGCCAGCGGCAAGACCAACCTGCTCGAGGCCATCTTCCTCGCCTTGGGCGGCGAGGTGCGGGGGGCGCTGGCCGACCGGGTGCGCTTCGGTGCGGCCGAGGCGCGGTTGTTTGCCGAGGTGGAGACCCAGCTGGGGGCGGTGCGCTTCGAGCAGCGCTTCGGTCGCGGCGGGCGCGAGATCCGGCTCAACGAGGCCCCGGCGAGCCTGCGCGAGCTGGCCGAGTACGCCGGGGCGGTCTGGATCCGCCCCGAGGACATCGCCCTGGTGCGCGGCGGTCCCGAGGAGCGGCGGCGCTGGCTCGACCAGGCGCTGATGCGCTTCTCCCCCCGCTACCGGGCGCTGCTCTCGGCCTACGAAAAGACGCTGCGCCAGCGCAACGCCGCCCTCAAGACCCGCCCCCACGGCCTCGGGGTCTGGAACGAGCGGCTGGCCGGTTACGGCGAGCAGGTGCTCCACTGGCGGCGGCGCATCCTCGAGCGCCTGGCCCCGCTGGCGGCCGCGGCCTACCGCGAGCTCGACGCCGCGCCGCTCGTGCTGGAGCTGCGCGAAACCGCCCCGCCCGAGCGGCTGGCCGAGCTGCTGGAGGCCAACCTGCAGGAAGAGCTCGAGCGCGGCGTCACCCTGGCGGGGCCCCACCGCGACGACGTTCGGCTGCTGCTGGACGGCCGCGACGCGGTCAAGTTCGCGAGCCGCGGTGAGGCGCGCAGCGTGGCCCTGGCCATGCGGCTGGCCGAGCACCGCTTGCTGGCCGAACACCACGGCGAGCCGCCGCTCTTGCTGGTCGACGACTTTTCGGCCGAGCTCGACGCCCGGCGCCAGGCGGCGCTCCTGGCCTACGCCACCGGGCTGCCGCAGGCGGTCCTCAGCGGCACCCACGCCCCGGAGGGGTGGTCCCGGACGCTGCGCATCGAGGCCGGGGTCTGGAACCTGGAAGGCTAGCCCGCGCGCGGCGCGGAGACGCTCACGTTCACGCCCAGCTCGGACAGCGCCCGCCGGATCCCGGCGGCGTCGATGCCGGCCCGCGCGTGCAGGCGTTCGACCTTGCCCTGGTCGGTGAAGCGGTCGGGCAGGCCGAGACGGCGCACCTCGGGGCGGAGGCCCAGCTCCTCCAGGGCCTCGAGCACCGCGGCGCCGAACCCGCCGGCGAGCTGGTGGTCCTCGACGGTCACGAGGGTGCGGTTCGCGGCCAGCTCGGCCAGCGTTTCGCGGTCCAGCGGCTTGAGGAAGCGGGCGTTCACCACACCCACCCGCGGGTCGTCGGCGGCCGCCTCCAGGGCGTAGCCCAGGGTCTTACCGAAGGCGAGCAGGTAGACCTCGCTGCCGGGCTTCAGGATCTCCCAGCGGCCCCAGGCGCACTCGGGCCAGGCGCCTTCGGGGGCGGGCTCCACCGCCCCGCGAGGCCAGCGCAGCGCCACCGGGCCGTTCTGTTCGAGCGCGGCGGTGAGCATGGCGCGCAGCTCGAGCGCGTCCTTGGGGGCGGCGATCTGCATCCCCGGCACGGTCCGTAGGAAGGCAAGGTCGAAGACGCCGTGGTGGGTGGGGCCGTCGGCGCCCACCAGCCCGGCGCGGTCGATGGCGAAGACGACGTTCAGCTTTTCGATGGCCACGTCGTGGATCACCTGATCGACGGCCCGTTGCAGGAAGGTCGAGTAGATGGCCACCACCGGCTTCATTCCCGCCAGCGCCAAGCCGGCGGCGGTGGTCACGGCCACGTCCTCGGCGATGCCCACGTCCAGGTAGCGGTCGGGCCAGGTCTGGGCGTAGCGCACCAGCCCGGAGCCCTCGCGCATCGCCGGGGTGAGCACGACCAGCTTCTCCTCGCGCTCCGCCAGCTCGGTGACGGCGTCGCCGAAGGCGAGCGACCAGGTGTGGCTGCCCTTCTTCTTGGTGGGGGCTTCGGGGTTGAAGGGGCTGGCCCCGTGCCAGTGGGTGGGGTCGTCCTCGGCCACCTTGTAGCCCTTGCCCTTCTTGGTGACGATGTGCAGCAGGGTGGGGCCGGAAAGATCCTTCAGCTTCTCCAGCAGGTAGACGAGCCCCTTGAGGTCGTGCCCGTCTACGGGGCCTACGTAGCGCAGGTTCCAGGCGTAGAAGGGGTTTTCCTGGTGCAGGATCATCTTGGTGGCTTCCTTGGCGCGGTCGGCCAGCTCGAAGAGCCGCGGCGAGATGCGCTCGAGGAAGCCCTTGCCCAGCTTCTCGGCGTCCTGCACCCACTTCTGCACCTGCAGGGTCTTGAAGTAGCCGGCGAGGGCGCCCACGTTGGGGCTGATGGACATCTCGTTGTCGTTGAGCACGATGAGCATGTCCTTGCCCAGCTCGCCGATCTTGTTGAGCGCGGCCAGGGCCATGCCGCCGGTGAGGGCGCCGTCGCCGATCACGGCCACGATCTTGTGGTCCTGCCCCTGGAGGTCGCGCGCCACGGCCATGCCCAGGGCGTTGGCCAGGCTCGTGGAGGCGTGGCCCACGGTGATGGCGTCGTGCTCGGACTCGCTTACCTTGGTGAAGCCCGAGAGGCCGCCTTCCTGGCGCAGGGTGTGGAAGCGGTCCTGGCGGCCGGTGAGCAGCTTGTGGGCGTAGGCCTGGTGGCCCACGTCGAAGAGGATGCGGTCGCGGGGCGAGTCGAAGACGCGGTGCAGCGCCACGATCAGCTCCACCGCACCCAGGCTGCTGGCCAGGTGACCGCCGGTTTCGGCGGTGACGCGGATGATCTCGCTGCGCAGTTCCTCGACGAGTTCTCCGAGCTCTTCCTCGGACAGCGCCTTCAGGTCCTCGGGACCGTGAATTCGGCTAAGCAGCATCGACCCTCCTAGAAGTTCTTCTCGATGAGGACCAACCCCTCGCGGGTGCGGACCTCGCCCACGTGGGGCACGAACCAGATTTCCTGCACGGTCTGGTTACCCTTTTCGTCGGTGACGGTCAGCTCGATCACGTAGGCCTCGAACAAGCCGGCGGGCACCTCGACCCGGCTCTTGCCCTTTACCTCGTAGCTGTACTCGAGCTGCAGCGTGGCCTGCTCCTGCGCCCCGGTGGGCAGCAGGAAGACGCTTTGGGTCACGGTGCGCCCGCCCCAGCGGTACCCGGGGCGCAGCAGTTCTTCGGGGGGGTACTCGAGCATCGGGGGATCGAAGGAGACCCGCGTCAGGGTGATCTGCTCCTTGAAACCCAGCAGCTCCACCCCCGCCTCGCCGAAACGGCGGTAGTAGACGCGTTCCTGCCCGCGGCCCACGAACCGCATCTGGGTGGCGGGCTCCTGGTCCCACTGCCCCGGACCTAGCACGCTCAGCTTGAAGCTGGGGTAGTCGGGCGGGTCGGTCTGGGGCAGGTAGACCCAGTAGAGGCCGATGTTGTGGGGGTAGAACTCCACGGGTCCCTGTTCCCGGGCGAAGGGCTCCGGAGCGGGGGTCTGGGTTTGCGGCGCGCAGGCGGCCACCAGCACGAGCAGGGCCAGCGCGAAGGTAAAACGCTTCATCGGCATCAGTTTACCCCTTCTTTTTCCGCGGGCGATTCCAGGGCCTTCTGCAGGCCCAGCCGGGTCCGGGTCAGCCGGGCCGCGGCCGCGGGCAGGTCCAGGGGCTCGCGCGCCCACAGCTCGGCGGCCAGGCGTTCGAGCAGCGCCGCGCCGGACTCGAGCTGCGCCTCCATCTCTGCAAGGCGCTCTTCCAGCCGTCGGCGCGCCACCGCGTCCAGGTCGCGCGTCCCCAGAAAACGCCGCAAATCCCGGGCCTTGGTATCGAGGCGCTCCAGGGCCGCAGCCAGCCGCCGGGCTTCCTCGAGCAGGCTGCGCTCCCCAGCCGGCAACCGCCGGCCGCGGCGCAGCACCTCGCCAAGGGCGCGCCGCACCCGCCGCACGAAGCGGGCGTCGGGGTTCGGGGCCGTCGCCTGCAGCACCAGCAGCACGAACGCCACGAGGAGCGCCAGGAGGAAGAGCCAGCGGATCAGGACCACCCCCCTATTCTGCCACCTTTCCAGGGCCAACACCGCCCCCCACCCCCCTTGACTCCCCCTCCCCCCTTTGATATCTTGAGTCTTGCGCCCAGTAAGGACCACGGTCCTCTACCCGGCGCAGGGATCTTGAAAGGTGGCGTGACGTAAGTACCGTCCTGAAGCGAGCAAAGGCGGCCTGTAGCCTGTGGCCCGTGGCCCGTGGTTTTCTTCTACCTTCCTTCTTCCAGACCACGAGCCCACCACGAGCCACGCGCTACGAGCCTTTCCTCGCACATCATCCTTGTCCTGAAAGGTCAAGATACGAAGGGCGCACGGTGGATGCCTTGGCACCCGAGCCGATGAAGGACGTGGCTACCTGCGATAAGCCAGGGGGAGCCGGTAGCGGGCTTCGATCCCTGGATCTCCGAATGGGGAAACCCGGCCGG
>Ga0256839_1004141_pt1 | contig 14396 bp, 10 predicted proteins | sample 354166metaG_FD_185968 | JGI IMG/M metagenome (GOLD analysis project Ga0256839, IMG submission 185968) | Hydrothermal vent microbial communities from Mid Atlantic Ridge, Atlantic Ocean - 354-166 | ecosystem: Environmental > Aquatic > Marine > Hydrothermal vents | place: Atlantic Ocean: Mid... | reverse complement strand
CAAGCAGCTCCCGCTGCCCGAGGCCAGCCCCGAAGAGGTGGCCCGTGCGCGCGAGAAGGAGGACATTCCCCCCTACCTGCGGTCCGGCGAAGCTCTCGTCTCTCACATCCAGCGGTTACTGCGTTGAACAATCAGGCGTCAACGACCATGCTCTGGTTGCCGGGCTCACGTTGACGCCCGCTAACAGAGATGAACTGTTGAACCGCGGGTTTCGGTCAGGAACCCGCGGTTGCCGTATGAGGCGCATTTCGCCCGCCGACGGCGACCCCCTTGGGACTGTCCCCCGGTCAAGGGGGCAGGCCATAGAGTGGATTCAGCCTGCATCTGAACACCGTCTTCAGAAGGCAGGTGCGGGCGGAAACGGTGCGGTCGAACGCGTTCAATCGATCCGTGCAGCACAGCTCTCCACGTATGTGGAACTCGGCCGATGGAAACTCGGTCTGCTCGCCACAGAGGCACAGAGTACGCAGAGAGCCACAGGAGTGAGACTCTCTGTCGGTGGTTACGTGTCCGTCAAAAAACGGGCAAGGCCGTCTCGCATTCGGCTCCTGCCCATGGATCCGCCCCAACCCCCCCCTGACTGGCTCGTCAAGGATTTGTCGGACACAGCCCAGGGTCGGCTGGAGGGTTCGCGGAGCGACCTTTTCTGAGCGGTCCCAGCGCGGCAAGCCGACCACGGCGTTCGTGTTGCGCCACGACCCGGCCCTCGTCATCGGGCAAGCAGCGGCAATCGGGGGGGGCTTGTTTCGGACCGGTCAGTGCTTTTGGCAGAAAGCGATCGCCACTGCGGTGGCGAACTTGCGACAGTGGGAGATGCTCAGCACAATCCGCGTGATCCCGCGCGCTTTGGCGACCTTCTTCAGGTAGCCGCGTATGGCTACCTTGGGTCGGCCCGACGGATGGTGCCGCACTTCGATATCCGTAAACGCGATCCCTTTTCTCCAGCCGGTCCCGATCGCCTTCAGGACGGCTTCCTTTGCAGCCCAGCGCGCGGCGAAGTGTTCCTGGGCGTAGCGCCTCCGCTGGCAGTATTCGATCTCGCGCGGGGTGTACACCCGCGAAAGGAACAGGTCACCGTGTTCCTCGATCATCCGCCGGATGCGGTCGCACTCGATGATATCGGTTCCGATCCCCCATACGTGCTGCATGGCGATGCCATCCCAGATAACGACTCGTGCTTGTCTGCCACGGCGTTCGCGTCGGCCCTCCGGTGTGCCCGGTCCTGTGTACCGTGCTACGCCCCCTGGCGTTCGGGCACCAGGCCGCAATCGGTGGCCTGGGAACGCTCTCGTGGGCGTCATCGTTACTCAAGCCGTATTCGATCTTACGTGGCCCCTGCCCGTTGGACAGGACACGCGGATAGAATCCGATTGGCAGGGAGCCCAATCTCACGGAAGCGAACATGAGAAACAAGATCCTTGAACCGTTAACGGAGAGCCAGCGGGAGGCCGTTACGCACGTAGAGGGGCCGCTTCTTGTGGTAGCGGGACCGGGGAGCGGAAAGACCCGGGTCATTACCCACAGGATCGCGTACCTGCTGGACCTCGGAGTGCCTCCCCAGCACATCCTCGGCATCACGTTCACGAACAAGGCGGCCAATGAGATGGCGGAGCGGGTCGGTCGGCTCGTTCCCCGGCACGGAGTGTGGCTCGGGACATTCCACAAGTTCTGCGTCCGGGTGCTGCGGCGCTATGGGGAGCGCATCGGGGTCGACCCGAACTTCGTCATCTATGACACCAAAGACCGCACCGACCTGATCCGTTCGGTTATGGAAGATCTGCGGATCGACCGAGCGAGCCTGGATCCGCGCAGGGTCGAGTCGATCATTAGCCGGGCCAAGAACGAAAATTGCATGCCAAAGGCGTTCGCAAAGCGGGCCGACAACGACCTGGTGGCGCGCATCTACGAGCGGTATCAGGAACGTCTGCTCGAACTCGGTGCTCTCGACTTCGACGATCTGCTCCTGCAAACCGCACGGCTGCTGTCCGACGATGAGGAGGTACGAGCTGCCCTTGACCAGCATTTCGCGTTCATCATGGTGGACGAGTACCAGGACACCAATGCTGTTCAGTACCAGATTGTGCGTCTGCTCAGCCGCGACGTGCCGAACCTGTGTGTGACCGGTGATCCCGATCAGTCGATCTATGGTTGGCGGGGGGCGAACATCCGCAACATTCTGAGGTTCGAGAAGGATTATCCTTCCTGCCGCATCGTTCGGCTTGAGGAGAACTTTCGCAGCACGTCATCGATTCTGGAAGTGGCCGACCGCTTGATCGCGAACAACACCCTGCGCAAGGAGAAGCGGTTACGGTCGACCCGTCCCCCTGGCGCTCCCGTTCGGCTCCGGGCGTTCGAGACCGAATTGGAAGAGGCGGCGGCGATTGCCCAGGAGATTCGCCAGCAGGTCCGCTCGGGGCAGCGGTCCTATGCGGACTTCGCGATCTTCTGCCGAGTCAGTGCGCTCACCCGCACTCTGGAAAACGCGCTCCGGCATGCGGGGGTACCTTATCAGATCCTCAGTGGCGTGGCGTTCTATGAGCGAGCCGAGATCAAGGATGTTCTGGCGTATCTCCGTTTGCTGATAAACCCCCGCGACGATCTTTCGTTTCAGCGCGCGATCAAGTCGCCTCCGCGGGGGGTAGGTGACACCACCCTGCAACGCCTGGCACAGGTTGCTCGGGCGCACGGCCTGGGGTTGCTCGAGGCAATCCCCCTGTTGTTGGACAGTGGGCAGGTGCGGGGCAAGGCAGCGACGAGCCTGAAGCGTTTCGGGGAGCTTGTTGGTGAGTGGCAGAAAGAGGTGGACGGACCTGTGGCCCCGCTCATCCGGCGGGTCATCGTCGAGTCCGGATACGCGAGCTGGGTTGAGGGCACGGATCGCGGCCAGGACCGTCTGGAAAACATCGAGGAACTCATCACGGCCGCCCAGCAGTTCGATGTTGAGTCCGATTCGGGCGGGCTGGCACAGTTCATCGCGGAAAGCGCCCTTGCGACGGATCTCGATCGCTGGGACCAGGATGGTTCGACCGTGTCGGTGATGACCCTCCACGCAGCTAAGGGTCTGGAATTCCCCGTGGTCTACATCTTTGGTCTCGAGGACGGTATTCTGCCCCATGCCCGGTGTGTCGATTCCCTCGAGCAACTAGAGGAGGAGCGACGGCTGCTCTTCGTCGGAATCACCCGGGCTCAAGAGGAACTTCATCTTAGCTATGCGCGGTCCCGTGCGTTCCGGGGCGCCTTTGCATTAACCCACCCGAGTCGGTTCCTGCCGGAACTTGGAATCGCTGTGGAAGAGCTGGAGCAGGAGATGGATCGGGCGGCTTGGATGGACCGTTCTGCTGCGCGGTCTCGCGGCCCGGCCTTGCCGTCGGTGGGGCGTCGTAGGGCGAGTGGACGGGGCAGGCAGGTGGTGAGCGGCTCGAGTAGCAACGGATGTGAGTTTCAAGTCGGCACGTGGGTTCGTCATCCGAAGCATGGCGTTGGGCGGGTAACGCAAGTGGCGGATGCCGGGGAATTCGTGAAAGTGACCGTGCGGTTCGACAAAGCGGGCACCCGCAGCTTTCTCGCTCCCATGGCACCGCTGACGCCGCTCGATTGAACCCACCGCTAACGGGCTGCGCCATCTGACTCGTCCGGCCGCGCTTCCTTGCTGCATGGGGCGGTCGCGTTACGGCCTTGCCTTCCCTCTACATGAAGCTATGACCACGAACGTATGGCCGGTACGCCCGATGGCGGTGGGTCCTTTGGTCCGGCGAAACGTCCACGCGTTCCAAGCTCACGGTTTACGGCGCGCTTCAAGCCTGGCGCACTCTCGCAAGCTCGTAGAATGTGAGCTGAACGGTGTTTTTGTTGCCGGTCGATCGGCACATCGGGTGGCCTAGCAGGCATGGAGCATGCGCGCCGAGATCCTCGATCTACGAAAACCGGAGGAAAGCCGGGATGTTGTGCACAGGGTCGTCGAGCATATCGCTCGCGGCGGCGTTGTGGCAGTCCCGACGGAGACGGTCTACGGGATCGGCGCCTCGCTCCTGCACCCGGACGCTGTGGAGCGGCTGATTGAGGTTAAAGGGAGGGATGAGGGCAAGCCGTTCGCGATCGCGGTGAAAGGAGCTGAGGAAGCTCTGGACTGGGCCCCAGGTGCCTCCGCTCTGGGACGACGTTTGATGCGCCGTTGCTGGCCGGGCCCCGTAACGCTGGTGCTTCCGGTGGGAGACACCAGTTTGGTGCACCAGGTCGATGAACGGGTGCGGCAGCGGATCTGTCCGCAGGGCTTGATCGGACTGCGGGTTCCGGCTCACCGCCTCCTCCTGGACGCTCTCCGCCTCCTGCCGGCCCCCATCGCCCTGACCAGTGCCAACCTTTCCGGCTACCCACCGGCGACGACATCGGAACAGGTCATCAGGGAACTGGGAGACCGTGTGGACGCGATTGTCGATGACGGGCGAACTCGATACGCGGACGCGTCCACGGTCGTTTTGGTGCGGAACAACGAACTGAAGGTTCTCCGGGAAGGGGTCCTGAACGAAGCCGTCGTGCGGAGACTGGCCCGGTTTGTTATCCTGTTCGTGTGCACAGGGAACACGTGCCGCAGCCCGATGGCCGAGGCCCTCTGCAGGAAGATGCTGGCAGCGGCTTTGGGCTGTCGGGCCGAGGAACTGCCCAATCGTGGTTTCGAAGTGGTCTCAGCCGGTGTTGCAGCGGTCGAAGGAGCACCCGCAACGCGCGAAGCGGTACAGGCCGTTCGCGAGCTGGGAGCGTCTTTGGAAACCCATCAGGCGCGCTACGTCACAGCCGACCTGATTCGCCAGGCGGACCTGATCGTCTGCATGACGCGTCAGCATCTGCGAAGTATCCTGTACATGGCACCGGAAGAGTTCGATAAGGTGAGGTTACTTGACCCGGAGGGGCAGGACATTGCGGATCCCATCGGCGGCACGATGGACGACTACAGGAGATGCGCCGAGCAAATTAACCGAGCGGTAATGCACTTAGTGCACGAGCTTGTACCATGAGGATCGCCGTCGCCAGTGACCACCGTGGAAGAAGTGTGAAGCAGCGCGTGGTTGAGTTGCTCGAGCGGTTTGGCCATGAGGTGCTGGACTGTGGCCCATTCGAAGATGGCCCGGTCGACTACCCCGACTACGGGCTCGAAGTAGCCAGGCGCGTGGCTACTGGCGAATGCGAACGGGGTATCCTCATCTGTGGTACAGGGATTGGGATGTGCATCGTGGCCAATAAGGTGCCCGGGGTGCGTGCGGCCCCCTGTCACGACGACATCACGGCGGAACTAAGCCGGCGCCACAACGACAGCAACGTGCTGTGCTTGTCCGCTGACCTGCTCGGCCAACGACTCATCGACCGCATGATCGAAGTCTGGCTGACCACGCCCTTCGACGGCGGACGGCACGCGCGCCGGGTCCAGAAAATCCACCGGATTGAAGCACACTACTGCAAAGCGACGGCCGACAGCTCCATGATCAGCGGGCTGACCATCCGCGACCTGCAAGATCAGGCGTCCGATAGAGCTTCCTGCTAAGCGGGCAGGAGCGGTGCGCCAGCGCCCGTCCGGCGGCCCCCCGCGCCAAGCCCCCAGTCCGTTGCCGACCCGCACGCGGTATCAGGACAGCACCCGTCCGGCGGACTTGTTCTGCTGGACTTTCGTGTGAGCGAATTTCTGGATGCTGCGCCACCACCGCTTCCAGCCACGTTCGAACTCACGCCGGGGCAGGTAAGTTCTCAAGAACCGCAACGCATCCGTGGGAGACCCACAGCCGTTGGACTGAGCGCTGATCCATAACCGGGCCAGGTTCTGGACAATGCGACGTTTCGGCAGCCGCCTCCAGACCTGCACGCCGGCAAGGTCGATGATCAGGATCCGACGGATCGTCCCGTCCCGATCGGCCACGACCAGCCAATTCGAGAACTTCAGGTCACGATGCGACACACAGCACTGGTGCATGTAGCGGACGATCCTTGCCAGTCGCTCGGTGAGCTCCCGTCGCCAGCGGAGCTCGCCTGGGTTGTGGCGGAGCTGCTCGGCCACATACGCCGCCAAGGTGGCCGAGTCGGGAACGTACTCCGTGAGGAGGTAGGAAGCGTCCGGCCAGAACTTCTGGCAGGTTTCGACCAGCATGAGCGCGTCTGGGGTCGGAAGCCCGCGGTGTTGGAGCACGTGCGCACCGCGCCAGGATCGCATGGCGGGCGTCCGATACAAGCTGGCACGCACCCGATCCATCCACGACTTTGGCCGGAACTCCTTCCACAGCACCTGGCGCTCTTCACCGAACAGTCCGACCCCCGTCCTCACCACGCGCGTCGACGGGGACTCCTTGAGGAGCTTCCCGTCGGCCAACAGAAGCCCGGGGATTTCCGCCATCCGACGGGCGACGTGCCGAGGCAGTGCACGTACGGCAAACGTGAGCGCATTCTTCTCCCACATGAAGTAAAACCGGCGGTTCTCCCGCACGCACTGCTCGTCCCGTTTCCACCACGCTCTCCGCGCAGCCTCCCAGAGCGCTGCCTCCAGTTTCCGGGCCACCGCGCGCGGCTCTGCCCCCCATTCCGGCCAGTGCCGCAGATACTCCCTCAGGAAAGCATAGCGCTCGAATGGCGTGGTGTACTTCAGCACCGACACCCCCAGGCAGAGAAGATTCTGCCAGCACCGGCGGCGGCTCAGGGGGCCACTGGATAAGCGGCACGCCAATAGGTCGATCAGCAAAAGCTCCGGCCCGTTCGGCCCGATGCGAACGAGGACGTTACCCGCATGCAGATCGCCGTGGTCGACGCCGACTCGGTGCGCCCGGGCGATCAGTTGGGCAAGCGCCGCGATCAACGTCCGCCGTTGTTCGGGCGAAGACCGCGTGCGCAGGCAGGGGCCGCACTCGGGGGCATCCTCTATCAGCAGCTTGTCCAGTTGGTCCGCCCCCGGCTCAGCTATGGTCACGAGGCAGCTCTCGCCACCCAACAGGCCCCCCCGAACGGCCCACGCGATCGGCCTGAGCGTGGGAACCCCCCGCCTAAGCACCTCTTGGGTCAGTTTCCATTCCCGCCCGGCACGTGGCCCCAGGAGCCAGCGATTCAGCCGTGCCCGCCCGTCCGCGACCCGGTACAGCTTGACGTAGAGGCGAGGCGCGTCACCCGGTAGGGCAAACACCGTTCGGTGCTTACCATGTTTGACGCGCTCTCCCTCGCCGCCTTCCAGGGCAGCAAGCAAAGCGGGCTGTTGACGGCGGAACTCGTCGAGAAAACCGGGTAGGACATGCCACGTCCAATTCCCTTCCTCCAGCCGGACCGGAGACACCAAACGTCCCCCGGCTCCCGTTTCTGCAGCCCCTAGCCGGGCGATATCCTGGTCATGCAACGGCACAACTGCCACGATCGTCTACTCCGGCCCCTAAAGCTTCCACCAGCTTCCCGGCCCACCGCCGGACGTCGTACAGCGTGGCGACACGCGCCCTGGCATGTTCCCCCATCGCGTGCCGCATCGCCGCATCTTCGATCAAAGTGCGCAATGCTGCGACCCAGTCCCCCTTCGTCTCCACAAGAAAGCCCGTGACTCCGTGGGCGACCAGCTCGGGGTGGACGCCCGTTCTTGACGCGACCACCGGCAACCCCGCCGCCATGTACTGCAGCACCTTCAGCCCACATTTCCCTGCCGTCCAGGGATCGCGCGGCAACGGAGCCAGACCGATGTCGGCCTCCGCCAGCAGCCGTGCTTCGGCCGCTTCCGTCCAGGCCACCCGTTCCAGCCGGATCCCCGGCCAGTCGGGGAAGCGATCGCAGACGACTCGCACGACAAGCTCGGGGAATTGCCGCTGAAGCTGCCTGAGCACGGGCCCCAAAACTTCGAGATAAGGCAACGTGCTCGCGCTGCCGATCCACACGCAGCGCACCCGACCGGTGCGTTCTCGGCGGCTCGGGAAGATGTAGCGTGCGGTGTCGATCGAGGTCGGAATCACCCGGACCGCTCGTGCCCCGAAGCTCACGGCCAACCCACCCAGATAGCGATTGCCCGCGATCACCAAGTCGACGGTCCTCACCGTCCTCCGGAAACGTGCTGCCCGCCGCAAGCTGAGAGGCCCCTTCGGGTCGTGACTGTCTCGATACAACACCGCGTCATCGAAGTCATAGATGAGCCGTGGATAGCGGACCCGCAGCACCCGAAGGCTGAGCGGATCCAGCAAGCGGCGCTGGATGACACAGACCTCGGCATCGGGCAGCCGCGTGCACCAGAACCAACGGGACGCGCTCCGGAGCGGCCACGGCACGGGCGTTAGCGTTACTCCGGCCTGGCGCAGGAAGGGAACGTACTGGCGAAACCGGTAGCGGTAGCACACATGGTCAGGCCGATCTGTCAACACGACTACCCGCATCGCCGGCTTCCTTGCCTCGCGTGCCGTTCCACTCCGTGCCCGCTCCGGTTTACCCGGCCCCTGCAACTCATCGAGCCTACGGCAACGGCCGCAGTTACCGCCGCCGTCCCCCACGTGCTGCCGTCCGTAGGCACCTGGGCCGCGCGCGCACCGCTGGGCGGACGGATTGTAAACGGGCGCACCGCATGCGACAATGCACAAGAGGTGCCCCGGCTATCGATGGCATCGGCGTGAGGCCCTGAGCGCAATGAGTGGATCAGAGCAGTCGGACGCCCAACTTGAGCAGAAGGCAAGCCGCCTGGTGGCAATCCTACGTGGCTACGGCAGCGTCGCGGTCGCCTTTTCCGGCGGAGTGGACTCGGCCGTCGTCGCCCGCGCCGCCCACGAGGCCCTGGGCGACCGGGCCGTGGCCGTAACGGCGGTCAGCCCCAGCGTGGCGCAGGCAGAGCTGGACGATGCACGCCGGGTGGCACAATTGATCGGCATCCGCCACGTGCTCATTCAGACCGCCGAGATCGAAAAGGCCGAGTACCGCCAGAATGCGCCGGACCGCTGCTACCACTGCAAGACGGAGCTCTACACGAAACTGGAAAGCATCCTCGATCAGCTCGGCGTGCAGGTCATTGCCAACGGCGCCAACGTCGACGACCAGGGCGATTGGCGACCGGGAATGGTCGCCGCGCGCGAACACCGCGTGCGCAGCCCATTGATCGAAGCGGGGTTGCGTAAAGCGGACGTCCGCGCGCTGGCGCGCTACTGGGGGCTGCCCGTCTGGGACAAACCCGCTGCCCCTTGCCTGGCCAGCCGGATCGCCTATGGAGTCGAGGTGACTCCGGATCGGCTCCGCATGATCGAAGCTGCGGAGGCGTTCCTGCGAGGCCTGGGCTTTCGAGAACTCCGAGTGCGCCTGCCCGAACCGGGCACGGCGCGGATCGAGCTGCCGGTTCCGGAACTGGCGCGACTGCTGAGCGTGCGCGACCAGGTCGTACGCGAGCTGAAGGCAATTGGGTTCAAGTTCGTAACGGTCGATCTGGAAGGTCTGCGCTCCGGCAGCTTGAACGCTCTGATCGAGCCGGAAGCGCTCCTTCGGCTGGGCAACCGGCAGTGATGCGGGTGCAGCCAGGATAGCCGGGCCGAAGCCCCGTAACCTGCACACGGAGAGTGCCGCTGCCCCCCGCACAGGCCGAGGAGGACAGTCGCCGTATCCTGCGGCCGGGCGCGGTGAGAAACCCGGCTCAGCCGCGCAGCATACCGGCCATTACCGTGGTCTGGAACGTCCCGCCCGGGGCGGCAACCGTGTCGAAACACAGCCGGGTACGGTTCGCTCTGATGGTGTGACCTCAGAGGTAGCAGACTTAGGCTTAAGTTGGTCGTGGCAGAAATGAGCGTTCGTTCCTTCGCTCCCAACCGCGTGTTTCGTCTCCTCCCGGTCGTTGTCGGTGTTGTCTACTGGTGCGAGTCGGTCTCCGCCCAGCTCCCCGAGGGATTCCCCCCGCCGAGCGATCCTGAAACGACGCTCGAGGGCATTCGGCTCTCCGATTCCCGCCTCGAAGTTTCCCTGTACGCGGCCGAGCCGCTTGTACGCGACCCGATCGCCATGGCCTGGGACGAAGCGGGCCGCTTGTACGTCGTGGAGATGGCCGACTACCCACTGGGCCCCCCTAACGGCCGCATCCGGGTGCTCCGCGACACGGATAACGACGGTGTGCCGGACCGCAGCACCGTATTCGCGAGTGGGATCGGCTTTCCGACGGGCATTTTCCCGTGGCGCGGAGGAGTATTCGTTACTGCAGCGCCGAATATCCTCTACCTCCGCGATCGAGACGGCGACGATCGGGCAGACGAGCGGCGCGTTGTGTTCTCGGGGTTCGTGGAGGGGAATCAGCAGCACCGCGTGAACGGACTGATCTGGGGACCGGACGGTTGGATCTGGGGGGCCAATGGAGACAGCGGCGGGCGGATCTTTCGGCCCGAAGCCACCGAAAACCGCGTCAGCATCAACGGCAGCGATTTTCGATTTGACCCGCTGACGCTCGCCTTCGAAGCCGTAGCAGGGCAATCCCAGTACGGGCACACGTTCGACCAGTTTGGCCACCGGTTCACCTGCAACAACAGCGACCACATCCGGCTTGTCGTGTTCTCGCGGTCGTGCTTGGAACTTAACCCGTATATCCGCATCCCATTCGTGCAGCTCTCGATCGCCGAACACGGTGGCAAGGGGGCGGTTTACCCGATCAGCCCCCAGGGACCGCGGTTCAATATGCCCCTCGACCTGGGCAGGTTCTCCGCCGCGTGCTCCGTTTACGTCTATCGAGGTGGGAGCCTCCCCGCGGACTACCGGGGCAACTCCTTCACCTGCGATGCGGTGGCCAATATCGTTCACCGCGATCTCCTTGTCTGGTCGGACGGTCGTCTGGTGGCCAAACGGGCCGAGAATGAGCAAAAGAGAGAGTTCTTCGCAGCGGCCGATCCCTGGGTGCGGCCGGTGTACATCACCACCGGGCCGGATGGGGCGCTCTACGTCTGCGATATGTACCGGGCCGTGATCGAGCACCCTGAGTGGATACCGGACTCGATCGAACAGAAACTGGACCTGTACGCCGGATCGGATCGAGGAAGGATCTATCGGATTGCGCCGCGGGGGAAAAAGCCGACCGGCTGGCCTAGGATTCGACCGGACGTCCGGCAGCTCCTCAGCGAGCTCTGCTCGGAGAACAGTTGGCGGCGGGACACGGCCTACCGGTTGCTGGTGGAAAACCATGACACCTTCGAACGGGCCGTCCTGGAACGGCACCTGCGTACGGCGTTTCGACAGGCAGGTTCGGGCGAGACACGGTTGCTGTTGTTGCGCGTGATGGTTCGTCTGGGCCTGGACGGGAGCCAGGAGGCGGTCGCGCTCTTCGGCGATCCGTCGGCCCGGGTGCGGGCCGCTGCATTCCGGCTGGTGGCGGAGAAGCCGGACCTGGTTGTAGAAGAAGAGTTACTGCGGTGGCTCGAACAAGCGGTGGGGGACGAAGATGCAGAAGTGCGCAAAGAAGCGGCGTGCGTTCTGGGTCGGATTGGGTCTGCTTGGAATGGCCGTGTCGCCGATCTGCTCGCACGCATTCTGGCGCGGGACTCTGCCGACGTGATTGTGCGAACAGCCGCGCTGCTGGCAAGTCACGGTCGCGAGGGGTCCGTGTTGGTCCGGCTGATCGCCTCGCAGACGGAAAGGATCGACGACCTTGTGTACAACGAGCTGGCGTATGCCGCCGCTCGGCGGGGACAGGTGGAGGAGGTGGTTCACGCCACGACAAAGTTACAGACGCGCGGCCGCGAAGGTGCCCTCCTTGCCGTACTCGCCGGTCTCGCGCGTGCGGGAGCGAGGCTGGACGATTCGGACACTCAGGGAGAACTTCTCCGCAGAGTGAGGCGCTGGGCACTCAACCAGGACGCCCCCCTGCCGCTCCGGCGCCGAGCCCTGGAATCCTTGCGGTTATGGGGACCGAAAGCGATCGCGGCGGACGCTTTTCGCCAGTTGCTGAGCCCGGATAGTGCGCCCGAGTTACGCTCGGCAGCCGTTGAGCTGGCCTGGGAAACAGGCCAACGCGACCTGATCGCACCTCTGGTAGAACACTGGAACGAACAAACCCCCGCGCTCCGCAAGACTCTGGTTCGCCTCTACCTGTCCAGCGTCGAAGGACGGCGCGACTTGCTGGAAAAAGCGAGGAAAGGGATCATTCCCCCCGGAGAACTCGTTTCGCTCTGGCCCGAGGCGCGTCGGGAGCTTGCGGACATCCTGCACGTCAAGAGCCGCGATGCGGTTCTGCAGCAGTACCGCCAGGCGTTGAAGCTGACGGGCGACCGAGCGCGGGGTAAGATGCTGTTCGAAAAGCACTGTGCAAAGTGTCACACGGTGGAGGGGGTCGGTACCAACGTCGGCCCAGACCTGTTGCGTGTGCGGAAGCGTGACCCCGAGGCGCTGCTCGTGGACATTCTGGATCCGAACCGTGCCGTGGACCCCGCCTACATCAACCACGTGGTCGTCACCAAGGAAGGGCGTGTGTTCCAGGGCATCGTGATCGCCGACACGGCCGCCAGCATTACGTTGCGCGCTGCCGAGGGGGAACAGCAAACGATCGCACGGGAGGACATCGAAGCAATCCGCTCCAGCGGCCAATCGCTCATGCCGGAAGGTCTTGAGGAGGAGCTGAGCATCCAGGACATTGCAGACCTGATCCGGTATCTGCGCGAGATACAATGAGCGGTTTCGGCGATAAACCGCACCGATGCGTGTTGCTCGATGCCTAACGTGCTGCGCGTAGCGCTGGTCCAGATGTCGTGTGAAGCGGACCGTTCGGCGAATACCGAACGAGCCCTGGCTTTAGCGGAACGCGCAGCCCGCGACGGTGCGAGCATCGTTTGCCTGCAAGAGCTATTTAGCACGCGGTATTTCCCTCAAGCCGAGGACCACGCTTCCTTTGACCTCGCGGAACCAATCCCGGGTCCCACCACGCAGCGGTTCGCTCAGTTCGCGCGTCGGGCGAAGGTGGCCGTTCTCTGTCCTCTATTCGAACGCGTCGGCCCGGGCGTCTACTACAACTCGGTAGCGGTCATTTCCGAAAACGGCGAATTGGTCGGCCGCTACCGGAAGATGCACATCCCGGACGATCCCCTGTACTTCGAGAAGTTTTATTTCGCGCCTGGTGATCTTGGCTTCCGCGTGTTTCGGCTTGCCGGTGTGCCCGTGGCCCCGCTGATCTGCTGGGATCAGTGGTTTCCAGAAGCGGCAAGAATTGCTGCCTTGAAGGGGGCATATATCCTGTTCTATCCAACGGCCATTGGCTGGCATGCCCACGAAAAGGAGACGCACGGTGCCGCGCAGCTTGACGCCTGGATCACCGTTCAGCGCGGACATGCGATCGCCAACGGTGTTTTCGTGGCCGTAGCGAATCGAGTCGGCTGGGAAGGAACGGTCCAGTTTTGGGGGAATTCGTTCGTGGCGGATCCGTTTGGGCGGATTCTGGCACGGGCGAGCGAGACGAAAGAGGAGGTGCTTGTGGTCGATTGCGATCTGGAGCGGGTCGAAGAGTGCAGGCGTCACTGGCCGTTCCTGCGGGACCGCCGCATCGACGCCTACGCGGATCTTCTCGCTCGATTTGCTCGCGACGATCCTCCGCCGCGCGAATGACCGTCCCGTGTCCCCCCATAAGGCGCGCGGGACCGCGGAAGGAGGCCCCAAAAGGGGGAGGACTGGGTTGAAAGCCTTCCTCGCCAGGTGCGGGGGGCAGAACTGGTCAGAGGATTGCGGAGTTGATTCGACTTCGGTGGGGCGTACGCCGAGCTAAGCGTGGAGGTTTGTCCAGACCATGACCGGTTTTGATTGGGCGATCATAGGCGGCTATTTCGCACTCCTGCTCGGTGTCGCCTGGTGGGTGATCTTGAAGGGGAAGGAAACGGCGGACGATTACTTTTTGGCCGGTCGCAATCTGGGCTGGTTGATCGTAGGGGCTTCTATCTTCTCGTCGAACATCGGTTCGGAACACCTCGTGGGGTTGGCGGGCTCGGGCGCCACGGACGGGGTAGCGATGGCCCATTACGAACTGCACGCCTGGTGCTTGCTCGTACTGGCCTGGGTGATGATCCCCTTCTACATGCGTTCGCGCGTGTACACGATGCCGGAGTTCCTGGAGAAGCGGTTCTCGGCCACGGCGCGATGGGTCCTCTCCATCATCTCGCTGGTGGCCTACGTGCTGACGAAAATCGCGGTGGGTATCTTTGCGGGGGGAATTGTCTTTGGCACGTTGCTGCCGGAGCTTCAACTGCGCATCGGCAATATCGTCCTGGACAGTTTTTGGATCGGGTCGGTGGCGGTCATCCTGCTGACGGGCACCTACACGGTGCTCGGCGGCCTGCGAGCGGTGGCGTACACGGAAGCATTGCAGACGGCGATTCTCGTGGGAGGCTCGGCCCTTCTGACGCTGTTTGGTCTTCGCGCACTGGGCGGCTGGAGCGAGCTGCGTGCGATCTGCGGATCAGAGATGT
>Ga0256839_1004139_pt1 | contig 14399 bp, 13 predicted proteins | sample 354166metaG_FD_185968 | JGI IMG/M metagenome (GOLD analysis project Ga0256839, IMG submission 185968) | Hydrothermal vent microbial communities from Mid Atlantic Ridge, Atlantic Ocean - 354-166 | ecosystem: Environmental > Aquatic > Marine > Hydrothermal vents | place: Atlantic Ocean: Mid... | reverse complement strand
CGAGAGATCATGGAGGAAGTTGATCGCCCGTTATGAGGCACTGCTTTTACGCCTTCTTCAGAAGAAATGGCGTTCGCTTTTTATGCTTGTAGGCTTTATCGTCATCGCGACGATTGGTATGGCAAAGATAACGAAGTTTCAGCTTTTTCCCGAGTTTGATGCCCAACAGATATACCTGAACGGAAAGATCGATATCAACCACGATCTGCTTGAGACCGAAGCGTATGTCGCGCAGATCGAAGAGAGACTGCTGAAGATGCTTGACAAACAGGATGTGGACTCCGTGACCTCTGTGATCGGTTTCAAGTTCAACCCCGATGCCAGTTTCGAAGTGGGGGGCAATCTCTTCCAGATCTTTGTCAATTTGCACGAAAAAGCACCGGAGAGTTTTTTTGACAAATATATCAACCCGATCTTCTCGCTGGAGTATGATGATAGCGATATGATCCGTCAACGTAAAGCGCAGGCGATCACCAAAGAGATACAGCAAAAAGTCGTTGAAAAGTTTAAAAATATCAAAATAGACGGTAAAAATCTTTATGAAGAGTTCAACGTCTATGTACAGCAAACAGGGATCGTCAGCCATGATATTGAGATAGGATTCAGTGCGGAGGATCCCAAGAAGATGATCGAAGCACTTCGTAAAGCGGAAGAGAATCTGAGTCGTATAAAAGGGGTAGAGGATATCTCTACCAATGCCAACGAAGGGGAGCGAGAGCTCAAACTGCATATCAATGAGTACGGACAGCAGCTTGGCTTTACTGAAAGCAGTGTGATAAACGCTCTGCGCGGTGCATTTTTGAAAGCGGAGTATGGCAAGATGTTCAATGGCAAAGGCTTGCTGCGCATCAGACTGGAGGATGTCTCCAAAAAGAGCGGCAAGGGCATCGCCGACTTCCGGTTGACAACACCCGACGGATCACAAATGGTCAGACTCAAAGATATATGTGACTTCTACTATCGCAAAAGTTTTGTCAAAATCTTCAAAGAGGATGGAGACAAGGTGCGTTCCGTCTATGCACGTGTTGACAAATCGGTCGTCACGCCGGCAGAGGTGATGGAAAAGATCAAACCCCTACTCTCAAAGATAGAGAAAGAGGGCGTCAAAGTCATTATCAGCGGCGAGGAGAAAGAGAACAAAAAACTCAAACGTGAAATGATGCAAGCGGCACTGATCGCGATCTTTCTCATCTTCATCACGCTAGTGTGGATGTTCAACTCACTGGTACTGCCGTTTATTATCCTCTCGACCATCCCGCTTTCTATTTTGGGTGCACTGGTGGGTACGAAACTGATGGGGATCCATATGACATTGCCCGGAGTGATGGGGATCATCGGTCTGGCGGGTGTCGTGGTCAATGACGGACTGATCATGCTTGATTTTATCAAAAGAAGCAGGCACTATAAGGAAACGACACAAAAAGCCGCTTTGCGCCTGCGCCCGATCATCCTCACCTCCGTTACGACCGTACTGGGACTCTCCTCTTTGATGTTCTTCGCCAGCGGACAGGCACTCATCCTCCAGCCTATGGCAATCTCTCTGGGCTTTGGTGTCGCTTGGGCGACTATGCTCAATCTCTTCTATGTGCCGTTGATGTATGCGGTGATCTATCGGGTCAAGCCCCATTAAACCTATTTCGATATAATTATCTCCATTTCAAATCAGGTCAAGGATCAAGATGTTGGATGCCGTTGAGAGAAAGATCGAACAGTTTATCGCAGAGTTGGACGACAAAGAGGTTGCCGCACTCTACCGCAAGCTTCCCGCAGGCAAGCGTCTGCGTGCCAAACTGATCCTGCGCATCGCAGGCGGTGGTCTGGGGGCTGTGAAAACAGCGGCGATCGTGGAGATGATCCATGCCGCTAGCCTGCTGCATGATGATGTGATCGACGATGCCGATCTGCGTCGCAACAAACCCTCTCTCAACGCTCTCTACGGGAACAAGACAGCGATCATGCTGGGCGATATCCTCTACTCCAAAGGCTTCTATGAGCTTAACAACATCTCCGCCGAGGTCTCTCGCATCGTCTCCCATGCCGTTACGCAGTTGAGCCTCGGAGAGTTGGCGGATGTCTCCCTCTCCAAAATTTTCAATACGGACAAAGAGACCTACCTTGAGATGATCTACCAAAAGACCGCTTCACTCATTGAAGCGAGTGCGGGTGCGGCGGCAGTGTTGGCAGGCAAGCCCAAAGCGCCTTTTATGATCTACGGACGAAACCTCGGACTGGCATTCCAGATGATCGATGATCTGCTTGATATCACACAGGACAGCGCGACACTGGGCAAACCGGCGATGCATGATTTTGTCGAGGGGAAGACGACACTGCCCTACATCTACCTCTACGAAGCGTTGGATGAGGCGGGCAAAGAGAAGTTGAAAAGTATGCATGGGCGCCTGCTTGAGGGAGAGGAACTTAACTGGCTCAAGGTGCAGTTCGATGAGCATCATATCCTGATGAAATGCTATGCACAGGCACGTGAACTCATCGATAAAGCGGTGGAACTGATGAACGCATTGGGTGAGGATGCGCTCAGTGAGATCGCGATGGAAATGATAGACAGGGAGTTCTGATGTACTATCAGGTCGTAAGTTTTTCACACAAGAACTGTGAACTCGCTATGCGTGAGAAGCTGGCATTTGCCAAAGATGAAGAGAAACATACTTTTCTGGAGCAACTAACGCATTTCGAGTTCATCCACGAAGCTTTTGTCGTCTCTACCTGTAACCGTGTGGAGATCGTTCTTGCCACACGTGACAACTTCTCCAGCTTCCATGCCGTGCTGGGACTGATGAGCCAAAAGAGCGATCTGAACTTCTATGAGCTCAAGAGTACAGCCAAGCGTTACGATGACGAAGAGGCGATCCACCATATCTTCTCGGTGGTCTCTTCGCTTGATTCGCTGGTGGTGGGGGAGTCGCAGATCACCGGACAGGTAAAGGATGCCTTCAAGCTCTCTTTCCAAAACGGTACGGCGGGACGCAAGCTCAACCGTGTCATTTCCTATGCGGTTAAGTGTGCCGCCGAGGTACGCAATGTCACCAATATTTCCCAAAACCCCATCTCTATTGCCTCGGTTGCTGTCGCTCAGGCGCATAAACTGCTGGGTGAGAACATTCAGGGGACGAAAGGCATCGTCGTGGGTGCGGGTGAGATGGGTGTGCTTGCGGCAAAACATCTGCTCCGAGTGGGATGTGACGTGGTGCTGATCGGGCGTGACCGCCAAAAGGTCGAACAGGTTGCTGAAACGCTTGGAGAGAATGTCAAGGCCGATACGATGGAACAGTTGCCGAAGTATCTCAATCGCTATCGCCTGCTTTTCTCTGCGACCTCTTCGCCTGAGCCGGTCATTACGCAGGCAATGATCGAGAATGAGACGCTGCCCAGACACTGGTTCGATATGGCGATCCCCAGAGATATCGCAGATATGGATCTGCCCAAACTGGAGCTCTTTCGTATCGACGATCTGCGTGCTATCTCTGATGAGAACCATGCGATGCGTCAGGAACAGGCGATCCGAGCAGCTGAGATCGTAGAGAAGTACACCGACGAGTTCTACGCTTGGCTGCGTGCACTCTCCATCGAGCCGGTGATCAAGCAGATGCGCGAACATGTCAATGCAGCCATAGAGAAAGAGATGGAAAGAGCGCTCAGAAAAGGTTTCGTCCCCAAAGAGTACGAAGTCAATATGCGCAAGATGGCACAGCAGATGTTCAACCGCTTTTTGCATGATCCTACGCAGAATTTGCGCAGATCCTCCACCGAGAAGAAAAATGCCAACTGTATCGAAGCGGTTAAGAAGATGTTCAACATCGATACCGAACATATCGACTTCAAACAGTACAAGAACGACCACCATACCAAAGGATATAACGCGTGAGATTTTCCAGACTTTTAGTACCTACTACCAAAGAGACCCCCAACGATGCGACACTGGCGAGTCATATTTATCTGATCAGAGCCGGTTTCATTCAGTCTGTCGGAGGCAGCGGTCTGTACAATTTCCTGCCGTTGGGCAAACGTGTGTTAGACAAGGTTCGAAACGTTGTAAAAGAAGCGCTGGATAATGCCGGCTGTCAAGAGGTGAGCCTTGCGTTCGTTACCCCTGCGAGTCTCTGGCAGGAGAGTGGGCGCTTTGAGAAGTACGGCAAAGAGCTGTTGCGCTTCAAGGATAGAAAAGAGAATGACTTTGTGCTTGGTCCCACCCACGAGGAGATGATGGTTAATCTCGTGCGACAGAGCGTCAAGAGCTACAAGCAGCTTCCCCTCAACCTCTATCAGATCAACCTGAAATTCCGTGATGAGATCCGACCGCGTTTCGGTCTGATGCGCGGGCGTGAATTTCTGATGAAGGACGGCTACAGCTTCCATGCGAATGAAGCCGATATGAAGCGTGAGTTCGATCTGATGGAAACTACCTACAAACAGATCTTTAAGCGTTTGGGGCTGGAATTCCGCGTGGTAGAGGCGGACAGCGGTGCGATCGGCGGTAGCGGGAGCAAAGAGTTCATGGTGCTTGCCGACAGCGGGGAAGATACGATCGTCGTTTGTGCTGCGTGTGACTACGGTGCCAACATCGAAGCGGCAGTACGTCAAGAGAGACCATGTAATACACCTGTACCGACACTGGGCGAAGAGAAGGTACATACTCCCGATGTCACAAGTATGGAAGCGTTAGCAGCATTTTTCAACGTCGATCCCTTCTATATGGTCAAGACAGTTGCGATGCGTGCACTTTATGATGAGGATAGAAGCGAGATTGTACTCTTTGCTTTGCGAGGATCGGATGAACTGCAGGAGGTCAAGGCGTGCAACGCGGTTGACGCGAACGATCTGGTCGAGATAAGTGAAGAGGAGCTCGAAACGGCGGGACTGGTACCGGGCTTTATGGGTCCGATCGATGTTCCCAAAGGGGTGCGTGTGGTGTACGATATACATCTTAAAGGAGCGGAGGCGATGATCTGCGGTGCCAATGAGAAAGACCATCATCTTACGGGAGTGAAGCTGCCGGACTTGGAGAGTTGCCACGATCTCGTTGCGGTACAGGAGGGTGATCTCTGTGTCAAGTGTGGCGGAAAACTACGCTACACCAAAGGGATAGAGGTGGGGCATATCTTCCAGCTTGGTACGCGCTACTCAGAGCCTTTGGCCGCAACCTTCCTTGATGAGAACGGTAAAGCGCAGCCGATGGTGATGGGTACCTATGGGATCGGTGTAAGCCGTCTGCTTGCAGCCATTATCGAACAGCACCACGATGATCGCGGCTGTATCTGGACGAAAGAGTCTGCACCGTTTAGGCTGCATATCATCGTCTCCAACATCAAAGACGAAGCGCAGCTAGCCCTGGGAGAACAGCTCTACGAAGTGATGAGAGCCAAAGGTGTTGAAGTGCTCTTTGACGATCGCAAAGATCGCTTCGGTGCGAAGATGAAAGATTTCGAACTCATCGGTATCCCACATGCGGTGATCATCGGTAAAAAACTTTCCGACGGTGTGGTGGAGTTCGTTACACGAGAGGGTCTTGTCAAAGAGGAGGTCTCTGCCGAAGAGATCCTCTCCGTACTGGAAGCACGTCTATGATTCTTGTGATCCTCATCCCCTATCTCTTTGGCGAGATCTATCTCTCTTTGTATATGCTGGAGCGGATAGGGGTGCTATGGGCGACGATCTGGACGATCGCTACGATCATGATAGGCTCTGGACTGCTGAAGAATTCTCCCTATACGATCATGGGCAATATGTATTCACTGCATACAGGAAAGCTGGATATCCGAAAGTTCCAAGATGCAACGACTTCCTACCTGTTGGGGGCGTTGCTTTTGATAGTACCGGGTGTATTGAGTGACCTGTTTGGGGCTTTGGCACTGCTTTACACGGTTTATTTACAATTTGTCGCTAAAATAACCCCTGAACAACCAAATACCTATCAAACACCAAAAGGAGATGATGATGTCATTGATGTCGAAATTGTTGACGAGCACACTGATCGCCACGATCGCCTTGAGCGCTGAATCAACCGTTACCAAAATAACAGGGGAGCAGCTGCAACCCACCAAGAAGCAACTGCTGAAATATATCAAACGAAATATTGTAAGAAACCCGCAGGTCAAAGTGGACGGGATCACGATCATCGAGAAGACCACCTTTGACAAGCTCCCCGGATGGACGGTCTACCTGACCAATATGGATCTGACATTCCAGAAGAAGAAGATCCATGTTCCTGAAATTATCTTTTACAAAGACGGACTTCTGACAGGACACCTTGTGGATGTAAAGAACGGTCATGATTACCGAAACGATATCAAACCGACCGTCCCTGAGAGCATGTATAATGAGGCACACCTTCTTTTTGGAAACAAGGGTGCGAAGCACAAGATTCTTGTCTTTTCCGATCCGATGTGTCCATTCTGCCAAGAAGTTGTGCCGGGGATTATGAAAGCTGCAAAAGAGCATCCCGATACGATCGCACTCTACTACTATCATCTGCCGCTGTTGCGTATCCACCCGGTTTCAGGAACACTGACAAAGATCATGCACGAAGCGCAAAAAGAGGGTAAAACAGACGTGGTAGAAAAGATGTACTCTCTCAAGATCAACCCCAGAGAGACAGATGTCAAAAAGATCCTGCCGATTGTAAAAAAACATACAGGATATGAGATCACAGAAGAGAAACTCAAAGATAAGAAACTCTTGGAGGCGATGAAAGCGGATGAAGATGCTGCAGGCAAGATGATGGTCAATGGGACACCGACGGTCTATATTGACGGGAAGTGGGATAAGATGAGGGATGGGTATAAGAAGCTTATCAAGTAATGATCATACGGGTACCCACAAGGGGCACCCCTACACATAATACCGTAGGGGCAACCCTTTGTGGTTGCCCGATTAATGAGGATTTATTGCTACCTGTTGTTATCTACAATAGATAGAAGTAAATCAAAAGGGGAACTTGTGGAAAAACTGGTGATCGCGACGCGTGAAAGTGCGTTGGCATTGTGGCAGGCGTATCATGTCAAAGAGAGGATCGAAAGGGACTTTCCCGGTGTTGAGGTGGTGCTCAACAAGATGACCTCCAAAGGGGATAAGGTGCTTGACAAGCCTCTCGCGCTTATCGGAGGCAAGGGGCATTTTACCAAGGAGCTTGAGGACGCGATGCTCGCCGGTGAGGCGGATATGGCGGTGCATTCGCTCAAGGATGTCCCTACCTACATCCCCGAGGGGCTGGATCTGTGTGCGATCACGCAGCGTCAGGATCAGAGCGATGTACTGCTCTCACACACCTATAAGAGTCTTGACGAGCTTCCCGAGGGTGCGACGGTGGGGACGACCTCTCTGCGCCGTCGTATGCAACTGCTTGAACGCCGTCCCGATCTCAAGGTCAAAGAACTTCGCGGCAATGTCAACACCCGTCTGCGTAAGCTCAAAGAAGGACAGTATGATGCGATCATCCTTGCCTATATCGGGCTGTACCGTCTCGATCTGCTCAAAGATATCCCCTATGTGCAGAAGCTGGACTTCTTCATCCCCCCGATGGGACAGGCGGCACTGGGGATCGAGATCGTCGCTGCAAACGATCGCGTCCGAGAGATCGCGATGAGTCTGAACGATCCGGACACCTTCCTCTGTACGAAAGTAGAGCGCGATTTCGTTTCTACCATCGGTGCAGGCTGTTCGGCTCCCGTTGCGGTCAATGCAGTGATTGAGCAAGAGGGTGAGAAGAGACATGTATCTGCTAGAGCGATGATCGGCTATCCTGACGGTACGCATATCCTGCATCAGGAACTCGCTTCATCTGTGGATGAAGCCGATATCCTTGGTGATCTACTGGCACAGAAGATGATCGAACAGGGTGCATTGGAAATCCTCGAAAATGCCGAGAAGGTCGCTTTTAAAGATGAGATGCCGGAGCGACTTTAGAATCAATACTATCCATTCAAGCATTAAGAGAAGTACAAAAATGCGATTGTCTGCATTTGGGTAAAGTATTCATTTTATGCTAAAATAGAATTATGAATCTTAAAAAGGTTGAGAGATGACAAAAGAGGAGATTTTGGATTTTCTAAAGACGCACCAAAAAGATCTCAAAGAGCGGTTTACGCTGGTAAAAGTGGGGCTTTTCGGCTCCTATGCAAGGGGTAGCGCGACAGAGGAGAGCGATATCGATCTCTACGTGGAGTTTGAGAAGAAAAAGTTTCGAAATATTGCGGGTGCATGGAACTATTTTGAAGACGCATTCGGTAAAAAAGTGGATTTGATCTATTCTCATAAACATATGAGACCCTCACTCAAGAAATATATAGAAGATGAAGTGATCTATGGATAAAAGAGCCAATGAGGAGTTGATAGAATACATTCTATTAAGTATCAAATTAATTGAAGAACGTTTTGATCGGATAGATTCCGTAGATGATTTTATGGACACGAAATTAGGATTAGAAAAGCTGGATGCAATCTCTATGCGGCTTCAAACCATTGGGGAGGCGATTAAAAATATGCTTAAAAGAGACTCCGCATATATGGAATCCTTTGCAGATAAATCATACTGGAGTGATATTATCAAGTTTAGAGAGATCATCTCACACCATTATATTGATATTGATTCGGAAATTATTTTCGATATATGTCAAGAAGATATTGGGGTATTAAAAAAATTCTTTTAGAGATGAGAGGTGTGTGATATGCAAGATGTCATAGCGTGGCTTAAAGAGAACGGAAACCTCAAGATCATCGATGAACCGCTTGATGTGGAACTGGAGATCCCCCATGTAGCGTATATTGAGGTTAAAAAAGTGGACTCCCGTCCGCTCCTCTTTACTAAGCCTGTCAACAGAGCCAAGGGGATCACGTATGAGATGCCTGTGTTGATGAATATCTTCGCCAACAAGGAGATCACCGAAAAGATCTTTGGCAGGCATCCCGATGAGGTAGCGGAGGGGATTGACGAATTGCTCAAGCTCAAACCACCCAAGGGGCTCAAAGCCAAGCTCATGATGCTTCCTAAGCTTTTCAAGCTCAAGAATGTCTTTCCCAAACGCTTGAGCTTCAAAGGAGAGTGTCAGGAGATCATTATCCCCAAAGCCGATGTCGATCTTGATAGGCTACCGATCCTCAAGACCTGGGAGGAGGACGGCGGACCGTTTATTACGATGGGGCAGGTCTATACGCAGAGTCTTGACGGCAGTATGCAAAACCTCGGGATGTACCGCTTGCAGCAGTATGACAAAAACCGTCTGGGAATGCACTGGCAGATCCATAAAGATGCGTCGCACTTCTTCGACCAGTACCAAAAATCGGGCAAGAAGATGCCCGTTACCGTTGCCATAGGGGGAGACCCGCTCTATATCTGGTGCGGACAGGCGCCGATGCCGCACGGGATGTTTGAGATGCTGCTCTACGGTTTTGTACGCAACAAGAACGCGCAGCTTGTCAAGTCGATCACCAACGATATCTATATCCCGTGTGATGTGGACATCGTCATCGAAGGCTTTGTCGATCCTGAAAAGATGGAGATCGAAGGCCCGTTTGGAGATCATACGGGGTACTACACACTTAAAGAGCCGTTTCCCGTAATGGAAGTAGAGACCATCACGATGAAAAAAGAGCCGGTATTCGCTGCCACGGTGGTGGGCAAACCGCCGCTGGAGGACAAATATATGGGGTGGGCGACCGAACGGGTCTTTCTGCCGATGCTCAAACCGATGGCACCGGATCTTATCGACTACAATATGCCCGAAAACGGGGTCTTTCACAATCTGATCCTTGCCAAGATGCAGGTACACTATCCCGGACATGCCCAGCAGTTCATGCACGCTTTTTGGGGCGTGGGGCAGATGAGTTTTGTCAAGCATGCGATCTTTGTGGGAGAGGATGCCCCGGTACTTGAGGATTTTGATGCGTTGACGCATCACATTCTTGAGAGATTGTCTCCTGAGAAGATACTTATCACTCAGGGGATCGTCGATCATCTCGATCACTCCTCTTCCAAGCAGTTTGTCGGCGGCAAGCTGGGGATTGATGCGACCGGAGAAATCGTTACGGAGGGGGTAGAAGCATCACTGGAAGATACGGTACTCTTTGAGAAGCTTCAAGCGCTCTACCCTGAAGTAGTGGCGCTCAAGCAGTATTATACAGATACACCTAATCCAATCTGTGTCATCAGTGTCGAGAAGCGTACACCGATACCGGAATATCTCAAAGCACTTGGAACGCTGTCTTCTCATATCAAGCTGTTGGTCATCGTCGATCATGCCAACAATGAGATCGACGATCCCTATATGCTTCTTTGGCGTGTGGTCAATAATATCGATGCGCAGCGTGATGTATGGCTTGATCCGTTCATCATCGTCGATGCAACGAACAAGGGTAAGATTGATGGTTTTACGCGTGAGTGGCCGGGAGATACCTTCTGTACGAAAGAGATACTTGATGGTCTGCAGGAGAGAGGAATTATCGAGATCGATGAAGCTTTCATCCGTAGATTCGGACTGCTCCCGTTTAACTAGGATAAAAACTATCTTATTTTAAAAAAGCTGTGGTATAATTATAAGATAAAAATTATCATTTAAAGGAACAAACATGATCGTAACCAAAAAAGCACCTGATTTTACAGCTACGGCGGTACTCGCTGACGGACAGATCGTTGAGGACTTCAACCTCTACCAAAATTTCGGAGAGAAGGGAACCGTTGTCTTCTTCTATCCGCTTGATTTTACATTCGTATGTCCATCCGAGATCATCGCATTCTCTCACAGATACAGCGAATTCCAAGAGAGAGGCGTGAACGTCATCGGTGTATCCGTAGACAGCCAGTTCTCACACTTCGCATGGAGAGAGACACCGGTAGAGCAGGGTGGTATCGGGCGTATCAACTTCCCGCTTGTGGCTGACCTGACCAAGCAGATCTCCAGAGATTTCGACGTACTTCTTGATGAGTCTGTGGCACTGAGAGGCTCTTTCCTTATCGATACGGACGGTACGGTAAGACACGCGGTCATCAACGACCTTCCACTGGGAAGAAACGTTGATGAGATGCTCAGAATGATCGATGCGATGCAGTTTACAAACGAGCACGGAGAGGTATGTCCTGCAGGTTGGCAAAAAGGTGACGAAGCGATGAAGCCGGATGCGGACGGTGTCGCAGAGTATCTTGCAAAACACGCAGAAGAGCTCTAAGAACCGATAGAAGGCCTTCCTTAAGGCTTTCTAAAGGGTTGTTTTATATATAGTTAAGCATACATCGGTATATTTAACTATATATTACTTTGTTCCGTAATCGTATTTTGTGTCAAGCACTCCGGCAGTCGCAAACGCAAGCGCCCTAACGGGTTGAGTGCTCCTTTGTCGCACTTGACACAAAATACTTTATCACTAGAGTCTATATGTAAGGTATGATAAAGAAGGACTACAGATGACAGACTATGCCAACCTGCTCAAAGAGAGCGGTCTGAAAGCGACATTTCAACGTATGAATATCCTTAGCGTGGTAGAGAAGTACGGGCATATGTCTGTTGATGACATCTATGCTGAAGTCAGCAGGGTACACCCTTCACTCTCTCTTGCTACAGTATATAAGAATATTGTTCTGATGACACAAAAAGGTGTGATGGTAGAAGTGCCCATCGTTGGACGAAAGCCCAAGTATGAACTTGCCAAAGCCGACCATATGCACCTGATCTGTACGGAGTGTGGTGAGGTAGAGGACAAGATGTGTATCGATAAGACCGATGCGATTTTCACCAAACTGACACAGGATGAGCACTTCAAGCTCAATAAACGCCAAGTGAACCTCTATGGCGTTTGTGAGAAGTGCCAAATGGCAGCCGCCTCATAAAACCAAGTCCGGTTTTCCTTCCCTGTTATTTCTAACTCTTAAAAAGTGCCGATCCGATGCGCACTAGATTTGATCCGCACTTGATCGCCAGTTCATAATCCCCGCTCATCCCCATGGAACAGGTCGTCGCTCCCTCTTTCCGGAGTGATTCGAAGATCTTGTGTGTAGTCTCGAAGCTTGCCTGGATCGCTTTGGTATCCTCCGTATGTGCGCCGATGGTCATGACACCTTTGAGTGTAATGTGCGGGTAGTTCTCTTTGATCTCAAGATAACGATCGATTGCCTCTTCTGGCATAAAGCCTGCCTTGGTCTCCTCCTTGGCGGCATTGATCTGAAGCAGGCATGCCATCGTTGTCTCTTTGGCTTCAAGTTTCTTCTGTAGCTCTTTTGCCAGTTCGATACTGTCAAGTGACTGCATCAGTGCAGGGCGCAGATCAATGAGATTGTTGATCTTGTTCTTCTGCAGTCTGCCGATCATGTGCCATTCAAGTGGAAGATCCTCAAGAATCTGCATTCTCTCACGCAGTTGCTGTACCTGATTTTCCCCAAACGCACGTTGTCCAAGTGCATAGAGTGTGGTGATGTTTTCCACCTCGGTATATTTGGCGACAGTGAGCAGTTTGACGATGTGGTGCTCACTCACTGTGATCCGTGCCTGTTCGATATTCCAGATCACTTCATCAAGATTCTTTCGCAGTCGTTCTTTATCCAGTATCATCCCTGTTTCCCTATACAATAAAAGCTTTTCGATAGAAAAGCATACCAAAACTATTCACTATTCACTCTTAACGATTCACTAGATATCATCCCATCAGCCGATGGATATCATTGTAAAGCCCCAGCATCATCAGTCCGCCAAGCAGGATCCATCCGGTGATCGTCATATAGTATATCACCTGTTCATTGGGTTCTCTTCGGACGATCATTTCGTAGAGGTTGAACATAATGTGTCCGCCGTCAAGCGCAGGGATGGGTAGGAGGTTGAGGACACCGAGGTTGACCGAGATGAGCGCGGTGAAGAAAAAGAGTGCGAGGATACCCGCGTGGCTCGCCTGTGCGGTCACATCGACGATGGTGATGATCCCGCCGAGCTTATCTGCACCGACTGCACCGGTGAGGAGTTTTTGGACACTTTGGAAGATCAGGGTGCTTGCCTTGATCGTCTCATCCCACGCATATTTGAAACCATCGGTAAACCCGTAAACGATCGTGGTCTGTTTAGGTAGGGGTGTAATACCGATGATGCGTCGTTTGATCGGTTCGCCAAAGATATTCTTATCTTCGATCACTCTGGGTTGGAGATGAAGGGTTTTAAGCCGGTGGTTACGTTCGATGACCAAAGCAAGATCATCCTCGGAAGCGTTGATCTGTTTGCCTATCTCTTCCCAGAATTTTATCTTTGTACCGTTGATCTGTTGGATCTTGTCTTCTTTTTGCAGACCTGCCTGAAAGGCGGGTGAATCAGGGGAGACCTTGTCCACATAAGGCAGCAGTTTAGGCACGCCCATATAGGCAATGGCAAGGTAGAGCAGGAACGCCATCAGGAAGTTGGCAAAGGGGCCTGCCAGCAGGATGATAATGCGCTGCCAAGGCGCTTTGGCGTTGTAGCTGTCCGGATCGCTGCTTTTGAGGGTGGGATCGCTGTCATCCTGTCCCTTCATCTTGACATACCCGCCCAGAGGAATTGCGGAGATGCTCCACTCGGTTTTGTCGAACTTCTTTGTCCATAAACGTTTCCCGAAACCGATACTGAAGACATCCACCTGTACCCCAAAAAACCGTGCAGCGGTAAAGTGCCCCAGCTCGTGGAAGAAGATCAGTACCGACAAGACCAGTAGTGCGATAAGAATTCCCAAAATGTTTCCTACAGTGTAAAAATGTTTACGATTATACCTAACTGTAGTAAAATATTGATATAGATTAAAGAATCAGACATTTTTTTTGATAGAATAGAGGAATTGAAACAAGATAGATTGAATGAAGGAGGGAGAAGTGAGCGGAATCAAAGAGATAGAAGATACGCAAGAGGAGTTGCAAGAGAAGGTTGTTTCACAGGAGTATGTGGAAGAGGAGAGTGATCAGGGGAGTGTCAAGGAAGAGCCTCAAACATCGGTTGTACAGGAGAGTGAAGCGGATACGCAAAGTGATGTGATCAAGGGTGATGAGCCGCTTGATGACGAGGCGCATAAGGAGATCGAGAAGCTCAAGAAGCATGACGCCGCCTGTCTGCTCGTGACCAAGACCCGTCATATCGTCAACGATACGGAGAAGCAGCTCGATGAATGCAGGCTTCTGCTCGAAGAGGATCTCAAAAGCTATAACGATGCCAAAGCATCCCTCAAAGCCAATGCGCTCGATGAGAGCGAACTTCTCCTTGAGGAGCTAGGATACGGTAAAGAGGAGGATGCGATAGAGGAGGATGAAGCGGTCTTTACCCCCAAAGAGGAGATCCCGCCCTTTGAGGTGAAGGATGTCTCAAGCGGGAAGTTCGGCGCGTTCCTGCTGGCACTTATCGCGGCAGCGTTGACATTCGTCAGTTTGGTCTATTTTGCGACAGAGAAGGCGG
>Ga0256839_1004138_pt1 | contig 14399 bp, 12 predicted proteins | sample 354166metaG_FD_185968 | JGI IMG/M metagenome (GOLD analysis project Ga0256839, IMG submission 185968) | Hydrothermal vent microbial communities from Mid Atlantic Ridge, Atlantic Ocean - 354-166 | ecosystem: Environmental > Aquatic > Marine > Hydrothermal vents | place: Atlantic Ocean: Mid... | reverse complement strand
GCTGCCGCGCAGCACCAGCCGCCGCGGCCAACGCCGCCAGATGCGCTGCAGCCAGCGAACAAGCCCGCTGTTCCGGCTCATGACATCCGCATCCTGTGCCATCGCGGTATAGGATAGTATTCCTTTCCTCATACGTCAATACGGCCGGCGGCGGTTTGTGCGAGCGGAGCGGTGAAGGGTTGTTAACCATGTGGCGGGGCGGCGGGGAGGAGGCCGATGCGCGCGGGTTGGGATGCCGAGCTCGGCTGCTGGACGCTTGCGGCGTTCGGGGTGATCGCCCTCTATGTGGCCTATTGGCCGGAGGCGGCCGGCCCCGGGGTGGTGGCGGAGATGGTGGCGATGTGGTGGATGGCGGCGGCGGCGCTGGTCGCCACCTGGCGCGTGGCCGGGGCGCTGATCCGGGGGGTGCTGTGGCTTTGGCGCCGGCAGCGGGGCGCGATGCGGGCGGGGGCCGGTGTGCGGGGTGCGCTTTGGCGCTCTTGACAGCGCTTTGCCAGCCGTCGTCTTGTGAGGGGCAAGCGATCGCGCCCTTGTGCGATCGATAAGGCCAGAAGCGGAGGAGGGAGTGAGGATGGTCACCCGCAATGGATGGTTGGCGCTCGCGGCGGTCGGAGCCATGATGGCGGGTGCGGCCGACGCGCAGACGCTGCGCATCGGTCTTTCCAGCGAGCCCAGCGCGATCGATCCCCATTACCACAACCTCGGCCCCAACAACGCCATGCGCAAGCACATTTTCGAGGGGCTGATCGGTCAGGACGAGAACCAGCGGCTCAAGCCCGAACTGGCGGTGAGCTGGCAGGCCTTGGACGACACCACCTGGGAGTTCCGGCTGCGCGAGGGGGTGGTGTTCCACGACGGCAGCGCCTTCACCGCGGCGGACGTGATCTGGACGCTGTGCCGTATCCCCAACGTCCAGGACAGCCCGTCCTCCTTCACCATCTACACCCGTTCCATCGTCGCCGCCGAGGCCAAGGACCCCTACACGCTGATCCTGCGCACGGCCAAGCCCCATCCGCTCCTGCCGGTGGAGATGTCGCTGATCGGCATCATCCCGGCACCGGCGGATGCCGAGGATCTGGCCTATGATCCCGAGGGCTGCGACTATGCCGACTGGCCGTCCACCGAGGACTTCAACAGCGGCAAGCTGGCGATCGGCACCGGCCCCTACAAGCTCGAGGAGTTCGTCAAGGGCGACCGGCTCGTCTTGGTGCGCAACGAGGACTACTGGGGCGAGAAGGCGGCTTGGGAGCGGGTGATCTTCCGGCCCATCACCAGCGCCGCGCCGCGGGTCGCGGCCCTGCTCGCCGGGGATGTCGACCTGATCGACAATCCGCCCGTGCAGGATCTGCCCAGGCTCAAGGCGGATCCCGACATCGAGGTGGTCTCCGGCCTCTCCAACCGGGTCATCTACCTCCACTTCGACCATTTCCAGGAGCCGACGCCGGGGGTGCAGGGCACCGGCGGCAAGAACCCCTTCAAGGACCGGCGGGTGCGCGAGGCGGTCTCCAAGGCCATCAACCGCGCGGCCATCGTCGAGCGCATCATGGGCGGGCTCGCGGTGCCCGCATCCCAGCTCGTTCCGCCGGGCATGTTCGGCTACAATCCGGAGCTCCAAGTGGAGCCCTATGATCCCGAACGGGCCAAGGAGCTGCTCGCCGAGGCCGGTTATCCCGAGGGCTTCGAGCTGGTGCTCGGCACCCCCAACGATCGCTACATCAACGACGAGAAAATCGCCCAGGCGGTGGCGCAGATGCTCACCCGCATCGGCATCCGCACCACCGTCGACGCCAGCACCAAGAGCGTCTTCTTCCGTCGGCGCAACAACTACGAGTTCAGCTTCTACATGGCCGGCTGGGGCTCGGGGACCGGCGAGGCGAGCTCGCCGCTGCGCGCGCTCGTGGCAACCCAGGACAAGGCCAAGGGCTTCGGCGGCACCAACCGCGGCCGCTACTCCAATCCCGAGCTCGACCGGCTTCTGGAGCAGGCGCTTTCCACCGTGGACGACGCCAAGCGGGAGGCGCTGCTGCAGGAGGCCATGGCGATCGCCATGCGGGACTACGCCATCCTGCCGCTCCACTACGAGATGACGAGCTGGGCCTTCCGCAAGGGCATCAGCTATACGCCGCGGATGGACCAGTACACGCTCGCCACCGGGGTGCGGCCGGCGCCGTAGGACCGGGGCGCGCGACGGGGACGGCCGGGCCGGCGTCATGCTCGCCTACCTCATCCGCCGGGCGATGCAGGCGGCGGTGGCGGTGCTGGTGATGGCCGTCCTCGTCTTCCTCGGCGTCTATGCCGTCGGGGATCCGGTCGACATCCTGATCAGTCCGGAGGCGGATCTGGCCGAGATCGAGGAGGCGCGCCGGCGCCTCGGGCTCGACCGGCCGCTCATCGAGCAGTTCGGGATCTTCCTCGCCAACGCGCTGCGGGGCGATCTCGGGCGCAGCTTCGTCCACAACGAGCCGGCGCTCCGGCTCATTCTCGAGCGCCTTCCCGCCACCCTGGAGCTCGCGGTGGCGGCGATGGCGATCGCCATCCTGCTCGGCATCCCGCTCGGCATGCTGGCCGGCCTGCGCCACGACCGTCCCTCGGGCAAGGCGATCATGGCCGGCTCGATCCTCGGCTTCAGCCTGCCCAACTTCTGGCAGGGGCTGATGTTGATCATGCTGTTCGCCGTCATCCTCGGCTGGCTGCCGGCGGGCGGACGCGGGGAGACGGTGCCCTTGTTCGGGGTGGAGGTGAGTTTTCTCACCCTCAACGGGCTCCAGCATCTGCTGCTGCCCGCGGTCAATCTCGCCATCTTCAAGACCGCGCTCGTGATCCGCCTCACCCGCGCCGGCACCCGCGAGGTGATGCTGCAGGACTACGTCAAGTTCGCCCGCGCCAAGGGGCTGAGCGAGCGGCGGGTGGTGCTGGTGCACATGCTCAAGAACATCCTCATCCCGGTGGTCACGGTTTTGGGGCTGGAGTTCGGCAGCGTGGTGGCCTTCGCGGTGGTCACCGAGACGGTGTTCGCCTGGCCGGGCATGGGCAAGCTGCTCATCGACAGCATCCTCAACCTCGATCGCCCGGTGGTGGTGGCGTATCTGATGCTCATCGTGCTGGTGTTCATCCTGGTCAACTTCCTGGTCGACGTGCTCTACACCCTGCTGGATCCGCGGGTGCGGCTTGCGGAGCGGCACGGATGAGCGGGCTTTCGGTGGAGGCGCGGGCGGAAAGCCCCTTGCGCCGCCTGGTTGCGGAGTTCGTGGACAGTCCGAGCGCCGTGGCCGGGGCTGTGGTGTTGGTGTTGATCCTGGCGGCGGCGCTGTTCGCCCCCTGGATCACACCCCAAAACCCCTACGACCTCGCCCAGCTCGACATCCTGGACGGCAACCTGCCGCCGGGCAGCGCCGGGCTTTCCGGCCTCACCTACTGGCTCGGCACCGACGACCAGGGCCGCGACATGCTGAGCGCCATCCTCTACGGGCTGCGCATCTCGCTCGCGGTGGGCGCCGGCAGCACCTTGATCGCCCTGGTGGTGGGCTCCGCGCTGGGGCTCGCCGCCGCCTATTACGGCGGCAGGTTCGAGGGGCTGGTGATGCGGATCGTGGATCTCCAGCTCAGCTTTCCGGCCATCCTGGTGGCGCTCATTCTGCTCGCGATCCTCGGGCGCGGGGTGGACAAGGTGTTGATCGCGCTGGTGACCGTCCAATGGGCCTATTACGCCCGCACGGTGCGCGGCGCCGCGCTGGTCGAGGGGGCCAAGGAATACGTCGAGGCGGCGCGCTGCCTCGCCCTTCCCGACCGGCGCATCCTGTTCCGCCACCTGCTGCCCAACTGCCTGCCGCCGGTGATCGTGGTGGCCACGGTCCAGGTGGCCAACGCCATCGCCCTCGAGGCGACGCTCTCCTTCCTCGGCGTCGGCGTGCCCATCACCGAACCCTCGCTCGGGCTGCTGATCGCCAACGGCTACGAATATCTGCTCTCGGGACAGTACTGGATCAGCTTCTTCCCCGGCGTGGCGCTGGTGGTCACCATCGTCGCCATCAATCTCGTCGGCGACCGGCTTCGGGACGTGCTCAATCCCAGGTTGCAGCGATGACGGCGGTGCTCGAGATCCGCGGGCTGCGCACCTGGTTCGAGACCCGGCGCGGCACCGTCAAGGCGGTGGACGGGGTCGATCTGACGGTGCGGGCGGGCGAGGTGGTGGGCCTGGTCGGGGAGTCCGGCTCCGGCAAGTCGGTGACCGGGTTTTCGGTGCTCGGTCTCGTGGACCCGCCGGGCCGGATCGTGGAAGGGTCGATCCGGCTTTTGGGCGAGGAGCTGGTGGGTGCGTCCCCGGACCGGCTGCGGCAGCTTCGGGGTGCGCGCATGGCGATGATCTTCCAGGACCCCATGATGACCCTCAATCCGGTGTTGCGCATCGACACCCAGATGATGGAGGCGGTGCGGGCCCATGCTGTGGTCTCCCGGCGCGAGGCCCGCGAGCGTTGCCTGGAGGCCTTGCGGCGGGTGGGCATTCCCGCACCCGAGGAGCGGTTGCGCGCCTATCCGCACCAGCTCTCGGGCGGCATGCGCCAGCGCGTCGCCATCGCCATCGCGCTCCTCCACCGGCCGCCGCTTGTGATCGCCGACGAGCCGACCACCGCGCTCGATGTCACCATCCAGGCGCAGATCCTCTACGAGATCCAGGAGCTGTGCGCGGCGAGCGGCACGGCGCTGCTGTGGATCAGCCACGATCTCGCGGTGGTCTCCGCCATCGCCGATCGCATTGCGGTGATGTATGCCGGCCGCATCGTCGAGGAGGGGCCGAGCGAGGCCTTGCTGACCCGGCCCCATCACCCTTACACCCAGGGCCTTTTGGACAGCGTGCCGAGCCGGCATCGCCGGGGCACGAGGCTGCGCTCCATCCCCGGCAATGCGCCGCCGCCTCTGGCCCTGCCCGAGGGGTGCGCCTTCCGGCCCCGCTGTGCGCGGGCAAGCCGGCGCTGCCTGCGGGAGCCCGAGCTGCGGGCGACGGGAGCGGGGCGGCGGGTGCGCTGCTTCCATCCCCTTCCTGATGCGGCTCCGGTCTCGGCGTGATGGACACCACGGCCACCGGAAGCCGCCGCATCTGGACCGTCGGCCATTCCAACCGCCCGCTCGCGCTGTTTCTCGATCTCCTCGCGGAGCACCGGATCGATGCCCTCTTCGACGTGCGCCGCCACCCCCGCTCAAGGCGCCACCCGCATTTCACGGCGGAAAGGCTTTGGCGGGCGTTGTCCGAACGGGGGTGCACGTACCGGCACCTGCCGGTCTTCGGCGGACGGCGGAGGACGGCGTCGGCTCCCGCGGATTCGCCGAACGGGGCCTTGGCCGAGGCGGGATTTCGCGCCTACGCGGACCATGCGCTGACGCCGCCGTTTCGCACGGCGCTGGCCGAGCTGGTGGCGGCATGCGCGTGCATGCGCATAGCGCTGCTGTGCGCGGAAGCGGATCCCGCCCGCTGTCACCGGAGCATTCTCGCCGACCATCTGCTTGCCCGTGGCGTTGCGGTGGTGCACATTCTCGCACCCGGGCGGAGCGCGCCGGCGCGGCTGCATCCGCGGGCGCGGATCCGGCCGGACGGTGCGGTGATCTATCCGCCCGCCCAGGGCGACATGTTCTTGTGCTCGGACCGGAGGTGACCGGACCACACCCGGCTCCTCCGGATTCGGCGGCTCGTCGGGAGATCGGGAGCAGGTCGTGGCCGGTCCATCGGAGCCGCGCGGCGGGGCGGCCGATTCCACCCTCCGGCTGCTTGTGGCCGCGGTCGTCGCCGGCCTGTTGGCGGCCTACGCCGCCCTCGGCTTCCGGCTGGCAGCCGACCGGATCGCGCTGGTTCTCTTCGGCGCCGGCGAAGAGGAGCTGATCGCGGGGGCGGTGTCCGCCTGGCGTTTGTGGCTGGTGCCGACGCTGGGCGGCCTGGTCCTCGGACTGCTCGCTTGGCGGCTGCCGGGGCCGCAGCCGCAAGGGGTGGCGGAGGTGATGCTGGCGGCTGCCCGCGATCGCGGGCGCATGGCGCTCGCACCCGGGATTGCCGCCGCCTTCCTCTCGGCCAGCGCGATCGGAGTCGGCGCGTCGGTGGGGCGGGAGGGGCCGGTGGTGCATCTCGGCGCCACCCTGGCCGCGGCCCTGGCGCGCCGCCTGCGGCTTTCCGCACGAGCGGCGCGGGTGCTGCTCGCGGCCGGAGCGGCCGCCGCCATCGCCGCCGCCTTCGACGCGCCCTTCGCCGGCGTCTTCTTCGCCCTCGAGGTGGTGCTCGGCAGCTACGGGCTTGCGGCCTTCTCGCCGGTGGTGATGGGGGCGCTCTCCGGGACCCTGGTCAACCGCATCCACGATCTCGACCCTCCCGCCTTCCTGTTGCCGCCCGCGATCCCGAGCACGCCCCTCGAGCTTCCCGCCTTTCTCCTGCTCGCCGTGGTCAGCGCCGGGGCGGCGATGACGCTCTTGTGGGGTGTAAGACGGCTGCGGGATCTGCACCGGCGCCTCGGCGCGCCGCCGGCGCTGCAGCCGGCGCTCGCCGGTGCCGCGGTGGGCGCGCTCGCGCTCGCCTATCCCGAGGTGCTGGGGGTGGGCTACGAGGTCACGAGCCGCGCGCTCGAGGGCGGTTTCACGCTTTCCCTCTATCTGCAGCTGGCGGCGGCCAAACTCGCCGCCACCGTGCTCTGTCTGGCGAGCCGCTTCGGCGGCGGGGTGGTGTCGCCGAGCCTTGCGATCGGAGCGCTGGTCGGCGGCGGCTTCGGCGTGTTCGCGGCAGAGCTCCTGCCCGGCCTCGCATCGGGGCCGCGGGTGTATGCGGTGTTGGGCATGGGGGCGGTGGCGGCGGCTGTGCTCGGGGCGCCGATTTCCACCGCCACCCTGATCTTCGAGATGACCGGCAGCACCGCCCTCGCGTTCGCCCTCATGGCGGTGGCGGCGATCGCCACCCTCATCACCCAGAAGGCCTATGGGCACAGCTTCTTTACCGAACAGCTCGCCTGCCGCGGCATCGATATCCTCCGCGAGCGGAGCCGGGCGCCGCTGCGGGCGCTGCGGGTGGCGGATCTGATGCGCCGGGATTGTCCCTGTGTTGGCGCGGAGCGGCCGCTTGGCGAGCTCGCCGGCGCGCCGGCCAGGCCCGTGTACGTGGTCGACCGAAGCGGCCGCCTCGTCGGCGTGCTGCATCCGGAGCTGCTGTGGCGGGCGCGGGCGGGAGGACTTCCGGCCGAGAGCCGCGCCGCCCAGGTCATGGCGCCGTGTCCGGCGCGACTTGTCGCGGACGCCGACCTCGCCGATGCGCTCGCCCGGTTCACGAGTCAGGGCGCGCTTCGCCTGCCGGTGGTGCGGGGGCCGGAGGATTTGCAGCTTGTCGGCGAGCTCCATTTGGGCGATCTCATCCGCGCCTTGGAGGAGGATGTCATGCGCGCCCATGCGGGGTGAGCGCGCGGGAGGACGAGGGCCGATGGCGGAGACGGCGGCGGACGGAGGTGCGGTGGAGCTGCCCCATCTCGCGGGCCTCAATCCGGAGCAGCGGCAGGCGGTGGTGGCCGACGACGGGCCGCTCCTGGTGCTGGCCGGAGCCGGCACCGGCAAGACCCGCGTGCTCACCTGCCGCCTCGCCCATCTCCTGCTCACCGGGCGGGCCCACCCCCAGGAGGTGCTGGCGGTGACCTTCACCAACAAGGCGGCGCGGGAGATGGTGGAGCGGGTGGAGCGCCTGATCGGCCGCAGCTGCGAGGGGCTGTGGCTCGGCACCTTCCACAGCCTCGCCGCCCGCATCCTGCGCCGGCACGCGGAGCTCCTCGGCCTGACCGCCCAGTTCACCATCCTCGACGTGGACGATCAGCTGCGCCTGTGCAAGCAGGTGTTGCAGGCGCACGATCTGGACGAGCGACGATGGGCGCCGCGGGTGTTGCTCGCCCTCATCCAACGGTGGAAGGACCGCGGCTGGCTGCCGGATCAGGTGCCGCTCGAGGAGGTGGGGGATTTCGCCCAGGGCCGCGCGGTGGAGCTCTACGCCGCCTACCAGGAGCGGCTGCGCTCCCTCAACGCCTGCGATTTCGGGGACCTGCTGCTGCACGGCCTGACCCTCTTCACCCGTCATCCGGAGGTGCTGCAGCTCTACCAGCGCCGCTTCCGGGCGTTGCTGGTGGACGAATACCAGGACACCAACGTCGCCCAGTATCTCTGGCTGCGGCTCCTCGCCCGGGCCCATCGCAACATCACCTGCGTGGGCGACGACGACCAGAGCATCTACAGCTGGCGCGGCGCCGACGTCGGCAACATCCTGCGCTTCGAGCAGGACTTTCCCGGGGCGCGGGTGATCCGTCTCGAGCGCAACTACCGCTCGACCGGCCACATCCTCGCCGCCGCCTCGGCGCTGATTGCCCACAACCGGGCGCGTCATCCCAAGCGCTTGTGGACCGAGGACGGGCTCGGCGAGCCGGTGCGGGTGGCGGGGCTTTGGGACGACGAGGAGGAGGCGCGTTTCGTGGGCGCCGAGATCGAGGGCTGGCAACGGAGCGGTGGGCGTCTCGCCGACTGCGCGGTGCTGGTTCGGGCCGGTTATCAGACCCGCGCCTTCGAGGAACGCTTCATCCAGATGGGGCTGCCCTACCGGGTGATCGGCGGACCGCGCTTTTATGAGCGCCAGGAGATCCGGGACGCCATCGCCTATCTGCGGCTTGTGCATCATCCCGACGACGACCTCGCCTTCGAGCGGGTGGTCAACCTGCCCCGGCGGGGCATCGGCGAGGCCTGCCTGCGCGCGGTGCATGCCGCCGCCCGGCGGCTCCAGGCGAGCCTGTTCCGGGCCGCGACGGAACTGGTCGGCACCGACGAGCTGCCGGTCCGTAGCCGCAACGCGCTGGCGCGTTTCCTGGCCCAGCTGGAAGGCTGGCGGGGCGCCGCCCAGGAGGCGGATCCGCGCGCGCTGGCGGAACGGGTGCTCGAGGAATCGGGCTATGTGGAGATGTGGCAGCGGGACCGCTCGCCGGATGCCCCGGGACGGCTCGAGAACCTGAAGGAATTCGTCCAGGCGGTGGGCGAGTTCGATTCCATCGCCGCCTTCCTCGAGCACGTCAGCCTGGTGATGGACGCGGCCGCGGAGCCCGGCGGCGATCTCGTCAGCGTGATGACCCTGCACGGCGCCAAGGGGCTCGAATTCGACAACGTCTTCCTGTGCGGCTGGGAGGAGGGGGTGTTCCCGAACCAGCGGGCGATCGACGACGGAGGTGCGCGGGCGCTCGAGGAGGAGCGCAGGCTCGCCTATGTGGGCATGACCCGGGCGCGGCGCCGGCTCACCATCACCTTCGCCTGCAACCGGCGTATCTACAACCAGTGGGCGAGCTCCATTCCCTCCCGCTTTCTCGACGAGCTGCCGCAGGACCATGTCCAATACCTGCAGCGCAGCCCCCGCAGCCGGCCCGACTTCGATCCCCTGGTCGATGACGCCCCCTTCGCTCCGAGACGCTCGCCCGCCCCACGGGGACGTACCGCGCCGCCGGTGGTGGAGGCGAAGGGGGAGATGGTGGCGATGCGCTCGCTCGGGGCCGGCGGGCGCTTCAAGAAGGGCGACCGCATCTTCCATGACAAGTTCGGCTACGGCACCGTCGAAGAGGTGGACGGCAACAAGCTCGACATCCTGTTCGACAAGGCGGGCCGCAAGAAGGTGGTGGAGGGGTTCGTCGATCCGGCTTGAGGGCATGGGCGGATGAGCGGGGTGTGGAGCGCGGAGCGGGTCTGGCGCTTGGGGATGGTGGTGCGCGAGCCGCCCCCGCCCGAGGCCCTGGCCCGGCTCGAGGATTGGGGGCTCGCCGTGGCCCTGTTCGTCCACGAGGAGGACGAGGACGGCGAGGCGGCGAGCTGGCAGCTCTACGTCTACGCCCCGCCCGAGCGCGACATCGAGGCCTTGCGCGGGTCCTTCGCAGATCTGCTCGCGGAGCTCGGCATCCGCGCCGATTCGTTCGTGAGCTCGCTCATGGTGGACCGGGACTGGATCCGCCAGGCCTCGATGCTCAGGGGGCCTGTCGAGGTCGGGCGCATCCTGATCCACGCCCCGGGAGCGCCGCCGCCTCCCGATCGGGTGGCGATCGCTCTCGAGGCGGGGCTTGCCTTCGGCTCCGGGGAGCACGGCAGCACCCGGGGTTGTCTTGCGGCGCTGGATGCCCTGGCCCGCCGCAAGCGCCCGCAGCGGATCCTGGACCTGGGCACCGGATCCGGCATCCTCGCCATCGCCGCCGCCAAACTGTGGCCCCGCTGCCGGGTGCTGGCGGTGGACCACGACCCGCTGGCGGTGGCGGTCGCCCGCGCCAATGTGCAGCAGAACGGTGTTGCGGGCCGGGTCGCGGTGGCGGTGTCGGAGGGTTATCGCAGCGCCTGGGTGCGCCGGGCCGGCCCCTTTGACCTCATCCTCGCCAACCTGCTTGCAGACCCCCTCCTCAGGATGGCGCGGGACCTGCGCACCCACCTGGCGCCGGGCGGAGTGGCGGTGCTCGCCGGCCTGTTGGAGCGGGAGGAGGCGGCGGTGCTGGCCGGGCACCGGCTTGTGGGGCTGCGGCTGGTCGGGCGACTTGCGGTGGAGGGCTGGAGCACGCTGGTTGTGCGGAGGCCGCGGCGCAGGCTCTCCCGTCGGCGGGCTCGCACCAGAGGCCGCCGCATCCGGAGAGCCGGACGGTCGGCCTGATACGCCCACCGGCGCCGGCCCGGACCCGGCGCGGGCGGTGCCGCGTCAAATATGCGTGGAGGATCAGCCCTGGCGGGAGAGGCCGAACAAGGGGCGCAGCCGCACTCCGAGCGCGTTGCCGAACAGCGCCGCCAACAGCCACAGCCAGCCGTGCAGGCTGCCCGAGGCGACGCCGGAGAAGAAGGCGCCGATGTTGCATCCGAAGGCCAAGCGGGCGCCGTAGCCGAGCAAAAGCCCGCCGAGTGCTGCGGCCGCGATCTCCCCGGCGGCGAGCCGCAACCTGGGGCGGAAGGCGCCCGCGAGGCCGGCGGCGAGCAGGGCGCCGATCATGATGCCCAGGTTCATCACCGTGGTGATGTCCCAGAGAAGCGGCTGGTCCAGGACCCAGGCGTAGGGCCGCCACCAGGTCCACTCGCGGATGCCGATGTCGAGCGCATCGGCGATTTTGGCGCCCCACAGGGTGAAGGCCCAGGTGATCCCCCACGGCCGGCCGGCGAGCACCAGGGTGAGGGCGTTGAGCAGCGCCAGCGCCACCGCACCGGCCCAAAGCGGCCAGGGGCCGCGAAGGAGGTGCCAGCCGCGGTTCTCCTCCGGCGCGCGAAAGCCCCGCCGCCGCTCCCACCACCGGCTTGCAAGCGCGATCCCGCCGAACAGGGCGAGGTGCAAGAGCAGCGCCGGCAGCAGCCCGAGCTCGAGGGGCAGGGAGAGCGGGGGCAAGGCCGGCAGGGCGAACCAGAAGGGCAGATGAAGGGTGCCGAGCACCGAGCCGACGATGAAGAACACCAGCGTGATCACCAGCCGGGTGCTGCCGCCGCCGGCTCCGAACAGGGTTCCGGAGGCGCAGCCGCCGCCGAGCTGCATGCCGATGCCGAAGAGAAAGGCGCCCACCGCCACGCTCACCCCCGCCGGCGCCACCGCACCGCCCAGCGACCATCCCAGCCGGGGCGCGAGCACCAGAAGGGGAAAGAACAAGACCACCGCGACGCTCAGCATCAGCATCTGCGCGCGCAGTCCCCGCCCGTCGCCGGCGACGATCAACCGGCGCCAGGCCGAGGTGAAGCCGAAATGGGCGTGGTAGAGGCTGATGCCGAGCAGGAGCCCGACGATGAACAGGGCCAGCTGGCGTCCGCCCGCGGCGGTGAAGGTGGCAAGTCCCATCCAAACCGCGAGCGCCACGGCCACCGCCACCACCCGCGGGTCGAAGGGAAAGCGACGCGGTTCGCGCAGGATCAGGGTGGCCATGCTGCGACCTCTTCCCACCGAGCTGCGCGCCGGCGATCCGGCGGCAGGCCATGCGCTCCGGCCCGGCGCCGCCATCCGGAGGGCGGCTTCGGGCTCCCGGTGAGGAGGGATCCCGCGCTGCGGTCCACGATCCCGCCGGCGCTAGAAATCGATGCAGCGCCCACCCCGCTCCCAGTCCCCGTAGCGGGTGGGCTCGGGGCCGGCGGGACCGCCCCGCTCCCCTTCGGGCTGGCGGGGTGGCGGCTGCGGTTCCCGGCCCGCCTCCTCGGCGAGACGCCTCGGCGCGCGGCGCGCCGTGCGGCCGGGGTTCACTCCTTCATCACCTGTTCGCGCGCCTGTTCTTCGCATTCCGCCAGATGCTTCTGCAGCAGGTGATCCGACAGCTCCACGCCCTTTTGCGCCAGGTCCTGCTTCACCTTGCGCAGCATGTCGTCGTCGCCCGGACCCTCGAAGTCGGCGAGCACCACGTCCTTGGCATAGGCGAGGGCCTCCTCGCCCTTGAGCCCGAGATGCTGTTCCGCGATCCAGAGGCCGAAGAGTTTGTTGCGCCGGTTGCGGATCTTGAAGGCGAGCTCCTGCTGGTGGCGGAATTTCGCCTCTTCCTCGCGCTCGCGTTCGTTGAAGGTGGTCATCTGCGGCTCCCGTCGTGGTGCCCCCGCTCGCCCGGCCTATATAGGGGCCGGCTTTGCACCTGACCAGCTGCGCTTGGGGGACAGTGTCGCGGCATGTGCACCGTGGTCCTGCTCCACCGCCCGGGCCATCCCTGGCCGCTCCTGTTGGCCGCCAACCGCGACGAGCGGAGCGACCGTCCCTGGCTCCCTCCCGCACCGCACTGGCCGGAGCTGCCGGATGTGGTGGGCGGGCTCGACCGGCTCGCAGGCGGAAGCTGGCTTGCGGCCCATGCCCGCGGCCTGGTGGCCGCGGTCCTCAACCGCGCCGGGAGCCTGGGCCATGCCCCGGGAAAGCGGAGCCGCGGCGAGCTCGTGCTCAAAGCGCTTCGCCACCGCTGTGCCGAGGAGGCCGCATCCGCCCTGGTCCGACTCGATCCCGCTTGCTACCGCCCGTTCAACCTGGTGCTGGCCGACGCTGGCTCGGCGTTCTGGCTGCGCCATGCCGGAGCGGGAGCGATCACCTGCGAGCCGCTTCCCGAGGGCCTGTCGATGTTCACTGCCGGGGAGCGCGACGATCCCGAATGTCCGCGCATCCGCACGCACCGGCCGGCCTTCCAAGCGCACCTTCCCGAGGCGCCGGCGGCCGGGGACTGGCGCCTGTGGGCGGAACGGCTCGGCTCCCACCGGGGGGCGGAGGAGGATCCCATGGCGGCCATGTGCGTGCACGGACCGGCGGGGTTCGGCACCGTGTGCGCCGCGGTCATCGCCGTCCCCGGAGGCGAAGGCCCGCCGCTGTGGTGGCAGGCGAACGGACCGCCGCACCGGTGCCGGTTCGAGCGCCTCCGCTGGCCGTCCTGCTGATCCGATCAGGGCTTCAGCACAAGGCCCGCGGCCGCGAGCAGGGCCACCACCTGCCAGCTCGGCACGTTGCGGAGCGCCAACAGCAGCCAGGCGAAAAGCGCGAGCGACAGGTCGAGGGCTCCCTCCACCGAGCTCGTCCAGAGCGGATGGTAGAGGGCGGCGGCGATGAGCCCCACCACGGCCGCGTTGGCGCCGGAGAGCGCGCTTTGGGCGCGGCGGTGGCTCTGGATGCGGGCGAGATGGGGCAATGCGGCCGGAACCAGGAGCAAGGAGGGCAGGAAGATGGCGATCAGGGCGACCAGCGCCGCCGTCACCCCTCCCGCCGGCGTGCTCACCATGCCGAGATAGGCGGCGAAGGCGAGCAGCGGTCCCGGAAGCGCCTGGGCGGCCCCGTAGCCGGCGGTGAAGCGGGCCGGGTCCACGAGGCCGGGGCTCACCACCACCTCCCTGAGCAGCGGCAGCACCACATGGCCGCCGCCGAAGATCAGCGCTCCCGCCCGAAAGAACCCGTCGAACAAAAGCAGAAGGGGATGATCCATCAACCAGCTGGCAAGGGGCAGGAGCAGCAGCAGAGCCAGGAATCCCACCGCGCACGCCCGGGCGACGGAAGCGCGGGGCGCGGCCGCGAAGGCGAGCGGACGCGGCCGATCGAAGCCCTGGGGCACGCCGACCGCGGCGCCGAGCGCGATGGCGGCGAGCTGGCCCCACAGGCCGGGCAGCGCGAGGGCGAGGGCGAGGGCCGCCGTCGCCAGGGCGAAGGGGCGGGCCGAACGACAGAACCGTCCCGCCAGGCGCCGCACCGCCTCCGCCACCACCGCCAGGGCGGCGAGCTTGAGTCCCTTCAAAATCCCGCCCGCTGCCGGCAGCGCGGTCGCCTCCAGGCCGAGGGCGAAGGCCACCATGAGGACCGCCGAGGGGGTGGCAAAGCCCGCCCAGGCCGCGATCTGCCCTGGAAGCCCCGCCCGCAGGAGGCCGATTCCCATGGCGAGTTGGCTCGAGGCCGGGCCCGGCAGCAGCTG
>Ga0256839_1004137_pt1 | contig 14404 bp, 12 predicted proteins | sample 354166metaG_FD_185968 | JGI IMG/M metagenome (GOLD analysis project Ga0256839, IMG submission 185968) | Hydrothermal vent microbial communities from Mid Atlantic Ridge, Atlantic Ocean - 354-166 | ecosystem: Environmental > Aquatic > Marine > Hydrothermal vents | place: Atlantic Ocean: Mid... | reverse complement strand
AGGGGACCCCAAAGGCGGCAAGCTCCAGGGGCATGAGGCCAAACCCCTCCGCCCGCGAAAGGGAGATCCCCGCCGCCGCCCGGGCGATGAGCATGGCCAGCCGGTCTCCCTCCACATAGCCGGGGAAGTCCACCTGCCCCTCCACCCCCAGCCGCCGGGCAAGCTCCCTCAGCTCCCTGGTGTGAGGGGTAGTCCTGCCCGCCACCACCAGGCGAAAGCGGCGGCGAAGGCCCTCGGGCAGGCGGGCGTAGGCACCGATCACCGCGGCAAAGTTCTTGCGCTCCTCGTGGGTGCCGTAGGTGAGGATGACCTCTCCCCGCTCCCAGCTTGGCTCCTCCGGCCCAGCCACGAAACGCTCCGCCGTGGCAGCGAGCTTCGGGCTAGGGAACATGGGAAGCAGGTGGAGCCTGTCTCGCGGAACCCCCAGAACCGACTGGGCCTCTTCCATTACATGCTGGCTTATGCAGAGCAGGGCGTCAGCCCGCCTGAGGGCGGCGGGGAGCAGGCGGGTGAAGTAGAGGGCAGACAATCCCCGCCCCACCGAACCCGGGTGGGTAAGGGGGATGAAGTCATAGACGGTGGCCACCACCGGCACCGGCGACCGGAGGGGAGGGCAGAGGGCGGGGGAGTGGAAGAGGTCAACCCGCTCTGCCCGAAGCTTTCGGGGAAGCCCCCACTGCTCCCACCGGACCCGCTCCCAGGCGGAGGAGAGCCCCTGGTGGGGGTCATCTCGGGGATAGAGGTGGACATAGTCGTGCTCCGGGTGGTAGGCGAGCAGCCCCTCCACGATGCCAGTGGCCACGGTGCCCAGTCCGGTCCCCCCACCCCCCACCACCGCCTGCATGTCCAGGGCGATGCGCACGGGCCTAGTCTAGACGGAGCCGGCCCCACCCACTAGCAGGATGAGTCTCCCTGACCGGAGATAGGGAACAGGAAGCGGGCGGGACGGGTAAGATTTAGCGCCCCGCCTTCGGGGGCAAAACGACTGGGAGTGTTTCCATGAGATTCAGACCTGCTGGCTCAGTTTGGCTACTGGCCCTTGCGGTCGCTCTCCTCGCCGGTTGCTCAGGCGGGGGCAGGGACCGCCAGGGCCCGGCCAACCAATCCCTCACCTCAGCCACTAACCTGGTGAGCACCTCACATCTGCCCGGGGTCTACGGCAACGCCGACCCCTCAAAGATGGAGGTGGTGGAGGGGGAGCTGCTGGTAAAGCTTGCCCCTGGCTCCTCCGTTGACCAGCTCCCCGACCGGCTGGGGGACTACCAGCTGGTGCCCCTGGGGGAGCTTCCCTTCACCGGCGGCCGCCTCTGGCGGGTGAAGTATGCCCCGGTTGGGGTGCGGGTGGTGGCCGACGCCGACCAGGAGCCGGTGGTAAAGCACACCTCCCAGAGCGAACTCAGCCTCTACTCTGCCCTGCTAAGCCAGCTGGATGAGCTCCCCGCGGTTGAGTATGCGGTTCCCCACCTGGCTTACCGGCCCACCCCATTCCTCAGGGCACCGGTCATCTCGGTGGAGGGGCAGATCAAGGGGCTAAGTTTCATTCCCGACGACCCCCTGTTTGACCCCGACAACTTCAACTCCAACCAGCAGGTGAAGAACTTCCTCATCGTGGGCCGCTGGTGGGTGGAGAAGCTCCAGCTGGAGCAGGCCTGGGACTTCTCCCGCGGCTCCAACCAGCAGGCCATCGCCATCATTGACAGCGGGGTGGACTTCGGCCACCCCGACCTCTGGGCCCGCTGGCACCCGGCAAGCATTGACCTCTCCGTCCCCCAGGGGGACCCCAGCGCCGTCCCCCTGGGCGGCTTCCTGCCCGGTGACGGTCAGGACAACAACAACAACGGCATCCCCGACGATGCGGCCGGCCACGGGACGATGACTGCCGGGGTGGCGGCGGGGACCGGCAACGACGGGTTCGGCTGGGTGGGGGTGGACCACTACAGCCGCATCCTCTCGGTGCGCATCGGCCACCACAACGGCGACGTGCTCACCGCCGGGGAGATCGTCTCCGCCATCAACTACGCCGCTTCCCAGCCCGATGTGAGGGTGATCAGCATGAGCTTTGGCGGCTTCTTCGGCAGCCAGGCGGAGCAGGACGCCATCAACAACGCCTGGGATGCGGGCAAGGTGCTGGTGGCCGCGGCGGGCAACAACAGCGTTCCCCGGCCGGTGGACCAGTGGTCCCCCAACACCCAGCAGCAGTTCCCCGCCGCCTTCCCCAAGGTGCTGGCAGTGGCCGCCACCACCAACTGGTGGCTGACCAACCAGAACACTCTGGTGCCGGCAGAGGACCTGGCCCCCTGGTCCACCTTCGGGGACTGGGTTGACCTGGTGGCGCCCGGCCAGGACGTGCTGGTCGTGGACAGCGAGAGCCCCTTCCCCAACACCCCCGATCCCGGCCTGCGCCTCTCCCCCGATACCATCTCCCAGCCCGGCTTCGTGGAGCGGGGCTGGAGCAACACCCTGGGGACCAGCTTCTCCACCCCCATCGTGGCCGGGGTGCTGAGCCTGGGCTTCGCCCTCTACCCGGAGATGACCAACCAGGAGGCGGTAAACCTGATCACCGACCCGACCAACCTGGACACCTTCCCCGGGGTGGGCTCTCTAACCGGCGGGACCAGCTACAAGGACGTGGCCGACGGCCTCTACGGCAACGGGCGGGTAAACGCCCTCAAGTTCCTCCAGGCGGTGCTAAACCTCAAGCAGCAGAAGGGCGATGGGTTAAATCCCCCCCTCCCCACCGACCTGGTGGACCTCACCAACCCCTACCACCTCAGTCAGAATGCCAGCCTGACCAACCAGGGAACGGTGAGACTGAACACCGACTCCCTGCTCATCGGTCAAAACGATCCCCCCTCCATCTCCACCGCCGCCTTCCGCTTCCCCGCCATAGCCGACGGCGGCCAGCCCCAGACCATCACCCTCCAGCTGGTGGAGCAGCGTGATCCCGCCTCCACTCTCCCCCTCCCTGAAACCTGGCTGGGCCTGGGGGACTACACCGAGGGTCGCTGGACCTGGTATCCCCTGCCAGAGGTAAACCCGGCGGAAGACCCCGATACGGGCAATCTCATCTCCACCTACAACTTCCCCATCCCCGCCGATGCACCTCCCTTCCTCAGCGGGATCAAGGGGATGGGTATCGCCCTGGTCTCCATCTCGCGCCATCCGCGGGAGCTTCTCCTTATCCGGGTGCTCAACTGAGGCTTCACTCATCCCTCGGCGGGTCCGCTTCCCTATACTGCCGGTGATGAAGCGCCGACTGGTCATCCTGGGTGCCACCGGCTCCATCGGCCGCCAGGCCCTGGAGGTGGTGGCCTGCTACCCCGAAAGGTTTGAGGTGGTGGGGCTTAGCTGCCGCTCCGACTGGCAGGCCCTGAGCGAGCTTGCCGCCCCCCACCCTGGGGCCACCCTGGCGGTGGTCTCTCCTCCCCCGGGTGCCGAGCTTCCCCCCTCCGCCATCACCGGCGAGGACGCCAACCAGCACCTGATTGAGGCCACCGAACCGGACCTGGTGCTAAACGCCATCTTCGGCATGGCTGGCCTGAGGCCGACCCTGACCGCCCTGGAGCGGGGGATAGATGTGGCCCTGGCCAACAAGGAGGCGCTGGTGGCGGGCGGACCGCTGGTGCTGGTGGCCCGCCAGCGGGGCAAGGCCAACCTGATCCCGGTGGACAGCGAGCACAACGCCCTCCACCAGCTCCTGCGGGGGACCGACCCCAGCGAGGTGGTGGAGGTGGTGCTCACCTGCTCGGGGGGCCCCTTCCGCGGCAGGGGCCGAAAGGAGCTGGCTAAGGTGAGCGTAGAGGAGGCCCTCGCCCACCCCACCTGGCAGATGGGCGCGCGCATCACCCTAAACTCCGCCACCCTGTTTAACAAGGCACTGGAGCTGGTGGAGGCCTGCTACCTGTTTGGCCTACGCCACGAGCAGGTCAGGGTACTGGTCCACCCCCAGTCCCTCATCCACGGGATGGTGAGGCTAAGGGACGGTGCCCTCTACGCCCACCTTTCCGCCCCCGACATGCGCCACCCCATCCAGGATGCCCTCCTCTTCCCCGAGCGGGGCAGGGTTGACTTTGCCCCCCTATCGCCGGAGGAGCTTTCCGCCCTCACCTTTGAGCCGGTGGACGGGGAGACCTTCCCCGCCATAGAGCTGATGCGGGAGGCCCTGGAGCTGGGCTGGCACGGTCCGCTCATCCTAAATGCGGCCAACGAGCTTGCCCTGGACGCCTTCATGGAGGGGAGGATCGCCTTCCTAGACCTGCTGGACACTCCCCGGCGGGCCCTAGAGCTGGTGCGGTCGGTTGAGGCTCCCAGCCCCAGTCTGGAGGCGGTGGAGGAGCTTTCCCGGCTGGCCGGGGAGAGCCTGGGCCAGAGCTTCACCGCCGGCTAGGCAGGGATTTCCCTACTCCTCGCCTGCTACCGTCTTTCTCCGCCTCTCTTCCTCCACCTCCGCTTCGGGCCGGACCATCTCGCCGCCGTCGTCGTCCTCCTCGGTCTCCTCGGCTAGCTCCTCCTGCTCCTCTGCCTCATCCTCGGGGACGATGCTCACCTCGTGGGGCAGGCGGCGGAAGGTGAGCTCGCCCCCCTCCCCCAGGTCGCAGATGATGAGATCGCCCGGCTCAATCAGCCCCCAGGCGTAATACTCGGCCAGGGGGGTCTCCACATACTTCTCCACCGTCTTGACCAGCGGGCGCACCCCAAGCTGGATGTTTACCCCCTTCTCAATCAGCCACTCCCTGGCCGCCTCGGTCACCTGCAGACCAAAGCCCATCTGGGCGAAGCGGTTGGCCGACTGCATGAGGAGCTTTTGTAGGATGCGCGAGAGGTTCTCCCGCGAGAGGGGGCGAAAGACGATGAACTCGGTGATCCGGTTTCTGAACTCGGGCGAGAAGGAGCGCTGGAAGGCCCGCTTGGCCGCCTCGTAGATCTGCTGGTCGGCCCGGTGGACATCCCCCTCCAGCCCCCGGCGGAAGCCGATGCGGTTGTCCATGATGGTCTGCTCAATGGCGGTGGCCCCCACGTTGGAGGTAAGCACGATGATGCAGTTGGTCATGTCCACCACCCCGTCATCCCCCTTGTCCCGCATGGCCAGGGTGAGCCGGCCCTCGTCCATGATCTGCAGGAGCAGGTTGTGGAGCCGGAAGTGGGCCTTCTCAATCTCGTCAAAGAGGATGATCCGGTTGGGCTCGCTGCCCACCGCCTCCTTGGAGAGGATGGGGGGCTTGTCGGAGCCGATGTAGCCCGGCGGTGCACCCACCAGCCGGCTGATGGCGTGGGGCTCCGCATACTCTGAACAGTCAATCTTTATCATCTTGCGCAAGTCCCCGTGGAGCGCCTTGGCCAGGGCGCGCACCGTCTCCGTCTTGCCCACCCCAGTAGGACCGGCAAAGAAGAGCACCGCGATGGGTCGGTTGGGGTCCCTGAAGCCCGCGTGGGCGCGCATCAGGGCGCGCACGATGGCCTTAATGGCCCTCTCCTGGCCGATGATCTCCGCCTCCAGCACCCTGAGCACGTCGGCCAGGGGGTGGGGACGGCCTTCGGGGACAGTAAGCTCGGTAGCTCCCTCCAGGGAGATGCCGCTTCCCTTGCCGGGTACGAAGACCAGGGGCTCGGGCTTGGCGGCCTTGTTGGCCTTTTTCTTTTCCTTGCCCATGGGAAGCGCCTGGCTTTTGGCCCCGCCTTTTGGATGCTTAACCTGCCTGCCCATGGCTCATACCTCAACCTAGACTCGGCTAGACCCTGCTCCCCTAGACTCACCACTAGGGGGTAGTGCCAACCTACATCTATTTATTACCCGAAGCAGGCGAGATAAATTCGCCCGCCCAACTTATCTAGAATGGACAGACTATGGCAAGCGTACTCATCGTGATGGGAAGCGGCTCCGACCTGCCCAAGGTGGAGCCGGCGGCAAAGACTCTGGACAACTTCGGCATCGCCTACCGGATGGCGGTGTGCAGCGCCCACCGCGATCCCGAGCGGCTCAGGGAGCTGGTTAGGGAGTTTGAGCAGGAGGGGGGCCAGGTGATCATCGCCGCCGCCGGAATGGCCGCCCATCTTCCCGGGGTGGTGGCCAGCCTCACCATCCTGCCGGTGATCGGCCTGCCCATCAGCGCCACCCTGATGGGGCTTGACGCCCTCTTGGCCATCGTCCAGATGCCCCCCGGGATCCCGGTGGCCACGGTGGGGATCGACCAGGCGAGAAACGCCGCCCTGCTGGCCTGCCAGATCCTGGCCCGCACCGACTCTGCCCTGCGCGAGCAGCTTGCCCACTACAAGGAGGAGCTTCGGGAGAAGAACCGGGCCCAGCACCGGGAGATTGCCGAGCCATGATTGAGCGCTACACCCGCCGGGAGATGGGCCGCCTGTTTAGCGACCGCGGCCTCTTCCAGAGCTGGCTGGAGGTGGAGCTGGCGGTGGTGGACGCCTGGGCGGAGCTGGGCCGGGTGCCCAGGGAGGCGGCCCAGAAGATCCGCCAGCGGGCCAAGTTCTCCCTCCGCCGCATCCGCCAGATTGAGCAGGAGGTGGGCCACGATGTGATCGCCTTCCTCCAGTGCGTGGCGGAAAACGTTGGGGAGGAGGCCCGCTACATCCACCTGGGGCTCACCTCAAACGACGTGATAGACACCGCCCAGGGCCTGCGCCTGAAGCAGGCGGGGGAGCTGATCCTGAAGGGGCTTGACCGGCTGATTGCCACCTGCAGAAAGCTGGCCCTCGCCCACAAGCACACCCTGATGGCCGGCCGCACCCACGGCATCCAGGCCGAGCCCATCACCTTCGGTCTCAAGGCGCTGATCTGGTACACCGAGCTTCGCCGCCAGCGCAGCCGCCTGCAGAAGAGCTTTGAGGAGGTGAGCGTAGGCAAGATCAGCGGTGCGGTGGGCACCTACGCCCACCTCCCCCCTGAGCTGGAGGAGAAGGTGCTCCACCGCCTGGGCCTAAAGCGCTGCGAGATTACCAACCAGATCGTCCAGCGGGACCGCCACGCTTTCCTCATGGCCTGCCTGGCCTGCCTGGGGGGGACGCTGGAGAAGATCGCCACCACCATCCGCAGCCTCCAGCGAAGCGAGATCGGCGAGCTCTACGAGCCCTTCGGCAAGGCCCAGAAGGGCTCCTCGGCCATGCCCCACAAGCGAAATCCGATCGTAAGCGAGCGCATCTGCGGCCTAGCCCGGGTGATAAGGGGAAACGCCCTGGCTACCCTGGAGAGTCAGGCCCTGTGGGACGAGCGGGACATCTCCCACTCCTCGGTGGAGCGGGTGGCCCTGGCCGACAGCTTGATCCTTACCGACTACCTGCTGGAGAGGACCAACTGGCTGCTGGAGGGGCTGGAGGTAAACCAGAAGCGGATGAAGGAGAACCTGGACCGGGGAGGAGGGCTGATCTTTAGCCAGCGGGTGCTGCTGGCCCTGATTGAGAAGGGGCTCAGCCGCGAGCAAGCCTACGAGCTGGTCCAGCGCAACGCCAAGAAGACCTGGGAGGGGGGGGCCGGCCTGATGGAGAACCTGGACCGCGACCTGGAGGTGAGAAAGTACCTCAGCCGAAAGGAGCTTTCTGACCTCTTCTCCTACGACTACTTCCTAAAGCACCTGGACTACATCTACCAGCGCTGCGGAGTGGAGGAGAAGAAGGAGAAGAAGAGCACCCCTGCCCGGCCGGCCAAGGAGGAGCGCAAGCGGACCAGGAGAACCGCCAAGAAAAACGGCCAGAAGAGCGCAAAGCCAGAAAATGGGGAACAGAAGGAGACCAGGGCGGAGGCTGGCGGCCGCCAACGGCGCTCCCCTCGCAGCCGCAAGAAGAGATGAGAAAACCATCGTCTGTTGGTAGCATAAGCTAGCCCCAGGTTCTGGGAGCAGGAGTAAAGGAGGGGTCAGACAATGGAAGTAGGAACGACCAGCTTGCCCGAGAAGCAGGAGCTTCTCTACGAAGGAAAGGCCAAGCTCCTCTACCGCACCTCCGACCCCGAATTGGTGTGGGTGGAGTTTAAGGACGACCTTACCGCCTTTGACGGCAAGAAGCACGCCACCCTGGAGGGCAAGGGCGCCTTCAACAACCAGATCTCCGCCGTGCTGATGGGCATGCTCAACCAGGAGGGGATGCGCACCCACTTCGTTCAGCTCATCTCCGAACGTGAGCAGCTAGTAAGACACCTCAAGATGGTTCCCCTGGAGGTGGTGGTGCGCAACATAGTTGCCGGTTCCCTCTCCCGCCGCACCGGCATCGCCGAGGGGACCATTCTTGAAGAGCCCATCGTGGAGTTCTACTACAAGAGCGACGAGCTGGGCGACCCGCTACTCTGCCACCAGCACATCACCAAGGTGCTCCGGCTTGCCACCCAGGAGGAGATAGAGGAGCTTGCCCAGGCGGGTCTGGCCATAAACCGGGTGCTTTCCCACTTCTTTGATCAGCGGGGAGTGACTCTGGTGGACTTCAAGTTGGAGTTTGGCCGCGACAGCCAGGGAAACCTGGTGCTGGGTGACGAGATCACCCCTGACACCTGCCGCCTGTGGGACAAGGCCACCGGCACCAAGATGGACAAGGACCGCTTCCGCCGCGACTTGGGCAATGTGGCCGAGGCCTACGCCGAGGTGCTCAAGCGGGTGGGAGCATAGCTTGGAAAAAGAGGTCAAGGTGAGCCCGACCGGCCTCTGCGGGGGTCTATAATCGGCCAGGAAGCCCCCTGATGGAAAGGCAGGAACCCCTCTACTACCGGCGCAAGAAGCGGGCCGACCGCATCCGACGGCTGGTTAGTTTCCTGCTCATCACCCTGGCCGCGGTGGTGGTGGGGGTTATCCCCGCCCTCTTGCTGATCAACCTGATCTTCCGCACCGGCCACCCCCAGCAGGGGATTCGCGAGCAGGACCAGAAACTGGCCAGGCTGGAGAAACAGCGCCAGAAGGCTCCTCCACCCAAGGTTGTCCTCCCCGAACCCCAGTGGGAGATAAAAAAGCTTGACGAGACCATCCCCCTAGTGGTGGAGGTGCCCAAGGTGGCGGTAAGCCCGCTGGACGAGCGGGGGATGCCCATCGGGGGCGACCTGCCCACCCCGGCTGTTCGGTCCGGAGCGGGCCGTCCACCGGTGGTGATAGAGCGCCCCTCGGAGGAAGGGAGCAGGCCCCCCCGGCAGGAAAAGACCCCCGCCCAGCGGGAGGTGGAGCGCACCACCACTCCCGAAATGGCCCCTCCCCCCAAGCAGGAGAAGAAGCCGACCAAGCCCCCTAGGGGGTCCTCCAGCCAGCAGAGCAGTCCCCAAAAGCAGTCCCAGTCCAACACCTCCCAGCGGGCAGGGCAGGGGGAGCAGGAGAAACCCCGTGCCTTCGTCCTTCGTACCATGGGAACCACCAACCGCAAGCAGGCCGAGAAGCAGCTGGCAGTGGCCCGCCAGATCGGTTTCAACGCCCACCTCGCCAAGGACGAGGAGCAGGGCCAGACCCTCTACGTGGTGGAGATTGAGGAGCGCTTCCTAAGCTACGAGGCGGCCAAGGCGGCCAAACAGCGGCTAAAGGAAGCGGGCATTTCAGTCGTCATCTTCTATCCTCGCTCCTAGGCCATGTACTCCCAGCGCTACCTGATCACCTGGAGCTTCATCCTCCTCCTCTTTGTGCTGGGCGGGGTCTGGCTGGCGCTGGGCAACCTCAGGCTGGGGATGCTCATCCGTCCCCTGAGCGATCTGCCCCAGCCTCCCCCCAAGGTGGAGAAGAGCGAGGCCCAGAAGCTGCGAGAGGAGCGTTTGCGCAGGGTGTTTGGCAGCATGTGGGACCAGCCTCCCAAGATCTCCGTAAAGGGGACCAGCATCATCATCTCCTCCCCCGACGGCAAGGTGAGCCTGGAGCTCACCACTCCGGAGATTGAGAGCCGGGGCGACTCCTTTGAGGTGGGACCGGCCGAGGTGAGGATCAACGACGTTGAGGGGATGACGGTAAACCTCAAAACCGAGCGGGCCGAGTTCTCGGTGGGAAGCAACCTGCTCACCATTGAGGGCAGCATCAGCGGCATCATCCCCGCCAAGGGCCAGAGCTTCGTCGCCCGGCGGGTAGTGTGGCGTCAGAGCGAGCGCTACCTGCTCTTGGAGCAGGTGGAGGCGGCCGACCCCGCCTTCACCGCCCGGGCCGACACCATGCGCCTGGATCTGAGGGAGGGAAGGCTCACCCTCTCCGGCGGGGTGGTGCTTGAGTTCTAAGCCGGTCCTGAAAGCTCCGCCCGCTGCTCAAACCAGCGTCTCGCACCCAACAGGGGGAGGGCCGGGTCGGGGTTGTGCATCAGCTCTACCCCCTCCCACAGCTCCCCGGGAAGAAGCTCCCCAAGTCCCTGCCTTAGCCCTTCTCCGATGTGGGGGAAGAGGTGGCTCAGGCCGCCGGTAAAGACCACCACCTGGGGCAGGGTGAGGCAGATGCCCACCGCCACCGGATGGGCCAGTGCCTCGCCCCACTGGAAGAGGGCCGCAAGCACCCCCTCGTCACCCTGCTCAGCCAGCCGGGAAAGCTCCTCACCGCGTCGGGCAGAAAGGGGTAGGCCAGCCTCCGCCAGCACCCCATCCAGGCCGGCGGCTCCCCCCACCAGGTCACCCCTCACCCACCGGCCGCGGAAGAAGTAGGGGGCGTGGCCCGGCTCTATCCCTGAGCCGAAGCGGTCAAGCTGGAGCCTTCCACCCACCACCAGCCCGCCCCCCAGGCCGGTGCCCAGGGTGAAGCAGAGCAGCCTCCCCTCTACCGGGTCCAGGGCCCCCTCCTCCACAAGCCACTGCCAGGCGCCCAGGGCTGCCGCATCGGCGTCGTTTAAAAGCACCACCGGAACCCCCAGCCGCTCGGCCAGCATCGCCCCCAGCTCCACCCCCTCCCAACCCAGGTTTATGGCCAGGCGCACCAGGCCAGTGCGGGCGTCCACCAGCCCGCACACCGCCACCGCCACCCCTCGGGGAGCGAGGGGTGAGGAGAGCCCCGCTATCAAGTCCACCACCCGGCGGGGCTCCCGCTCAGCCAGCTCCACCACCTCCACCGGTGCGCCGGGGTGGGGCTGGAACTTGAGCCGGGTTGCCCCCAGGTCAAAGGCAAAGATGTCCCCCTGTCTCCCCTCAGCCACCCTGCGAAGCAAAGCGAGCCGGCCTCACCGGCCCCAGCAGTTCCCCGTGATCCTCCCCCAAGATCTCCTCCGCCGCCAGCTTGCCGGTAAGCGGCCCCATCAGCACACCGTTCCTGTAGTGGCCGGTGGCCACATAGACCGCCCCCTCACCCAGCGGCCCGATGGCGGGAAGGCCATCGGGGGTGGCGGGCCTCAGCCCGTAGCCCCGCTCGGTCACCTCCAGCTCGGCCAGGCCGGGCATCACCCTGGTCATCCCATCAAGCACCCGGAAGGCGGCGGAAAAGTCCTCCGGCGGACCCCACTGCTTCTCCTCCACCGACGCCCCCAGATAGAGGTAGTCGGCCCCCAGGGAAGGGACCAGGTAGGCCAGCTCGGCCACCGATCTCACCACCGGCCAACCCACATGTCCGGGGGACCTGAGCAGGAGGTACTGTCCCCTGACCGGGTGGGTGGAGAAGCCCTCCGCCAGGCCGGGCTCAATCAGATCGCCGCTCCAGGCCCCGGCCGCCACCAGCGCCCCGTCGGCCTCCACCCGCTCGCCACTCTCCAGCAGGAGCTCGGCGTGCCCCCCGCGCACCCCCACCTGAACCACCTCCTCGGATACGGTCCTCACCCCCGCCTCCTCGCAGGCCTGAACCAGAGCGGGGTAGACCCGGCGGGGGTTGACCCAGCCCTCCTCCAGCACCAGCAGGGCGCCGATGAACTGACCGGTAAGCAGGGGGTGGAGCTCCTCGCACTCGTCCCTTTCAAACCACTCGCTGGAGAAGCCCAGCCTGACGGTGCGGCGGTTCAGTTCCACCAGGTGGGGCCGCTCCTCCTCCCTCTGCAGGACGAAGAAGGTTCCCTCCTCGCCAATGCGCACCTCAATGCCGCTTTCGCTGGTAAGGAGGTCGGCAAACTCCTTCCAATAGCGCCGCGCCTCCACCATCAGCCGGTCTATGGGAGCCCACTCCCGCTCCGCCATCACCCCCAGCATCCCCGCCGCCACCTGGGAGGCCTGACCTATCGTGTCTGGGCGGGCATAGACCACCACCTCGGCCCCCCCGCGGGAAAGGTGCAGGGCAGCAGACAGCCCCACCAGTCCATCTCCCACAACCGCAACTCTCACCTTCTAGGCCGCCTCCTGGGAAAGGCTTCTTAGGGCATCCTCAAACCGGCTGAGCACCTCCCCAATCAGCTCCTCGGTGATGATGAGGGGAGGCTCAATGCGGATGGTGGCCGGGTTGTTCATGGTGTTGGCAGTAAGCACCCGGCGCTCAAACAGCAAGTCTGCCACCTTTTTGCCCAGCGCCTCGCTTGACATCTCCACCCCGATAAAGAGCCCCTTGCCGCGCACCTCCCTGATCAGGTGGGGGAAGCGGTTCTGAAGCTCGCGAAGCTCGCCCACAAACTTCTCCCCCTTCTCCCTGCTCTGCTCGGCCAGGTCCATCTCCCGGTATAGCTCAAGCGCCCGCAGGGCGGCAGCACAGACCGGCTGGGCGCCGGCAAAGGTGTTGGTGATGTAGTAGGGGTTCTCCTCCAGCCCCTTCCACACCTCGGGGGTGCCCATCACGGCGCTGATGGCCACCACCCCTCCCCCCAGGGCCTTGCCCAGAGTCATCAGGTCTGGCTCCACCCCCCACCACTGGGCGGCAAAGAATTTCCCCGTGCGGCAGAGGCCGGTCTGCACCTCGTCCAGGTGGAGGAGGGCACCATACTGCCGGGTGATCCGCCTGAGCCCGGGCAGGAACTCGTCGTCGGGCAGGTTGATCCCCCCCTCCCCCTGGATGGGCTCCACGATGACGCTGGCCACCTCCCCACCCCTACCTGCCATGAAGCGCTCAAAGGCTTCCAGGTCGTTCCAGGGAAGCTCCACAAACCCCGGCACCAGGGGCTCAAAAGGACGTTTGATGCTGGGGCGGTTGGTGGCGGAAAGGGAGCCCATAGTCTTGCCGTGGAAGGCCCTGGAGAAGCTTATGTGGAGGGTCCTGCCGGTGGCCAGCCGGGCCACCTTGATGGCGGCGTCGTTGCTCTCTGCTCCGCCGCAGTGGAAGTAGGTGTACTTGAGGTTTCCCGGACTTAGCTCCGCCAGAAGGCCGGCCAGGGCCGCCTGAAAGGGATTGAGCAGCTCCTGGCTGTAGAGGCCGATGCGCTGGAAGACCTGCTCCATGGCGGCGATAACTTCCTTGGGACGGTGGCCCAGGGCAAAGACTCCGTATCCTCCCAGGCAGTCAATGAAGCGCTCCCCGTCGGCCGAGATCATCCAGGGGCCCTCTCCCCGCCACTCCACTTCGTGGGCGGTGCCCCCCCGCTTGGCCCTGAGAAAGGCGGGGTTCAGGAACTCCCGGTAGCCGGCGAAGGTGAGCTCGGCCATCTCCCTGGCCTCTTCGGGGGAAAGCTCACGGCGGAAGGCAAGCTCCCTGAGACGGCAGATCAGTTCAGTTTGGCTTGCGGTCAACTCTCTCCCTCCTTGGTCAACTCCCCCGCCTCTTCCCGGTCCAGGAAGTCTAGCTTTCTGATCCGGCGAAGGTGCCTGCCCCCCTCAAAGCCGGTGGTGAGGAAGATTCTGAGCAGCTCCTTGGCCTCCTCCGGGGTCTGCCAGTCGCCGCTGAAGCAGGCGATGTTGGCGTTGTTGTGGCGACGGGTCATCTCCGCCACCTGGGGAGCATAGAGGGGCGCGGCGCGGGCGCCCTTGATGCGGTTTGCCGCCATGCATATGCCCACCCCGGAACCGCAGATGAGCACCCCGGCGGCTCCCTCCTCGCGGGCCACCCGCTCCGCCACCAGCCTGGCGTAGTCGGGGTAGTCCACCCGCTCATCGCTGTAGGTTCCCAGGTCCTCCACTGCAAAGCCCTCCCCCAGCAGGAACTCCATCAGCGCCCGCTTCATGGGAAAGCCGCGGTGGTCGGCACCCAGATAGACCTTTCCCGCCCAGCTCTGCTCAGCCAGTTTTGCCATCGCCAGGTTCCCCCAAAAGGATAGTCGCTTCGCCCCTTGGCCGAGCAAGGGAGACGCGGTGATAAGATAGGGCGGGCAGTTCGAAGGGGTAAATGTTGGGCACAGGCGGACCTGAGATCAGATCCTTGGCGGATCTTAGGCCGGGCCTCCGGCTTGGCCAGCCGATCATCGCCGGCCGGGTCACTCTGCTGGAGGCGGGCCAGATCGTCACCCCCGAGCTCATTGAGCGGCTCAACCGCCTGGACCGGGAGGGGGTGATCATCCGCATCGGGGCAAACATCATCAACCAGCCAGTCACCACCTCTCCCACCCAGCCCTCTCCCCCCATCGTCCCCCAGGCGGAGGCGGAGCGAAGCTTCAGCGAGCTCTACCGCAAGAAGCTGCGCCAGGTGCC
>Ga0256839_1004136_pt1 | contig 14406 bp, 10 predicted proteins | sample 354166metaG_FD_185968 | JGI IMG/M metagenome (GOLD analysis project Ga0256839, IMG submission 185968) | Hydrothermal vent microbial communities from Mid Atlantic Ridge, Atlantic Ocean - 354-166 | ecosystem: Environmental > Aquatic > Marine > Hydrothermal vents | place: Atlantic Ocean: Mid... | reverse complement strand
TTCCGATCACCCATTCCTGGGGGTTCTGCTGCTGTGGCTGCGGCGGCACGTCGTCCCCCTTGGGCATCCCGGAGTCGATCCAGGCCACCACGGTCTCCACTTCTTCCCAACTCATCCGTCTGTCGTTGCGGAACTTACCGAAGCGTGGGTCGGCGTGCCACGGGGGCATACGACGCTGCAACACCACTTCCCGGATCATCCGGGCCCAGCGGACCGCATCACGAAATGTCTCAAGCGCAAACGGAGCCACCTGGCCCTGCCGATGGCACGGCTGGCAACGACGACGCAGAATCGGCGCGACATCTCTCGAATAGGTCAGCTCCCGGTTCACGCGAATCGGAGTATCTTGCACGATCAAGCAGCCGTCGGCCACCGTTTCCGCAGGATCCGGTTGCTCACCGCGCAAAACGGCCTCGATCGCTGCTTTCAAGTCGGCTGCCGTGGGCTTGCCGCGTGCAAAGGCAACCCCCAGCGAGTCGTCGATGCGACCACGGTATCGCAACTTCCACCGGTCATCGATCACGACCGCTGTAGGGGTCCGTTGTACGCCAAGGGCGTCGGTTAGCCGCTGCCCGACATCCTTGAGAACCGGGAACGGGATATCGTGGTCGGCCACGTCCGAGGCAATCATGTCCAGATCTTCAAATGCATTCGGATAGATGCCCAGGAAGAGGACTCCCCGCGTGTAGTACTGCTCTGCCAATTCGTTGAGAACCGGAAGGTACCTGTTGGCCATCGGACAATCGGTACCGAGGAAGAGGAGCACCAAGGCTTTGTTTCCTCGAAATGACCGCAGCGGTCGTCGGTTACCGCGCAGGTCGCGCAACGAGCTCCCCAGGGGCACCTTCTCCCCCGGCTGAACCACGTGCCGGACATCGCCAGAAGCCTGCACTTGCGGAGTGACGAAGAGGATCACGAGCGAAGCTGAGGCAATCCACCACACCAGAAACCAAGGTCTACCAATCACTTCGGCCCTCCGCCGAGCGTTGCAAACCCAGGTTGAACAGGCCACATCGGGACGACGCATCCTGCCGTATTCGCCTCACATCGGCTTTGCGCAAGGTGCTTCGGTACCCGCATACTCTACCGCGGCATCGCAGCAGCGTCCATACCGACAACGCTGGCCCAGGTTTCAACCCATCCCGAAAGGGCTCGCTGCACACCTCGGTCCCATCAGACGGCACAGCTCTGCTGATGTGCCCGCTGGGATAGGACCGAGGCGAAGGGCGGTTGGTCCGGACTTCCCCCTTTGCAAGCAGCCCAAGGCGATGGCAGAAGCGGTACACGGTGGCATACAGAGCGGGCGAACTGGCCGGGTACTCGCCGCGTTCCTCCGGCCGGGCCGTCACCGGAAGCCGCGCCCCGGACAAAAAAGCCCAGCCGTGCGCACGGACCAGACGAACACGTATGCTCTGGTTCACAGCGGGCTATCAGCAGGACGCTGCTAGCGATACTCGACCTCGACGATCTCTACTTTCTCGATCTGGTCGATTGTCTTCGCGATCGGGAGCAAGCTCACCAGTGCGTCGGCGCCGTCCAGTCCTGAGTCCGCCAGCTTGATGTGGACCGCATCGAACCGGCCCAGGCCAAGCGTTCCGTCCAGACTCCGCCAGCACCCCTGCGCATAGACTTCCGTCCACATATGGCCCCCGTACTGCCCCACGGACGGCGCGTAGACAAAGCCCACCGCAACCCGACTCGGGTAGCCCGCCGCCCGAGCCATCGCTGCAAGCAGAACGGCGTGTTCGGTGCAATCGCCCGACAAGGAATCCGCCACCGCACCGGCAGAAGCAAATCCGACCCCGTAGTTCTTGTCCTTCATGTTCTCGTAGACCCAGCGTTCCAGCCGCCGGAGCTGACCCAGCACGTCCTTCTCGTCTCCGATCGCCTGCCGTGCATACTGCTGGATCTTGGGGTTATCCGACTGGATCAGACTGTGGGGCTTACGAAACCGTTCCCCGGGTTCGGGCTCCTTGAAATCCGCAGGCGGTTCCGCTCGCACGGTCAAAAGGATGGTTCGTTCCGATTCAATCTTCACATTCTGACGGGCATCGTCCACGATGGCGACGTCCTTGGGGTCTACTCCCTCCCTCAGGTGCACCCGGTACACCACCTTCGCGGTGTCGAATGGCCGCTCCAGGTGGCCCTCCACCGGGATCAACGTCCGGATCGCAATGTCGTTGAGTTTTTCCGGTTCCGCCAGCGCCGTTTCCTTATCGACGCGGTATGTGGTCATACCCCCCAGCATGGGGGTGTGGGTCTTGAGCGGTTCTCCGTCCTCGTTGACGAACAGATCGGTGACCACGAACGGCTTCTGAGAGCCGGGCAGGTACATCTCCATTTTCAGGTGGCGCAGTCTGGCGGTACGGTCTAGGAGCTGAACCTCCTCAACTTCACCCCCCACGACGACGTTGCGTGTCACCGCCCCGGTGCTGGGGTCAAACGTGTAAAACTCGACCCGCTGGCCGGGCTCGAGCGGCTGCTGTTCCTGCAAGAGATGATCCTGTGCGTAGGGACCGAGCACCCGGTGATCCCAGGGCAGTTCCTGTTTCTGGGCGGCGCCGAACGTATGCCTGGTCACCTCGATGACGTCGCCCTTAACGCGTCCCACCAGGCGCATCGCCTCGATATTGCTCGTCTTGATGACCGATTCGACCTCGCGAAGCTTGCCGTCCAGATCCTCGACAGAGCGCGTGCGGATTTCCATCTCAATTTCCTGGCCGAACCGCTTCATGCGCAGAGTCGAGTCACTGCTCACCTCGATCAGCGTCTGCCCGTCCATCTCCACTGGACGTATAACCGAATGGATGTACCCTGCCTTTTGACCGCCGATATAGACAGCTTCCCACGCCTCCTCGCGCGCAATGGTCCGCTCCTTGGCGACCTGGTCCTCTGAGCCCATCGCCAGCGCGGCGACCGCGGCGGTCAACAGAACCACGCGGATGGCCAAACGGCGTAACGCAGGTGCGTTTCTCATGTCGGGTACTACCTCGATCGGACGTTCTGGTTCCCAAGCGATTCTAGCCTAACAGTGGATTGTAGTCGTGCAAACGTCCAAGCCGCATTCTCTAGCGGGAATCTTGCCTGGAACGGCTGAGCGGTCTGTGCGTGTGAGCGAAGGAGGGGCTCTCTGGTAAAGGAGGGAAACGGCAACAGAGGTGACGGATCACCTCTGACCTGTAGGCGGCCTGTCGGGCGCATTGACCGGATCTGTGGCGTATATTCGAGCAAGAGGAGAAAAGATGAACCCGGTGCAACCAGAAATAATCCGTGGCAACCGCGCTCTGTGGGCGGGCAGCAGCTTCGGTGCAGCGGCGCCGGAGGTGCTCCGCGCCCACCTTCAGCGAAAACGCTACGGCGACTTCCTGCTCACTGGCGCAATCCGGCCGTCTCTCAGCCTGGCTGTTGTGCCCCGCGCCGGTTATCGCATCGGCCACTACCAGGACGAGACAACAGGCCAGGCGCTGCCGACGGTCTCGGTCTCCGCGTCTGCCGAGTACTTGTTCGATCTCTTCCTCAGCCTGATTGCGTTAGTGGGTGAGGAAGTCGCCGTCGTTCTCGAATCCAGTCATGACCCAACCATCGACGGCCACGTTGACCTGGTGCGTGACCAGATTGAAAACGTCGTTCTGCGTAGCATCCTGATCGACTTTGAAGATCTGATCGTCAACGATGGCTACACCGGCGTTGCGGTCCTCAACGCGGACGGCCCGGTCGAAGTTCAGCTCGATGAACACAAGCTCCTGTTTGTCTACGCGCCCAACATTGGGCCTTACGTGGACGTAATCCGGACTTACGGCGTCCCGCACGACCCGGAGCTTCGCCTGATCAGCGAAGCAGAACACCTCCATCTGTCTGCTCCGGAATACGCCGATGCGTTCGAACTCCTCCGCACGCGGCTTGCCGTGGACTAGCGGCACGGCCCGAACTACGGCTACGCATCGGAACCGTACACGGCTGCAGGGGCTAGAGCGCCCGCCATTCCTATGCACGGTCCTCCTCAGGATTCCGGTTCCCCCACGTGCATCCAGCGGTTGAGGATGGGGGACAGCGCGAAGCAGATGAGCCCGGCTACGATGGCGGCTATCGCGATCTTTCCGAACACGTCGCCGTAGACGTGCACCGTTTCCGCAGGTGGGGGGATGACTTGCTCACCCGACTCGCCCACCTCCGTCACCCCCGTGAACTGGGCAATGATTGCGGCGAGGTACTGAGAGAACGCGGTGGCGAGGAACCAAGTTCCCATTACCGTACTCACGAGCCGCTTCGGGCTGAGTTTCGTGATCATGGAGAGCCCCACCGGTGAGAGGCAGAGTTCGCCAGTGGTCTGCAACAGGTAACCGATCAACAGCCAGCCCAGCCACACCATACCTCGCTCGTTCGCCGTTTGAGCCCCCCACCAGAAGGCGCCGAACCCAAAACCAAGCTGGATTAACCCGAGCGCGAACTTGACCGGCGTGCTCGGCTCAAGCCTTACCCGAGCCAGGAACGCCCAGAGGGCGGAGAACGGCAGACCAAACAGGAGGATGTAGATCGGATTAATGCTCTGGAACAGGCTGGCCGGAATCTCCTGGTTCCGGGTAGCGATGCCCATGCCGATGTCATCTTCGGTGACGTGCCATTCGATCGTGAACTGGGGGTTATTCTCGTGCTCTTCCCGAAGCTTGGCCAGTTCGTCCAGCGTGAACACGTCATCTCCGTCCCGCGTGTAGCCGAGGTTCTCTTGCGTGGGCTGGATATCGAGAATCTTGCCCACGTCGGCTTCGGTCACGTGTCGCCCCTCCACCACGCGATCCACGTTGCGGTCAGTGAAGAAGTTCACCGAACTGCCGGCCTGTTCGAAGAACGACCAGAACAGCATCGAGAAGAAGGTGAGAATGAAGACGACGTACATCCGCTCACGTGGTACACGAGGAAGGTGCACTGTCTCGTAGGCCAGGTAGACGATGCAGACGAGACCGCTGAGCAGGAGGACGAGGCCGGCCGGTGTGCTTATGCTCTTGATGATCTCGGCCAGCAACGGTCCGACGTAGGCGATATTCTTGATCCCGGCTGGAACCTCCTCGAAGAAGCGGATCGGTTTCAGATCGGGCGTGAACCAGGCGAAGCCAGAAACGAGCAGGGCCAGGACTGCCACGGCGGGGAACGACAGTCCGAACACCCACCATTCCGCTGCCGGTAACCAGACCCTTAACTTGCTCTCGGCAGGCGCCTGTCCGGCTTGGGGGGGGAGCCCGCCCAGCGCCAGTGCGTAGCATGCGACCCCCGCGGCGATGAGCAGACTAACCGCAACGAAGACATTGATCACGATGGCAAACGGGTTGTCCGGACGGAACACCAGCAACCCGGTAGCGGCAAAGCAGGCGCCCACGACGATCACCACCGCCGTGAGCAACCGCGCAAACGATCGATTCTCCAGCTTGCTCGGATCCACGTAGATCATCCAGGTGATGACGGCCCCCACTACAGCCAAGGATGCCACGACCGTGTTGATCAGGTGCGCCAGCGCAGTCTCGGGCCCGCTGGCCAACCCCACCGCGAACAGGCAAGCCGCGGCAACCATGATGAGCTGGGAAAGGATCACCGGCGTTACGAATACAGCGACGCCCAGCAACATGCCGATCGTGGCCAGGCCAAAACCGTAATGCCAACCGTAGGTCTCCCCCACATAGCCGCACAACAACGGCGACATCGCCGCGCCCAGGTTGATACCCATGTAGAAGATCGTGAATCCCGCGTCTCGCCGGGGACTGCCCGCCGGATACAGAGCACCAACCAGCGTCGAGATGTTTGGCTTGAAGAAGCCGTTTCCGGCCACAAGCAATCCGAGCGCGAGGAACAAGGCGTAGGCGTTCTCAACCGTCATCATCAGGTGGCCCAGCGCCATGAGCACGCCACCGAGAACAACAGCCCGGCGCGCACCGATCAATCGATCCGCCAGCAAGCCACCGAAGAACGGCGTCATGTAGACCAGTGCCGTGTACGCACCGTAGACCGCGTAGGCGTCGTTATCGCCGTAGCCCAGGAATCCCTTGACCAGGTAAAAGTTCAGGAGGGCTCGCATCCCGTAGTACGAGAAGCGCTCCCACATCTCAGAAAAGAACAGCGTGAACAAGCCTGGCGGGTGTCCGCCGATTGTGTGCCCCCCTGAAGTCGCTGCCTCGCTTTGGCTCATCGAATCGACTCCACCGTTGCTCCACCACCTGTTCCGACGTCAGTCCCGGAGCAGCTATGCTATCGTAAAGACCGCGCTCACCGGTGTAAATCGAGCCCCTCCGAACAATCCGCCCGCGCAGCCGACTGCAGATGGGCCGAGCTCGTACAGAGCCAGGGCTCGGCAGCCGCCGCGACACACCTCTCTGACGCTGAACCCGATGCAGTTCGGGATCCGCGACTGAAGTGCCGCGGCCGCTGCACGACGCACAGGAACGCCCCGTGGCCACGTCTGCACCGGAAGCGTTCGACTACCCGTTCACGCTATTGTCGCTTACAAATGCAATGCCCAAGCATGGTGACTTGCGCCGACCGCAGTAGATCGGAGACGAAGCTTCGTGGCGACCAAGAGAACGACCCGTCGAGGGCACGAACCGGTTGCGTTTCCGTTCCAGTGTGAGCCCGAGTTTCGCACGAAGGTGCGTAACCGGCTCGCTCGGTTAAGAGGTCAAGTTGAAGCGCTGCGCCGCCTCGTTGATGAAGACCCCGATTGCGAACTCTTCGTGCAGCAGCTCAGCGCCGCCAAAGCCGCCCTGGATCGGATCCTCGTCCACGTCCTTTCCGAACTGACACGGATGGCAGCCGAAGCAACCGACGAGACCACTCGCCAGGAGCTCGCCAACCGCGTGGCCGACCTGATCCGTCGCTACCGGTAGGCGCGCGGAGGGCCAGATTGGCGGGAGGCGTCGTCCCAGCGCGCAGGCAGCGGAACCCCAGCACCGAATCCGCCTCCCCGCTCCGTTGCCCACCTGTCGGATTTGCAACAAACGACCGCCCTCGACATCGGCTCCCCGTAGAAATGGACCAACGCGCTCCCTCAAAGCTGTCCTTTGATAATCCGCTGGGTCTTCGGCCACACTTCCGCCAGGTACTCCAGGTATCCCGGCGGGTCGAACGTGTCACTGATGTCCCCGGTCATCTCGAACATCCAGCCTGCGCCATAACCATCCAGGTTGATCAAGGACGGGTCCTCGAGGAGCTTTTCGTTGAAGCGGACGATCTGGCCCGTGATCGGAGCGTACAGGGACGATTCCGCCTTCGAACTTTCGATAGCGCCGATCTCCTGCCCCTTCGACACCCGATCACCCGGACTCGCGTACCAGTCCAGGAAAAACACCTCCTGCAGCAGACGAACCGCGTACGCGGTGAGGCCGAACCGGTAGAGTCCGTGTTCGTCGACGACCAGGCACCACATGTGGTTTCGGCAGTACCGGCGGTCGGTCGGGAAGACGGCCTCGTATTCCCCCATTTTGAACGTAACGCGCCCGCTCATTGGCAATCCAGGGTCGTGACGCACACCAGCTCGTTCTGGGCCCCATTATGCGGCGGCGTGCAAGGGAGTCCTTCTCGCTGTTGCTGGGGGGATCCGGTAGGGCGAATCAGCACGGCATCGTCACTCTGCAGCGTGAGGCACCGCCTGCTCCAGGAGCGCCTGCCAGCGCTGGCATTCCTGGAACGATTCGTAGGCGGTCAAGTCGAAGCGCAAGGGGGTGATGGTGACGTAGCCGGCAGCCAGAGCTGCCACGTCGGTATCCTCGGGATCGCCTGGGATTTCCAGTTCCGGCGACGGCCAGAAGTAAGTGCGGCCACGCGGATCCACCCGGCGCTCGAACCTCTCCAGGAACCTTGACGTAGATTGACGGACCACGCGGACCCCTGCCGGCGCACCAACCTGTTCGAGGTCTGGGATGTTGATGTTGAACAGTGACCCCGCAGGCGGCTGCAAGGTAAGGATCTGTCCGATCAATCGAACAGCAATCGCGGCCGCCTCTTTGAATGCGGGCCGCCTGGAGTACTCCAGTGACACGGCGAACGAGGTCAGTCCGAAGAAAGCACCTTCGATCGCTGCCGCCACCGTACCGGAATACAGCACATTGATCCCCACATTCGCCCCCGCGTTGATACCGCTTACAACGATTTCCGGCGGTGGCTTGATCAGTTCCTGGCAACCCAGCTTAACACAATCCGCCGGGCTCCCCTCAATTGCCCATCCAATGTGATGCCCGTCGTCGTACAGCGTTTCCACCAACAGCGGGGCTTTCAGGGTGATCGAGTGGCCGACCCCGCTTTGCTCCTCTGCCGGAGCAGCGATCACCGGTTCACCCAGCTCTCGCAGAGCTGCATACATCGCCCGCAAACCGGGAGCGTACGCGCCGTCGTCGTTGCTCAGCAGGATTCGCATCTCATCTGTACCTGTCTACTCAATCGGCCCCCAGATCTCCTCCAGGATCTCCGGCATCCGACGAGCCTGCTTTTGGAGGTCTGCCCCCCCAAGTCGGGGTAGAACTCGTTACGGTCTGCGCTGGCCTGGGCCGTCCCGGCACGCTGTTCTATGGTTCTGCCGGTGCCCCGACCGCCTTTGTGCCCAGGGTGTGGCACCACTGCATCGTGCCCCCCTCTCAACCGCAGCACTGGAAGGAAGGTCGCCGGGTATAGCAGGTTGTGGCAGATCATCGTTGCGCCCGGGCAAGACGTTCGGCGGCTCTATGGTTCAACCGTGGGAACAGCGGCCAGAGAAGCCTGAATGAGCTCGTCAGACGCCTCGCTCCGCTCAAGGCCACGATTCAGAAATTCGTCGTAAGCGGCCAGGTCAAAATGGCCATGGCCGGAAAGATTGAACAGAATCGTGCGTGGAACCCCCTCTTCTCGGGCTCGGATCGCTTCAATCCGCGCCATGGCAACGGCATGAGCCGACTCCGGCGCAGGCACAATCCCTTCCACGTTCAGGAACTCCAGCGCCGCCTCGAACACCGACACCTGGTCGAGCGCAACGGCACCGATCCAGCCGTTCCGGTACAGCCAGGAAACTGTGCTCGCCATGCCGTGATACCGCAACCCACCGGCATGGACAGGTGGAGGGACGAACTCGTGGCCCAGGGTGTACATGTGGATGAGCGGGGTCAGCCCAGCCGTATCGCCATAGTCGTACCGCCACTGGCCCTTCGTTAGCGAGGGGGCCGCTGCCGACTCCACAGCGATCACGCGATACTTCTTCTTGCCCTCCCGGAGCATCTCGCCCACGAAAGGAAAAACCAGGCCGGCGAAGTTCGATCCTCCCCCTACTGCCCCGATGAGCACATCCGGTTCTTCGCCCACAGTCGCCATCTGAGCCTGCGCTTCTAAGCCGATCACAGTCTGGTGGAGGAGCACATGGTTCAGCACGGAACCGAGGCTGTAGCGGGTAGCTGGACAACCCAACGCCTCCTCGATCGCCTCACTGATCGCGATGCCCAGGCTGCCCGGGCTGTGGGGGGACGATTCCAGCACGCGGCGGCCGGCTTCGGTCGATTTCGACGGGCTGGGCACGACTTCCGCGCCGTAGAGCTCCATCAAAACCCGCCGATACTGCTTTTGCTCGTAGCTGATCCGAACCATGTAGACCTTGCATTCCAGTTCGAACAGCCTGCACGCAAACGCCAGACTGCTGCCCCACTGCCCGGCTCCGGTCTCGGTGGTGAGCCGCCGGGTCCCTTCGGCTGCGTTGTAGAAAGCCTGCGGTACGGCCGTGTTCGGTTTGTGACTGCCTACAGGGCTCACCCCCTCGTACTTGAAGTAGATTCGCGCCGGGGTCTGGAGCAGTTGTTCCCAGCGGTCGGCACGCACCAACGGCGTAGGCCGCCACATGCGGTAGACATCGATCACCTCTTGCGGGATCGGAATGTGCCGCTCCGTGGTCATCTCCTGCTCGATAAGAGCGCGAGGGAAGAGCGGCTCGAGCTCGTCGGGCGTCATCGGCTTGTGCGTACGGGGGTTGAGTGGCGGGGGCAAAGGCTCGGGAAGGTCGGCCAGGATGTTGTACCACGCTTCGGGAATAACCTGCTCATCCAGAAGGATCTTTTTCGCCATGACGCCGGCTCCAGCCTAGGCCCGTGCCGTATCGCGCCGACACCCGCAAGCGCCCCGAACTCTCCAGACGTCTTCGTCACGCGGGCTCCCCGATTGAGGGGCACGGTCTCCCGCTTACGTAACTCTACGGCGGAATACGAGGGCGGCCACTGCGAGTGCAGCTAAGCCAATCGCCCCCATACGAAGCAAGTCGCCGCTGAGCTGACCAACGGTCGCGCCCTCCAGGAATAGGGCACGAATATCGCGCACGAAGTAAAGGAGCGGATCGACCACTGCCAGGATCTGGAAGAACCGAGGCATGTTCTCTACCGGCGTGGCGAAGCCGGACAAGATCACCGACGGCACAAGCACGATAAACGCCCCAAGCAGGGCCTGCTGCTGCGTACGAGCCAGGGACGAAACCAGGAGGCCAACCCCAACGGAAGACATCAGGAACGCTGCGACGCACAGGTAAAGCACGGACAGCGAGGCTCGAAACGGCACGCGAAACACGAGAAGAGCAACGCTGAGCACGAGCGTCGCACTAAAGAGACCGATCAGCACGCCCGGAATCGTCTTTCCCACCAGCAACTCCACCGGTCGGAACGGCGCCACCAACACACGCTCCAGCGTCAGTTGCTCGCGCTCCCGTGCAACTGAAAGAGCCGTCACGATCACCGACGTTACCAGGGTGACGAGGGCAACCACGCCCGGCACGAAAAACCACCGGCTGGCCAGGTTTGGGTTGTACCAGGCACGTGCGCGAATCTGCAACACACTGCCGGTAAATCGCCCCTCTTCCGCCAGTTTCAGCAGCAAGTTGCCCAGGATCTCCTGACAGTAGGAAAGCACCAGGAGAGCCGTGTTGGACGTACGCGCGTCGAGAATCAGTTGGATCCGGGTCGGAACCCCCGACTCATAGTTGGCTTGCAAACGATCCGGAATGCGAACCACGGCCACGCACTCGCGAGCGTCGATCAACTCACGCGCCTCCGCTTCCGTGTGGATCCGGTGCTCGACCGAGAACGCGTCTGATTGGTCCAGCGAGTCGATCAGTCGCCGGGACAGCTCGCTATTGTCCTCGTCGAACACCGCCACCGGAACCTCGTACAGGTCAAAGCTTGCCGCGTTCGCAAAGACGATAAGCTGCACAAGCGGAGGCAAAATGACCACCATCCTGCTCCGCGGATCGCGGAGCAGCACACGGAGCTCCTTAACCACCAGCGCCACGATCCGGCGCAACATGAACGCCCCCCTTAGGTGACTGCTCGGATATTGCGGCGGATGACCAGCCCTGCAACGATCACCGCCACCAGGGCCATGACGGCCAGCATGACGAGGTTCGGTGCAATGACCGACGGCACATCTCCGGCCAGGAACAGGGTCTGGACGATTGCTACCAGATACCGAGGGGGAAAGACGTACGTAATCATCTGCAGCCACACGGGCATGGAGCGGAGCTCGAAAATGAATCCGGACAGCATAAACGAAGGCAAGAATCCGAGGATGACCGTGACCTGGGCAGAGACGAACTGGGACTTGGACAAGCCGGAAACGATCGTCCCGACCGCAAGCCAGATGATCAGGTACACGGCCATCGCCAGCAGCAGAACCGGATACGAACCCCGGAAGGGAACACCGAATAGGACCGTGGCGGCGACACAGGTCAGGACACCGCCTCCCAACCCGTAGACGAAGTACGGCAAGATTCTCGCCACGATGAACTCGACGGGGCCCACGGGAGTGGATCTCACCTTCTCGAACGTGCCGTACTCGTATTCGCGCGCGATCACAAGCGACGTCAACATGGCGCCGATGATGGTGAGGATGACCGCAATCGTCCCCGGCACAAGGTAATGTCGGCTGTTCACTTCCGCATTGAACCAGAAGCGGGGTTCCCAGACGAGCGCCGCCCCCGTGGGATTCTCCAGAGCCAACGCCATGCTTACGTACGCGATGGCCAGGCGGGCCGTGTTTGAGTCTGTTCCTTGCACGAGCAACTGTACACTGCCTCCCGGATCTCCCAGGACAGTCTGCCGTGCCAGGTCGGAACGGAAGCGAAGGATACCGAGGACACGGCGACGCTGGAGCTGATCGACCGCCTCGTTAACGCTGGTCATCGGGATGGGCTGAATGTACCGCGACCCATCGAGGCGTGCCATGAAGTCACGGTACGCCACGGTAGTTTTGTCCGGAACAACGGCGATGGGCACGCGCTCCAGGTCCAGGGTAACGGCAAAACCGAACAGAACCAGCAGCAGCATCGGGAGCACGAAAGCAATCCCGAACGTGCTGGGGTCCCGAACCGTCTCCAGGACCTCCTTGATCACCAGCGCACGCGCTCGTCTGAGGCGTTTGATCATGCTAGCACCAACTGCTCATGTCCTCCAAGCCACGAGGCTCGTGCTGGCAGACCGCACCACCCTACGCAGCCAAATCTATGATTGATGGTACGACCAACGGTACCGACCGTGAAACGACCCAGAACGGTGGGGGACACGATCTTGTCTCGGTCACTCAGGTTCCGAGCGCTGGGCAGGCACTCCCGATCGCATGTCTCCAGGCGCCTTCTGCGGCGAGTGCTCCTGTCCTGTGTCTGTTTTCTGGTCCTGTTCGGTTGCCTTCCTGGGAAAACGGGCGACGATCCCGATCAGTTGCGGATCACGGGCCACGTGGAGGTCCGCCAGGTAGCGCTTTCGTTCGGCGTAAGCGAGCACATCACGGAGCTTTTCGTGGACGAAGGCGACCGGGTAAGCAAAGGGGATTTGCTGGCCCGGCTGCGCCGCGAGCCCTTCGAACTCGCCGTTTCGCAGGCGGAGGCCGCTCTGCAACAGCAGCGGCAGATCCTTGCGGCGCTGGAAGCCGGCAGTCGTCCTGAGGAGATCCGAAAAGCCGAAGCGGATGTGTCAGCAGCCGAGGCGGAACTGGCCGACGCGAAGCGGCGCTACCAGCGCGTGGTGCATTTGTTCGAGACCCGCGCCGCATCCCAGGAAGATCTCGACAACGCTCTTGCGGCCCTGAACGTGGCTCAGGCACGCTACCGTGCTGCGGTAGCCACGCTGGATCTGGTCAAAGCCGGTCCCCGCCAGGAGGATATCGAAGCCGCCCGTGCGGAGTTGCGACGGCGCGAAGCCGCACTGCGTTTGGCCCGGTACAACCTGCAACAGACCGAGCTCATCGCTCCGGCCGACGGCATCGTGGAAGAGCGATTGCTCGAAGTGGGTGACTGGGCCGGACCTCAGCGGCCCGTGTTCGTGCTGGCGCTGCACAACCCTGTTTGGGTGCGTGCCTTTCTTCCAGAACCGTGGTTGGGCCGAGTTCATCCAGGCACGGCGGTGAAAGTGAGGACGGACGCGGCCCCAGACCGACTGCTGGACGGACGTATTGGACACATCTCGCCAACTGCCGAGTTCACCCCGCGTCCGGTCGAGACCCCCGAGCTTCGCACCCAACTCGTTTACGAAATGCGCGTTTGGGTCCCCAATCCCGAGGGCCTGCTCCGCCTTGGTGCTCCGGTGGACGTACTCATCGACCTTAGGGAACAGCATGGCGAGGAACGAACCGGCGACTAGGGTTGCGTCTGCCGGGGACGCGGTGCGTGTCGAGCGGTTAACCGTGCGGCATCGCAAGGGCGCCCGTCCTGCCCTGGACGGGGTCAGCTTCGTCGTTCCTCGTGGCGTCATTGCGGGTGTTGTCGGTCCTGACGGAGCTGGAAAAACGACGCTGCTCCGCTGCCTGGCCGGTTTGACGCTACAAACCTCGGGTGAGGTGGCGATTCTCGGGCTCCGTTGGACAGAGCACCGCAGCGCGCTCCAGCAACGCGTGGCTTACATGCCGCAAACGGGGAACGTCTACGATAACCTCACCGTCCGCGAAAACCTCGAACTGTTCGCGGAGCTCTATGGCGTCCCCCTCGCCGAGAAGCGTGCTCGTCTGGAGCAGCTCCTTGAAGCTAGTAACCTGGCCGCTTTTCAGAGGCGACTCGCCCGAGCGCTCTCCGGTGGCATGCGTCAGAAGCTCGGCCTGATCTGCTGCCTCGTTTCTGAACCCGACCTGCTTGTCCTGGACGAACCCGGTGTGGGGGTAGATGTGGTGTCGCGTCGCGAGCTATGGAACATCTACCGGGACCGTGCCGCGGCCGGCACGACCGTGCTGCTGAGCACCACGTACATGGACGAGGCGGACGAGTGCGACTACGTGATCGTGCTCGACGAAGGCAGGCTGGTCTACGCGGCCCCCCCGGACGAATTCCGCGCACGCGCCGGAGGGCGGGTTGCTGTCTGTCATGCTTCCCAGTTGCCTCCGCGTCATCTGGCGGCACGGCTTGCGGATACACCGGGGCTGCTGGACGCCATCGTAGAAGGGGAC
>Ga0256839_1004135_pt1 | contig 14415 bp, 13 predicted proteins | sample 354166metaG_FD_185968 | JGI IMG/M metagenome (GOLD analysis project Ga0256839, IMG submission 185968) | Hydrothermal vent microbial communities from Mid Atlantic Ridge, Atlantic Ocean - 354-166 | ecosystem: Environmental > Aquatic > Marine > Hydrothermal vents | place: Atlantic Ocean: Mid... | reverse complement strand
GGTTACAAGCGCAGTGGCGAGTTTATTCGTTTTAGGCTCTTGGAGTTTTTCGCAGCGTTAAAAAAGGAATAGAGCCTTGATCTTTTGCTTCTTTTGGGTCAAGCCAAAAGAAGAAGCTTTACAATCGTCACGCCGATCACGCCGATCACGATCGTCACGCCGATCACGTTCGTTACGGTTAATTGGGTTAATCGGTTAAATCGGGTTAACCGGTTAATCGGAGGAATGAATTTCCACCGGCACCGACAGAGACGCACAATTTGTGCGTCTGTACGGCCGTGCATTTGATATGCGTTACGATCGTCACGCCGATCACGTCGATCACGTTCGTTACGGCTAATCGGGGAAATCGGCTAATCGGTTAACCGGGGGAATGGATTTACTGATTTCCTCCGCTTCAAAATCCTCTTTCCAATCAAAGCCTGCGCATGCCAAAACTCCCGGCCTTATTCGTTTTAGGCTCTTGGAGTTTTTCGCAGCGTTAAAAAAGGAATAGAGCCTTGATCTTTTGCTTCTTTTGGATCAAGCCAAAAGAAGAAGCTTTACAATTGTCACGCTGATCACGTCCGTCACGTCCGTCACGCTGATCACGTCCGTCACGATTAACCCATTAAACCTTTTCTCCCTACTTTTGCATTCATGTTGATCATTGACGAGGTGCTAATCAGTGAAGCGGTATTTACCGAGCACTTTATTTGCAATTTGGGCAAGTGTAAGGGTGTTTGCTGCATAGAGGGCGATTATGGAGCGCCTTTGGAGGATGCTGAGCGGCAGACTTTGGAGCGCATTTACGAAGATATCAAGCCTTTTTTGCGACCTGAGGGCCAGGCTGTACTGGCAGAGCAGGGGCTTTATGTGCTGTACAAGGATGAGCAGGTGTACGGTACGCCTCTGCTGGAGGACGGCGCTTGTGCTTACCTCACTTTTGACGAGCAGGGCATTGCCCTTTGCGGCATAGAGTTGGCTTGGAAAGCCGGTCTTACGGATTTTCGCAAGCCCATTTCCTGCCACCTCTACCCCATCCGCATCAAGCGCAACGAAAGCCGAAATTTTGAGGCCATAAACTACGAGGAATGGGATATTTGCTCGGATGCTTGTAGTCTGGGCAAAGAGCTTAAGATGCCCGTTTTTCGCTTTCTGAAAGAGGCCCTGGTGCGCAAATACGGTCAGGCCTTTTACGAACAGATGGAAGAAGCTTACCGGAGCGGAAATTTTTGAAGCGGCAGACTGAAAATTTCCTTACCTTTGCGCAGTTTTCATGGAAGAGAAAAGCAAACAAAAAGAAAATACGATATGGGCATAAATCAAACCATCCGCGACCACGGCAAGTGGGTCATGATCGTCATGGTGGCGCTGGCGCTGGGCGGATTCATCATCATGGACATCATGACGGGCCAGGGCAGTCTTTGGGGCAACAGCCAGGCGGTCATGGGCAGCATAGAGGGCGAAAAAGTCGATATACGGGAGTTTAACAGCACGGAGCAGATGCTCTATCGCGGAGGTGGCGACAGCTATGCTCAGCGCAATGCTCTTTGGAACTATATGGTAGAAAAACGCCTGGTCGAAAAAGAGGCTGAAAACTTGGGCCTGGGTGTAGGCGATGAAGAACTGGAAGAGCTGATGTACGGCCAAAACCTCAGCCCCATCATCACCTCGCGCTTTACGGACCCCACCACAGGGCAAGTAGATCGCAATCGCCTCAACCAAATCCGACAAACTTTGGAATCGGGCAGTACCGATGTGGATCCCAATTTCCTGCGCTTTTGGGAATACCAAAAAGGCGAGATCATCAAAGATCGCCTGCAAACTAAAATGGCCGAATTGGCGGCAAAAGCCATTTACGTGCCGAGCTGGCAGGCTCAAATGATCGCCAATGACGAAAGCAAAACCCGTACGGCGGCCTATGTGAAAATCCCCTTAGATGCCATTCCGGATGATGAGGTAACTCTCGAAGATCAGGATTACAAAGCTTATCTGCAAGAGTACGGCTGGAAGTACAAGCAGGATGAAGAGGTGCGGCGTTTGCAATACATCGTCTTTGAGGTTAAACCCACAGCCAAAGACTCCATGAAGATCCGCCAAAAATTGGAGGAAGACATCGCTCAGTTTAAAACGACGAGCAACGACACGCTTTTCATCCAAAATCACAACGGCACCTTTGATGGGGCTTATTACAAGAAAAGCGAGCTCAGCCCGCTGGTGGCGGACACCCTGTTTAAGATGCCGGTAGGTGAAGTCTATGGACCTTATGTGGAGGCAGATCAATACAAGGCGGTCAAGTTGTTGGATCGCAAAGTGGTTCCGGATTCAGTGCGTGCTCGTCATATTCTCATTCGGGTGGATCAAAACAGCAGCCCCCAGCAAATCTCCCAGGCCTTTGCCACCATAGACAGCCTCAAGCAGCTCATTGAAGAGGGTAAGGCCTCTTTTGATTCTTTGGCCTTGCAGTTCGGTCAGGACGGAACGGCGGCTAAAGGTGGTGACCTGGGCTTTGCCGCGCCGGGCCAAATGGTCAAACCCTTCAACGACCTCATTTTCTTTGAGGCCGAGCCCGGTAAACTCTATACCGTTACGACCCAATTCGGCCTGCACTTGGTGGAAGTAACCGATAGAAAGTTCATCAACAAGGACGAGGCGGTTAAAGTGGGGTATATCTCCCGTTACATCACGCCTTCCCAGGAAACCCAAAAAACCGTTCAGCTCAAAGCGCTTGAGCTTGCAGAGAGTTATAAAAAATGGGATGAGCTGGTCAAGGCTGCTAAGCAAAAATATCCGGACATTAAAGTGCAGACCAGCAATCCCGTCAAGCGCAACGATTACTTCATTTCGGGCCTGGGTGGTGGCAATACTTCCCGTGATATGGTGCGTTGGGCCTTTGGTGATGATCCCAATCTCGAAGACCCGCAGCCGGGCGATGCTTCTCCGGTGATTTATCGCTATCAACATCCCGAGCGCCTTTACTACGAAAAATTCGTGGTTGCCGGGCTGAAAGGCATACAAAAAGCGGGCATTCCTGCTGTGCAAGAGGTGAAAGACGAAATCGAACAGGATGTGCTCAACTGGAAAAAGGCCCAAGTTATAGCCGAACGGGTAAAGGGCAAGAGCGATTTGTCTTCCGTCGCTGCGCAGTTTCAGCTGCAGGTGGATACGGCTGCCAATGTGAAATTTACAGCTTCTTCCGTTCAGGGTATCGGGCCGGAACCCAAGGTCATTGCAGCGATTTTCCTCACGCCTTTGACGTCGGTTTCCGACCCCATCATCAGTGACAGTGGGGTTTTCCTCGTTAAACCCTTGGAGGAAACGCCTCAACCGGCTATGGCTGTGGACCAAGTGCGTCGCTTGCAGCTCACCAGCTTGCAGTCAAATGTGCGTGCTCGTTTCATGCAGGCTCTGCGCAAAAAGGCTCGCATCAAGGATTATCGAGCCAACTTTTTCTAAAAAATATATGGAGAGGACATCTCTATTTAAGGGAGATTGGCATAACTTGCCGATCTCCTTTTTCTTTTTCGCAAAGTCTTCGGATGACAGGAAGCTTGTGCTCTATTCGCGTATTCTTTCAAAACCACGCTCAAAAGCACAGCCCGTTTATTTTTTAGCCACTAATGCGCTAATGGGGTTTTCCCTTTATTTCCGGGCTGAGTGAGGTGCGAAAGCTGCGTTCTAAGCCTTTTTCGGCTTTTTCAATTCTTCGAGAAAGTTTTCGACTTCCCGGGCAAAAGCTCGGGGATGCTCCATCATGGGAGCATGTCCGCAGTGGTCCAGAAAGACCAGTTTGGACTGGGGGATAAATTTGTGAAATTGTTCTGCAACAAAGGGCGGTGTGATGTTGTCTTGTTTGCCCCAAATCAGCAAAGTGGGGGCTTTGATTTTGTGTAGTTGGTTTTCGAGATTGTTTCTGATGGCCGACTTGGCCATGGCGATAACCCGTATGGCTTTGTTTCGGTTGTTGACGATTTCAAAAACCTCATCGACCAGCTCTTTGGTAGCTACTTTGGGGTCGTAGAAGGTCTCTTCCGTCTTTTTTTTGATGTATTCGTAATTGCCCCGCTTGGGAAAGCTGGAGCCCATGGCTTTTTCAAATAAGCCGGAGCTGCCGGTCAAAATCAGCGAAGCCACTTTGTCGGGAAATTCCAGCGAAAACAACAGGGCCAGGTGCCCGCCCAGGGAGTTGCCCAATACGTGAATCTTTTCAAAACCTTTGAAGCGAATAAAAGCCGCCACGTGCTGGACCAAACCCTTCAACGAAACTTTGCGCAAGGGCAGGTCGTAAATGGGCAGCATGGGTACGACTACGTTGTATTTTTTTCCAAAGTAATCCAAAAGGCCTTTAAAATTGCTCAGCGCTCCGAAAAGACCATGTAACAACACAAGGGTCTCTTCTCCACCTTTCGTTTCGATGTATCGAAAGTCCCCTTCCGTCTTTAGTGCGTATTCCATGCTCGTCAAAAGTGTTGATGTTTGGCCCGAATGGGCTGGTTTTACGGGCAAAAATAGCAAAATTTAACCCCCGAACAATTTTAAAGGGTGCGGGCTATATCCAAGAAAAAGCCCCAAAGGAATAAACTCCTTCGGGGCTAGATGAGATGACATTGGAAAATGCTCTGTCAAGAGAAAATTATCCAATGATACCGTGATCTTTAGCCATGTTGGCGGCATACATCCAGGCAGCACCGCCCAAAGCCAGGTCCTTGAGCAAATTCCCCATCGATGCGGGATCCTGCCCGTCGGGACTCATGACACCCGGCAGGTGAATGCTCAAGGCGAAAATGATCAACATTAAGCCCAGTAAAGCCGTGGCTAATTTGTCCAGTTTGCCAATCAAGATGGCGACAGCAGCGGCTAAGAAACCTGCACCGGTCAAATAGACCCAAAAGACACCACCCGGAATGGGTACCATGCCGGCCATATCTTTGGCATGCATGAAATGGAAAAGCCCGAAAACAGCCAACGGCAGGGCATACAAATAACGACCAAGTCCAAAAATTGCATTCATAGCAGAAAGGGTTTAGTTAGCAAAATATTCGTCCTGTTCATGGCAAATATACAAAATATTTTGTGCTTACTTTTTCTTGCGCAGAAAATGTGCAAAAAGTCCTTGTCGAGACAATTGGAGCTGAATACCTTTCAAATATACCTCCCGACGCTTATTTTGCGTTGAAAGAGTGTCCTGCAGCTTGGAAGAAACCCTGGTTTTAGGGCTTTTGCTGCAGTTGTTTCCTCTCTCCATTCATGCGAACGCGTAAGTTCATTTGCCGCAAGGCAGCTGATCACCTAAACCTCGTTCTTAACCCAAGCGTTTCGCATGAAAACTCATCGCATTCCCGAGGCCTTTTTGCACTTTTTGTGGAAAACTCGCCGCTTTGACCACCAGGCCCTTCGCACTACGCAGGGAGAGTTTCTGGAGGTGCTGGATGCCGGGCAGCACAACAGGCATGCCGGCCCGGATTTTTTACAGGCGCGCATTCGAATCGGCCGTCGGCTCTGGGCCGGGCAAGTGGAAATCCACGTCAGGGCTTCTGACTGGATAGCTCACAAGCACCCTTTTGATCCCGCTTATCAAAACGTCGTTTTGCACGTGGTCTGGGAAGAGGACCGGCCCATCTACCTGGCTGACGGCAGTCGCTTGCCCTGCCTGGAACTAAAAGACCGAACGCCTGTTGCTTTGTTGGCACAATACCGTCGCTTGCAGCAGAGCAGTTTAAAGGTGCCCTGCACTTCCCGTTTGGCGGAAGTATCTCCCCTGGCGCGTTCGGCTTGGTTGGATCGCATGTTGGCCGAACGCATGGAACTCAAAGCGCAAAAGCTGGGCGATGTTTTTGAGCGCACCCAATCGGATTGGGAGCAAAGCCTGCGGGTATCCGTAGCACGGGCTATGGGCTTGCCGGCCAATGCCGATGCCATGCAAGAGTTGATGCTGCGCTTGCCCCATACTTTGCTGGCTCGCTATCGAGATAACCTGCCCCGGATAGAAGCTCTCTTTTTCGGGCAGGCAGGCTTGCTTCAAGGTGCTTTCCGAGACGATTGGCCGCGGGAGCTACAAAAACACTATCGCTTTTTGCAGAGAAAACACGGCTTAAAACCCCTGCAAGCGTTACACTGGAAGTGGTCGCGCATGAGGCCGGCCTCCTTTCCAAGCCTGCGCATCGCTCAATTGGCAGCGCTTTGCAGAGCTCATGTTTGCTGGTTTTCCGCCTTTCGGCAAATGAAATCCGTCGATGAAATCAAAGCGTTTTTTGAACTACAAACTTCGGATTATTGGACGGCACACCATCATTGGCAGCGCCCCTCGGCGGGAAATCTTTCGCAGCCCGGGAAGGAGTTGGTGCAGCGGGTCGTACTCAATGCGCTTGCTCCTTTATTCTTTTTTTATGGACAACAGTCGGGAGATCCGGCTTATCAGGAGCGAGCCCTGCACTGGCTGCATCAATTGCCGGCAGAGAACAATCGGATTACGCGGATGTGGAGAGATTTTGGTTGGGATATTAAATCGGCAGAACACAGCCAAGGCATACTCCACCTACAGCGCGCGTATTGCGAGCGCCGGCGCTGTTTGGAGTGCGCCGTAGGCCATGCTCTGCTGAAAGGAAGCTGAGGCTTGTTTTAAGAAGCTTGGTCGAGGTGCACATCCATTTGCGGGAAGGGAATACTGATGCCTTCCTTGTCAAAAGCCTTTTTGATGTTTTCGTGCATGTAGAAGTAAACGTCCCAGTAGTGTTCGCTTTTGCACCAGGGCCTTACGGCAAAGTTGACCGAGCTGTCGGCCAGCTCCTGAACGAAGATGTCCACGGGAGGATCTTGTAAAATGTGCTGACAGCTGTCGGCTACCTTTTGGATGACGCTGCGTGCCTTGTCGATGTCGTCGCCGTACCCAATGCCAAAGTTCATGTCCACGCGAATGGTTTCCTGCCCGCTGATGTTGGTGATGATACCGGAAGTAACGACTCCGTTGGGGATGATGATGCGCTTGTTGTCGGGGGTGCGTAGCAGAGTATTGAAGATTTGAATGGCTTCGACTACGCCGGTTTCGCCGTTGAGGGTTACCAAGTCGCCTACTTTGTAGGGCTTGAAGATGAGCAACAGAACCCCACTGGCAAAATGCCCCAGGCTGCCTTGCAAGGCCATGCCGATGGCAAAGGCCAGGGCCGTAAAGATGGCGATGAAAGAGGTTACGTCAATGCCAAACATGGAGGCCACGGCCAGCAGCAGCATGATTTTAAGCCCGGTATCTACCAGGGAGACGATAAAAGGTCGAACGGTCTCGTCAAATTTTCTCTTTTGGAGCAGGTTGTTGACCACCTTTCCCAGGCGATTGACAACCCAAAAACCTATAATGAGGGTGAGTATAGCCCCAATGACTTTGGGGGCATAAGTGGTAATCAGCTTGGTGAGTTGTTCGGGATTGATCCAGTCCATTTGTTCTTTGTTTTGGTTTTTAAATTTGTGTTGGTACCGAAAGGGTGTTGGCCTCAAGCTTGGCCTATTTTAGCCATTACAGGCAAACCAGAGTCCCGTCTGTTTGAATGAAAGGCGGCACAGCAGCAGGGAGAGAGCAGCGCTCTTGCCTTGCCATTCGGTTTTTGTAATTTTACACTCTCAAGACGTTGAAAACTTCGAAAAGTCATGGTATGCACCTGAGCAAGGAGGAAGCTTTGAAAAAAATGCAGCACTATTGTGCTTATCAGGACCGCTGCCACCGTGAAGTGGATCGGAAGCTCGGCAAGCTGGGCATTTGGGGTGATTGGGCTGCAGAGATCAAAGCCGAACTCGTGCGGGAGAACTTTCTCAACGAAGAGCGCTTCGCGCGCTCTTTTGCGCGCGGCAAATTCCGCATCAAGGGCTGGGGCAAGATACGCATTGTCAGGGAATTAAAAAAAAGGGATATTAGTGATTATTGCATACGAAAGGCTTTGGACGAAATCGGCGAAGAGGCATATAAAGAGCGACTTCAAGCCCTTTTGGAGAAGAAAAAAGCTAGACAGCGCGCCCTTTCTGCCGAAAAATTGTACGGTAAGCTGGTTCGATATGCACTGCAAAAAGGCTACGAATGGGACTTGGTGCGCGAAGCTGTCGGAGCTATGTGTTTCGCAGAGGATTAAGCGATGTTGTCTTGCGCGTTTTCCGACATGCCTTTTTCCGTTGGCGTAGAAGATGCGGATTGCTCCGGTTTACATTCACTTTGTTTTTGCTCGCTTTCTTTTTTGTCTTTTTCTACGAAGAAATCTCTATAAAAGAGCATTAAGGTCACTACGCCAAGCGAAATGGAAGCATCTGCGATGTTGAAGACGGGATTGAAAAAGAGGAAGGGTTTGCCACCTACCCAGGGCATCCACTCGGGATAGACACCTTCCCAGATGGGCAGGTAAAACATGTCCACCACATGCCCGTAAAGGAAGGGCGCATAACCTTGGCCGAAAGGCACCAGAAAAGAAAGAGCTCCGGGATAAGAAGCTGTGAAAATCAAGCCGTAGAAGGCGCTGTCGAGGATGTTGCCCAAGGCTCCGGCTAAAATTGCTCCAAAGCAAATGAGCAGACCTCGCGGAACGTCTTCTTTTTTTCTGAGGTAGTTCAAAAAGAAAGTTAGGAAAATGACGGCAACGATGCGAAACAAGCTTAGGGCCAGCTTTCCGTACTCCCCGCCAAAAGTCATGCCGTAAGCCATACCCTCGTTTTCTATGAAATGGAGCCGAAACCAGTCGCCAATAAGATGGATTTCGGATCCATAGGGCATGTTGAGCTTAACCCAGATTTTCAGAGCTTGGTCGGCTGCAACGATGGCCAGAACGAGCCACCAAATCCAGTTGTTTTTTTTCTTGGTCATATAAATAGAACAAAAGTGTCGGGTTTTTTCTACGGTTGATCAGCGTCTTTTCTTTTGTTTGGCTACAATACTCAAGGTGGCATGCGGTACCGCCTTGAGGCGTTCTTTGGATATCAGTTTTCCGGTTTCCCGACAGATACCATATACTTTGTTTTCTATGCGCAAAAGGGCATTTTCAAGATGCGCGATGAGTTTTTTTTGGCGTGATACCAAGGTTACCAGTCGATCCAGCTCGGAGCTGCCGACGACGTCATCCAGATTTCGGGTTTTGCCTTCTTCGCTTTCAGCCAGCTCGACCAACTGGTTCTCAAGGAAGGCCAGTTGTTCACGGGCCTGGCGGATGCGGTCCTCTACAATCAGTCTAAACTCCTCCAATTCTTCGTCGCTGTAGCGCGTCTTTTCGGCGGGAAGCTTGTCGCTCATGTCTTTACTAGGTTTTTGGACTCGTCAAAAAGGAGATGCTCGTTGCAACAAGCATCAAAATAGGATGTGCAAAGGTAACGAAATTTCTATGCCGGATGTTTAATGGCTGCTGGGTTCTTCCTGTTCCTGCTCTTGTCGCTTTTTTTCGTGCATCTCTTCCCAGACCCGGCGGCGCTTGACCAAATCGGTCGCCAGGTACAGTGCTTTGCGGAAAGAAGCGGGATCTGCGCTGTTTTTGCCGGCAATGTCAAAAGCCGTTCCGTGATCCGGAGAAGTGCGGATGAAGGGAAGACCGGCTGTGAAATTCACGCCTTCGCCAAAAGAGAGGCTTTTGAAGGGAATCAGCCCCTGATCGTGATACATGGCTAAGATGCCGTCAAATTTGGTGTATTGGCCCGAGCCGAAAAAGCTGTCGGCCGGGAAAGGGCCCATCACCAGGAAGTTCTTCTTCTTTAGCTCAATGATAGCCGGCCTGATGAAGTCGGATTCTTCCGTACCCATAAGTCCTTCGTCACCGGCATGGGGGTTGAGGCCCAAAACGGCGATGAGCGGTTTTTCCCGCCCGAAATCTCGCCGCAGGCTTTCGTCCATGAGGCGTATCTTGCGCAAAAGAAGTGATTTGCTGAGTGTCGAGGTTACCTCTTTGAGCGGGATGTGATGCGTAGCCAGCCCTATGCGCATGTGACCGCTGACCATCATCATCAGGCTTTCGCCGCCCAACTCTTTGGCCAGGTATTCCGTATGGCCGGCATAGGGGAAGCCCGCCATTTGCATGGCCTTTTTGTGTATGGGCGCTGTGAGCAAAGCGTCTATCCGACCGGCCCGGAGGTCTTGCGTGGCTTGCTGAAGCGATTGCCAGGCGTACTTGCCTCCGTCTTCGGTGATTTGTCCCAGTTGAATAGGCGCCTCGTCTTCCCAGCAACTGACGAGGTTGATTTTGTCGTCTTGTATTTTGGCTCCGGAGCGCAGCACTTTGAAGGAGAAAGAATCCAGCTGCGTTCGGCTGCGATGAAAGTTCAAAACTTTCACGGAGCCGTAAATGACCGGAGTACATTGCTTGAGCATTAGGGGGTTGGCCAGCGCCTTGATGATGATTTCCGGGCCGATGCCGTTGATGTCTCCTATGCTGATACCGATTTTCGGTTTGTTCATTGTTGTCCTGGACTTAGCGTAAAATGGAGTCGGTTAAAGTCGTTGTGCTGCTAAGCAACTGATTTGAGCTCCTTTGTCGTGCTAACCGGCAAGCCCCGACACTGCGCCTTTAGCGCGTGTACAAGCTTTGCAGATGCCCAATCCCTTTGGTTTGAGTATCTTTATCTTTGCCAAACAAAGGGCTTTGTTTTGCGAAAGCAAAAGTAACAAGATTTGCTCAGTACGCAAATCTGCGTTTCTTTGCTCTCCGATATGCCACTTTGTCGTGAGTGAATGTACCGCTATCGGGCAAAGAAGGAAAAATAGGCTGAGACATCGCATTTATGAGGGCAAAAAAGTCGTATGGACAGCACTTCCTCAAGGACAAGGGCCTGGCCCGTCGTATTGTAGATGCGCTGGAGTTTTTGCCGGACTGCCCCCGTATCTTGGAAGTGGGCCCTGGTAAAGGTGTGCTGACGCGCCTCTTGTTAGCGCGTCAAGAGGCGTTTCTGGCTGTTGAAGCCGACCGCGATATGTTGGCCTACCTGGAGGAGCATTTGCCGGAAACGGCCGAAAAGCTCATCGCCGCCGACTTCCTCAAGCTCGACTTGAAAACGGTCTTTGACGGAGCTTGCTTTTCTCTAATTGGAAATTTCCCCTACAACATTTCCTCCCAAATCCTCTTCAAAGCGCTCGAAAGCAGGGCCTTGGTGCCCCAACTGGTGGGTATGTTTCAACGCGAGGTGGCAGAGCGCGTGGTGGCTCGGCCGGGAAGTAAAACCTACGGAGTGCTCAGTGTCTTGGTACAGGCTCATTACGAGGGACGCTATTTGTTTACCGTCAAGCCCGGAGCTTTTTCACCACCCCCCAAAGTGCAATCGGGTGTGATTCGATTACAGCGAAGAGAAAAGCCGTTGGTGCCGGACGAGCTTTGGCCGGCCTTTCGGCAAATGGTGAAAACCGCTTTTGGGCAAAGGCGTAAAGTGCTGCGCAACGCGCTGAAAACCCTGGCTCAACAACCCGATTTTCTCGAACACCCCCTCATGCAACAGCGCGCAGAACAACTTTCCATAACGGAATTCCTCGACTTGCTTCGGGCAAATCGCTGAGGGTAAGGGGCTTTTTAGCCTTTCGGCAAATGGATTTGCTTGAGGGTTTTAACCCGCAAATTTGACCTTTTATCAGATTTATTCTACCTTTGTAGCAGAAAATTGAGCGAATCCCATTGAACAACGATCTCATGAAATGAAATCTCTACACCACCTATTCCCTAAACAAAGAGTCAAAAAGCCCCAAGGAGGCGGTTTGTGGGTGCTTTTTTCCCTGATGCTGCTGTATGCAGCTTCGGGTTGCACTACAGACCAACTGGCCAATCCGCTGGATGAAAAGCTGAAAACGACTTTGCAAAATCTGGCTCCGGAAGGAACTTTGGACTATTGGACCATGCCTCAAAGTTACGATCTGGCAGCTATTCCGCAAGACCCTAATAACCCGCTGCTGCAGGTTAAGGTCGAGCTGGGTAAAATGCTCTTTTTTGAGCCGGGCATTGGTTTGGATGCAGTGCATGCCGACGGGATGCAGACGTATTCCTGTGCTTCCTGCCATTTGCCGGAATGTGGCTTCACTCCCGGTCGTATCCAGGGCATAGCCGATGGCGGGCTTTATTACGGAGAGCAGGGCGAAGGTCGAGCCAAAAATCCGCACTATGCCGAAGAGGAACTGGATGCCCAGGGCCTGCGTCCGCTCAGCGTGCTGAACGTGGCTTATGTAACCAACTCGACCTGGAATGGCCGCTTTGGTGCAGGCGGGGTGAATGTGGGTACGGAATATGCTTGGGAAGGGCCGTTGGAAGTCAACCACCTCGGCTTTTCAGGCTTGGAGTGTCAAAATATCGAAGGCTTGAAGCTGCATCGCATGCTCATCAACAAAGATATCACCGATTCCTTGGGCTACACGCCCTTGTTTGATGCAGCTTTTCCGGAGTTTCCGCCGGAAGAGCGCTATACGCTGATGACGGGCAGCTTTGCCATTTCCGCTTATCTGCGCACTTTGCTGACGAATCAAGCGCCCTTTCAGCGCTGGCTCAGAGGCGACCTGGAGGCCATGAGTGAGCAGGAAAAGCGCGGTGCTCTGGTCTTCTTCGGTAAGGCCTTGTGCTACCGCTGCCACAAGGGACCGGCTCTCAACGCCATGGAATTTTACGCGCTGGGGGTGAAAGACCTCTACGAACAAGAGGGGGCTTTCTTTACCAGCCCTGACGACCCTAGAAATCTGGGACGGGGAAGCTTTACCGGAAAGGCCGAAGATATGTACAAATTTAAAGTGCCGCAGTTGTACAATCTTCAACATTTCACGCATTTTTTCCATGGCAGCAGCCGTGCCAGCTTGGAAGATGTAGTGGAGTTCTTCGATAAAGGAGAACCGGAAAATCCCAATGTTCCTGAAGAACAACTGGCCTTGCAACTGCATCCGCTTTACCTGACCGAAGAAGAAAAAGCAGACCTCACGACTTTCCTGAAAACGGGCTTGTACGACCCCACCGTTACAGACCGCTACAAGCCCTCTGCGGTGATGTCGGGCTTGTGCTTCCCCAATAACGACCCTGTTTCGAGAATTCAATTGGGCTGTGAATAAAAAAAAACCGTGCTGAAAAGCGCGGCTTTCTTCTTTAAGGCCTCAGCCCTCCGGTATGCACAATCACCAGCGTGCTGCCCGGTGGGAATTGCCCTGCCTTGGCCCTTTCCAGCAGGCCGTACAACATCTTGCCCGTATAGACGTGTTCAAGGGGTAGCCCGGTGCTGTCTTGAAAATGGGCGAGAAAGCGTTGAAGTTCCGATGGCTGGCGGGCGAAGCCTCCGAAATGCCAGCGGTGGTCGATCTCCCAGTTTGGCAATATAGTGCCTTTCGGCAAATGCTCATTCAGGAGTTTTTGCACTTCTGCCTGGAGGAAATTGCCTTTCAGGGCGGAAAATCCGATGAGCTTGCAGCTGTTTTTTCCGGCTTTCGCCAAACCGGAGATAAGCCCGGCTAAGGTGCCACCCGTTCCACAGGGGAGGCAGAGGTAGTCGGGCAGGCAGGGCATTTGGGCGAGCAGCTCCGGTATGACTTCTTCTACACCGGGCAAGGCCAGGCCATTGGTGCCTCCTTCGGGAATGAGGTAGAAAGGGCCGTATTTTTGCCGTAAGGCAGCTAAAAAGTCAGGATTCCGTCGCTGTCGGTAAGCTGCTCGGGAGATGAAGACCATTTCCAAGCCGGCTTGCTCCACGAAAGCCAGGGTGCTGTTTAAGGGTTCCCTGCGTTCGCCCCGAATGATGGCGATACCTTCCAGCCCGAGAGCTTTTGCGGCAAAAGCCGTGGCGTAGAGATGGTTGGAGTAAGCCCCACCGAAGGTAAGCAGGCGAGGGTATCCCCTGCGAAGAATGTCCAGCAGGTTGTATTTGAGTTTTCGCCATTTGTTGCCGGACAAATAGGGGTGAATAAGGTCTTCGCGCTTTACCCACACCTGTAGCCCGGCCGTTGCAAAAACGGCATGCTTCAGCTCTTGCAGCGGTGAAGGCAGGGAGAGAGGAGGTTGGAAGGAAGTGGCAAAGCGGATGTCGTCGTTCATGAAAGCGAAGCAGCGTGGCTTTTGGTTGGTTTTAACCGGCCTCTGCAATCACTTCTTTGATTTCCGGCATCATGCGTTTGAGCATGCCTTCTATACCGGCCTTGAGGGTCATGGTTGAGGAGGGGCAGCCGCTACAGGAGCCTTGCATGAGGACGGTTACCACACCGTCGCGATAGGATTTGAATTCGATGTTGCCGCCGTCCATTTCGACGGCCGGTTTGACGTATTTGTCCAGCAGCTCCTTGATTTTTTTGACCATTTCGGCGTCTTTTTCGGAGTATTCCATGCCGGCACCTATGCGGGCTTGGCGCTCGGCCATAGCTTCGAAGTAGCCGTCTTTGACGATTTCCCCTTTTTCTTCTACCAGGTAGGTTTTGATGAACTCCTTGAGCTTGATCATGAGGTCAGACCAGTCGTAATTGGGCTCTTTGGTTAC
>Ga0256839_1004133_pt1 | contig 14417 bp, 13 predicted proteins | sample 354166metaG_FD_185968 | JGI IMG/M metagenome (GOLD analysis project Ga0256839, IMG submission 185968) | Hydrothermal vent microbial communities from Mid Atlantic Ridge, Atlantic Ocean - 354-166 | ecosystem: Environmental > Aquatic > Marine > Hydrothermal vents | place: Atlantic Ocean: Mid... | reverse complement strand
AGCAATACCTATTAGGTTTGAGTTTAACAGTGGTGAAGTTTTTGAGGCAGATGCCACAACGGTTACACTTAGTACTGATACCGATGTAGTAGGTAAATTAAGTTGGGATGCGCTGGATTGGTTTAGTGTAATATCAGCATCAAGATTAGATGCTGCAAGACAAACGGATGGCATAATTATTATTAGTGGAACTTCCAATGTTGATATTTTTAGCGATGTTGCTGATCGATTAGATGTAGGAACACAAGCTGTTTTTGAATAAGTGAAAATTATTAAAAAGATAAACAATTGTATTATGAAAAATTTAACAAAACTATCATTGGTGCTTGCTGTCTTCGTTTTTACAACACAGGTAAATGCACAATTGAGGTATGGAGTAAAAGGTGGGTTAAATTTTACCAATGTTGCCTTCAATTATGCTATACCAGCAGATGAAATTGATACACAATTAAAACCTGGGTTTTATTTAGGTGCAGTTGTAAGCTACCCAATAAATGATATGTTAAACTTTGAATCTGGTTTAGTATTATCCACAAAAGGCTTTAATTATAATCATAAAGATGAAGTAGGTTCTGGAGCAACGGTTACAGGTTATGATAGAAGCACGATTACATATTTGATAATACCATTACACGTTACTTATGATATTAATCAATTTCAAATAGGAATAGGACCATACGTAGGTTTTGGCCTTTCTGGTAAGAGGAAGTATGATTATACTATACAAGATGGTGGCCTGGATCGGAATTTTGGCGAAGAAAAGTATGTATTTATGAGCAAAGTAGGACCAAATGATGTTGGAAATAATGAAATTCCGATCAAAGGGTTAGACGTTGGTTTGGATTTTTCCGTAGGTTATATGGTTTCAGATATACTTAAAATAAATGCTGAACTTGGTTTGGGGTTAACAAATTTAACACCAGAAATAACAGATGAACCCAATTTTAACCCTGCTGATTATAAAACAATGAACAGGGCATTTTCTATTGGAGTATCTTACTTTCTTGGTGAGTAGTATCATAGAAATTGTAAAGAGGCTATTGTAAATAATACCTAAATTGAGCGATTCACTAAAGCGATAAGCCTGCTTGGATTGGCAGAAAGTAATGCACTGAGTTACCCCGATGAAAATCGGGGTCAAAAATACTCGCAGCACCTTTTAGGCGTTCTTGCATTTTTTGTAAATTTTTTATTCTCAGTCTCTTAGCACTTCTCATCTCTACTGAATCGCTCAATCTAGGTTAAAATTAAAAACTTAGTAAACCACCATGCAACCCATGGTGGTTTTTTTGTATCTTATTAATGTGTCAAAATTACTAAACTTGTAAAAAATGAAACATCTATTATCTGCTCTATTCGTGCTATTAGCTTTAGCCAGTAATGGGCAAACCTTTAAAAAGGATTTAAAACCATTTACCGAGCTTAAAATTTCCAGAGGTATTGAAGCCACGTTGGTGCACTCCGATGCCCAAGAATTAAGTTTTGAGGTGAAAGGTATTAACAAAAGTGATATCATTATCGAGCAAGATAATGGTCGGTTATACATTAAAGTTAAAACCAAAGCACTTTGGGAATCTATGCAAGAGTTTGATTGGTGGGTAAAAGTTACTATACCCTATCAAAAAATTAAAATGATTGATTTAGCAACAGGAGCTACCGTTAAGTCAGCTGGTGTAATTGAATCGAGCAATTTATTCATTAAAAATAAAATGGGGGCTGAGGCAGATTTAGAGCTCAAAGTTGCCAAGCTATCGGTAGATACGAGCATGGGCTCCACCACCAAGCTTGAAGGAATGGCCAAAGAGGTACACATTGATGCCAATATGGGGGCAGTCGTACGGGCATTTAATTTAAAATCGAAGTATAATACCGTAGAATCTAATATGGGAGCCGTTGTATCTGTAAATTGTGATTTTGAATTTGATGGTTCCGCATCAATGGGGGGCACTATTAAATTAAAAGGAAATCCAGAAAATATGTTTATGACTGAAACAATGGGAGCCTATATTGTTATCATTGAATAAATTACCCCGAGGCAGAGCTATTGAGGTATTATAGGAGTTTGCTATGCAAACAAAATTATTTTCGACCTCAAGGGGTGGAGAATTAAAACCAAAAGGGCTATCGCCCTGCGATTAAACTTTAAAAAAGTTAATACTCGTATTTAAATTATTGGCAGAATCTTTTAAGCCTTCTGCCTCTGATGTAATTTGTTCAGATACTGCTGCATTAGACTGAATTATCTCGTTTAAATCGAGCATAGCCATTTTAATTTGTTCAGAGGCTGTTTTTTGCTCCACACTATGCACGGCTATTTTTGCAGCTATTTTGGTGGTTTTTTCAAGGTTGGGTACAATTATGTCCATTTGGCTGGCCGATTGTTCGGATAACTGCACATTTTTTTCGGCTATTGCATTTATAGCTAAGGCAGAGTCATTACTGCTTTCTGCTAGTTTGCGTACCTCATGTGCCACTACGGCAAATCCTTTTCCATATTCACCAGCTCTTGCGGCTTCTACCGAAGCATTTAAGGCCAACATATTGGTTTGGCTTACAATTTCACTAATAAAGTTTATATTTTCATCAATCTTATGCATACCAGATAAAGATTCTTTTATTAGTTCGTATGATTCAAGTACTTGCTCATAGGTTTCTTTTGTTAATTGATCTGCCATTTGAGCATCCTCAGAACTTTTTTCAATGGAGTCTGTTACTTGCTCCACAGAAGCCACAACTTGCTCTGATGAGCTACTTTGCTGCATAGCACCTTTGCCAATTAAAGATGAGCTATTGGCAAGTATTTTACTGCTGGATTCAATGATTTGAGCATTTGATTTTATAGAGCCAACAATGTTTTTTAATTTGAAAGCCATATTATTTAAGGCAGATGCCAATAGCCCTAATTCACTTCGTGAAAAATTTGTAATGGTTGCATTCAAATCTCCGGAGGTAAACTGGTAGGTAACGCTTTTAATTTCCGTAAGTTGGTTAGAAATCTTCTTACTTATATACATAATTGGAATAACCAGCTGGACAATAGCAGTAATGCCAATAACGGCCATTTTTTCTGTAATAATTACCGTATCCAGTTGGCCAACCTGATACTCTATAAAGGCCATCATATAGCTGGATGTTATAAATAAACCAGCTAACCCAATGGAGCCATTAATAGCCACAAAACTAAATTTAAAGAAAAAGCTTTTTATGTTTCCATCTTCTATTACGGGTATAGAAGCCGCATAAGATTCGATTTTATTAGCCAATATGGATATAATAAGGAGGGAGTTGAGCAAACTGCTTGAAGCGGATAATATCAGCATTGGAATAACCATGCGCTCCTCTACTTCCATGCCGTTCATAATAAAGTAAGGCCCTATTATGGCCAATAGAATAGATGTAAAAATAAATATTTCAGGAAACCACCTAATTAGTGATTGTACACTGCTGATATCGTTATTTTTATATGAGTTATAAATGTTATCTAGTATGTATTTTAAGAGAAAATATCCGAGGCTGGCAGCTATTAAGCCAAATGCAATGGTTCTTGGGTTTGTTAAAAATACCCATAATAAATCGTTAGATACCCAAGAGGTAAACCAAGTGTAAAAAACAGTAGATAATAGTGGTGCCAATACCCCAAAAGCACCCAAAATTTTAATCTTAAATTTAGAAGATTGGTCTAAATCTTGCATAATAAAACAGCTTAGTGATAGTACAAAAATATCTCAAAAACCCTATTTATAACCTATTATGGCTTCTATTTTACCTAAGTAAATATACGTAGTTAGTCGTACGAATAAATTCTGTATTTTAAACTCCTATTTTTATAATCCTCTAATTCAGCACGCCAACTTTTTTCAATTTCCTGTTCAGAAAGTCCTTCTTTTAGCTGAAATCTGAGTGTCGAATTTCCTACCAACTTATCAAAAAAGCTTGGCGAAGTAAAAAACGAATCAGAAGGATTTTTGCGGTAATATTCAAGCAACCATTTAATAGTAAATTTTGTATCAATGGGCAATTCTCTTAAATCTTTGCCAAAACACTTTTTGTTTTCGTATTTAGGATATTTAGAAGCCCCATCTATGCTAATTGGAGTAAAACTAAATTTGCCATAACTACTATCCGGAAAACCCGTAATTTGAAAAGGAAAAGGAGTGCCTCGCCCAATGCTTATAATGGTAGGTTCTAACAGGCATAAGGAAGGGTATAATAAAATGGAACGCTGATTAGGCAAATTGGGTGATGGTTTTATGGGGAGGTTATAGGTAGTTGTATGTGTGTATCCACCCATCTCTATAATTTTTACATCGCATTGAATGCCGTTCGTTAACCATTTCTCGCCATTAATCATTTGTGCAAGTTCGCCCACAGTTAGGCCGTGTACAATAGGTATTGGGTGCATACCTACAAATGATTGAAATTTCAAATCTAGCACGGGGCCAGCTATGTATTGGCCATTTGGATTAGGCCTATCGAGTACTAGTAGCGTTTTTCCTTGTTCGGCACAAGCTTCCATTACATAATGCATAGTACTAATGTAGGTATAAAAGCGAACGCCCACATCTTGTATATCAAAAATAACAACATCAATATCCTCAAGATCTTCGTTTGTTGGTTTCTTATGTTTACCATATAATGAAATAATGGGCAGTTGAGTTTTAACATCAACACCATTTTCTACATGTTCGCCTGCATCGGCAATGCCTCTAAATCCATGTTCTGGTGCAAATATTTTTTTTATTTGCACACCCCTATTTAGCAAAGCATCTACTAAGTGAACCTTGCCGAGCATAGAAGTTTGATTAACGACTAACCCTACATTTTTATTTTTTAGCAGGGGTAAATACTGCTCAAAACGAGCGGCACCAACGGTTACTTCTTGCAAACTAGCAGGTTGGCTTTGGCAGGACGAAACTGCAATGAGTAGTGTAAAAACGAGCGTATTAAATTTCATTTATTTTATCATTACGTTACTTATAGATACTAAAAATAATGCCGAGTGCAGGCTCTAACCTGATTATTCATGAATTATTCAGGTTAAGGCACAAGCACAAAGAAGCACTAAAAAAATCATTTCTTTGCGAAGGCAAGCAAGGAATCCCTAATGGGTCAATTTCATATTTACAGCTTCTTTCCTTCCTTCATAGGAATGACGAAACACTATTTGGTTTTATTCATTTTTTTATCTAACCCAATAACTTTCATTATTTATGAATTAATCAGTCTCCAAAAATACAGTTTGCCGCCTTTATCAAACTTGAAGGTGGCTGCAAACACAAAATGTAACCGCCTCTAAACAAGTATATCTACATTTTTATGTATAAAGGAGGCTAATCGCTGTAATGAATTGCTCAATTTAGGTAATAATCTTAAACCTATTAAGGGTTTGGTTATTGAATAATTGTGTTTTAGGTTTTATTTGTCATTGAGTCCACTCCGAAAACAGACAATTTTTACAAAAAGAGTTATTTTGGATGAGATTTTCATCCCGAAATCCTTTGTCCCGCCCTGAAAAAGGTCGCATCTCGAGCTTTCGGGATTGGTTTCGGGTGTTTTCGGAGTGGACTCGTCATTTGATTTTTGATAATTAGACCCGATAGTTATCGAGTTTATGGACAAACATTATTTATGCCTAAACCTAGCCATCTACTAAAGCAACGATTTGCCTTTGAGCCCACAGCCGGGCAACTTAAGTTATTCGATTTAATGAATGATTTTTTGGATGCTAATCACTCCTCTGAAATTTTGGTGTTAAAAGGGTACGCTGGCACGGGCAAAACAAGTTTAATTCCTGCTTTAGTGCAGGTGTTGCCACTCTTTAACTTTCAGTTTTTATTGATGGCACCTACAGGCAGGGCGGCTAAAGTAATGTCGGGCTACACCAAGCGTTCTGCTTTTACCATTCATAAAATTATTTTTAAGCAAGTGGCCGACCCAGGCAGTGGCCTGCTTAAATTTGCTCGCTTAAAAAACTATAATAAACACACCATTTTTATTGTAGATGAGGCGTCTATGCTTTCAGAAGATGATAATTTTGGACAGGAAGGTGTGCTTAGCCAACTTATGCAGTTTGTGTTTGAGCACCCCACTAACCGGCTTATACTTATTGGCGATACGGCACAATTACCGCCTGTGGGGCAAGAAAAGAGCCCTGCGTTAGATAAGCTGTTTATAGAGTCGAAATTTAAACGACCTGTGTTGGAAGTAGAACTAACCGAGGTGATGCGGCAACAACAAGATTCAGGTATTTTAATTAATGCGACCAATTTAAGGAATCAGCTAAAGACCAATAAGGTAAATATTGCCTTTGAAACCCACCAGTTTAACGATGTATATCGAATGACGGGCGAAAAATTAGAAGATGGCCTACGCTACTCCTACGCTAAATTTGGCGAAGAAAACACCATGGTTATTTGCCGATCGAACAAATCTGCATTGCTATTTAATAACCACATTCGAATGAGTCTTTTGTACAGGCAGGATGAGGTGGAGGCAGGAGACCACCTGATGGTAGTACGTAATAACTACCATTATGTGCCGACCGATTCCCCGTCAGGGTTTTTAGCTAATGGCGACTATTTATGGGTAAAAAAAATGGTTAACACCGAAGAAATGTACGGCTTTAGGTTTGCTACACTAGAATTTCAGCTAGTTGACTTGCCAGATGCCGAGCCATTTGAGGCAAAAGTTATTTTAGATACTTTGCATACCCATGCCCCTGCTTTAACAGCCGAGCAAAATAAAGAATTGTATTTTGCGGTGCTAGAAGATTACCAAGACATAACTAATAAGAAACTGCTCAATGAAAAATTAAGAGAAGACCCTTATTTGAATGCCTTGCAGATTAAATATGCCTATGCGGTTACCTGCCATAAGTCGCAAGGAGGGCAGTGGAAATCCGTATTTGTCGATCAAGGGTATATAACCGAAGAGCAAATTAATAAAGAGTATCTACGTTGGTTATACACTGCAATTACGCGAGCATCCAGCGAATTATACTTGGTAAATTTTAATCAAAAATTATTTAAGAATTAAATAACAAGAAAATATAATTTCAACATAGTATTATTGAGGTCTAATTATTAATCATTAAATTGTTATGAAAAAAATAGCTGCACTTTTAGTATTAATTTCTAGCGCCAGTTGGGCACAAGAAGAAACAGCACCAGTTCCTGGTCCTGTAATTACATTTGAAGAAACCGAGTTTAATTTTGAAGATATTTATCAAGGAGATAAGGTAGAGCATATATTTACTTTTGAAAATACGGGGGATGCCCCTTTAATTATTACCAATGTGCAAACTACATGTGGATGCACAGCTACTAATTGGGAGAGAGAGCCAATATTGCCTGGGGCAAAGTCATCTATTAAAGTAAATTTTAATAGCGCAGGTAAAATGGGCAGACAAAATAAAGTGATTACCATCATCTCTAATTCAGTGGCGCCATTAAATCAAATTAAAATTACAACCAATATACTGCCTGCCAAAACGGAAGAGTAAAACGGAAGAGTAGTATATAAAAGTTGGTTTATTAAATAACATCATCGATTGAAATTCAAAGAATTTAATTTTCAAGATTCCCTTCAAGAAGGGATAAGTGCCATGGGGTACGAAAATGCTACCCCAATCCAAGAATTAGCCATACCTATTGTATTAAAAGGGAAAGACATTATTGGATGTGCCCAAACTGGCACAGGTAAAACAGCGGCATTTTTGCTTCCTGTAATTGAGCATATTTTAAAAAATAAAACCAAGGGGGTAGCTGTACTCGTTATTGTACCCACACGCGAGTTGGCCATTCAAATAGACCAGCAAGTAGAAGGCCTCGGTTATTTTACAGGGGTTGGCTCTATGGCTATTTATGGTGGAGGCGATGGGTCTTCTTTTGAGCAAGAAAAACTAGCCTTATCAGGTGGGGCAGAAATTATAATTGCTACCCCAGGCAGGTTAATATCTCATTTAAATATGGGCTATGTAAAATTTAATACCGTAAAATTTTTAGTGTTAGATGAAGCCGATCGTATGCTTGATATGGGCTTTTATGATGACCTTGTAAAAATTGTGAACCACTTACCCGAAAAAAGGAATAATTTGCTCTTTTCGGCCACTATGCCTCCTAAAATAAGAAAGTTGGCAAATACCATACTTACCGATCCAGAGGAAGTAAATATTGCCATTTCTAAGCCTGCCGCAGGGGTTGTGCAAGCTGCTTTTATGGTGTATGACAGTCAAAAAATTGGGCTTATAGCACATTTGTTAACAGCACGAGAAATGGAAAGCGTAATTGTGTTTTGCTCTACAAAAAAAGACGTAACACTAGTAACGGCTGCGCTAAAACATAAAAACCTATCGGTCGAAGGGATTAGTTCTGATTTGGATCAAAGCGATCGAGAAAAGATTTTACGCCTCTACAAAAACAAACAAGTAAAAGTGTTGGTTGCCACCAATATTATGGCACGAGGCATTGATATTGATAGCATTGAATTAGTTATTAACTACGATGTACCCAAAGATGCTGAAGAATATGTACACCGAGTAGGTCGAACAGCCAGGGCCAACAGCCAAGGCATTGCTTTTACCTTAATTACCGAAAAAGACCAATACGAATTTGGCCAAATTGAACAATTGATAGAAACAGAAGTACGTAAACTGCCTGTGCCTGAAAAGTTTGGTGAAACGCCTTCGTACTCGCCAAAAACAGCATCTAAAGGGGGTAGAGGAAGGAAATTTGTAAAACGAAAAAAATAATCTACAAATCAGGGTATTATGTATAACGTTATATTATTTGTTTCTATAGTTGTTGGGCTATTTTTTACCGGTAAACTTATTAAGCATAAGTCGCTTTATCCTTTTATGCCTCTTAAATACAATTTTAAAAAAAGGAGGGTTACTTTTAAAAAAGTACTTGAGCTACTATCCCAAATAAATGCGAAAGTATTAATTGAAACTGGTACTTCGCGCGAAGGGCTTAAAGGAGTAAAATCTCAGGGAGCAGCCTCCATTGTGTTTGGTAAGTGGGCCAAAGAAAACGAAGCCATTCTGCATTCTGTAGATATTAGCGAGGAGTCGATTAGAGTTGCTAAAATGGAGATTGAAGTTCAAAAATTAGATAAGTACGTGGAGCTTCATTTGTCAGATTCTGTTGAGTTTTTAACGAATTTTAAAGAGAAAGTTGATCTTTTATATTTGGATAGCTACGATTATAGCGAAGATGTAGAAGTACAAAAAAAGAGCCAGGAGCATCATTTAAAAGAATTTAAAGCCATCGAAAACCAACTTCATAAAAACTCCATAGTACTTATCGATGATTGTAAGCTACCAGGAGGTGGGAAAGGAAAAACCGTAATTGCTTATATGCAAACCAAAGGCTGGCAAATTTTAATAGAAAAATACCAAGTACTGTTGTTGCATAAAGATTTTACTGAATAGCCCAATCTGGTAAACAGGTTGCCTTAACAAACATTTATTTAAAACCCTTGCGGTAGTTTCTTAAATTTAGGGAAAATAAAAATACCGACATAGCACTTATGATGAGCAAAGGGTACGAAAAAGGGATCGTGTTGTCTAAATATTCAATAAGCGTGTAGGGGAGCACTATAATCATTAATAAGGTGGAAACGATTAGGCCAATTAATTTAAAACTTTTCATTATCTCACGTTCGCTTTTCTTATAATTTTAGAAAACAACAAAGGAAAAAACCGTTTAATGAGAATGGCCATTGTTTCTTTTCCTCCAATTCTTACTTCTTCTTTTTCGTTAATAATGGCTTTCACAATCTGCTGGCCACAGGCGTAGGCCGATATGCCTTTGGCTTGTCCTTCGTCCATGGTGTTGCTTTTTTCGCCTTTTTCGGTAAGTGCATTAAGCGATACATTGGTTTTTACAAAGCCAGGAGTTGCAATGGTTACCAAAACGCCTTTCTTCCACATTTCAGCCCTTAACGAATCGTAATAGCCGTGCAGTGCATGTTTAGAGGCTGCATACCCACTTCTATAGGGGCTTCCGAATTTACCTATTAAGCTACTAATGGCTATAATATGACCAAATCCATTTTTAAGCATAGATGGGAGCAAGGCTTTGGTTAAAATAGTGGTGCTAAAGAAATTAACCTCCATCAATTTTCGATTTACCTCAATATCGGTATCAATGGCAAAGGAGCGTTGGCTAATTCCACCAGAGTGTATAATCACATCAACACGACCAAATAATGCCAATGCTTCTTTTGCTTTATCTTCGAGTGTATTTGGTTTAGCAAGGTCGAGAGGCAGTATTTTTACGAGTGCTAGATTTGGGCATTTTGCTCTCACAGCTTCAAGGGCTTCCGCCCTTCTAGAAGACAGAATTAGCTTTACATTTTGGGGCGCAAGCACTTCAACAATCCCTTCGCCAATTCCTGAGGAAGCTCCAGTAATCCAAACTATTTTATTTTCTAATGATGCCATATCTACTATTTCTTCCGTTTATAAACCACAAAATCAAAGGAATAGGCATGTCGTTCATCAGTAGGATGAGCGACTCTCGATATTTCTTCCCAATCACTTTTGTTGTAATTAGGAAAAAAGGTATCTCCTTCAAATGCATGATTAATTTCTGTAATGTACAAAGTATCGGTTAACGAAAGTGCCTGTTTATAAATTTGTCCACCTCCAATTATAAATACTTTTTCTTGATTTTTCTTTTTACAAAGTTCAATGGCTTCTTCTAAACTATGCACAACAAGGGCATTATTCAACTTAAAAGCGGGTTGCCTTGTAATTACCACATTAGTGCGGTTTGGCAGTGGCCTAAATTTAGGTGGTAACGATTCGTAATTTTTCCTACCCAAAATGATAAAATGATTTTTGGTAGTATTCATAAAATACTTCATATCATCGGGTAAGCTCCAAACAAGGTCGTTGTCTTTGCCTATTACTCCATTTTTAGCTACTGCTGCAATCATTGCTATTTCCATATTATACAATCGTATTACCTCGTAAATAATCTTCCACTTTCATCCTTTTTTTACCTTGCACCTGAAGCTCCTCTATCAAAATTGATTCGCTTGCACAACCAATTCTTATGTAAGATTTATTGTCAGAATCGATGTTGCCAAATGCGAAGGTAGTAGTATCAATTTTGGCTTTAAAAATTTTAAATGTATTGTTGTTTAAAACACACCAAGCTGCAGGGTAGGGGCTTAATCCTCTAATAAAATTATAAACATGGGTTGCGGGTTGGTTCCAGTTAATTTCGCAGGTTTCTTTAAATAATTTAGGGGCAGCTTTTAAGGGGCTAACTTCTTTTTGTGCGAGGGTTGTTACCTTGCCATTGGCAATGAGTTTAACTGTTTTTACAACCGTTTTAGCTCCTAGCACCATCAGTCTTTCGTATAAACTGCCTACATTATCTTCGTTGGTAATTGGCTCTTTTGCTTGTAATATAATGTTACCTGTATCTATTGTATGTTGCAGAAAAAAAGTAGTTACCCCTGTTTCTTTTTCACCATTTATAATAGCCCAATTAATGGGTGCAGCTCCTCTATACTGCGGAAGCAATGAGCCGTGCAAGTTAAAAGTTCCTAAAGGTGGCATACTCCAAACTACTTCGGGCAGCATCCGAAAAGCCACTACAATTTGTAGGTCTGCTTTTAGCTTTTTAAGCTCTGTAAGAAACGATTCAGCTTTTAAATTGGTGGGTTGCAATACAGGCAGGTTATGTTCGAGGGCATACTCTTTTACGGCCGATGTCATTAGTTGCTGGCCACGCCCTTTGGGCTTGTCTGGGGCAGTTATTACGCCAACTATACGGCAGCCAGCACTTACCAAAGCAGCCAGTGAAGCTACCGCAAACTCAGGTGTACCCATAAACACAATTCGCAAATCTTTCATTGCTGCAAAACTAATTTATACTTGCCTATTGTACTATTTAATAATCACTTCTTGTTGGTATCAGTTGGATTACTTACTTTGGTGTGATTAGCAAAGAGAGATGAACTTACCCTATTTTATATCGCAAAGAATTAGTATCAATAAAGCAGGTACGTTTTCCTCCACCATTCATAAAGTGGCAGTATTTAGTGTGGGCATTGGTTTAGCCGTTATGATTATTGCCTTTGCCATTATGATGGGGTTTAAAAACACCATAAAGAACAAAATATATAATTTTAGCGGGCATATACAAATTACCAAATATGTAAATTCTAATTCCTATAATGAAAACCCTTTAAAACTTCCTGATGATTTAGACCTGCCAGAGATTAAAAACATTATTCCTTTTTCGTTTAAGGCAGGCCTTGTTCAAACCGATGAAGAAGTAGAAGGCTTACTATTTAAAGGGGTTGGGGAGGCATTTGATAAGGAAAGTTTTAATAAGTACCTCAATGAGGGTCGTTTTATACAGTTTAAAACCGAAGGGTATTCTACCGAAGTTGTGCTTAGTAAATTTCAAATGAGTCGTTTAAAGTTGAAATTAGGCGATAAAATTGTGATGCACTTTTTTCAAGACCCACCACGAGCTCGTAAGCTTAGCATTGTAGGAGTGTACGAATCGGGCATGGAAGAGTTTGACAAGCAAATTGTACTTGGTGATATTGGCTTGGCGCGCAGGCTTAATAACTGGAGTCCGGAGTATGCAGGAGGTTATGAAGTGCATCTGAATAACGTAGATCAAATTGAGGATGTTCAGCAAAAATTATACGATAAATACGGGTATGATTTGTATGTACAAAAAACAAGCAATAAATTTTTGCAGGTGTTTGAGTGGCTTTCTCTTATAGATAATAATGTAAATATTTTATTGTTTATGGTGTTGTTTGTGGCCTCTTTTAATATGATATCCATCATTTTAATTTTAATATTAGAGCGAACGCCTATGATTGGCACCTTAAAAGCGCTGGGTGCAACCAATGGGTTAATTCGTAAAATATTTGTGTATAATGGTATGCACATGATTTTTAAAGGCCTGCTGATTGGCAATGTATTTGGGTTAGGAATAGCATTTATACAATGGAAATTTAAACTCATTACACTAGACCCAACTAATTATTATATGAGCTATGTGCCTATCGAATTTAATATGGGTGTACTTGTTTTACTAAACTTATTGGTGTTGGGGCTTGTATCTGCCATATTAATTTTGCCAACCCTTTTTGTGGCCAAGGTAGAGCCAATTAAAGCTATAAAATTCGATTAAGAGCAAGTAAAACGTTGGTTAAGTTTGAGTCCACTCCGAAAACAGACAATTTTTACAAAAAGAGTTATTTTGGATGAGATTTTCATTTTTCGAGATTCGGTGATACCTGAGTATCAGCTAATTGAGAAAAATAAAAAGGTCGCCAAAAGAGACTTTTTTGGTTTTGTCTGTTTTCGGAGTGGACTCAAGTTTAGATAGCAAACCCTGCTTTTTTTGGCATGGTTTCTTTTTGCGCAATAAATCTATTTGTCATAAAAATCATTATCTTTGCGGCTCGAAAATCCGCACTATATGAAATCGATTAGAAATATTGCCATCATTGCCCACGTTGACCACGGTAAAACTACTTTGGTAGATAAAATTATTCATGAATGCGAGGTGTTAGACCCTCGTAAAGAATCTGGAGATTTAATTCTCGACAGCAATGATCTTGAAAGAGAAAGAGGAATTACGATTCTTTCTAAAAACGTATCGGTAAACTATAAAGGAGTAAAAATAAATATTATAGATACGCCTGGTCACGCAGATTTTGGTGGAGAGGTAGAACGTGTGCTTCGAATGGCTGATGGTGTTTTACTTTTGGTAGATGCTTTTGAAGGTGCTATGCCACAAACAAGATTTGTATTGAGCAAGGCCATTGCCTTGGGCTTAACCCCAATGGTGGTAATTAATAAAGTAGATAAAGAAAACTGCACACCCGATATTGTTCACGAGCAAGTATTCGACTTAATGTTTAATTTGGATGCAACCGAAGAACAACTTGATTTTGTTACCCTTTATGGTTCGTCTAAACAAGGGTGGATGAGTACAGACTGGAAGCATGTTACCTCTGATATTACTCCTTTATTAGATGCGGTATTAGAAACCATTCCTGAGGCACCTTATTTCGAAGGCACTCCTCAAATGCAAATTACTTCGTTGGATTTTTCGAGCTTTACGGGTAGAATAGCCATTGGTCGTATATTTAGAGGCGATTTAGAAGTAGGTAAAGATTATATGCTTTGCAAAAAAGACGGCAATAAAAAAGTACGAATTAAAGAGCTTTATGAGTTTGTTGGCTTAGGCAAAGAAAAAGTAACTAAAGTTAGAAGTGGCGACATTTGTGCCATTGTTGGGGTGGAAGGTTTTGAAATTGGCGATACCATTGCCGATTTAGAAAACCCGGAAACAATGAGCCGTATTGCAGTAGATGAGCCAACGATGAGTATGTTGTTTACCATTAACAACTCACCATTTTTTGGCAAA
>Ga0256839_1004131_pt1 | contig 14419 bp, 8 predicted proteins | sample 354166metaG_FD_185968 | JGI IMG/M metagenome (GOLD analysis project Ga0256839, IMG submission 185968) | Hydrothermal vent microbial communities from Mid Atlantic Ridge, Atlantic Ocean - 354-166 | ecosystem: Environmental > Aquatic > Marine > Hydrothermal vents | place: Atlantic Ocean: Mid... | reverse complement strand
CATCGACGCGCACGAGCAGGCCGCGGCCCTCGTAGAACGGCAGCACCGGCTCCGTCTCGGCGTGGTACTTGGCGATCCGCGCGCGCACGGCCTCTTCGGTGTCGTCCTTGCGCTGCACCACGCGGCCGGCGATCTCGGGCGGCGGCGGGTTGAAGCGCACGTGGTAGATCGTGCCCGTTTCGGGGTCCGAGCGCCGGCCGGTGATCCGGTCGAGGATCGCCTCGTCGGGCACGTCGATGAGCACGACGGCGTCGAGGGGGATCTTCGCCTCGGCCAGGGCGCGGTCGAGGGCCTCGGCCTGGGGGCGCGTGCGCGGGAAGCCGTCGAGGATGAAGCCGCGTTCGCAGTCCGCTTGCCCGAGGCGCTCGATCACCATGGCGATGACCAGGTCGTCGGGCACGAGGTCGCCGGCGCGCATGTAGGCGTCGGCCTTCTTGCCGAGGTCCGTGCCCGCGGCCACCGCCGCGCGCAGCATGTCCCCCGTGGAGACGTGGGGGATCCCATGGTGCTCGGCGAGGCGCTTGGCCTGCGTTCCCTTGCCCGCTCCCGGGGCGCCGACGAGGATCATGCGCATGATGGGCTCCTTGGCGAGTCGGCCGGACCGTGGCAGGCCGCCGCCCGCAATGCAAGCGCCGGACCCGTCAGCGGCGGCGGCCCGGCCGCACGAGAAGGACCAGGCGCCAAAGGGCCTCGAACAGCAGCAGCCACACCGCCACGTCGAGCAGCGGTCCGACCATCGGGGTCCAGCGGGCGACGTCCGTCACGCCCTCGGCGCCTGGGGGGGCCGGTGGGCTGGGGTGCGGCGTGAGGTCGGACTCGGAGACGGGGAACACCGCCGCGAAGCGGTCCACGACGCGGCCGCCGCCGTCCGTGACCTCGTAGGGCCCGAGCGCCCAGGTGTCGCCGAACGTGGCGGTCCCGCCCGCGGGGGCGGGCGGCACGAGGCGCCGCGTGCCGTCGGGGGCCGTCACCGCAAAGGGGGGCGTGCCGGCCAGCGGCCGTCGGGTGCCCGCCGCGAGCGTGGGGCCGCGGGCGCCCGCCGACCGGCCGGTCGCCAGGTTGCGCAGGACCGCGCCGCAAAGCCCCACGAACCCCGGCTGCAGGGGCAGGTTCGTCCAGTCGCGGTCGAGGGTGGTGGCCAGGATCGCCACGACGCCGCGGCCCCGCTCGGCCGAGGCGAGCGCCGGCGCGCCGTCTTCGAAGGACAGGGCCACGCGCGCCTCGGCGGCGGGATCCGGCTCGAACAGCAGGAAGCGGCGGGCCGTGGTGTTCGTAAGGCCCGCGGCGCCGGCAAGGCCCGCAAGGAGCGGATCGTCCAGGTTCGGCGGACCCAGGCGCGCGGCCTTGGCCTGGGTGCGTCCGGGCAGGGTCCCGGCCGCCTTGGCGTCGCGCAGGCGCAGGGGCAGGAGCGCACCGAAGACGGTACCGTACGCCTTTGGATCGACGTGGTCGCCCGCGGTGATCCACAGGCCGAGCCCTTCGTCCACGGCGCGGGCGATCGCCTCCGCGATGGCCCGGTCGGGTGCGGGGACGTTTGCGAGGACCAGGACGTCGGTGCGGTCGAGCAGGTGCGGGTCGTCCGCAAGGCGCCGGGCGAAGGCGGCGGGGGTCCGGACCGTGGCCTCGATGGGTGGGTCGCCGTCCAGCACAGAAAGCGCCGTCGCGAGGTAGAAGATCTCGTCGTGGGGGCGCAACTCGCTCGGCGCACCGTCCACGACGAGCACGTCGATGTGCGCGTCGGCCTGCAGCCACAGCGTGCGGGCGTCGTCGTCCGGGAGGGCGTCGTCCACGTCCAGCCGGACGGTGGCGGGCACCGGCGTGCCCGGGTCGTCGAGGACGTGGGCGAAGCCCACCTCGGCGGTCGGCCCGTCGAAGGTCACCTGGGCGCGGCCGGCGGGTTCGCCGCCCACCTCGAGGATGACGGGCACGGGGGCGTCGCGCGTGGTCTGCGTGCGGCCCAGGCGTGCGACGATCCGGACGGCGCCGGGGCCGAGCGCGGGGTCGGGGGAGGCTTCGACCGCTTCGACCCACCACTGGTCGGACCGCGGGGGCGGATCCTCGACGACCGACGGCAGGACCGGTCCCGGGGCCGTCCAGCCGGCGAGGCTCGGCACGCCGCCGGCGGTGGCGTCGCCGATGGGATAGAGCACGACGGGGCGCTCGCCCGCGGCCGGTACGAGGTCGAGGGCGGCGCGGGCGGCCGCGACCAGGTCGCCGCCGACCGGGCGCGGCGTCGCGGCGGCCCAGGCGTCGATGCGGTCGAGGACGGCGCCCAGGTCTTCGGTGGGTTCGAGGGGGGCCTGGGTCGGATCCACGAAGGCGAGGCCCGCCCGGCTGCCGGGGGGCAGGGCGGCCACGAGGGCGCGGGCGCGCCGAGCGACGGCCTGGCGCACCGTGCCGTGGGCGGTGCGCGCCGCCGTCGAGGCCGAGTCGTCGAGCACCAGGATCGCGTCGTGGGGCGTGGCGTAGACGGCGAGGTGCCCGGCTGCGGGCCGTCGCGGCCCGGCCGCTGCGGCGGCGGCGAGGACGGCGAGCAGGAGGCGGATCGCCAGCAACCAGGGGGCGTCGATCCGCCGGCGCCGCGTGGTGGGCTCGGCAGCCGCGGGCACGAAGCGCATGGCGGAGAAGCGCACCACGCGCCGGCGCCGGCGCCCGCGCAGATGGGCGAAGACGAGGGCCGCCGCACCCGCGACGCCGAAGGCGAGCAACCACGGGGCCAGCAGGGTCATCGGATCCTCGTGACGGGCCGCGCGGCGGCGGGGGCACCGGCGAGCGCCGCGAGGGCGCGCCGCACCGGCGGGACGAGGGAGCCGGGGACCTCCGCCTCCACCAGGGCGATCCCGTGGGGTCGGAGCGCTTCGTGCAGCCAGGCGTCGTGCTCGGCGCGGGCGGCCAGGTAGGCCGCGCGCAGCGCCGCCGGGTCGGCCTCGACGTCGGGGTGGACGCCGCGCAGGTCCACGAAGCGAACGAAGTCGTCGTCGAAGGGGAAGGTCTGTTCGTCCGCGTGGAGCGTGCGCAGCACGAGGACGCCGCGCCGGTGGGCCAGGTGTCGCAGGCGCTCGACGATCGCGTGTTCTTCGGCGACCGGGTCGGGCGCCCCCGCGCCCGCGTCGAGCAGGTCGGACAGCACCGCGACGACGTGGGTGCCGGGCCCCCGCGTGCGGCCGGCCGCGTCGAGCAGCGGGCGCCAGGGGCAGGTGCCGGCGGGTGAAAGGCCCGCGCACGCCTCGGCCAGCTCGGACACCGCCGCCATGGTGCCGCGGGGTCGGGGCACGAGAGGGCGGACGGCGCCGTCGCACCCGGCCCAGGCCGAGAAGCGGTCGGCCCCGCGCACGGCGATGATGGCGAGCGCCAGGGCCATCGCCACGGCCGCGTCGAACTTGCGCGCCGGCGTGCCGTAGGCCATGGCGCCGCCGGCGTCGAGCAGGAGGGTGAGGGTGACGGCCCGCTCGGCCTCGGTGCGCCGGACCACCGGCCGATCCCGGCGCCCGATGGCGCGCCAGTCGAGCCGGCGCGGGTCGTCCCCGGGCGAGTAGGCGCGGTGATCGAAGAAGTCTACGCCGTGTCCGGTGTGCCGCGCGCGGTGCCGGCCGAGGGGGCCGCCGGCCACCGCGGCGCGCAGGGAGAGGGCCTGCCGCCGGGCGAAGGCGTGCAGGTCCGGGGGGATCCGTTCGGCGAGGTGGGCGCGGGGGCCGTGGCTCATGGGCGGGAGGGGCCGGCGTCGGCCGCGGCCAGGACGAGATCCACCACCTGCGCCGGATCGACCCCCTCCGCCTCGGCGGCGAATCCGAGCACGATGCGGTGGCGCAGGGCGGGGTGGGCCAGCGCCCGGACGTCCTCGGCCCGCACGGCGCTGACCCCGGCCAGGGCCGCGCGCGCCCGGGCGGCCGCCACGAGCTGCCGGCCGGCGCGGGGCCCGGCGCCCCACCGCACCAGGCGCCGGACTTCGGGTGGGCAGCTCGGGTCCTCCGGGCGTGTCGCCCGCAGCAGGCGCACGACGAGGTCCACGACGGACGGCGGCACGGGCAGGCGGCGGACGAGGGCCTGATGTTGCACGAGCTCGGCCGGTGACAGGACGGGCGCCGGCGGCGGCGGGTCGTCCCCACGGGCGACGATGGTCTTCTCGGCCCGCTCGTCCGGATAGGGCACCCGTATCTCCAGCATGAACCGATCGAGCTGTGCCTCGGGCAGCGGATACGTCCCCTCCTGCTCGATGGGGTTTTGCGTGGCGAACACGTGGAACGGCGCCGGCAGCGGGTGGGTGCGGCCGCCGGCAGAGACGCGCCCCTCCTGCATGGCCTGCAGCAACGCGGCCTGGGTCTTGGGCGGCGTGCGGTTGATCTCGTCCGCCAGCAGGATGTTGCAGAAGATCGGGCCGGGCACGAAGCGGAAGGAGCGGCGCCCGGTGGCCGGATCCTCGTCGAGGACCTCGCTGCCCGTGATGTCCGCCGGCATGAGGTCGGGGGTGAACTGGATGCGCGAAAACTCGAGGTCGAGGGTGCGCGCCAGGGTGGAGACGAGCAGGGTCTTGGCCAGGCCCGGCGCGCCCACGAACAGGGCGTGCCCGCCGGCGAACAGCGCCACGAGCAACGCGTCCATCACCGCCCGCTGGCCGACCACGACGCGCTCGACGGCCTCGACGATCCGGTCCCGGGCGGCGGACAGCGCGCGAAGCTGGGCGAGTTCCGCCGGCTCGTCCGCACCGGCGGCGGCGAGGGCCTCGGACGGGTCGGTCATCGCCGCGGTGGTATAGCCGACGGGCCTGCCCCCCGAAAGCGCGCACGTCGGGCCGGTCCCCACCGGCGCTCGGAACCGGCGGATCCCGGTCCTGCGAGCGGATTCGGGCCCATATAAAACACCATATTTTGCGAGAGAATAAATGAGATTTGACGAACGGATGGATCCGGGCCAGATTTCAGCAGTCTCGACAAACACACATTTTACGGACGGAAAACGGAAAATGCCCACGGTGCAAGACATCCTCGGCAAGGCGCGCCAGCAGGTGCGGGAGATCTCGGCGGACGACGTGCACGGTCGCGTCGCGGCGGGCGCGGACCTGTTGATCGTGGACGTACGCGAGCGCGACGAGTACGAGCAGGGCTACGTGCCCGGTGCCACCTGGATCCCGCGTGGCTTCCTCGAACTTCGGATCGAAGACGTGTGCCCCGATCGCGACCGGCCCATCGTGCTCTACTGCGCCGGCGGCGTGCGTTCCCTGCTGGCGGCCCGCGGCCTCGCCGAGCTGGGGTACGGCAACGTGCTGTCCATGGCCGGAGGGTTTCGTGCCTGGAAGAACGCGGGCCTGCCCTTCGAGCGGCCGCGGTCGCTGGGCTCCGAGCAGCGCAAGCGGTACGCGCGGCACATCATGCTGCCGGAGGTGGGGGAAGAAGGGCAGGCGAAGCTGCTCGACGCGAAGGTCCTGTGCCTGGGCGCCGGCGGGCTCGGGTCGCCGGCGGCGCTGTACCTCGCGGCGGCGGGGGTGGGGACCCTCGGCATCGTGGACGACGACGTGGTGGACGAGAGCAACCTGCAGCGCCAGGTGCTCCACAACGTCGAGCGCCTCGGGATGCCGAAGGTGGAGAGCGCCGCCCGCACCCTCCAGGCCCTCAACCCCGACGTGAAGGTCGTGCCCCACCGGGCGCGGCTTTCGTCCGAGAACGTGCTGGAGATCCTCGGCGGCTACGACCTGGTCGTGGACGGGGCCGACAACTTCCCGACGCGCTACCTGCTCAACGACGCCGCCCTCAAGCTGGGCAAGCCGGTGGTGCACGCCTCGATCTTCCGGTTCGAGGGGCAGGTGACGACCTTCCTGCCGGGGGAGGGGCCGTGCTACCGCTGCCTGTACCCAGAGCCGCCGCCGCCGGGCATGGCGCCGTCGTGCCAGGAGGCCGGCGTCCTGGGCGTACTGCCGGGGATGATCGGCACGTTGCAGGCCAACGAGGCGCTCAAGCTGCTGTTGGGGATCGGCCGGTCGCTGTCGGGGCGTCTTTTGGTGCTCGACGCCCTCGAGACCAAGATCCGCGAGCTTCGCCTGCGCAAGGACCCCGCCTGCCCCGTGTGCAGCCGGCCGCCCGAGGCCATCGAGCTGGTGGACTACCAGGCGTTTTGCGGGATCGGGGGGTAGGCGGACGCGCGGCGTGAACGGCGTTCGGGCCGGTCATCGGGCCCGGCGCGCCGGCCGATTCCCTGCGCCCGGCGCCTCGGGTAGCCTCCAATCCGTGGCCGAAGCGCCCCTCGACTTCGAGACCGTCGCGCGCCTTCTGCGAGCCCACGAGGTGGGCCGCCGGGCGCACATCGAGACCCCCTTCGGCCGGCGCCTGGTCACCTATGCGGACCAGACGGCCACGGGTCGCTACCTCCACTTCGTCGAGGCATGGATCCGCCGCGTCCGGCCGTTTTACGCCAACACCCACACGGCGGTCTCCTCCACGGGCCGGATCCTCACCGAGCTGCGGGAGAAGGCGCGGGACGTGGTGCGGCGCGGCGTGGGGGCGAGCGCGGACGACCTCGTGTTGTTTTGCGGGGCCGGGGCCACGGCAGCGATCAACAAGCTCGTCGGGCTGCTCGGGTGGCGGATCCCCGAACCCCTCGATCGGGCCTACGGCTTCGGCGCGCAGATCCCCGCCCGCGACCGGCCGGTCGTCTTCCTCGGCCCCTACGAGCACCACTCGAACGAGCTGCCGTGGGTCGAGTCCATCGCCGAGGTGGTCGAGATCGGGCTCGACGACGAAGGGCGCGTGGACCTCGACGACCTGGCGGCGAAGCTCGAAGCGTACGCCGACCGCCCGGTCAAGCTGGGCAGCTTCTCGGCGGCCTCGAACGTCACGGGGGTGTTGACGGACGTGGCCGCCGTCGCCCGGCTGCTGCACGCCCACGGCGCCTTCGCCTGCTTCGACTACGCCGCCGCCGGGCCGTACGTGCCCATCGACATGCACCCGGCGGGCGACCCCGGCGCGGCCATCGACGCGCTGTTCATCTCCTTCCACAAGTTCGCCGGCGGGCCCGAGGCGTCGGGGGTGCTCGTGGCGAGCCGGGCCCTCGTGCACACCCGGACCCCGGAGCGGCCGGGCGGGGGGACGGTGGCCTACGTGGCGAAGGCGTGCCGCGAGGCCGTGGACTACCTGCCGGCGCTGACCGAGCGGGAGGAGGGCGGCACGCCGGACATCATGGGGGACATTCGCGCGGGGGCGGCGATGCTGGTCAAGACGATGGCGCACCCCGAGGCCGTCGCACGCCACGAGCGTGCCCTGGCGCGCGCGGCCCTCGAACGCCTGGGCGCGCACCCGAAGGTGCGTCTGCTGGGCCCCACCCGGGCCGACCGCCTGGCGATCCTTTCGTTCAACGTGGAGGGGTTGCACCACGACCTCGTAAGCGCCCTGCTCGACCACCTGTTCGGGATCCAAAACCGCGCGGGGTGTTCGTGCGCGGGCCCCTACGGCCACCGCCTGCTCGGCATCGACCACGAGACCTCCGAGCGATTCCGGCGCCTCATCGCCCGGGGGGTCGAGGGGATCAAGCCCGGCTGGGTGCGGCTCACGCTGCCGTTTTACGCCTCGGAGGACGACGTGGACTACCTGTTGTCGGCGGTGGAATTCGTGGCCGAGCACGGCCGCACGTTCGTCCCCCTGTACGAGCTGGACTGGCGCACCGGCGTGTGGCGCCACCGGGAACGGCCGCAGCCCGACTTCTGGCCCATCGAGCTGTCCGTCGAGGCGCTGGCGGAGGCGGCCCACAGCTTCGCCGCCGGGGACCACGAGGCGCCCATGCAGGAGGCCCAGATCCGGGCCGAGCGCGCGGAGGCCCTGGACTTCGCCCGCCGCCTCGTGCCGTCGCTTACCCGCCGGTGGGCCCGCACGAAGCTGACCTGGAACCGCCCGACGGGCGACCCGGAGATCGACCGCCTTCGCTGGTTCGACTACGTGTTCGCCACCGGCCTGCCCGAACCCGCCGGGGCCGCGCCGCCGGCCGCGTCCGCTTGATCTACACGGCGCCTCGCCGCGGTCGCTGCGGGCCCGGCGCGGCGAGCGGCCACCGGCGCGCCGTGCGTCGCCGGCCGGCTCGCGTTCGCCGTCGCGCTCGGGGCCGCACGATCGCGCGCAGGTAGTAGGTGAGCTTGACGATGACCTCGTGGTAGGGGCGCTCGAGGGCGCGGGCGCCGAAGGGGATCTGGTTGCGGTAGACGACGAACAGGTCGCTGCCGGGCAGGTAACGCGCCCGGAGGCGGGATTGCAACCCGAAGGCCTCGTTGCCCGGCGACATGTCGAGGCGCAGCATGTTGTCGATGGCGACGTTCGGGGTGAAGGCCAGGGTGAACGACCCGTTCGCGAAGCCGAAGTCGAACGTCTGGTCGCGCGAGACGACGTACCCGACCACGTGGTCGTACCCGCCCTGGACGGTCACGTGCGGCCCCATGCGGATCGTCGCCCCCACGTTTGGTCGGTGGATGATCCCGCCGAAGGTCTCCGTGACGTTGTACCCGACACGAAACTGTACGGGCCGGCTGCCCCCGAGGCGAAAAGAGGCCCGCTGCGTCATGCCCGTGTACAGGGCGGCCGGCACCGTGTAGCCGAACAACACGAAGTCGTTTTGCACGTCGTCGCGCAGGTGGCCGGCGGCGTATTCGAGCGTCGCGCCGGCGCGCCACTGGAACGAGATCCGGCCTTGCACCCGTTGCGTCAGCAGGCGGTCGTAGTCGGGGGTCACCTCGGCCGTGTAGGACGGGCCGATGGCGATCTCGCGCAGCCCGAGATCGCGCGGCCGGGGGACGAAATCGATGGCGACATCGTGCCGCGCCGTGCCCGGCCGGCGGTAGAAGCCGAGGGGGGCGGCGAAGCCGCGCGAACTGAACAGCCACGAGGTCCGAGGGCGCACGTACAGGCCGCGGTACTGCAGTTGTCCGTAGGCGCTCGTGCCGAGGCTGGACCGGGCGGGGGTCGCGCCGGTGACGGGGCGCCCGTCCTCGCCGGCGGTCCCGGGTTCGGCGGGGGTCTTCACCCAGCTACCGGCCACGAAGCCGTATCCCTGCACGCGCCCGTCGTGCGAGATGTACTGCGCGTCGAAGCCTCCGGCCGCCGAGTCGGGGCGGCCGTCGCCGAACACGTGGTTGCCCAGGGCCATCACGCCCACGTTGACCGTCTTCGTGGCCTGGACCCGCACGCGCCCGACGGTCGTGCTCTCCGGATCGGCCTCGGGCAGCCCCCGCGTGTCGTCGGCCTTCGACCCGAGGGTCTGCACGTGCAGGATCCCGAAGGACAGGGGGCCCTCGCGGCCGTAGGCCTTGAGGCCCCCGGCGATCGCCACGGGCTTGCGATCCACCAGACCGATGCGCCGGGAGAAGAAAAGCTGCGCCTCGCGCGGCACCCCGAAGTTGAACGTGTCGAGGCCGTTGATGAAGAACGGCCGGCGTTCGGGGAAGAACAGGGGGAAGCGGTCGCTCGCCACCTGGACGTTGTCCACCTCCACCTGGGCGAAGTCGGTCAGGACGCTCGCCTCGACGAAAGAGGCCGTTGCGAACTGCACGCGCAGGTTGCCGCCGGCCGCCAGGTTGGGGCGCGCCCTGGGGTCGATGGAAAACGAGCGCGAGAAGTCCGTGCGACCGAGGACATATGGCACGAACTCCACCGCGCGACCGCCTGCGATGCCCGAAAACCCCTCCAGGACGCCGAAGTTGCTCGCGGAGGCGGGGCTCGCCGGCGGCACGATGAGGCGCCAGTCGTACGTGGCGTTGCGGTCGGCGTGGTCCCGCGAGATGTCGAAGCCCATCGTCGTGCCCTGGGTGCCACGTACGCCGAGCGTCGCAAAGGGGATCTTGAACTCCACGTCGTAGCCCGTGGCGGTTCGGCGCGCCCTGGCCTCCCACACGCCGTCCCACTGGCTGAGGAAGACCCGGCCGTCTTCGAGGGTCAGGGAGTCGATCTGGGCGCCCGCGGCGTTCGTGCCGAACACGTAGGCGGTGCGGCGATCGTGCATCGGGTCGATCTTCAAGACGACGTCGTCGTCGGCGAAGATCCCGAAGCTGTCACGGCGCAGGGTCCGGACCCGGATCGTCTCCGGGGGGATCTCGACGCGCACGAACACGTACAGGGCCCGGTCGTCATAGGCGGCCTTGAAGGCGGTGCGGTAGGGGGGACGCGCACCCAGCTCGGGCTGCCGCTCCGTGAAACGGTCGTCGAAGGGGGCGCGGCGCCAGACCTCGTCGTCATCCCGGCCGTCGATGCGGACCGGCCCCCGCGCGCGCACGACCCGGTAGGCGCGCACGGTGTCGTGCAGGTCGTCGGCCGACGGGCCGGCGGCCGCCGTGGCAGGGGCGGCGCACGCGAGCCAGAAGGCGGCGCGCCGGGCGGCTGCAGCGGGCGCGAGCCGTACGTCGGGGGGGCGATCCGGCACCGTGGGCGCCGCAGGGTCGCACGCCGGGGGGCGAAAAGCGCGCGGGGCCCGTCCCGGGGACTCCATTCATGTGAGGAAACGCAACTAGCGCAAGCAGGCTCGGCGAAAACGAACAAAAACAACGTCTCGAACACCGTTCGCTTCTTCTCGCCGTTTCGCAGGGGGAAACAAAAATCCCTGGCGCGCCGCGAAGCCGGGCGTTATACAAGACTCGTCGCGTGAGGCTTGGCTGGCCGGGCCCCATCCCCCCTTCCGCATCCTACCGGCCAGCCAAGCCCCCGACCTTTTTCCCTCGGCGCGGCGGCCGGGCAAAAACGCCCCGGCCCGATGAGGCGAGGTCCCCCGGGTCACCCCCTCGCAGTGCGCACACGCGCGCTCATCGGACCGGATCCCGACCTTGGTTCCAGCGAGCACCAGGCATCGGCCCGCTTTCACGAGGTTTGACACTCCGAGGCGGACAATTTCCGGCCGGGGGGTCGAATTTTTTTCTGGGCGGAAACGCGCTCGTGCCGTGTGTCTCATGCCGGTACCTCCAGGTGCGCGAGCCGGGGGCGCCGCGCCACGACGACGGTTCATGGCCTTGTCCGCACCCGTTTCCCCCGTAGGCTCGTGCGCGGTGCCTCGGTCCTGGTCCCTTCGCGTCACCCTGTGGTTTGCGCTCAAGCCGGCCAGCTGGCCCAAGATCGCCGTGCCGGCCCTCCTCGGGACGGCGGTGGGTGCCCGCGCGGCCGGCGGGCTCGACCCGGTCGCGGCGATCTTCGCGTGGGCGTACACGGCGTTCCTCCTGGCCGGGATCGTGCTCCTGAACGACTGGGCCGACGAGGACGTGGACCGCCTCAAGCGCCGCATGTTCCCGGAAGCCGGCGCGCCGAAGACGATCCCCGACGGGATCTTGCATCGCGTCACGGTGTTTCGGCTGGGGACGGGGGCCATGCTGGCCGCCGCGGGCACCTGCGTGTGGCTTTCGGGGCTGGCCGGCCGGCCGGCGCCCCTTTTGCTCGGGCTGCTCGGGATCGGACTGTTCGCGGCGTACAGCCTGCCGCCCGTGCGCCTCAACGGGCGGGGCGGGGGGGAGCTGCTCGAGGCCCTCGGGGTGGGTCTTTCGTTGCCGGTCTTCCACGCCCTGCTGCAGGCCCCGGATCTCGCGGCGCGGCATCTGGTGGTGTTCGCCCCCTACACACTGCTGTCGCTCGCCAGCGCGGTCGCCAGTGGTCTCGCCGACGAGCGCAGCGACCGCCGGGGCGGCAAGACCACGGTGGCGACGGTGTTCGGCAACGCCGCCGCGCGCCGCACGACCGAGGTCGCCTGGGCCCTGGGCACCGTGGCCTACGGGGTCGTCCCGCTCCTCGCGGGCGATCTCGTGGGCCCGGTGGGGGCCGGCGCCGCGGCCGTTGCGAGCCTCGTGTTCGGCCGCCGCATGCTGGCCGACAGCGCCGCCGCCACGCGCGAGGCATGGCCGGCGCTGCGGGCCTACAAGGCCCACCTGCACCGCGCGATCTGGGCCAGCGGGATCGTGTACGCCCTTGCGTGCTGGTTCGCGTAGGGACGCGGGGACGGCCCGCACCCGCGCGCCGGGTTCGGTCGGGCGAGCCCCGTCCGGGTGGCGGGCTTCGACACGCGGACCGATCGGGACCGCCCGCGCTCCGTCGTCCGGTTCGGGGGACGAGCCCCGAACGTCGCGGCCGGCGGGCGACCGAAGGGCCCGGGCGCCATGACCCGGCGACTCGTGGTAGGCACCGCCCGTGCCGCCGGACGTGCTCACCCCCGCCCTTGCGCGTCTTGCCGCCCTCGAGCGCCGCCGCCCGCGCCGGTCCCTCGCCCCGGGTCGTTCGCGGGCCACGCCCCTCGACCGGCTCGTGCACGGGCTCGCACGGGACGCGGCCCAGGCCGAGGCGCTCGCCCGCAGCGCCGCCGGCGTGGCCGAAGCGGTGGCCGAACACTTTCCGGAGAACCTCTTTTGCGACCTCGACCGCCTCGTGGCCTGGATGCGCCGGGTCCTCACCGACGGTGGCCCGGATGCCCTTTCGGCCTATACGAAAGATATCGTGGCCATCCACGCTCTGTTCGGCCGAAACGGCGTGATCCGTTTCCGGTACGTGCACGACTTCCTGTACGGCTTCGACTGGGCGCGGTACGTCCGCCGGGACCGGACGCGGCGGGCGGGCGTGGACCCCTACGACCCCGCCTTCGTCCGGCGGATGCTCGCCCGCGGAGGTGAGATCGCCGAGGAGATCGAGCGCGACGGGCCGATCTACGGGCGGCTGCGCGGTCCCGGCTACCGCAACCCCTTCGAGTTCTCGCGCGAGCCGGACGTCGAGGCGCGCGTCCTCGCCGCCATGGCCCGCGACGACAACCTCCCCGTCGTGGCGTACGAGCCGGGCGGTGCGGCGCGGGCCGACCGCGACTTCGAGGCCCTGCGCCGCGCCTACGTCGAGCGCGTCGAGGGACGGTGAGCGGGCGCGGCACCGTCGCCTTCACCGCTGGGTCGGCCCCGAACGGTCCGCCGCCTGGGTTGCAACCGCGTCCCGCGCCGACGTGAAGACCACGGGTGCGGTCGCCCGGGCGTCACGGCGGCGGGCCCGCTTCGAACCGGCGGACGAGGTCCCGCAGGGCGCCGGTATCGCCCCGCCGGGCGAGCACCTCGGCGTACAGGCGGGCGACGGCGCGGTCGTCGGGCGTGCGCTCAAGCATCAGGGGCAAGACGCGTTCGGCGGTCGCGCCGTCGCGCAGGGCCGCCTGCAACAACATGCCTCGCGCGGGACGAAACTCCGGCGCGATCTCGTAGGCCGACAGGTAGGCGTCCACGGCCGCGGCGGGGATCGGGCCCTCGCCGGCGTCGGCGCGCGCCAACTCCCCGAGCAGGTAGAGGCGCAGCGCCCGCGCGAAGTCGGCGCCCTCGCGGGCCCAGTCCTCGGCCTCGGGGCTCGCGATCTCGTCCGCGTCCGGCGGCCGTTGCAGCGCGAGCAGGCGTCGGACGTTGTCCGGGCCGCGTGGCGTCGTCCGCGGGCGGCGGGGCGCCCACAGGGTGATCCGGGGCCATCGGTCCGTGTTCGGCGGGGCGCCGTCGGCCAGGGCGATGAGCTCGTCCGGCCCGAGGATCCGCGCGGCGAGCACGTCGCGCACGTCGTCGAGCAGCAGCGCGCGGTAGACCGGGTCCGCCGCGAGCCGGGCGGCGATCCGCTCCGGGGCCAGGTCCACCCCACCGGCCACGAGGGCCAGCGCGGGGGTCTCGACGTTGTAGATCCCAAGGTAGGCCGATCCCGCCCCGAATACATCCAGGAAGGTGCGGGCGACGATCCGAAGGTCTTCCCAGGCGAACTGGTGCAGGGGCAGCCACTGCGCGAACACGCCGCCGGGGGCGAGCCGGTCGCGCACGTGTTCGAAGTGCTCGCGGGTGTACAGCGAGCCGGCCCCGTCGCGCTCGGGGTGGAACAGGTCGGCGACGATGACGTCGTAGCGGGTGGGGTCGGCGGCCACGAAGCGGCGGGCGTCGGCGGCGTGCAGGGTCACCTGCGGCGCGTGGGCCAGGCCGCCGTTCGTGTCGTCGAAGTAGGGCAGCATCTCCAGGACGGCGGGCACGAGTTCGACGCCCACGCTCTCGAGGGATGCAAAGTGCGTGACCGCGCTCATCGTGGCCCCGGTGCCCACCCCGAGGTACAGGGCGCGCGAGGGGGCGGGGTGGAGCAGCAGGGGCAGGTGCCCCATGCGGCGCTCGCCGAAGGCCAGGGCGCCGCCCATGCGGTAGCGCTTGCCCACCTGGAGGCGGCGCAGGGGCGGGCCTTCGGCCCCGGCCGGGCGGCGTCGCTCGCGGACGAGGACCAGGCCCATGGCGGTCTCGCGCCGCGTAAGCTCCGTCCAATCCGGGTCCGGCGGGACGAGGGCGAGGTCGCGCGGGCCGGCGGCGGCGGCGGCGACCACGAGGGCGAGGCCGGTCAGCTTGGGCGCAAGGCCGAACCGGCGCGCGTAGGTGAAGAACAGGAACGTGGCCCCGTAGCCGTAGGCCACGGCGTACAGGGCGTCGGCGTAGCCGAAA
>Ga0256839_1004130_pt1 | contig 14420 bp, 7 predicted proteins | sample 354166metaG_FD_185968 | JGI IMG/M metagenome (GOLD analysis project Ga0256839, IMG submission 185968) | Hydrothermal vent microbial communities from Mid Atlantic Ridge, Atlantic Ocean - 354-166 | ecosystem: Environmental > Aquatic > Marine > Hydrothermal vents | place: Atlantic Ocean: Mid... | reverse complement strand
CCGCAGCAGGGCCAGGTTGCGCATGTCCCAGGAAAGCCCGGTCACCGGATCGGTGCCCTTGGGGGTTTCCAGGTACATCGGAGTGCGTTGCCAGCGGGGATCGTTCAGCAGCAGGCGGAACCCTTCCAGCGAAACGTGCCCGTAGCCGATGTTCATGTGCCGATCCAGCCGCGAGCCCCGTGGGCCCTTGCTGTCGTTGAGATGAATGGCCTTCACTCGGCGGCGGCCCAGCAAACGGTCGATCTGCTTCATCGTCCCTTCGTACTCTGCGGCCGGGGCCAGCGGATAACCGGCGGCAAACAGGTGGCAAGTGTCCAGGCAGAAGGCCAGTCGCTGGGGCTGCTCCACGTGCCGCAGCACCCAGGCCAGGTGCTCCAGACGCCAGCCCAGGTTGGAACCCTGCCCGGCCGTGGTCTCCAGGGCCACGCGGGTCTTTAGCTGGGGAGTTTGCCGGTGGATGCGGTCCAGGGCTTGGGCGATGCGCCGCAGCCCTTGCTCTTCGCTGCTGGTGGTGTAGCTGCCCGGGTGGACCACCACATAAGGGATGCCCAGCAGCGCCGCCCGTTGCAGCTCCTCGATCATGGCGTCGATGCTGCGCCGCCAGAGCCGGTCGTCGGGCGTGGCCAGGTTGATCAGATAGGAGGCGTGGGCCAGCGGCGATTTGATCCCCAGGCGGCGCAGCGCCCGGCGGAACCGCCGGCCGTCTTCGTCGGTCATGGGCTTGGCTCGCCACTGGTTGTTGTTTTTGGTAAAAAGTTGCACGCAGTCGCAGCCGTGCTCGGCCGCCGCCTCCACGGCCTTGTAATAGCCGCCGGCGATGGACATGTGAGCTCCCAGAGGCGGCCCGGCAGGGCGGCCTCGGGAGGAGCGCGGAACGGCTGGCTGCGTGCGCACCATTGCAAGAAAATCCTGTTTTCGGCGAATGGGTCCCCAGGGGACAGCAACGGGACCCGTGGAATCGACCAACCCGGTAAGCAAGCGATTATAGGCCTTTTCGCCCCGGACGACGAGCAGCCCCGGAAGTTCCCTCCGCAGATCGGCAGAAGCGATGAACCCTCAACCCTCCGCGATCCCGGCAGGCCAGGAACAAACCGCCGATATGCAGCAACTGGCCGCGGCCGCCACGACCTGCCCGCAGTGTGGCGAGCCGGTCGATGCGCTGGACGAGTTCTGCTCCTCCTGCGGCTATCATCTTCCCCGCAAGGAGACAGCCCCCCAGGCGGCCCGGCAGTACTTCCGCTGCCGCAACTGCGGGGCGGAGGTGGCCACCGAGCAACAACAGCGCAGCTACGTGTGCCCGTTTTGCGATTCCACCTACGTGATGCCTTTTTCGCCCGAGAAAGGCCGCCACGAGGTGGAGTTCGTTATCGGGTTTGCCATCACACCCCAGCAGGCGTGGCAGCGCTTTCAGCAGTGGCTGGCCCGAGGGAACTGGTTCCGCCCCTCCGATCTGGCCCAGGCGGCCCGCGTGGCTGAAAAACTCCGCGGAGTTTATATCCCCTTTTGGTCCTTCTCCGCCTTGGCCCAGTGCCGCTGGAACGCCGAAATCGGCGAATACTGGTACCGCACCGAAACCTACACCACTTACGAAAACGGCAAGCCGGTCACGCGCACCCGGCAAGTGCGGGAAACCGAATGGTGGCACCTTTCCGGCTTGTATCATCGCTACGTGAGCGGCTACCTGGTTTCGGGCAGTCGCGGCCTGCCGCAGGAAGTGGCCGAGGAGATCAAGCCGTTTCAACTTACGGCCCTGAAGCGGTTCCAGCCGGGGTACCTGGCCGGATGGCTGGCCGAAGAATACACGGTGGAACAGGAAGAAGCCCAGCAACGGTGCCTGGACTTCTTCCACAAGCTGCTGGTGGAGGAAGTGGCCGACTTCCTGCCCGGGGACACCCACCGCGGTTTGTCGGTCCAGTCGGAGTTCAGCCAGGTAAACTCCGACCTGATCCTGCTGCCGGTCTATTTGCTGGCCTACCGCTACCAGGGGCGGTTGTACCGGTTCGTGCTCAACGGGCAGACGGGCAAGGCCACCGGGGACAAGCCGTTGTCGTGGATCAAGATCAGCATTTTCGTGGGCGTGATCCTGGCAGTGCTGATGGCACTGGGGCTAATTGGATACTTGCTGAATTGATGGCTTACGGCTTGCGCCGTGCGCTGGTGCGGCGGGTGCTTCCGCACCGGAGGCTTGGAGGCGTGGGGGCTTGGGGGCTTGGAGGGATCCAGAGCCCCGCACGTCAGTGCGGGGAGAGACGGAATCGGCTTGCGCCATGCGGCCTGCGCCTTGCGCGGGTGCTTCCGCACCGGGCAAGAACAAGCGCCAATTCTTGCAACCGGCGAGCCGCCGGCTTCAGCCGGCGGTTGAATGGCGAGCCGCCAGCTTTAGCTGGCGGAGGAGAACAACCAAAAGCGCTTATTCGGCTCTCCCCGGGCTAAAGCCCGGGGCTCGCCGGAGCAAGAACGAGCGTCGATTCTTGCTCGTCACGGCCAGCCGGGAACATCAGCTCCCGGTTGCTTCGAACCAAGCACCAGCCGGCACGCAAACAACCGCGTGCTCACGCACGCGGCTGGCCGATGCAAGAACAAGCGCTGATTCTCACCCTACACGATGCGTCTGGGTGTGCTGGAGCTCAACGCTGGTTGCCTGCCGTCTGCCTTACTTTGCGGCCCAGCAGGCGCGCCTGGCGGTGCACTTCCTCCACCACACGCAGCTCCACGTCCGAGGCCCAGGGCGAGGGCAACCCGTAGTAGATCATGGCCCGGGCCCCCTCGTAGCCCCCCTCGCGCAGCACGCGCAGCGAAGGGATGTAGGCCATCACGTCGTTGCTGTAGCCGGCCACCCACAGCGGCCCTTCCAACTCGCGGTGCAGCCGCAGCGAATAGTCCACCACCACCTCGCCGCCCAAGAACACCCACAGCAACTCGCCGCCCAAGAGCCAGGACTGCACCGGATAGGGGTACTCGCCGGGGATGCGTCCCTGGCGGTCCAACTGCTCCAGCAGCAACTTGGCCCGGCGGACGATGTAAACGTTTTTGCTTTTCAGGTCCTGCTGCAGTTCCCGGCGGCTGGGCACATGGGCCAGGGCCAGCGGCACCTCGCGGTACTGGAACTCCAGCGTGGGCTTCAGGGGCTGCAAGCCTTTCTTCATGGCCTGGTTGACCGCATCGGCCAGGCGGCGGCCATATTCTTTGGCGTACTCCACCTTGCGCCGCGGCAGCGGGTTCTGGTCCCCGCCGCAGCCGGCCACGAACAGGGCCACCGCGCCGGGATGATCTTCTTCCAGGGCCAGCTGGAAAAAGCCCGGATAGTCCCCCGACCACAGGTAGAAGCTCAACACGGTGGCGTGGCAGGCATAACCGGCTACCACCGCTTTGAGCTTGCCCTGGAGCGACTGGACCACCAGCACCGGCACGCGATGATCGACCGGGCCGCGCAGCTTGCCCTGGCGGCGCAGCCGGGGCACGTCCGCTTCGCGGTTGTTGCGACGATTGACGGCAAAGGTGGCCCGGCCCTCGGTCCAGCCCACCCGGGCCGGGGCCAGGGCGGCGGCAGCTTGCCGGGCCGCCTGCACCACGCGCCCTTTGAGCCATCGGGTGTATTGGGCGATCTGTTGCGTTTGTTCTTCATCCAGTGCGTAGGTGGGACGCAGGTTTTCGCCCACCACCGGGCCGGTGTGCGTGTGCGAGCAGTTCAAAGCCACGGCGGCAAGCGGCACGCCAAGCTCCCGGGCGATTCGTTGCCGCACTTCCAGTCCAAAGCGCCGGTCCACGCCCACCAGGTCCAGTGTGACCAGCACCACGCGCCGTCCCTTGGCATCCTGCAACACCAGTGCTTTGGCCCAAAGCTCGGTGAGCTTCCCTTCGGCCGGGCGGTTGCGGGCGGCATAGCCGGACATCCAGATGGGTTTTTCCGGGGTGATTTTCACTCGGGCCACGCCGGCCTGCCAGGCGGGTTTTTCCTGGGCTGCGGCCAGGGGGCCAAGGCCCAGCGCTGCGGCGGCTGCCAGGGAAAGCACAAACATGCGGCGGCCAGTGCGTTGCATGGCAGGGTTCCTCCTTACCGGGGGATTTACGCGACGGGGGTTACTTCACCTGCATCAGGTAGGCCAGCAGGTCGGCCATGTCCTGCACGGAGAGCTGTTTTTCCAGCCCTTCGGGCATCAGCGACATGCCGGTGCTTTGCATCACCTCGATACGGCTGCGAAGCAGGGTCACTTGCTTGCCTTCTTCGCGCACCAGGGTCACGCCGGTGGCCGATTCGCCGCGGATCATTCCCGTGTGCGTGCGCCCGTCGTCGGTCACGACCAGGTAGTTGATGAACTCGGGATTGACCTCGCGGTTGGGGTCCAGCACGTTGACCAGGATGGCTTCTGGCCCGCGGTTCTTCATCGCCGCCAGGTTGGGTCCCAGCTCGTGCCCCTGGCCTTCCAGGCGATGGCAGGCCGAGCAGTGCTTGCGGAAAAGCTCCCGCCCCCGCCGGACGTCGCCCTTGGCTTGCAGGGCGGGGCGGTACTTGGCCACCACCTGCGCCCGGCTGCCGGTGGCCTTGCGGTAGAGCTTGCCGGCTGCGCGACGGACTGCCGCATCGGGGTGCCGCAATAGCAATTGCCACTGGGCCACACTCAGCTCGCCCGGGCGCACGGTGCCGGCGGCCACGCCTTGGGCCAGCAAGGTTTGCAACCAGGAAGCGCGGCTGAAGAAAAGCTCCACGGCCCGCTTGCGCAAGCGGGGCGAAAGCGTCTTCCACCGGGCCAGGATTTCCTGGGGCACTTTGGCGTGGCGGAACGAGCCGAGCACTTCCAGTGCCGCGGCCTGCACCGCATGCGGCTCGCGCGGGTCGAGCCATCCGGCCACGGCCCCGCCCACCTGCTCGTAGCCGGAAAGCCGAAGCAGAGCGATCCAGCGTGCCCGCTCCGCCGCAGGGCTTTTCGCATCGCTGGCCCGATCCAACGCCTGGCGGATGAGCCGCTCGATCAGCTCGTCGGCCCCAGGGTGGACCTGGGCCAGGCGCTTGCGAAGCCGGGGCCCCTGAAGCCCCAGCCCCCCGGCCAATTGTACCAGCATCTGCCCTTGCAGCAGCGATTGCTTTTGCTGGGCCAGGATGGTTTGCACCACGGGCCGAAGCTGCTCGGGGCTGCCGCTTCGGCCCACCTGCTGGATCAATTGCACGGCCACGGCCCGCAGCTTGGGCCGGGTGAACAGCTTGCGGGGGTGTGCCTGGGCCAGGTGGGCCAGGAACTCCCCGGGATAGCGTTCCACGGAGCTGAGGATGGCCACCTGAAAGTAGCGATCCTGCCCGTCGCTTTGCACCAGTCGGGCCAGGGCCTCCCAGCGCCGGGGCCGGGGCACGTAGCCCAGCGAAAAAGCCACCTGGTAGCGCACGCGCGTGTTTTTATCCCCGGCCAGGGCCACGACGCGCCGCTGGAGCTGCTCATCCCGGGGCAAAAGCGGCTCGCTTAGTCGCACGGCGTGCTCCCGCACGCCCGGGTGCGGGTCTTCGAGCCCGCGCAGTAGCAGCTTGGCATCCAGAGCCCCCAGGCCGTCCAGAGCATACAAGGCGTGCAATCGCCCCAGCGGCGAGCTGCTTTGGAAAAGCAGCTTTTTCAAGAGCGGCACGGCTTCTTTCAACTGCTGGCGGTAAATCCGCTTGGCCGCCTGCGTGCGATGCCAGGCGTTGGGGTGGGCCAGCAATGCGACCAGCTCCTCCAGCGGCAACTGCGACACATCGGGCACCGGCCGCGGGCGAAAGCCCGCCGGGGCGATCCGCCAGATGCGCCCCCGGTCGCGCCCGCTGGTCAGATCCAGGTGCTTTTTGATCATCGGCGGCAGCGACAGCGGGTGCTCGATCACCTCGCGGTACATGTCCAGCACATAGAGGCAGCCGTCCGGGGCATTGGCGAACTGGACGGGGCGGAACCAGATGTCGGTCGAGGCCAGAAACTCGCGCTGTTTGTCCACCCGGTAGGCCCGAAAGCCCACCCCCTGGGGCTGAAGCACCTTGCGATGCACGATGTTGGAGCCCACGTCGCCCACCAGCGCCTGACCGCGGTATTGTTTTTCCCAGGCGTGGCCGCGGTAGATGGTAATGCCGGTGGCGGAGGTGAAGTATCCGGCCGGGCGGCCCCCGCCTTCGACGATGCCACGCACCACCCCGGCCCGACGCAGCTTGGTCCGCACCACCCGCCAAGGCTCGACGGGGCTGATGCGGAATACTTCGGCCTGCGGTCCGTCGGCGGCGATGCTGGCCCGCGGGCCTGGCGGGGCCAGGTAGGGGTTTCGGGCCGCGTAACGCAGCTCGTAGTAGATCAACTGGATGTGGTTGCTGTTGGAGCAGTCGAACTTGCGGCCCCAGTCGTCGAAGCACATGCCGTGCTGGGCTCCGCCGCTGGTGGCTTCCAGGGCGTGGGTGCGGGGATCGTAGGCGAAATCGCGCCCTCGCAGATTGAGTGGCTTGGCCCCTTCCTTCAGCACTGCCCGCACCACGCCCCCGGCCGTGCCGGTGGCCCCATGCAGGCGGTTGTCCAGCCCCCAGCGAAACGAGTTGAGCAGCCCTTGCACGTTGGCACGCGAAAACCCGGTAAGCACCTTCACCCGCACGTCGGCCCGCCCGTCCCCGTCGGTATCTTCCATGTACCACACATCAGGGGCTGCCCCGACGAAAACGCCCCGTCCGTAGCACAGCACGGCCGTGGGCCAGGACAACCCGGCGGCGAACACCACGCTGGTCTCGAAAAAGCCGTCGCCGTCGCGGTCTTCCAGCCGCCGCACCTGGCCCAGGTGCTCCTCCCCCTGTTCGCTGTAGCCCACCATGCACACCACGTACATCCGCCCGCGGTGGTCGAAGTCCACGGCCACCGGATCGACCACCTGCGGCTCGCAAGCGGCCAGTTGCACCTCGAACCCGGGCAGCGTCTGGAACGTTTTGAGTGCTTCCTGCGGGCTTTTGGGCGGGATGCGGGGCAGGAAGCGGCTGAAGTCCGCATTGACGTCAAGCGGCACGTCCTCTTCTTTGACCAGCTCCTGGGCCACCGACCCGGGAGCCGCCCAGGCGGAAACGAAGACCACCAGAAGCAAACCTAGCAGGGCGGAAAACTTGTTCACGCTCGACCTCCTCCGGGGGAATAGCGTTTTTGCCATTGGTTTCGTGGTTATTCCGCGAGCGGATTGTCGTTCGTTCTTGTACCGGTGCGGAAGCACCAGCGAGCCGCGTGCGCGAGCACGCGGTTGTTTTGAACCGCGTTGACAGTTGCTTTGGTCGAAGCAACCGGGAGCTAAAGCTCCCGGCTCTCCCCGGACTTGGGGCCCGGGGAGAGCCGAATAAACACATGCTTTGTCGATCCTCTCCGCCAGCTGAAGCTGGCGGCTCGCCGGATGCAAAACCGGCGGCTTGTTCCAGGGACTCCCCCCGCTTACGCGGGGGGCTCTTTGTTCTCGCCCTGAAGCGGCAGCTCTGGCGCAGGCCACAATTCGCACGGCGCAAGCCGCAAGCCGTTCTCCTCCACGCCTCCATGCCCCCATCCCCTCAAAGCCGCTTGTGCTACTTCTCGCCCAGTTGTTCCAGCAGCCGGTCGGCTTCGCGCCGGGCTTGCTCCATCACTTCGGCGATCTTCACCGGCTGGCCGCCACGCTGGCGGCTAAGCTGGGCCGCCTGCATGAAGGCGAAAATCTCCAGCGTCTCGTCCATCGACACAGGGGCCTTGCCCGTTGTGAAAAACCGGGCGATCTCCTCCACCAGCGGGGCGTACCCGGCATAGCTTCCCGAGGGCATGTTCCGCTTGGTGCCGAAAACAAACGCCCCATAGCCCCGGCGACCGTGGCGAATACCGCGGAACGTGCCCAGGCGGCCGTCGCGCCACCGGCCCACCACCACGTCCGCCTGGGGGGTATAGACCCGGGTTACCTCCACGCACCCGGGGCCCATGATCGTAAAGAGCGTCTCCACCCCATGCACGCCGTACCAGAAAAGATCGGGGTGGGTGGGCTCCAGCGGGCAGGGGCTGTAGGCCACACAGCCTACCACCTGGCCCACCTGCTCGTTCTGCATGCGAAAGCCCAGGATGCCCGGGCTGAACCGAAGCGAGGAGCTGGAAAAACAGGGCACTTGGTACTTTTTAACCAAGTGGGCAATGGCCACCGCTTCGGCCAGCGAAGCGGCCAGCGGCTTGTCAATAAACACAGGCTTGCCCGCTCGAAACACCGGCACGGCCTGCCGCAGGTGCACGCGGCCATCTACGCTTTCCAGCAGCACCACGTCCACGCGCTTCAGCAGCTCGGGGATCGACGGCACGATCTGCACCCCCTTGGCCCGCAGCTTCTCGGTAAAGCCCTTCACCCGATCGCGGCTTGCCGGCAGGTCGGGGCTGCCGCCGGGAAAACCGGCCACCACCTGCACCTGGGCCAGCGGGCCGGAGGTGCCGGGCTTGTTCAGCAGATCGGTAAAGGCCACCACGTGCGAGGTGTCCAGGCCGATGATCCCCGCACGCAGCACTTTCGGTTTTCCCGTGTCCTGGGCCGCGGCCAGGCCGCACCAGGACAACAGCAACGCACTCAGAACACACACCAGCACCCGGTCCAGAATACGACGCGCGTTCATGGCAGGCACCTTGGTTGGATGGAAGGAGGGAACATGCCGGCGACTTTCCGGCAGGCGGGCAATAAGCTCAAAGCTCGCTGCAAGCATGATAATTGCCCCGCGAGGGTTTGGCCAGCAGAAGCGAGGTTTGGGCTTCCCCGGAACCGGCCCTGCGCCTCACCCCTTGGGGCCTTCCTGGCCCAAACGCCCCAGGATCGGATGGTTGTGCCGGATGTGGTGTGCAAGCAGCCGCCGGGCGTGGCGGCGATTGCGTTCCAGAAGCGCGCGGAGGATCGCCCGGTGCTGCCGCACGGTTTGCAAGGCGATGCGGCGATCGTGGTCCTCCCAGTGGAACAGCACCGCGTAGTAGGGGCCGTGCCGGCGGAAAAAGTCGTCGATGTAGGGATTGCCGGCCTTTTCGACCAGGTAGGCGTGCAGCGACTCGTCCACCCGGGGGTGCTCCCCCCGGCGGCGCGGCAGGCGATTGCACCGCAGCATCCGTTGCAACTGCTCCGGCTCCAGGCGGTCCCAGGCCAGCTCCAGGGCTTTCAGCTCCAGCGCCTCGCGCACTTCCAGAAACGCCTGCATCTCGGCCGGCCGAAACGGCCGCAGCCGCCAGCCCCGGCGGGGCACGTGGTCCACCAGCCCCGAGCCGGCCAACTGGTGCAGCATGTTCCGCATGGCCGAGCGGCTCACGCCGTAGCGGGCCGCAGTGGCCTCCTCGCGCAAAAAAACGGCTTCCCCCTGCAAGCTCAGCCGCACCAGGTCGGCCTGGAGCCGCTGGAGCACCGCCTGGGACTGTTCCACCGGTTGGGGTTCCGGTTGCCGGGGCCGTTCCCCAGAGAACCGCTCCCGGCCGCCGGCCCGCAGGCGGCGGTTGGGCCCGCGGACCAGAAGCCCCTGGTCCACCAGCTCCGCCACCGCCTGGCGCACCGGGGTCAGGCTCACCTGGTAGTGCCGGGCCAGGGCGGAGAGTGTAAGCGGCTGGGGCACGCCTTGACCCGAGCGAAGCCGGGCGGCCAGATCGTCACGAATGTAAGCTGAAAGATGCATCGGCAAAGCAGCCGGTGGGGGACATCCTCTGCCGGGGAACACCGGCGATTTTACTTGCTTTTGACGACAAAAGCAAATACATTGTCAACAATATCAAAGCCCACGCAACCCGCTTCCCCAAGCCAGAAGGAGCCACGGGCCATGTCCACCGGCAAGCACCCGCACCGGCCAGCTTCTCCCCGGCAGGCACCGGGCACCCTCTCTCGCCGGGCGCTGGTAGGCAGCACGGCGACGGCGGCCGCCGCGGCGTTCTTCCGCGCCCAGGTGGCCCAGGCCGTACCCAAGCACAAGCGCATCCGCCTGGGGGTGGTGGGGGGCCGCTTCGGGGCGGCCTTCTACTGGCACGAACACCCCAACTGCACCGTGGCCGCCGTGACCGACCTGCGCCCTGAGCGGCGCCAGCGCCTGCGCCGCGTCTATCGCTGCGACAACGTGTTCGACTCCATGGAAGAGATGATCCGCAAGTACGGCAAGCACCTGGACGCTCTGGCCATCTTCACCGAAGCTCCCAACCACGTGCGCCACTCGGTGGCGGCCATGCAGGCCGGATTGCACGTCTGCTGCGCCGTGCCGGCGGCCATGACACTGGAAGAATGCGAACAACTGATCGAAACCACCCGCCGCACCGGGCTCACCTTCATGATGGCCGAAACCAGCTACTGGCAGCAGCACACCATCACCGCCCGCAAGCTCTACCAGCAGGGGGCGTTCGGCCACCTGTACGCGGCCTACTCCATGTATCGCCACGCGGGGCTGGAGGTGCTGTTCTTCGAGGGGGGCAAGCCCACCTGGCGGCACGGTTTCCCGCCGATGCACTACCCCACCCACTGCACGGCCCATCTGATCGGCGTGACCGGCCAGCGCCTGACCGAAGTGGTGTGCCACGGCTGGGGCGACCGATCGGCGGCCCTGGTGGGCAACCCCTACAAAAACCCCTTCTGGAACGAGTCGGCCCAGTTCAAAACCGACCGCGGCAACACGTTCCGCGTGGAGGTGTGGTGGGCCGGGGCCCATCGCGGTTGTGAGCGGGCCGAGTGGTACGGAAGCAAACTCAGCTTCTTCTGCGCCACTCCCTACGGCACGCCCCCGCTTATCGTGCGGGCCGGCAAGCAGCGCGAGCTGGACGACGGGGGGTTCGTGCGGGCCGCCCCGGCCGTGGAACGATATAAACAAGTCCAGTGGTGGCGGACCGACATGCTCCCCCAGCCCCTGCGCCATCCCAGCGGCCACCACGGCTCGCACACTTTCATTACGCACGAGTTCATCCAGGCGCTTGTGGAAGGACGCCGGCCTGCGGTGGACGTTTATGAAGCGGTGGCCTACACCGCCCCGGGCATCGTGGCCCACCAGTCGGCCCTCAAGGGGGGCGAGCTGCTCAAGGTGCCCGACTTCGGCCGCGCCCAGGACTAAAAACGCCCGCAAGCCCCCGCGGAGCTGTCCCTTGCCATGCACGGGCTGGAACATTTTACGCTCACCCCGGCCGATCTCCTGGCCTTCGGCGGCTACTTTGTGCTGCTGAGCCTGGTGGGCTGGTGGTTCGGACGGCACGAAAAACAGCAGGCCGACGACTATTTCCTGGCCGGCCGCAGCCTGCCCTGGTACGTGGTGGGCAGCTCGTTCATCGCCTCGAACATCAGCACCGAGCACTTTGTGGGCATGATCGGGGCCTCGATGGTCTATGGCATCTGCGTGGCCATGACCGAGTGGGGCAACGTGCTTTCGTTTTCGGTGCTGATCTGGGTGTTCATCCCCTTTTTGCTGGCTTCGCGGGTGTTCACCACGCCGGAGTTCATGGAGCGGAGGTTCCATCCGGCACTGCGGCAACTGTTCGCCGTGCTCACCGTGGTTAGCAACGTGGTGGCGTTCCTGGCCGCGGTGCTTTACGGCGGCGGGCTGGCCCTGCACAAGCTCTTTGGCTGGAACCTGCCCGTGGCCGTGGTGGCCCTGGCCCTGGTGGCCGGGGTTTGGGCCATCTACGGCGGGTTGCGCTCCGTGGCCTGGACCGACTTTCTCACCGTGGTGGTGATGATCGCCGGGGGGCTGATGGTCACCCTGCTGGGGCTGAAGATGCTGGCCGGCCCCGAAGGCTCTCTCTGGGACGGCTGGCAGGTGATGCTGGAGCGCAACCGGGCCCTGGTTTCCCCCTGGCGCGAGGCGGCCCTGCGCCACGCCCAACACATCGTAGCCCAGGACCACTACAACCGCCTTTCGGTCTTTCAGCCGGCCACGCACCAGACCAACCCCTGGCCCAGCCTGGTGCTGGGGCTGTTCTCGGTGAGCATCTGGTACAACGTGATCAACCAGTTCATGATCCAGCGGGTGCTGGGCGCCCGCGACATGTACCACGCCCGCATGGGCATCGTGCTGGCTGGGTACATGAAGATCCTCATGCCCCTGATTGTGGTGGTGCCCGGGCTGATCCTGTTTGCCCGGTACCCGGAAGTGATGAATCAGCCCTGGGAAAAACTCCAGACCGAGGCCGACAAGGGCTACGTGCACATGCTTCAGACGTTGATCCCGGCGGGCCTGCGGGGGTTGTTCCTGGCCGCGCTTTTCGGGGCCATCCAGTCCACGGTCAACTCGGTGCTCAACTCCACGGCCACCGTGTTCACGCTGGACATCTACCGCCGGTGGTTTGTGCCCCGGGCGTCGCACGCCCACCTGGTGCGGGCCGGCATGGTGTCGGCCACGGTGATCCTGGCCGTGTCGATCCTGCTGGCCATGTACATCGAGCGCTTGGGGAGCGGGCTTTTCGTCTATATTCAAACCCTTTACGCCTTTTTCGCCCCGCCGTTTAGCGCCGTGTTCGTGCTGGGCATCCTCTGGCGCAGGATCAACGGTCCCGGCGCGTTGACCGCCGTGGTGCTGGGCTTTGCCTTCGGCATCGCCGTCAAGCTCTACGTGCAACTGGACCCCCAGCATCCCAAGTGGCTGGAGCCGTTTGCCATGCAGGGGATTCTCAATTGGGCCTTCTGCTCCGTAGTATGCGTGGCGGTGAGCTTGCTTACCCGACCGCCGCGGCCTGAGCAGGTGACCGACCAACTGACGCTCAACTGGCGCAAGCTCGACATCTTCGGCGGCCTGGGCACCCGCTGGTTCAATAGCGTCGTGACCTGGTGGCTGCTTTTCGTGCTGATTGTGCTGGGGTTGATGTTGTGGTTCTCGGGATTGGTCTATTGAGAAGTGGGCTTAATAGTCTGTTGAAGAAGCCCATTTGAAATGGAAACGAGTTATGAGATTACCTGCACCTTCTGAAAAAAGCGGCTCGGCAGGAGCCTCGCCCTCCCAGGCTTGTGTTTTTCAACGGGCTGTTAGCCCGAGGAGAGTCTGGAGGCTTGGAGGCCAAGAGTAGCACCGGCGTGCGACTTGCGCTATGCGAATTGCGGCCTGCGCCGGAGATGCCGCTCCAGGGCGGGAACGATGAGAGTTCCTGGAACAAGAACAATCCGCCGGTTTTGCAACCGGCGAGCCGCCAGCTTCAGCTGGCGGAGGAGAACAGCCAAAAACGCTTATTCGGCTCTCCCCGGACTAAAGTCCGGGGCTCGCTGGCGAGCTCCCGCTCCGGAGCAAGAAAAGGCGTAAATGCCGCAAGTGGGAGGGCGAGGCTCCTGCCGAGCCGAAGAAGCGAAAAAGAGTGCTGGTTTTGTTGGACGTTTAATCATAAGTAAACTCCCCCAGCGCAAAGTCTTTAATAGCACGCTAAACACGTGCCAGGCTTTATTCTGGAGAAATCAGAACAATAGAAAAATCAATACATCTCAAAGGAAAACCTAAAAATGAAAATCGAAAAAATCGAAACCCTGGTTTGCCACGCCCGTATGCGCAACTGGGTCTTTGTGAAGGTGACGACCAGCGAGCCGGGGCTGGTCGGCTGGGGGGAGGCCACGCTGGAATGGCACACTCGCGGCGTGGTGGCCGCGGTGGAGGACCTGGCAGAGCTGCTACGGGGCCAGGACCCCCGGCGCATCGAGCACCTGTGGCAGATGATGTGGCGGCAACACTTCTGGCACGGCTCGGGGCTTACCCGGGCCACGGCCATCGCCGGGATCGACATCGCCTTGTGGGACATCCTGGGCAAGCACCTGGGCGTGCCCTGCCACCGGCTTTGGGGCGGGGCGGTGCGGGATCGTATCCGGCTCTACTGCCACCTGGGCGGCGGGCGGATGGAGGATTTTTACGAAACCCCCGTGGAGAACGCCGCCCGCTTTGCCCAACTGGCCCGCGAAGCCGTGGCCCAGGGCTTTTCCGCCTTCAAGGCCATGGCCGTGCCGCCCACCGCACCGCTGGAGGGCCTGTGGCCGGTGCAGGCGGCCGCCCGATGCGTGGAAGCGATGCGCGAAGCGGTGGGCCCGCAGGTGGACATCCTGGTGGATTGCCACGCCCGACCCTCCCCGGCGATGGGCATGAAGTTCGCCCGGGCGCTGGAGCCTTACGGGCTTTATTTTCTGGAGGAGCCTTGCTGGCCGGAGCACCCGCGGGAGCTGGCCCGCATCCGCCAGGCCGTGGCCACGCCCATCGCCACCGGCGAGCGGGTGACCAGCCTGTACGGCTTTCGGGAGCTGTTTGCCGCCGGGGCGTGCGACGTGTGCCAGCTGGACCTGACCCACTGCGGCGGTCCCACTGCGGCCCGACGCATCGCCGCACTGGCCGATGCCTACGGGGTGGCCCTGGCCCCGCACAATCCCCAGGGGCCGATCAGCACGGCCGCCACGCTGGAGTTCGGTTTCTCCCAGCCGGGGTTTATCATTTGCGAATCGGTCCACGCCGATGTGCCCTGGCGCGAGGAGGTGGTGCAAGT
>Ga0256839_1004129_pt1 | contig 14420 bp, 13 predicted proteins | sample 354166metaG_FD_185968 | JGI IMG/M metagenome (GOLD analysis project Ga0256839, IMG submission 185968) | Hydrothermal vent microbial communities from Mid Atlantic Ridge, Atlantic Ocean - 354-166 | ecosystem: Environmental > Aquatic > Marine > Hydrothermal vents | place: Atlantic Ocean: Mid... | reverse complement strand
AGCGCCACGGCCGCGCGCGAAAGCCTGCGCCGCTACATCGATTTCTACAACACCAGGAGACCGCATTCATCACTGGACGGGCGGACGCCCGATCTGGCATATCATGAGGCGCTGCGACCGGTGCCGGCCGCAGCATGACAGAGCGGGTGATCCACTTATGAAACCACCCGAAACTGTTCAAACGAACCGAGCCACTTCTGTCTTCCAGCGGCAGCCCGACTTCAGAACATGGATGATCCCGCTGATCACCCGCCGATCATCCACCCGCCGCGCCCCGGGTTGGTTGTGCGGCAACAGCGGTTTGATCGCCGCCCACGCATCATCCGAGAGCCAAAACCCTTCCGTCATCATTCACCTCCGGCTCGTTTTCCCGCAGTGAAACAGACAGATATCGAAAAATCAAAAGGTTGGTTGGGTTTTAACCCTAGGAATGGCTCTCGATCGTTCGCTCTTGTCGCGACACTGCCGTGCGATGTTCCGAGTTGTTCAAGTTGTGCACATGGTCTATCGTTCAATCTGTGGGAATGGAGTTCGGGCGATTGACTGGGGAACTTGGCGTTGCACGCGCAGACTTCCGCATCGTCACGCCGATGTTTTTGGGAGACGCGCAGCAAGAGGCCAGTCGCATCAGTGCAGCCGGCATCAAGGGGGCGTTGGTGTTCTGGTGGCGGGCGCTGCATTTTGCCGGGCTGGTGGCAAAGGCCGGTGGCAATGCCGCAGAAGCGCTGAAATCCCTGCAGGCGCGCGAGCAGGCACTGTTCGGCGGCCCGACGGGGCAGAGCCGGGTGCTGTTCAAGATCGATGCTGAGGATCTTGCCAAGCCCTGCCAGAAAGGTGACGTTCTGCGAGATGCCGAAAAGAACACCGTCGGCCCGGGCGCCTGCTATCTGGGATATGGCCTCGTCAACGCGTTCCACATCAGGGCAAAGCCAGATGAGGGCAGACCGGAGATCAAGAAAGGCGAGCTGCTTCGCCCCTGCTTTCCCGGCGGCTCCTTCACCCTGCGTCTGATCTTCCGCCCCGGCACATCCGAGGACCAGCGCAAAGAGGTATTGCGCGCGCTCAAGGCACTGGGGCTTCTGGGCGGACTCGGCTCGCGCGTGCGGCGCGGCTGGGGCTCGCTGGCGCTGACGCGGCTTGAGGGCGAGGATGTCGGGGATGGCTGGCAGCCTCCGAAGGACCGGGACGAATACATCGAGGCGCTTCAGGCTGTTCTTGGCAAGCGGCCGGAGGTTTCAGGTCCAGACTTCCCCCTGACCGCGCTTGCGAAGGAAAGCCAGCTGCGCGTCGGAACGCAAACTGGCGCCGATCCGCTCACGGTTCTGAACGAATTGGGGGAAGGACTGCAGCGCTATCGTGCCTGGGGGTTCAAAGAGAAAGTGAACGGCAAGCCAAGCGAGAAGAATTTCGCTGATGACCACGACTGGTTCAAGAAGACAGGAAAGTTCGCCAAGGGTCGTGGCGACTTTGTTCCGCGACGCACGGCTTTCGGTCTGCCGCACAATTACTCCAAGCATTTCGGCGTCACAGCGCCAGATCAGGAAAATCTGCAACGCAACCGACGCGCCAGCCCGCTGTTTTTCCACATTCATCACGTGGGGAACGAATACCTGCCCGTGGCACTGTTTGTGCCCACGCAATTCCTGCCGACCGGCAAGGTCGCGATATGGGAAAAGAATAGGGGCCGCGTCTCGGAGACACCGAGAGACTATGAATTCGATCCGTCGGTGATCACGAATTTCCTCGATGGCAGGCGCCCGAACGGGAAGAAGGCCAATCCCGAATACTTTCCCAACGAACCGGTGCTCGAATGACCCGCGTGCTGCATTTTACCCTTGGGCCGGTTCAGGGCTTCATCGGCGAGGCGCGCCGCACCCGCGACCTGTGGGCCGGATCGTTTCTGCTGTCCTGGCTCTCCGGGCAGGCCATGGCCGCTCTGGAAAAGAACGGCGGAAACATCGTCTTTCCGCAGGTCGCGAACGACCCGCTGTTTCAGGCGATCCAGGGCACGGGTAAAGGGGGCGACGCGCCTTCGGTCGGCTCGCTGCCCAACCGCTTCAAGGCGGATGTGTCCGCCGTCGAGGGCGCTCCCGGCGCGATCTGCCGGGATGCGGTGCAGGCGGCCTGGGACAAGCTGCAGAACATCATCTGGAACAGGTTCGTCAAGGACATCGCCGGCAAGGGGCAAGAAACCGCAGACATATGGAAGCGGCAGGTCACCCATTTCTGGGACATGGCCTGGGTGGTCGGCGACGACGATGACGGCGATGACGGGCGCTGGCTGGATCTGCGCAAGAACTGGCGCAGCCATCTGCCGCACGACGAGCCTGGCGACAAGTGCCGCCTGATGGGCCATTATCAGGAGCTTTCGGGCCATGAACGCATCGCCGGCGGCGGCGGCGCCCAGCGTGCCTTCTGGGAGGCTCTCTCCGGCGTCAAGGGAATCGGAGCGCTCGACCTGCGCGCCGATGAACGGCTGTGTGCCATCGCCCTGATCAAGCGGCTGTTTCCCCTGGTCGCAAGCGACGTTCTGGGCTGGAAACCCGGCGGCAATGGCATGGACATTCGCCACTGGCCTTCGACGAGTTACATCGCCGCCGTGCCCTGGTTGAAACGGGCAACGGCGCATCGCGTGGAATGCGCCGCCCATGCACAGACCGCCAAAGAGGTGCTGAAGCCCGGGCATCTGGGTGAGACGCATACTCGCTTCTTCGGCCTGCCCGAGGATCGTTTCTTCAGGCTCGACGGCCATCTGCTGCATCTCGACGGCATCCGCGCCTGGCCCGGGGATGAGCTGAAAGCATCGCGCACAGTGCTGGAAGGAACGCTCAAGGCCGTTCAGAATGCGGTCGGCGCATCGGCCAGCGAATTCTACGCCGTGCTGCTGATGGATGGCGACCGGATCGGCGCGCGCATCCATGACGATGCGGACCGGGTCAGCCGCGGCCTGGCCTGTTTCACGGACAAGGTGAAGGCGCATTTCGACCCGGCCAGGGGCAATCCCCATGACGGGGTCTTGATCTATGCCGGCGGGGATGACGTGCTGGCGCTTCTGCCGGTGGATACCGCGATTTCCGCAGCGCAGGCGATGCACTCGGCCTTTGGGGAGGCGTTCAATGATGACGCCGAATTCACCCTCTCGGGCGCCATCGTCCTTTCGCATTACAAGAACCCGCTGCGCGCCGTCCTGCGGGAGGCCCATCGCCAGCTTGACGAGGTGGCAAAGGACCGGAACGGGCGCGACTCGCTGGCCATCGCGGTAATGAAACCGGGCGGCGTCAATCTTCAGTTCGTCTCGAAATGGAATAGCCCCTCGCTTGAGGCATTGACCGCCGCGGTGGCCTCGCGCGCGGAATACTCGTCGTCCTTCTTCTACAATCTGCGCGAACGCCATGCGCCCCTGTTCGACTCCGGCCATCGTGGCACGGGCACGGTACTGACCGCCGATCAGTACATCATGCGCGCCCTGATCCGGGCCGAATATCTCAAGCAGTTCACGCAGAAGGAACAAGCCCGCAAGGCGGAAGCAGAGATATCCGCCGCCGTGGTGCGGATTCTTGACCTTGGGCGAACCGAGAATGGTTTTGATTTCGAGGCACCGCTGCTGGTGCGGTTCCTGGCCGGAGAGTTGCGCAGCCCGAGCGATGACGGAACGAGGGGCGACCATTGACCGAGATGCACCTCACCCTCGACCCGGTCGATACGCTGATGTTTCGCGACGGGCGTCCCTTCGAGCAGACCGATGCCGGGGCCTCCGAGGCGCTCAGCGTCTTTCCGCCCTGGCCGCCGACCCTTGTCGGTGCGATCCGTGCAGCGCTGTGGGACAGTCTCGGTGCATGGGACAAGGCCCGGCTGGGCGACGGGACGGATTGGCAGAAACCCGGCACGCTCGGTCCGCTCTGCTTCGGCCCGCCGGTTCTTGTCTGGAAGGGCGAGGCCGTCTTTGCCGCACCGCTGCACCTGATCGAGGGCAGGAAGGACGAGCAGCCGCAGCTTGCCTTTCTTCGCCCCGGCAAGGAGCGCGAATGTGACCTGGGCAAGGTGCGCCTGCCCGAACCGGCAACCGGGGGCATTTCCGGCATCAAACCGGTGAGCGATCGCTGGATCACCAAAGCCGGCATGGCCCGTGTGCTGAAAGGCAAGCTGCCCGACCGCGAACACCTGCTGCCCTTGTCCGAGCTCTGGCGCGACGAGGCACGTGTCGGCATAGGCATCGACCCGGCTTCCCGCACAACATCCGATGGGCGGCTCTATCTTGCCCGACATGTCCGACCGGGCGCGGACTTGCGGTTGCACATGACGGTGAAAGGGTGGAATGGCGCCTTCCCGCCCTCCCCGCGCCCACTTGGGGGCGAGCACCGCATGGCCAGCATCGGGCCTGGGGAGCCGCCCGACCTGCCGTCAGGACAGCCGGGCGACAGGCTCTGCCTCATCGCGATCAGCCCGGTGGTGCCGGAACAGGACGGGCGGATAGAGGGGCTATCGCCGGACAACATCGTCAGCGCGTGCCTTGGAAAGCCGCTGCCGATCGGCGGCTGGGACAGCGTGAATCGACGCTCGATCCCGATGCGCAATTGTTACCCGGCGGGCTCGGTATGGTTCGTCGAAGGGCTGGAGCCGGTTCCGCCGAAAATCGGCGCGGCCACCAAGTGGGGCTTTGGCCGGGTTCTGGCAGGCGTCTGGCCGAGCGGCACATGACTGGAGAGACAAAATGACCACCGACGAAACCACCGACAGAACCGCCGCCCTGATCGCCTTGATCGCCGAGACCCATGTGCACCCCGGTGTCGGGCAGACGACCGGCGCGATCGACCTGCCGGTGGCCCGCGAACGGGTCACCGATTTTCCGTTCATCCCCGGCTCTTCGGTCAAGGGGGCGTTCCGGGTCTGGGTCGAGGAACGTGCCGCCGGGCTCGACGTCGAGACGCTTTTCGGCAAGGAACCCAATGGCGGCGATGCCGGTGCTTCGGGCCAGGCCGGGCAGTTGCTGCTGTCCGATGCCCGCTTGCTCCTGTTGCCGGTGCGCGCGCTGACCGACGCCTTCAAATGGGTGACATGCCCCGACATCCTGCGCCGGCTTCAGCGCGACATGGCGCGTGCGGGCCATGACGCCCCGGGCTGGACGGTGCCGGATGTTGTGGCGGGCGCCTATCTGGGCCTGGGCACGGAAAACGACCGGCTGGGGCTGGAGGAGCGGGAATTCGACCATGCAGGCAATGTGCCCGGCGATCTGATAAAGGCCCTTGCGCAGTTCACCGGACAACCGGAGGATTTGATGCGCAACCGGCTGGTGGTGCTGTCCGACAGCGACTTCACCTGGTTTGCGCGCTACGCCTTGCCGGTCATGGCGCGCAATGTCCTGGACGCGGACAAGACCAGCCAGAACCTGTGGTATGAAGAAACCCTTGCCCCCGACACGATCATGTATCTGCTGGTGGGGCAGCGAAACAAGGGGGCCGTCTCCGCCCTTGCCGCGGCGCTGGACGCGGCCCCCTACATCCAGATCGGCGGCAACGAAACCATCGGCCAGGGCTGGTTCAGGATGCAGGCCTTCGAAGGAGGGCGCGATGGCCAGGCGTAAGAACAGAAAGAAGCAAGCGAAAAGGCAGAACCAACAGGCGCACAACCGCCCCGCGACGCCACCCGCGCATTCCGGGGCCACGCCGCCTTCGCCCTCGCCCGCCGTGGTGAATACGAAGAATGCCTCGCGCCAGAGCCTCGCCCAGAAGCGCGCCGCCGATGCGTTGCGCAAGATCAAGGAAATGAAGGCCGGAAAGGAAAGAGATCCAGAAAAGGGCGATTACGGCAAATACACCTCCTATGTCTCGGCCCTGCCGGCGATGATCCTGATGTCGGGGCTGGGCCAGGCCATGGCGATGGTCCGCTCGCGCAAGCTCGCCGGATACTCGCAGCTTTACGACCACCTGCAAGGCTGGCTGTGCGGCGGGCGGCCCTATGCGGGCGATGACCTGATCAATGCCATCGTCCAAGGCTCCGAGGCCGATTACATCCGCGCCCAGGCCGAGGCGCTGGCCTATCTCGAATGGCTGAAGAAATTTGCCGTGGCGCTGCTGGACGAACCCGCCGGGCAGCAGGAGGAGGGCGCCGATGTTGCCGCTTCCTGAACGCACCGCCCTTCGCGGGGCGAATGCCAACCCGGGACTGGTGTTCAACAAGTTCGTGGACAAATGGCCCAAGGTCAAGCCCCCCGAAGACAAGTGCCCCGCGGACAAGTCCAACGGCCTTGGCGAGAGAAAGAAAGCCTGGCTGCAGGAATTCACCGACACCACCGCCACCCCCGACACGACCGCACAGGCCGATCGCCTGAAACGGCTGGCAGAGGCCCTGGGCGGGCAGGCGCGCGACTTCACTGCCACCGCCCCCTTCGTCACCGGGATGGGCCTGCCCCACCCGGTGGAAAACGGCTTTGCCTGGCATCACAGCTTCGGCTGCCCCTGGCTGCCCGGCTCTTCGGTCAAGGGGCTGGTGCGCGCCTGGGCCGAACAGTGGGAAAGCGCCGACACCGCCACCTGTGCCCGCATCTTCGGCCGCACCCCCGATGACCCGGCCGCCGGCAGCGTGATCTTCTTCGACGCCCTGCCCACAGGCGCGGCGAAACTCGTGGTGGAAATCATCACCCCCCATACCGGCGACTGGCGCATCACCGACAGCCCCGCAAACAGCCCGCCCGCCGACTGGGTCAGCCCCAACCCGATCCCGTTTCTGGCGGTGGCGAAAGGCTCCACCTTCCGCTTTGCCATCGCACCGCGCAACGGCGCCGCGCAAGAGGATATCGCCACCGCGCTCGGCTGGCTGGAGGCGGCGCTGGAATGGGCCGGCGCCGGGGCCAAGACGGCGCTGGGGCTGGGGCGGCTGGGCTCCGAGGAAAACCTGCGGAAGCGTAAGGAACTGGAGACGCAACTGGGCCAGATCAGAAAGCAGGAAGAAGAACGGGCGCGCCGCAATGCCCCGCCCGCCAAGGGCGACATTTGCAGCCATGATGAATATGGCCGCGTCGAAATCAAGGAAATCCGCGGCGATATGGCCCTCGTGAATGCGATCGAGGAAGGGGAGGATGTCGAACTCCCGCTTGCCGAGCTGCGCAAGAAGGAATGAGCCCGAAATGAAACCCCGCTCGACCGACAGCAGCGCCACTAAGGCCACCGCCTGGCTCAAGGTCTATGCCTGGCCGCTGGTTGCAGTGGTGGCCTGGCTGGTGGCGGCAACGGCGATCTTCGGCGGTGCCTTCTGGCGGGCGCTCGCCACAAGGCTTGCCGACGTGGCATGGTGGGCCGAAACCACCTGGTCGGTGATCTTTCTGTCCGTCGCCGTCGCCTGGCTGGTCGCGATCAGCCAACGCCGCCGGGCCCGGCTGGAACGCGCACCTTTCGAGGGCTGGACGCTGGAACTTCGCGGCCTGAAGGATACACCAGAGCCTTCGGCCCTTTATTGGGAGGATGTGCGTCGCATCCGCGCCAGCGCCTTCGAGGAATGGAAGTTCATCAAGTCGGCGGTCTCGACCGTGGTCCGGATCAGCACGCGCGACCTGAACGCCGCCACAAGCCGCTGGCTGCGGCGCGATGATAACCGCAAGCGGATCACGGTGGACTTTTCCCGCATGCGACAGCATCATGACGTCGCCGAAGAGAACTGGGAGGCATTCGTCGAAAAGCTGGCAGAAAGTCCAAATCAGGTTCAGAAATGATGGTATCATCATGATAGACATGGTAAATTTATGGAAAAATCTCTCTTTTTGCTGGCGCAATACGTCCCGTTTTCGCCGCAAGATGCTTCTCGTTCGGAAGCATGCTGGATTTTCCGGGCGATATCTGCTATTTGCAAAAGGTGAGGAGGCGCCTCCTGTCCGCACGAAGGCGGATTGAAACTTTCTATCATGTTGGTTGCCTTCGCTGCTTTGGGAGGCGCCTCCTGTCCGCACGAAGGCGGATTGAAACGTCGCCCGCCCGCGCGGTGCCACGGTCGCCGACGGAGGCGCCTCCTGTCCGCACGAAGGCGGATTGAAACCCACAGCCAGCCGTGGAGGCCTCCGCCGCACTCGGGAGGCGCCTCCTGTCCGCACGAAGGCGGATTGAAACTCCACCACGCATCATACAGGGTTTTTTCGTCCCAGGAGGCGCCTCCTGTCCGCACGAAGGCGGATTGAAACTTTCTTTGGTGTAGTTCATGTTTCTACCTCCGGAGGCGCCTCCTGTCCGCACGAAGGCGGATTGAAACTGTCGCAGACACCTTCCCGCTCTCTGGCCACCGGGGAGGCGCCTCCTGTCCGCACGAAGGCGGATTGAAACACAGCCGATACTGCGTAGACCTTCTCGTTCCGGAGGCGCCTCCTGTCCGCACGAAGGCCGGGGCGCCCAGTCCGACGGCCGTCGGCGCTAGGTCAGAGCAGCCAGTAGCCTTCGTCGCTCTCGAACGGCGGCCCGTCGCCATAGACGCGCGAACGGCGCAGGCCGTCATGGCCGATCACATAGACCCGCAGGCTGTCGCCCTCACCCAGATGCGCCGCCAGCCGCTGGGCCAGCGCCTCGGCGCGCTGACGGGTCATGCGCACCTCGAACACCGAATGCTGGACCCGCGTTGCCGCCTCCTCCAGAAGGTGCGCGATCTTGCGCCGCCGCTTGTCCGACGACACGTCATAGCTGAATACCGTCAGCATCTCGCCGCGCGCCATGGTCAGGCCTCCATCAGATAGGGGGCAAAGCGCGCGATCTCGCCCGCCCGCAGCGCAACCGCCAGATCCTGCGCCTGCCGCCGCATCATCGGCCGCCAGGCCAGCTTGCCCCTGCGCCCGGTCACGTTGACGCGTTTGGCCACCGCCTGCTCGTAACCCTGAATGATGGCGCGCACCGCCGGCCGACCGATCCTGACCCCGCCGTCGGGCAGCGCGTGAAACATCTCGGGCCGCAACCGGCGCGCGTTGAACAGAAAGGCCGCGAGCCCCTCGGTCAGGGGCGCGCGGAACGGCTCCATCATGTCGTAGACGCAGGCGTCTTCGCGGTCGCGCGCCGCGTGCAGCGCCCCGAACCCCGGATGCAGCCCCGCCGCCAGAACCCCGGCGCGCATGTCGCGCGCCAGAAGGGCGGCAAGGTAGTTGATCACCGCATTCAGCGGATCAAGGCCCGGGCGCGTGCGCCGGAAGGGCTGCGGAGCGCCGCGGGTCAGCCGCCCGAGCGCCGGCCAGTAGTCGGCCGCCGCCACGCCTTCGATGCCGCGCAGGGCCGCCACCGTCTCGGCCTGGTTCACCTTGCGCAGATGCCGCCCCATCGAGGCCAGGGCGCGCGTCACCTCGCCATCCTGCGGTCGGCGGTTCAGGCGGAACAGCTGGGTGCGCTGGTTGCGGATGCGCGCATCGACCAGCGCCCGGGCAATGGCCGTCTGCGTGTCGGGCCTCAGCACCGCCTGCGCCTGCAACAGATGCAGCCCGCCATTATCGGCCACCGGCGCCCGCAGCGCCCCGCGCAGGGCGCCATACCCATCGACCAGCACAAGATCAGTCTGCGTTGCCAGGCAATGGTCGTGAACCGCCGGATCGACCACCACGCCCGGTCCCAGCTCGATCCGGTCCACCCGCCCGTGCGAGATCGCCAGGATTTCGCTTCCGCCTTCCGCCTCGACCACAAAGCTGAGGTTGCGCAGCGACAGCCGCCGCCCCGGCTCCGTCACATACAGCACCCGTTCGCCCCGGTCATAGCCGCCGCGGCGCTCGCGCGCCTCTGCCGCCTCGACGGCCAGTCGTTCGGCCTCTCGCCCGGCGTCGTCCTCGGCAATCTGGCGCAACAGGGCAACAGGGTCTTCCGCCGGGTCCGAGACCTGCTGGAAGACGAAGCTCATCACGAACTTGTGGCCCAGAAACTCGAACCCGCGGTCGAAATCGACCACCCGCGTGCCGGCGTCGTGCAGTTCGAGCCCATGCGCTGCCAGCGCCTCGCTGGCCTCGGCCAGGGCCCGTTCGGCAGTGTCCCGCGTCTTGCACAGGATCACGAAGTCATCGGCGAACCGCACAAGCCGCAGGCCGCGCCGCTCCAGCCGTTCGTCCAGCGCATCGAGATAGAGGTTCGACAGCAGCGGCGACAGGGGCGATCCCTGCGCCACGCCCCGGCCCATCCGGCCCGATTGCGCCGACTGGTGTTCGAGGATCAGCGCAACAAGGTCGACCACCGGCTCGGCATCGACCTGGCCGGCCAGCGCCGCCTCCAGCTTGGCCAGCAACAGGTCATGACGCAGATTGTCGAAGAAATCCACGATGTCGGCCTCGATCACATGCCGATAGCCCGCGTCGCGCCAGCGCGATATCTCCGCCACCGCCTGCTGCACCGAACGTCCCGGCCGATAGGCAAAGGAGCTGTCCTCGAACTGCGGCTCGAGAACCGGCGAGAGCACCTGCGCCAGCGCCGTGTGAACGATGCGGTCCTCGATCGTCGGGATCAGCAGCCGGCGCGTCCCGCCCTTGCGTTTCGGGATCTCGACCGACCGACAGGGGCCGGGCCGATAGCTGCCCTGCCGCAGGGCCTCGGCGATCTCGACCAGTCGGCGCGGCGCCCGTGGCGCGAATTGCGCGATGGTCATGTTGTCGCCCCCGGCGCCACCGCCATTTGCCCGCACCCGCGCCCAGGCCTCGTCCATCCGCCGCAATGACAGAAGGCTTTGCCACAGGGACAGGTTCGGGTTATTTCTGGCCATGAGAGGCGGCTCCAGGCGCGGCATTGCGGGGCGAATCTGCGAAATCAGGTTCAGAAGGAGAGCTAATTAAATGAAAATAAACAGTAAAAAATACGGAACCACCCCGATTTTCCGGCGAAATCGGGCGCGGGAACCGCTTGCTTTTCCTTTCCATCAGAATCATGCCAACATATTGACATTTTATCAGGTGGATGACAAAGGTGAGATGGGGCCCCATGTCCGCATGAAGGCGGATTGAAACAACGCGGCGGCGAACATCGTCCGCATGTTCGTGATGGGGCCCCATGTCCGCATGAAGGCGGATTGAAACGAACGCGCTCGTGCCACATGCGCCACGCCTTCGGATGGGGCCCCATGTCCGCATGAAGGCGGATTGAAACGTTGGCCTCATCAGTGTCCACGCTGCCGGTGGGATGGGGCCCCATGTCCGCATGAAGGCGGATTGAAACCTTCGGCCATGTTGGTTGCCTTCGCTGCTTTTGATGGGGCCCCATGTCCGCATGAAGGCGGATTGAAACCCAGCCAAGATCAAGCACTTCCCTGACGTCGCAGATGGGGCCCCATGTCCGCATGAAGGCGGATTGAAACCCTGTTGAAATTCGACCGTTTTCCCAAACCAGATGGGGCCCCATGTCCGCATGAAGGCGGATTGAAACTTGATCACCCTGGCGGCGATCCGGCGCGTCCCGGATGGGGCCCCATGTCCGCATGAAGGCGGATTGAAACATAATATGGTTCCACTCCAGTCCCGTTTCCGGATGGGGCCCCATGTCCGCATGAAGGCGGATTGAAACACCGCCGAGACGGCGTAAACCTTCTCGTTCCTGTGATGGGGCCCCATGTCCGCATGAAGGCGGATTGAAACTCGCCGACGTGGGCGATCTCCCCGTCGCCAAGATGGGGCCCCATGTCCGCATGAAGGCGGATTGTCTCGGGGCGGGTTTCGTGCTTTTCCTTCCCCATGAACCTGCCGCCCGCCAACCTGATCGCGCGCCTTGCCGACCCGCGCCAGGTTGCCACTCTGGACGAACTTGCCGCCTGCTGGCAAGAATGCGCGCTGGAGCTTGACCTGCACGGGGTCGGCCGCATCGCGCCGGCCGTGCTGGGCGCGCATCTGCGCCGGTCCTTTCTGGGGGCGATGGGGCCTGGCGCCTCGCCGGCCGCGCGCGCCGGCAAGCCCTGCGACTGGCACCCACCCTGCGCGCTGGACATCTTTTGCCGCGAGCAGATCCGATCCGACCGCGGCCTGGGCCTGCCCAAGCCCTATGTGATCGAAGTGACGCCCGGGGCGGATACGCTGCGCGTCACCCTGCGGGTTTTCGGGCTGGCCGGTTACTGGTTCCCGGCGGCGGCCGAAGCAATGGTTGCCGGCATCACCACCATCCTGCCCTGGGCGCGGCTTTCGGGCTCGAATATGGCGCCACCGCGGATTGCCGCGCGCCGCATGCTGCGAGATCCCCTGCCCCCGGCCCCCGCGGGATGCCAGCGCCTGAGACTGGCCCTGACCGCGCCGCTGGATGTCACCAGCAGCAGGCCGGCAGCCGCGGCGGGCAAGGTCGCCGGCCCCTTCCTGCCGCAACTGCTGCGCCGGGTCAGCGAACTGTCGCGCTGGAACGGCGTGACCCTGGCGCCCGATGCGGCGCGCGTGCTTGCCCTGCGCCTGCGAGAAGTGGCCGAGGATACCGCCGCCCTGAAGCCCGGCACCCATTTCAGCCCCAATGCAAAGGGTCAGCGGCGGCGGCGGCAGGTGCTGCGCGGCGAGATGCGCCTGCGCGGCGACATTGCGTCGATCTGGCCACTGCTGGCGATGGGCATGCGCTGCCACCTGGGGCGCGGCGCGGTCGAGGGCCTGGGTGCCTTTCGCCTGATCCCCGAAGGTTGACGCCTACCCGTCCGCGGCGGGGCTGTCCTCTCGCCGGGCGGAATATGCCTCCAGCCGGGCGCCGAATCGGTCCAGATCGTCGGCGCTCAGTTCGGTGCCGCGGGCCTCGGGCGGGAGATCGACAACAAGGTGCAGGTATCGCGCCCGCCGCGCGGTAATTTCGGCCACGAGGTGAATTGGCAGAGTGCCGATCACGGTGTCACCGGGCCGGATGTCTTCGACGTCGAGATGCGCGACCGCCTGGGCGTTGAGGCCCCGGCGGCGGGCCCATTCGAGCGCACCGGGATGGCGTGAAACGAACAAAATGCGCCCCGGGGCGCCTTTCTCCGGCCGCTGCGGCGCCATTTCGGCGAACCTGTCCAGCTTCTTCTCGGCATTGCCTGTCAGCGTTTGCGCGGGATCCGGCCTGCGCCGCATCCCTGCATGCAGAAGATCGTTGCGCAGATTGGCAATACCGCTGTCATGCAGGGCACGTCGGGCGCGTCCTTCGGCCTTGCGCCTTGCGTCCTCGTCAAAGGTGTCGAGGCCGGCATCTGTGCCTTCAGGGCCCGCGGCATGCAGGCTCACCACGCCTTCGCGAAGCACGGCGGCGGCTTCCAGCGGGCGGTTGAAGGCAAGGTAGAGCTTTGCCAGCTCCCGGTGAAAGGCATGGCCCTCCTCACCGAACAGCGTATTTGCAGCAAGGTCAACCGCCATCCCGGCGAGATCGTCCAGCAACGGCAGCAGCGCGGGATGATCCCTGCGGCAACGTTCGCCGTATTCCTTCAGGGCGCGGCCCAGCCGGGCAGCCGAGCCCTCCTCGCCGCCGAGTGAGGCAAGATTTGGCAATCGCAGGGTGTCAAGATCCCCTGACCAACCCTTGATTGCAGAAATCAATCCTCGGCTGAGGTCGTAGTCCGGTCGCTCCCCGGCCAGCTTGCGCAGGGCCAGTCGGTCCCGCTCGCGTTCGAGCGCCGCCACCAGCGCCCCGGCATGCCCGCTGTGGCGGAACGTGCCCATGCCCTGCGCCAGATCCATCTGGAGGAAGAATGGCGACAGGTCCCAGATCGGCGTGAGGCCCGTCGCCGGATCGGTGGCTTCCATCGCGCCATATACCAGTTGCAGATCGCGGGGAAGATCACCTGCCGCCTGCATGACCGTCAGCGCCGTTGTCGCAAAGAGGGGTTGGGCGCGAAAACCGTGGGTGATATCGAAAACAAGCCCGTCGGCCTTCTGGAGCCCCTTGAGGGCCTGGTGCGTCGCCCGGAATTGCTGGCGCAGCTCGGCCTCGGTTTTGCCGTCGGGGATCGCCACGCGCCGAAGCTTGACCCTGGCACGGGCCAGGTTGTCCGTCAGCTCTGCACCGTATCGGCTCCACGCCGCCTCGGTAGCCAGAACGACGACGTCGTCGCATTCCAGGAGCGTGGCCAGAGCCCGCGCCACGAACCGGGTGCGGACAGGCTTGCCCCGCCCGCCAAAGTCATAATTCAGCTCACTGTAACCGCCGTTTTTCGGGCCGGTTCCGAGAAATGTCACCAGTCGACGCGCCATGAGATAAGAAGTAGCTCGGTTCGTTTGAACAGTTCCGGGCGGTTTCATAAGTGGATCACCCGCTCTGTCATGCTGCGACCGGTACCGGTCGCAGCGCCTCATGATATGCCAGATCGGGCGTCCGCCCGTCCAGCGATGAATGTGGTCTCCTGGCGTTGTAGAAATTGATGTAGCGGCGCAGGTTTTCGCGCGCGGCCGTGGCGCTGTCATAGGCCCGCAGGTAGACCTCCTCGTATTTGATGGTCCGCCACAGCCGTTCGACGAAGACATTGTCCCGCCAGGCCCCCTTGCCATCCATGCTGATCCGGAT
>Ga0256839_1004127_pt1 | contig 14424 bp, 14 predicted proteins | sample 354166metaG_FD_185968 | JGI IMG/M metagenome (GOLD analysis project Ga0256839, IMG submission 185968) | Hydrothermal vent microbial communities from Mid Atlantic Ridge, Atlantic Ocean - 354-166 | ecosystem: Environmental > Aquatic > Marine > Hydrothermal vents | place: Atlantic Ocean: Mid... | reverse complement strand
TCGAGCGGATCAGGGGTGGGCTTGACTTTGCGCCGCGACGCGGGTTTTGCGGCCACAACGGGCGCGCGCTGGCAACCGGGCGGCAACGCGACCGTGATCTCCTCGGCCGCTTCGGCCCGCGGCCGAAGCGGCGAGAGAGGGCGCGCGCCATTGCCAATCTCGCGACGGGCGGGCCTTCCTCCCTTTGGTGGCGATCATTTTTGCCACCGCTTCCTAGGCCCCCACGGGTCTGGCGCGGACCCGGGCCGGGTCGCGCTACCAATGCTCCGCCGTCGCAGCGGCGGAGGTCCGGTCCCGCCGGGCGGCGGGCTCCAGGCTGCTTCGGCCGGCGGCCGAAGCAGCAGGCGCGCCAATGGGGCCTGGGCGCCGCAGCGGCGATCCCGGCCTTGCTTCGGCCCCCATGCGCTTCATAGCCGCTCCCCGGCTAGTGCTGCTCTCCAGCGGATCGGACCGATCGGGCCGATCGGACGGATCGAAGTCTGGAGAAGCTTTTCGCCGGGAGCCGAATACCGCACGCGCAGGGCGGGCGCCCAGAACGGCGGCAGCTCAACCCGAGGGTGAGCCGCCGGCTCGCCGCGGGGAACAGCCGCGGCTGGCCAGGAATGCCCTTCTGCGCAGGTGGCCGGGTATGGGCAGAGGCCGGTGGGTAGTCCCCCCCGCCGTGGCCCAGCGGGGCCACTAATGCGCCGTCGCCGGCGCGCCGGCGGTTCGCCAATTCAGCCCCGGCGGGGGGTTCAACCGCAGGGTGGTGGGTCGTCCCTCCCCGGCGCGACGGCGATCCAACGCCGCTCCGAAGGGGTGAGCACGCCCACCCGGCCGGAACCGCCGGACCGTCGCCGCATCGTTAGAAGGAGCTTCACCCACACGTCTCCTTGCTGATGCGGATCACCTCGGAAGCGGTTTCGCCCTTGACGGCAACGGCGGCGCCGGCTTTCTTAACAAGTTAGTCCAGTATCTGGGGCACCGCCCCGCCTGACAAACCAAGGCAGGCCCGGACACTCCGCCCGGCAACGGCTGCTGTCGCCGGTTACCGAGCACGAGCACTGAAAAACGACAGGGCTGCCCACGCAAAGCCGAGGCTCCCGGCGCAGCGACGGCATCCCGGTGGCTACCGCTCCAGGCGAGTTCCGTGCGTGCACGCGCGGCACTGGGCCGAACAAGGGCCGCTTCCCGCTCCCCGTCGAGCGAACGGGGCCCAGACCTGGCCCGGCGTCGCCTACCCCGCACACGACGGAGAGCCCCCGCGGCAGGAATGGTCATTCCCGTGTATGTTCGCCACAGGAAGTTTTTATGGCCCGATCCCGGATCTCGTACACGACCGGTTCCGCTCGCCCGTGTCGCTTCACCGCGGGCACGCTCCTACGCGCTCTAACGGCCCTAACAACCTTGGTCGCAGGCCTCCTACTCGCGTTCTATCCCACGATTCTCAGCGGCTTCCGCAGGCTACAAGTGGACGAAGCCGACACGCGGTTCAATAACTATCTCCTTGAGCACAGCTACCGCTGGGTCACCCGCGATCCCTTGCATTCATACCTGTGGGATCCCCCATTCTTTTATCCCGCCAACAACGTGCTGGCGTATGGTGACACACTTCTTACCGTAGCACCCTTGTATTGGATCTGGCGCGCCCTGCGGTTCGCTCCAGACGTCGCATTCGGTCTATGGATGATCACCGTCTCGGTACTGAACTTCGCCGCTGCGTGGCTGCTGTTGCGACACGCGGTGGGAGCGAACTGGCTTGGCTGTGCGCTCGGCGCTTTCATCATCTCCTTCGGTAACGCTCGTCTCGCCCAGCTTGGCCACCAGCAGCTCCTTCCTCACTTCTGGACACTCCTCGCCATACACTCGCTTTTGGTTGTCTTTCGCCAGGGTCCCACGCTACCGTCCATCGCTGTGGGGTTCTGGGTGTGTCTATTTTTCTGCTCCAGTGTTGCCCAGCTCTACGCGAGCTACTACTACGGCTACTTCCTGGTCCTGATCGTGCTTATTGCCTTTCTATGGGGACTAGCGAGGCCACATTGGCGGGCGCAAATGCTGTACGTACTACGTACCTGCCGGAAGGCAATTGCCACAAGCAGCTTGATTGCCGTGTTGCTGCTCGTTCCACTGGCGTATCACTATCTGCTTGCTGCAGCCGAAGTTGGAGTGCGCGGGCCAGGATCCGATCGGCAGGGGTTGCCTCGCCTACTCTCCTACGTCTGGATGGGTAAGGATAACCTCCTCTACGGATGGATGGGCAGACTTTCCTGGTTTCAGTCTCTTCCAATGCGACATGAGCAGGCGATAGGACTTGGGATGGTAACTTCTGCAGTGACGGTGTGGTTTCTATGGCGGTACCGGACTGAGACGTGGGTGCGCGTGGTAGCTGCGGTGATGGTTACTGCTTTCGTGTGCTTCACCATGTTCCCAGGCGGAGTCCGACTGTGGCGTGTGTGGTACTACGCTTTGCCCGGCATTCAGGGCATCCGGGTCATGGCACGAATCGGCATTTTGTTGTTGTTGCCTGCCGGCATGGCGGTCGCGACATTGGTGCGCACCACGGAACGCTCTCGCTATGCTTGGGTGGGACTCCTCATAGCGCTTGTGTGCTGTGTTGAGCAGGCGCGTTTCCACCGTTGGTACGATCGCGACGCGTGCCGCCGTCGCGTAGAGCAGTTGGCCGCAAGGATCGATCGGAGTAGCGTGGCCTTCTACGTCACCAGGGCTCGACGTCGTGAAGGGGGCCTGAGCAAGTGGCATCTCGACGCCATGTGGGCGGCGACCTTATCGGGAGTGCCAACCATCAATGGCTACTCAGGAAACTTTCCGCCCGGGTGGGATCTGTATCGGTCGGTGATTCGCAACAAAGCCGACGAGCGACGCATCGCCGTAGCATTGCGATCTTGGATCGCTCGGCATTCCCAGCATCTGTCGAGGGTCCAGTGGGTTAGGGTGCCACGTCAGCCCAAGGCGCGGCGGTCCCGTTCGCCCCGAGGGCACCCCGACCGGTTTGGTGAGCGTACTCGATCGGAGAGACCGGTTGCATTGGGGCGATCGAAGGTCCCAAACGCTTCAAAGCCGGTCTGCGCGTCTAGGTCGCCGTAGCTGCGCGCCGGCCGCCGAGCCGGGTCTCCCACGCTCTGAGCGGCCGCTGCGGGCCGAGGTTTCTTTCCGGTTTCAGGCTATCCAAGTCTGCGGTACGAGCTATCGCCGGTCTTCTCCTGAGCCTGTCGCGGGGCCAGGCTCGCGCTGCGGACCGTTCCGTGCCGGTTGTCCGCCGATCGGTGGCTCAATCCGCGGTGTTGCCGCTAAGAGACTGTGGGCTGGCTGTTGTCCGGCTTTTCGGCTCGGACGGGCTCTTCTGGCTGGCTCGGCAGCGCAACGCGCGTGCCCCCACAATGTGGCGGAGCTGGCACTTCCCTGGCTGTTCAGGAACCGGGACGCCAGCCCTCTCAAACGATTGACGTGTCCTGTGATTCGTGCCGCTCGTAGGGGTAGAGCCCTGGTGGGCGACGCAGTACACACGCCATGCGCGTGGGGGCCAGGCGTCCAAGTATAATAGCGTGTAGGAATCCCAGGGCGCGTGCAGCTCGAGGCCGAAGCCCTCTCTCGCGAAGCTGGTTCGCACGGACGGCTCCCCTTTCGCTCGTAGGAGTTTCCCGATCGCCAAGGAGTTGTGCGCGCGCCCTTCTGGGCCCAGGTGGACCAATTCGCACCGCTCGGACGAGCTCGACGCTTTAAAGGGTTAGGCTAAGCAGGGGAACCAACCATGTTCGGATCAACGGCCTGCTGCACAACAGTTCTCTCATTTTTTGCTCTCCTCGATCTGCACAAGGTGGCAGCATTCGTTGTGCTCATGCCACAGGCCGCAGTCGGGGTGCAACAGGACCAGCAGAAGGACGGCGAAGACGAACCTAAGTCCGCCGGCGAGTCAAGATCCTACTGGTATTTAATACGCAATCTCCCTACAGAGTTCGAGAAGGTCTGGAAGCAGGCGCGTCGCCTCCAAGAAGCTCAGCAACAGGTTGCGAGGCGTGTCAACGAAGTCAAGGCTGGACTGGAAGAAGCGCATCAGGTGCTACAGAAGAACGCGCAGGCGCTGGGCCGCTTGCGCGAGGACCTCTCCGGGACACGACGCCTAGCCGAGGCCAACGGACGTGTATTAGCACAACAACGGGAGCGGTTAGACTCGTTGCAGAACGACATCCAAAAGGTCGACGAACGTCTAACCGAGGCAGAGCAGGCGGTATCTCGACAACGAGACAGGCTAGACTCTATAGAAAATGACGTGAGTGATATGGACAAGGAGCTGAGCGCAACCCAGGAGGCGGTGCACCGCAATGCGCAAGCCCTCAAGCGAGTAGAAGGCGGGCTTAAGGCGACCCGCGAACTCGCCGAAGCCAATCTGAACGCAACGGCGCAGCAAGGTGCACAGATCGCTGCACTGACGAGCAGGATCCAGCAGCTCGAAAGACAGGCAGCCAGAGCCATGTGGTGGCTGAAGTTTATGGCGTATGTAGTTGGCTTCTTCGCCCTTCTCAGCCTGGGCTGGTTCCTCCTCCGCTGCCTAGCCTGGGCTTATCTAGCCATCTGCTCCCGACACGAAACAGGAGACGAGGTCGCGAACCCCCAAGAGGTCACCGACCACGAGGTCCTTGTCCAGCCGGGAGAGGCGCTGCTTCTGGCGCCGGGCGCCACGGCGGGCTACAGCGGGCCAGCTCCTGTTCTGCGCCGTGTGGGGAACCTGTTTCAAGCGATCAAACGGCGCTACGTGTTCATGGATGTGTTCGAGCCGGCCGACGGAAAACGGTGTCACGTCTGGCTGGCCATGGCTTCCCACGGGAAGCTGGAACGGCTGGATGTCCCCGAAGGGGCGGTGGCTCGGATCAAGCCCTGGTGCTTCCTGGGCGCGAAACTACCGGCTTCCTCCAAGGACAGGGTTCGGTTACGTACCTTCTTCAAGCCCTGGCTGGAGTTCTTTCTCCATGGCACTCGACGATGGTTTGTCGTCCCCGGGCCGGCCACTGTACTGACCTGGGTGCACACCGACGCTCGGCAGTTGCACTTGAGGGCAACGAACGAAGAGAACGACGGCGCACAGTCGCTCCGCGTAATCCCTCGCTTAATTGCGGGAATCGTCGCACACGAAAAGAACATCGAGGAGCAATTGCGGTGGAGGGGATGGAAATATGCGTTGATTAGGCGAACACCGGTGAGCAAGGTAATAAGAGCCCATAACGGCGAGGTCACCGTCGTGGTTAGTCCGGAAATACACGCAACTACCACAGAGATTATCAAGGTGAAGCAGGGCTCGCGCATCACCGACGTCTTACTGTCGTTCATCGACGCACTACCGGTGAAGTGAAGGCATGGCCAACGACGCACGGACTGTCGACTCTGCGACAGCCTGCTGGCCTAGGCTAAGCCAATGGCGCAGCAGAGAACCCGGATTGCTTGTGAAACCGGCTTGCTCGTTCGCCCCCCTTCGACAAGCGCTCGTGGGCGGGCCTACCGACCGCATCTTCCTCCCGCTGAGCTGGGCCGATTCTGCCGTGCTGGCCGTTGTCCGGGCGTTTCGGGGAGCTGCCAGGTCGCAAACCGGGGCCGGATGGTTGTCGGCAATCCAGCGACTTGCCCAGGGCACGAGGACGTAATGTCTTGTGATAGCCCGATGGAAAAGGGGGCCGACCGCCAGGCACGGTTGCAGGAAACAGCCCCCCGCGCCAATTACTCGCTGATGATCGCCTCCGCCAGCCGCACGACGCCGGGCGTCTCGAGGTCCAGAAGCGCGCGGTCCAGAGCTCCGATCCGGATCGCCAGAATCCGGTCAACGCGCTCCCATAGCTCGCTGTCTCCGGTCGGCCAGCGGTGGCTCCAGACGATATAACGCAGGCGCTCGAGTAGCCCATGGGGCTCCAGTGCACGCTTCCATCCCTCCACGGTGGCAGGTGAACGGGCGAGCAGGACGAAAGCGTCGACGCACCGGAACAGAGGCACGCTGTCCTGCGGGATTCTCTCGACGCGGTTCCCTCGCCAGATTCCCCCCGGCAAATCGGCCAGCACGAGCTCGAGTCCCGAGTGACGCAAGCGGTCGAGGACGCGTACCAACCGTCGTTCATCCTCGCGCGCACGCTCCCGAGCACGCTTCTTGATATCGTTGCGAATAATGGGCCCAAGTCCCCCCAGAAGGCTCCACTCAGGTGTCGGCGCGTAGGCATCGCAATCAAGCCGATAGCAGCGTCCTTGCAACCGGCTCCTCAGGCACCGATAGAGCTTCCAGGAAAGTACGGACTTGCCGCTGTTGGGGTCACCGATCAACCCAACAACCCTGGCTAGCCCGGACAACCCCAGACGCAGCACACTTCCAAGGGGATGACCCGACGAATGGTCCGTGTACACAACCACGTCTCCCCCTTCTTGGAGCGCTCGCACGGTGACTGTGACCCCGGGTCGCTGCATGGCCAGCCACAGAGTGCATGACGCTGCAAGCCAGGCAGGGAACGGTCCATCCAGCCGGACCAGATCCGCCCCCTGTGGCACAGCCGCCAAATCCTCGGGCAGACAGCATAAATCCTGAGGATGCAGCCCCCCCGAGTAAGTCATTGGTCGAACGACCGCTTTCCCCTGGTGCGTCTCAACAACAATCGCCGGACGAGCCGCCTGCGGTACAGGCCGCCTAACAGAGCCACCTGCCGTGATCACGCTTCCCATAGGAAGGCTCTCCCGCCTGCTGCTGACCACGACGATGCCGAAAGCTGGATGGACCACACCGATCCAGCGGACGTGTTCGAACGGCGGCTGGGGCGGCTCCCCGAACAAGCCTGCCCAGCTTGCCCACGCTGCTGTGGCCGCGGAGAAAAACCACAGCGGTAGTCGACCGCTCAAGGCGAACCCGATGGGCTGCAGATCTCGGAGTTCACGCGACTGGACCTGTCCCAATGCGGCGAGATCCTCGGGTAGTTCCTCCGGCCGCAAAGCCGCTTGCGGATTCAGTTCGTGGACTGCACAAAGGCCCCCAAGGACCGATTGGGTCGTTAATTGCGTCTGGAAGTGGCGCATCGACCTTGGCAGGGGGCCGCCGGAGCTAGGACGAGTTGTCGATGTCCGAGCACCTTGCGACAGCGTGCGCCGTCGAGGACGTGTTGCCCGAGCGACTGTGGGTCGAAACAAGAGAACGGGCGGCGCCATTGCACCACGAGCGGCTAGCTCCTGGCGCAGGCCTCGCCCACCGCTGGCTGCAAGCTCGCGTCGTCGCCTCACCCAGGCGCCCCACGAATGGTCGTAATGAGTCGTCAGAGTCGGCCCCCAGGCCGGTGCAGCCGAAAGCAATCAGCCCCATCTTTTACCAGGATACATAGCAGGCGCCGTCCGTGCAGTCCCGGTGCTTCGCACGCGAGTAGAACAGGATTTCCGCTTGCAGCCCGACGGGACCGGCCGGGCGCGCTATCCTGCGCGTCTTCATTCGCCATCGCCTCGTGAACCCGGTTCCACAGCGGTATCGCCGCCAGTCCCGCGGAAGGCACCGAATGTGTCCGCGGCGCTCTCTAGGGGCGACAGAATCGTCCGTAGCCGCTGGATGTCTTACCCCCGACTCCACGTTCTCGCAGTGCGCGCTGGAGAAGCTCGGCGGCCAGCCGTACCCAATCCTGCGCCTGGCCCACCTGCGGCCCGCTCCAGGAAACCGCAAACAAAAACTTCCCCGTAACCGACAAAAACGACACCGGCGTAGGCCCGTCGAAGTCGGTCGGGGGGCGGAACTTCGGATCTCCGGGGTTGCGGTTAAAATCGACGTGATGGGGCGTCATCACGTCGCGGCAAAGTACTTCACCGCTCCCCGGGATGTACCAGGCATCGTGGAAAACGATGCAACCGCGATCGAGCGTCGAGCCGAAAAGCAGACGATAGTATTGGCCCTGCGTGGGACGGTTCGATCGTTCCCCGGCCAGATACTTCTCGTATTCCTTCTCCGTAGCCGCCGATGGTGGGCTGAACCGGTCGTCCGCCGGTCCCCAGACGGTTGCGCAGTAATGGGCGGCAACGCCCTTCAGCGAAGAGCCGGGGATCACAGGCATCCCGTACGTGTGGTGCAGCGTGATACCCGTCTCCAGCACATTGTCCGAGCCCAGGCCGACGATCAGGCGGCCAACCGTCTGGAGCTCGAAGGTTTCCGTGAGCTTTGGCAGCGACCGCTTCCAGCGCTCCATCGCGTGCACGTATAGCTTTCGCAGCTCCACGTTCTGAGCGGCTCGGATCGCGTCTTGCAGGAGCTGCTTCCGCTCTTCCATCGCCCCGTTTTCCTTACCCACGACCGGGTGCTTAGCATAGCGCTGGAGCAAAAGGCCGGGATGTTGTCCGCGTGCGCCTCGTTTGTTCGATATTCGGCAAATTGCCTCACGCATTTTGTTCCCCTGTCTTCTGGCCCTCACCGGGCTCAAACGCTTCGGCGTAGCGTTTCAGCCATTCCGCGGCCCGGAGCGCGTCACGCGCGAGCCGGTGGTACGCTGGCACGGGCACCGTGCGAGCCCTCTGCTCCAGGTCGCTGTGTCCGTTCAGCCCGGCATAACCTGCCGAGGACAGCACAGACACTAGATCATCTATATACTCTTTTTGGTCCTTAGTGTTCGCGAAAACCACCGCTTGAACGAGCCCGCAACTATGTAGGAGAGAAGGAAATCGTCGGGCAAAGCTGACGTACTCCTTAAAAGCGTCGCCCTTCTTGGTCTCCTTTCGCTCAGACACCCGTTTGTACGCCTCCTGCGCCATTCGCTGACTCTTCGTCTGCCTTAGCATGTGTCACTCCCCCATTTACGTGAACACGCACCGGACGAGTCCCTGGCCGATCGTGGCATTGCCACCGATCTGAAGGCTGAGTTCACCCTTGGCATACCTGTCCATGAGGTCGTTCGGGGCGATGTCCCCATCGACACCGTAGACGCGGTCGCAAGCGACCATGCCGGCCAGGATCGTCTCGGCTGGTAGGCACTCTTCCGTCCAGAGGGCGCCGTGAGCCACGGTGCCCGTGTCCGGGTCTATGCGCACGCGTGTATGCACTTCCGTACCCGTTTCCGCCAGGAAATCGAACAGGTCGTCGTGCAAGATAGCAAATCTCTTGCGAAAGGCATCCGCCCATGACTGGTCCGTCCCGAAGACCGCATCCGCAATCGTCTTTGCCCATGCGTCCGCATCCTGGGACTGTCGAGCGTTCAGATCGAGATCCTCCAGAAAGATTTGGCCGTCCTCCAGGAGAACCGATTCGCTCGTGTGGAGTGCCTCCTGTTCCTTGGCCACGGTTGGGACCTGAGGGGGGTCGCTGCGGCCGGTAAGTTTCATCAGTCTCGACAGACTACCGAGGCAGCGCGGTGATGTGCACCAAGCGAAGGTGCCGCGAAAGCTGCGTATGGGCAGAGCTACGAGATAGGCGTCGGTGAAAAGCAGGGAGCCCGCGGTGCCGCCCGCCGCGGCGGAACTCAGGCCAAAGGCCGCTCTTAGGAACTTGTCCTGTGTCCGTTTCTGGTCGCTCGCGCCGTACTTATCCGCAATTACCCCCTTCACAGACGACGCCCGGATGACGGGCCAACCGGTGACACGGTCTCTTTCGACCGGCAGATCGATGTAACCAACGCCCCGTCCGATTCCGGGATGAGTAGGCGTCAGTGCGTGGATCCAGTAAAGCTTTCTCGGCATCGCTCTTGATCTCCCGCCGTGTTTAGGTCCAGATCCCCCACAACGCGAGGCCAAAGCCGTCGTTTCGCTCGCGCACCTGGTCGCTGACCGGTTCTAACCAGAGGTTTGCCAGTTCCTCTGGGAAACCCTCCACGACCTCGAAGAAATAAGTCGCTCCGGCCGGAACGCAACGTCTGATCGGTTTCGGTCCCGGTTGTCCGTTGGGATCCAGTTCACCGTTCCTGTTGATGGGGGCCAGTGACCAACCGGAAACAGCGATCCAACGCTTCAGCGTGGCCCCCACCAGGCGCAAGCGGACGCTCACACCAGGCGGTGAGCCGACGCCAGCATCGTCAAGCCAGCCTGGCTTCCATCCGTCGTCGAAGACGGCCGGGGTCACCAGGACCATGCGGACCCGCCGAGCACCGCGGAGCGCGACGGCGATCTGATCCGGGCAACGCCACAGCGCCGCGGCTGCAGGCTCTGCCATCGCCCAGTGCACCGGACGTCTTTCGCCACCCAAGGGCTGACAGGCATCCAGCGCGGAAACGTCGGCCGCAATATCGGCGGGGATGCGTGCTCGTAGCAGAAGCCTAACCGGCACAAGCTCCTTTCGGTCCGACTTCTCCGACCTCCCCGTGTACCGGGGCAGGGCGTGGGCGTAGAGGTCCTCGGTGCTGAAGATCATTTCTTCGGCCGCGGTTCCATACCGCGGATCGATCTGGACGTGAGTACGCGTGCTGCGAAGAGGGGCGCCCAAAAAGTTGGCGTCGAACCACGCAGCCGGGCGGCTGTCTTGAGTTTCTGTCAACCATTCCACGTATCGGCCCGCGGGCCACCACGCTGGGGGGCTGCCGGGTTTAACATCCTTGCTCGCTTGTTTGTCCGAGAGCATTACTAGCATCGGCGTGGTATTGCCGATGGTAAAGTCGACGCCCTCGTCGGGGTTGATCTTCTGAGGCTGTAGTCGGATAATGCGTTCGCCTTCGTCCGGATCGTGGTGAAGCAAGCAGTCGTCGGGTGCCGGAAGGTAGAGCTCCTTTCCGTCGGTGGGAAAGACACCGGCTACCTCGATTGCCTGAAGTTTCTTCGCGCTCGGCAGAGAAAAATCCATCTCTGGAGTGGCCATAGCGAGCATGCTGCGAAAAGAACCGGCCACGGCTGAGGGGATGAACCAGGACAGGCCGCGCATCCGTCGCCCCTGGTTAACTCCGAACGGCCGGCTGTCGCGAGAAATGAGCGGTCCCAGCGCCAGGATGGAGAAGTAGCTGCTGGTCGCGCCGCGACCCGCTGAAGCTGCAGTGCTCTGGGCTGTCGGTTGTAACGCATTGCTCCCTTCGTAGTTCTCACTCATGGAGCCGCTCCGACGGTCGCATTCGGCAAGTATTCGGGCTGAGCGTTCGCGATTAACTCAGCAACGCGCAGTGACGCCACAAGTCGCTCAAACTCGCAGAGGCTAGCGACACGCACTATCGCCTCTTGTACCGTCTTCAGATGCTCTCTATTTCGTGGCGTCGTCTTATTACGCAGGACGCGTAGTGCGTCAGCCTTCAGCGCGGTCAACAAAGTGTCCGACTGGCGCCACGCCTTGTAGATGCGCTCGAGATCGCGGAGATCGCGGGCCAAGCCGTGAGGAATTGCTTGGATTATAAACAAATGCACGAGTTCGCGTAGGAGACCGTCGGTGCTTTCGTCCCACCGGTAGCGGATGCTGATCGGCTCCCCGCCGCGCTTGCGCATCTGGATCGCGAGTCCGTTGCGGTCAGGATGCTTTGCCTGGCGTTCCGCCTCCCGAGCGTACTCCAGGAGGAGCTCGAGGTCCTCCATGAAATGTCCGATCGCGATGCCGACCGATAACGTTGGCTGGGTTTGGAGGCCAACGGACCGCGCGAATTCGCCCATAACGGCTGAGAACGCCTTGCTAAGTTCTGCAGCGCACGGAACACACCGATCCAAGGGGAGAAAGGCGAGCACATCGTCGCCGCCGGCGTAGACGAGGACGCCGTTGTGCTCGTCAACGATCTCTTTTACTTTGGTGGCGAAGGCCCCCAGGGTGGCCGAAAATTCTCTGTTCGTCTCCGGCGTCTTGAGCTCGGAGATCGTGGCCCCCATCCGATCGCCGTCTGCGACCAGCACGGCGAGATATGGCTGGGGTTCGGGGAGCTGGTCGAGAATCGCGTGAATTGGCTCCAGGTCGCGCTCGGTAATATCCCCGAACGCTTCTTCGAGCCACTCGTGGTGGCGGCTTACGTACACGACGGTACCTTCGTACGGGAAGTCGGCGTACCTCGGATAGCCTTTTAAATAGTGAAAGACGTTGGGGTGCCGGGCGTGGAGCGCGTCCGCGCTCTCGCGAAGCCGCTGGAAGTCGGCCGCTCGTTGCTTCTGCAGCCAGCGGAGCCAGGGGTCGGCGGCTATGCGAGAGACGGACGGGTACGGCCGCGGGCCCGCGCCAACGCGTTTGGTAATACCGACGACGTCAAGCTGCTCTCCGGCGCGAAGCCGGAGCTTGCGGGCCTCGTCGACTTGTCGTTCCCAGCACGGATCCGAGGGGCGTTTGAGCACCGATTCCCGACGCCCGTCCAGGGACGATTTGGGGACCAAGGCTCTTCCACGGGCGGGGAGGAAGTCACGAAGTGCTTTGCGGCCGGCCAGCAGCCGCATCACTCGCCGCCGGGCTTCGGCGTAATCATCTCGCAAGGGGGCCCAGGCGGCATAGAACTCCAGCACGTCATCCACCTGGTCTGCCCACAGGTCGTCCCGGATCAATGGGTGGACGGTGGCCCTGGCCTTATCTGCTTCCTGCTTCCACCGCGTCTGAGCTGCTTGACGGGCCTGGTCGGCGACAGCTCGCGGGTTGGCCCCTTCGCCCAGGACGGCCACGACCACGTTCGCGACGCTTTCCTGTGTCGTATCGGCGGGAAAGACGAGTTGCCCCCCAGCATCCTCGACTGCCTTCGCCACGCTCCGGCTGATCTCGGAGAGCAACCAGGAGCCGTACCACAGATCTCGCGTGCGGCGAGCGGCCGCGATAAACTCCTGGACCGGTCCTATGGAGATCGCGAGCAGGTACCTCACGGGTAGATACTCCTATACCCTTTGCATTGTTGCGCAAACCCTAGCAACGCGTGAACGGCGGACCCTTGCCCGGATTCGTCGTAGTGGAGGGGAGACCCCTTGTATCGTGTAAGATGGGGGTCGCGCACACGTAAAGAGACGCCGGTTTTTAGCGGTTTCCTGTCCCGAACAAACACTACATCGGGTGGCAGGGGGCATCGGAGGAGACAAATAACGGGCAGAAAAGAACCGTTGGCTAGCGCAACAGGACGCAGGATAAGTGGACTGGCCATGCGGTCAGAGTCTCCCGACGGCTGTAGGGTTACGTCCTCGGGGTCGCCCTGGCGTGAGTCTTTAAAGTGGAACACGATTGGCAGGCCGAATTCTGCCCGGGGCGCAGCGTCGTCCGGGATGTGCTCGAGCCGCTGGTGACGTCTTAACCGCTTGCCGGTGACGCGGCGGATGGTTTCTGGCTCCGGCCAGCGCGACCGACGGGGCCGGTTGGGCTGCCGGCCGGGGTTGCGTCCGACACCTTCGCCCTGTCGGAACTTCTCGAGGCAGTCGATTACGTTACTCCATGCCTGCATCGGATCGGACGCTGGTTGCCCGACGAGGATCTCCTCGGCAAGGGTGGGCCAGTCTCGCGCGGAACCTGTCCCACGACACAAACTGCGGCATATCTCCACAAACTCGCTTTCCTTACGCGGAACTGTGAGTGGGCTTGCCCCGTGGGAGCCGATCTCCTCCAGGCGGATCGCCCCACATCCGCGTCTCGTCCGTGCACCAATTCCGCCGAACGTGGCCCAGGCCAAGAGCGTTGTCTCGAGATCTGGCCAAAGATCATCGGGAGCCTCGATGACGAGTTCGAAGGTAAGCCTTCTAAGGCAGTTTGCGGGGGGATTCTTGCTGGACGAAGGGTCCCCTACAACGGAATCACCTTGAAAGGGGAAAAGGGCGTAGGCGACCGGTTGGAAAACCTCCGTGAACCGAGGGCGCCACCTGTGCTGGCCTCGCCGCGTCTGGCCGCTCCGGACATAGCGGGCGCACGGATCTTTACGGAAAAAGACCTCCTCGACGGCCACCCGCACCGAACTGGCCCGTTCCATCGATCCCCAGACCTCCTCCTGGCGCGCTCGCAGCTCTTTAGCGGTGGAGAACTGGGCCCCCACGGTTGCACGCCACCAGAACTCCAGATGGCCGCGGATGGTGGTACCGCGTACCGGAGTGACCTCGTCCGGTGCGCGCTCCGCGACGCCCGCTCCGAAAACAGGGGTGATAGCGGTAACTCGGAAGCGTCGAACGCGCACCGAGGGCTTGGATGACACCTGAGGAACCGCGGGGGCTGATGGTATTGACGTCGGCTTGGGCATCGCTTGCTCGCTTACTTGGCGTTTCTACCCGTACTACCCGAAGATATACGACCGGGGGCCACGGATTCTGACACGCCGCGACTATGGACGTCGTTCCTCACAAGGCCCCCAACCTGAGGGCCACCCTCTAGACCGCCGCCCAGTCTAGCAGCGCGGCTCACCCCGTAGCAAGAGGGTGACGAGTTCAGACAACGCGGCCCTTGCCGGAGGAGAGCGAACCGATCCCCGGGGCAAGACGCTAGGGGCGTTGAGTTCCGGTTCGGCGGCACGCCACGCTGCTCCGGCCGCGACCTGCTCCGGTGCCCGGCGACGACACCCCGCTTGCCCTTCGCCCGGCGATGGTGCCCCCCGCCCT
>Ga0256839_1004126_pt1 | contig 14424 bp, 11 predicted proteins | sample 354166metaG_FD_185968 | JGI IMG/M metagenome (GOLD analysis project Ga0256839, IMG submission 185968) | Hydrothermal vent microbial communities from Mid Atlantic Ridge, Atlantic Ocean - 354-166 | ecosystem: Environmental > Aquatic > Marine > Hydrothermal vents | place: Atlantic Ocean: Mid... | reverse complement strand
CGCGCCACACGCAGCTCGCCGGCCTCGCTGATCACCCCTGCCACCCGCCCGGCTTCCAGAACCAGGCCGCGCACCGCACAATGCTCGCGAATAATCACCCCCTCACGCGCGGCCAGGCGCGCCATTGCCGGCACCGCCACAAACGGCTCGGCGCGCATGTCGCTGGCAGTCCACAAAGCGCCCTGCCAAGGCGCGCGCGCCCCTGCCAACAAGCCGGCCAGCTCCCCGGCAGAAATCAGACGGCTATCGAGCCCCAGCCCGGCCACATCCGTCAGCCAGCCCCGATAGGCCGCCATTTCCGCCTCGCTACGGGCCAGATACAGCGTGCCCGCCTCAACCAGGCCGATATCCGTGTCCAGCTGCGCGGCAATCTCACGCCACAACCCGCGCGCCTCCAGCGCAATCGGCACTTCAGCCACATCGCGCCCCTGCACCCGGATCCAGCCCCAATTGCGTGCCGATTGCTCGCCCGCCACCCGGCCCTTTTCCAGCAACACCACCTTCTGGCCGGCCCGCGCCAGATACAAAGCCGCCGATACCCCGATCACCCCGGCGCCAATCACCACCACATCCGCACGCGCCGGCAAATCAGCGCGATGCTCGGGCCCGTCAGCCAGTGAAATCGGCAATCCCTGCATGCCCTTTCATCTTTCCACAAATACTCCGGGGGTGTGGGGGCAGCGCCCCCACCCGGTCGCCGGCGCAGCCGGCGAAATCACTTGGCCAGATGATCCACCAGCTTTTCCATGAACTTCCAGCCCGCCTCGAACTGCTCGAGCGAGATATACTCGTTGGCCTGATGCGCCTGATCAATGCTGCCCGGCCCGCAGATCACCGCCGAATAGCCCCCGCGCTGAAACTGGCCGGCCTCGGTGCCATAGCTGACCACATGGGTGGCATTGTCGCCGGTCAGGCGCCGGGCAATCGCCTCGGCGACGCCGTCCTTTTCGGGCACCAGGCCCGGCACGCCAAAGGATGGCTCGACCTCGATGAAGGCCGAAGGCGCCACCGCCTTCATTGCTGCCTCGACCTCGCGCACCTTCTCCATGTAGCGCGCCTTCCAAGCCTCGGGATCATCCCCCGCCACCACGCGAAAGCCCATGGTGAAGCGGCAATCCCTGGCGGTGATGTTTTCGGCGGTGCCGCCATGCACGGTGCCGACATGGGCGGTGGTGTAGGGCGGCTCGAACATCGCCGCCAACGGCCCCGGCGTTGCGGCGGCGTTTTCGGCATTGACCTGGTTGCCCCAGTCGATCAGCTTTGCCGCCTCCATCACCGCGCTGACCCCGTTCTGGGGCTGCGAGGAATGGACCTCGAAGCCGCGCACATGGGTCTTCATCGCGTAGCCGCCCTTGTGGCCGGTCACCACCTTCATCAGCGACGGCTCGCCGATGATGGCACCGGCAGCACGCGGCATCAGGCGGGCCATTTCCTCGATCATGCTCGGCGCGCCGATGCAGCCGACCTCCTCGTCATAAGACAGCGCGATCTGCAAGGGCCGCTTCACCCCGCGCTCCAGCGCCAGCGGCACCGCTGCCAGCGCCAGCGCGTCGAACCCCTTCATGTCGCAGGTGCCGCGCCCGTAAAGGCGCCCGTCCTTTTCGACCACCGTGAACGGGTCGGTGTCCCAATCCTGGCCATCTACCGGCACCACATCGGTATGGCCCGAAAGAACCACCCCGCCTTCGACCTCGGGGCCGATATTGGCGTAGATATTGGCCTTGCTGCGGTCGCCATTATAGACCCGGTGCGCGGTGACGCCAAAGCCGGCCAGATAGGCCTCGATCCAGTCAACGATCTCCAGATTCGATTCGCGGCTGACCGTCGGAAAGCTCACCAACTTGTCCAGAATTTCCCGCGCGCTCATATTTTGTGCCATGTCTCTCTCCTGTTGGCCAAAGCCTGTGCGCCTGGCGCATAAAGGTCAAGCCAAGGGTTTCGCTGAAGGCATAATAATCTGACAAGTCAGCAGAAAATGGCGGAAGTTTCGACTTAGCTATTGCCCGCTTCCCGAATCCTGCTAACAATTTAGCCCTGAGGGGTGGCGTCAGACTGCCTGCAAGCGACTGGGAGATGCCTATGCCCGATGGGGCGTCAAAGGTTCTGGATGTTCAGAACCTTAACACGATTTTTCAAACCCGCTCCGGCGAGATTCACGCGGTAAACAACGTGAGCTTTGACCTCGAGGAGGGGGAATTGCTGGGCGTTGTCGGCGAAAGTGGCTCGGGGAAATCGGTGACCATGATGTCGCTGATCCGCCTGCTGCCCAGCCCGCCGGCCGAGATTCGCGCCGGCAAGGTGATGTTTGACGGCCTCGACCTGCTCAAGATCGACGACGACAAGCTGCGCGATATTCGCGGGGCGCGGATCGGCTTCATCTTTCAGGACCCGATGACCAGCCTCAACCCGGTCTTCACCGTCGGTTTTCAGCTGCGCGAGCCGCTCATGCGCCATATGGGGCTGAACAAGAAACAGGCCAACAAACGCGCCGCCGAGCTGCTGGAAATGGTCGGCATCCCCGCCGCCAGCGCCCGGCTCAAGGATTATCCGCACCAGTTTTCCGGCGGCATGCGCCAGCGGGTGATGATTGCCATTGCCCTGGCGTGCGATCCGGAAGTGCTGATCGCCGACGAGCCGACCACGGCGCTTGACGTGACCATCCAGGCGCAGATCCTCGAACTGATCAAGGAGCTGCGTCAGAAGCTGGGCATGGCCATCATCTGGATCACCCACGATCTGGGGGTGATTGCCGGCATCGCCGACCGGGTCATGGTCATGTATGGCGGCCAGGTGGTCGAAGAGGCGCCGGTGCGCGAATTGTTCAAGAACCCTCAGCACCCCTATACCAAGGCGCTGCTGAAAACCGTTCCCCATGTGCGCGGCGAGCGCGCCGAGCGCCTCGAGGTGATCGAGGGCCAGCCGCCGATCCTGGGCGGCGCGCCCACCGCCTGCCCGTTTCGCGAGCGCTGCCCGGTGGCGATAGACATCTGCGCGCGCGAAAACCCGGCCCTGCATGTCACCGGCCCACGCCACGCGGCCGCTTGCCACCTGGTCGCCCCGGCCCGGGAGGAAGCCCATGTTTGACGTCAGCCAAGGCGCAAAGACGCTGATCGAAGTGCGCGGTCTGAAGATGTATTTTCCGATCTATGCCGGGGTGTTCCGGCGCCATGTCGGTGACGTCAAGGCGGTCGACGATGTCAGCTTTGACATCTATGAGGGCGAGACGCTGGGCCTGGTTGGCGAAAGCGGCTGTGGCAAATCCACCTGCGGGCGCGCGATCCTGCGCCTTTACGACATCACCGCCGGCTCGATCACCATCAACGGGCGCGAAATCGGCAAGGAGTCGCAGGCCGGCCTGCGCAAGCTGCGCCCGACCATGCAGATGGTGTTTCAGGACCCCCAGGCCTCGCTCAACCCGCGCATGACGCTCGAGGGGATCATCGGCGAGCCGCTGCTGGAACATACCGACATGGACCGCACCCAGCGCAGGGCGCGGGTGCATGAGCTGATGGATGCGGTCGGGCTCAACCGGCGCTTCTCCAACCGCTACCCGCACGAATTTTCCGGCGGTCAGCGCCAGCGTATCGGCATTGCCCGCGCCCTGGCCCTGAACCCGAAATTCATCGTCTGCGACGAGCCGATCGCCGCCCTTGACGTGTCGATCCAGGCCCAGGTGGTCAACCTGCTCGAGGATCTGCAAAAGCAGTTCGGCCTGACCTACCTGTTCATATCCCACGACCTGTCGATGGTGCGCCATATCGCCGACCGGGTGGCAGTGATGTATCTGGGCAAGGTGGTCGAGCTGTCGGCGCGCGAAAGCCTCTATAACGAGCCGCTGCACCCCTATACCAAGGCGCTTCTGAGCGCGGTGCCCGAGCCTGACCCGGACCTGGAAGCCGCCGAGCGGGTGATCCTGCAAGGCGATGTGCCCAGCCCGGCCAACCCGCCCGCAGGCTGCAATTTCTGCACCCGCTGTCCGGCGGTGATGGAGATCTGCCACCGCGAAGACCCGGCCTTTCGCGAAGTCCTGCCGGGGCGTTTTGTCGCCTGCCACCATTACAACGACATGAATGTATCGAATGAGACTGCCGACGAAACCGGCAGCTGACGAGGCCTCAAGAGCAAAACGAAGAGCAACAACCAAGGGAGAAGAACATGAAACTGAAATCAACTCTGCTAGGCGCAGCGGCCGCGATAGCCCTGGCCTCGTCGGCCTTGGCCGGCTCGCATGAAGCGCAAGGGCGCGACGGCCAGCTCAACATCATCTACTGGCAGGCGGCCTCGATCCTCAACCCGTATCTGTCGGGCGGCAACAAGGACATCGACGCCTCGGCCCTGGTGCTGGAGCCGCTGGCGCGCTACGACGAGAACGGCAACATGGTGGCCTGGCTGGCCGAGGACATTCCCACCGTTGAAAACGGCGGCGTGGCCGAAGACCTGACCTCGATCACCTGGACCCTCAAGGAAGGCCTGGTCTGGTCGGACGGCACGCCGGTGACTTCGGCCGACGTGGTGTTTACCGCCAATTACTGCATGAACGAAGAGGGCGGCTGCCAGCAGCTGGCCGGTTTTGCCGATATCGGTAGCGTCGAGGCGCTCGACGATCGCTCGGTCAAGATCACCTTCACCAAGCCCAAGCCGTTCCCCTATTCGGCCCTGGTCGGCTCGACCATGCCGATCCTGCAGCAGGAGCAGTTCAAGGATTGCGTCGGCGTCAACGCGCCCAACTGCACCGCCGAGAATTTCGGCCCGATCGGCACCGGCCCGTTCATGGTCGAGGAGTTCAAGGCCAACGATACCGTGGTCTATGTCGCCAACCCGAACTACCGCGATGGAGGCAAGCCCGCCTTTGGTCGGGTGACCTTCAAGGGCGGCGGCGATGCGGCTTCGGCAGCGCGTTCGGTGCTGGAAACCGGCGAATTCGACTATGCCTGGAACCTGCAGGTCGACCCGACCGTGCTGGCGCAGATGGCGGCGGCCGGCAAGGGCACGGTGGTTTCGGCCTTTGGCACCGGTGTCGAGCGGCTGATGGTCAACCTGACCAATCCCGACCCGGCCCTGGGCGACAAGCGCTCGACCCTCGAGGGCGGGCCGCACCCCTTCCTCACCGATCCGGCCGTGCGCCGGGCGCTCAGCCTTGCCATCGACCGCAACCTGCTGGCCGAAGTCGGCTATGGCGAAGCGGGCAAGGCGACCTGTAACGTGGTCCCGGCCCCGGCGATCTATGTTTCGACCGCCAATGACGAATGCCTGGTTCAGGACATCGCCAAGGCCAATGCCATCCTCGATGAGGCCGGCTGGATGCCCGGCCCTGACGGCATCCGCCAGAAGGACGGCGTGCGCCTGTCGATCCTCTACCAGACCTCGACCAACGCCGTGCGCCAGGACACGCAGGCCCTGGTCAAGCAGTGGTGGAGCGAGATCGGCGTTGAAACCGAGCTCAAGAATATCGACGCAGCCGTGTTCTTTGGTGGCGACCAGTCGAGCCCGGATACCTTCCAGAAGTTCTATGCCGACATCGAGATGTATACCAACCTGTTCGACGGCACCGATCCCGAGGCCTATATGGGCTCCTGGGTCTGCTCGGAAATCCCGAGCCCGGCGAACAACTGGCTGGGCAGCAACATGCCGCGCTATTGCAACCCGGAATACGACGCCCTTGCCGAAAAGCTGGCCACCACGGCCGCGCTTGAGGACCGCGCAGCAATCGTCAAGCAGATGAACGACATGCTGATGCAGGAAGGCGCGATGATCCCGCTGGTGCACCGCGGTTCGGTCTCGGCACATGCCAACAGCCTCGAAGGCGTCCGGCTCAACGTCTGGGACAGCCAGATGTGGAACGTGGCCGACTGGTCGCGCGCCAAGTAAGCCGCTGACGTGAAAACCGGCCGCTCCGCAGCCACCTGCGGGGCGGCCCCCTCCCTTCCCTCACCAGAGAAATGAGCTGAGCCACCCATGCTGAACTACACTCTCAGACGCCTGATGTTTTCCGTCCCGGTGCTTCTGTTCATTTCTTTCATCATCTTCCTGATCCTCGATCTGGCCCCGTCGGATCCGACCGGCAACCTGCCGCTGACCATCCCGCCGGAAGTGCGCGAAAAGATCCGCACCAGCCTCGGGCTGGATGCACCGATGTGGGTGCGCTACCTGCTGTGGTGCAAGCAATTCTTCATCAACGAGCCGCTCAATATCTGGGACCAGTGGCGCGGCACCTGCTCTTTCAACTGCGAAGACCGCCTGCGGGTCGTCTCCTATGTGACCCGCTCGCCGGTGGTCGACCTGATCGTCGAGCGCATGCCCCAGACCCTGTGGGTGGTGGGCATGTCCTATGTGGTCGGCATCCTCATCGCCATCCCGATCGGGGTGATCTCGGCCTACAAGCAATATTCGGTATTCGACCAGGCCGGTACCTTTATCTCGATGGTCGGCTTCTCGGTGCCGCCGTTCTTTTCCGGGGTGCTGGTGATCGTCATCTTCTCGGTGCAGCTGGGCTGGTTCCCCTCGATCTACGACACCACGCTCGAAGTGGTCGACTGGGAAACCTTCAAGATGCAGGTCAAACAGATGATCATGCCGGTGATGGTGCTGGCACTGCAAACCACCGCCCAGATCAGCCGCTTCATGCGCGCCAGCATGCTCGACAACCTCAACCAGGATTACGTGCGCACCGCGCGCGCCAAGGGGCTGAAGGAAAGCGTGGTGCTGCTGGTACATGTGCTGCGCAACTCCCTGATCCCGGTGGTGACGGTCATCGCCCTGGGCGTCCCGGCAGTGTTTGGCGGCGCCATCATCACCGAGCAGGTGTTCAAGGTAAATGGCATCGGCCAGCTGCTGATCATCGGCATCCAGGGCGGCGACGCACCGCTGGTGCAAACCCTGACCTTCATTTTCGCGGTGATGATCGTGTTCGCCAACCTGATCGCCGATATTCTCTATGGCATTCTTGATCCGAGGATCCGCTATGACTGACACCTCCGAAATCACCGAAGAAAAGGCGCGCTCGCAATGGGCTGACGTCTGGAGCCAGTTTCGCAGCCATCGCGGCGCCATGATCGGCGCAAGCTTCTTCATATTCATCTGCCTGCTGGTGATCTTCGGGCCGATGCTGTGGCCGATCGAGCCCAATTTCATCGACATCCGCGCCAAGAACCAGGGCCCCTCGCTGGCCCACCCGTTCGGCACCGATCAACTCGGGCGCGATACCTTCGCCCAGGTGCTGGCCGGCGGTCGGGTATCGCTGCTGGTCGGGGTGACAGCGATGGGGCTGGCATTGTTTCTGGGCACATTCATCGGCGTGCTCGCGGGCTATTTCAAACGCCTCGACAGCCCGCTGATGCGGCTCACCGACCTGTTCCTGGCCCTGCCGATCCTGCCGCTGCTGCTGGTGATCATCATGCTGTTTCGCGACACGCTGCGCGCCGCTTTCGGGCCGGAAACCGGGATCTTCCTGCTGGTCGTGTTCGTTATCGGCATCACCAGCTGGATGCACACCGCGCGTATCGTGCGCGGCGATGTGCTGAGCCTCAAGGAACAGGAATTCGTGCTGGCGGCGCGCTCGATCGGCACGCCAAGCCACCGGATGATCCTGCGCCATATCCTGCCCAACGTGATGAGCCCGATCATGGTCTCGGCCACGCTCGGCATCGCCACCGCCATCATCACCGAAAGCGCAATCAGCTTCCTCGGTCTCGGCTTTCCTTCCGACTTTCCCACCTGGGGGAGATTGCTGTCAGACAGCACCAATTTCATGACCTTGAATCCCGAGCGGGTAATCTGGCCGGGCCTGGCAATTTCGCTGACCGTGCTGAGCGTCAATTATATCGGCGACGGGCTGCGCGACGCACTCGACCCGCGCATCCGCGGCCGCTGATCCAAAGCGCACTGCGCGTGGCAAAGATTCGAGGCCTCCGGCGGGGATATTTACGGCAAGAGGAAAACCAACTCGGCTTTTCCCCTCGACCACGCTTCGCACTGTTCCTTCATCTTGGCGCAAATACTCCGGGGGGTCCGGGGGGCTGGCCCCCCGGCCGGTCGCCGGGCCTTGCCCGGCGAAACCACTTATTTTATCACATGTGTCCTGATCCGGCGCACAAGCAGCCACACGATCAGTACCACCGGCACCACCAGAAGCGCGGTCAGTTGCCCCTTTGACAGGCCGGTTACCTCGGTCAGGGGATAGGTCAGATAGGTCGCCAGTGACACCGCGTAATAGCTGATCGCCACCACGCTCAGCCCCTCGACGGTCTCCTGCAGGCGCAGTTGCAAATCGGCGCGTTTATTCATGCTTTCCAGCAGTTTCTGATTTTGCGCCGAGCGCTCGACATCAACGCGGGTGCGCAGCAGGTTGCCAGCGCGCGCCGCGCGCATTGCCATGCGCTCAAGCCGGGTTTCGGCCGCATGCACCGTGCGCATTGCCGGATCAAAACGGCGGGTCATGAAGTCGGTGAAGGTCTGGCGGTTGCCGAAACGCACCTCGCGCAGCACTTCGATGCGCGCATGCACGATCGCCTCGTAAGCGCGCGTCGCGCCAAAGCGAAACGAGGTACGCGCGGTCAGCCCCTCCAGCTCGGCCGACAGCGCCAGAAGCTTGGCCAGGTCGGTTTCTGCCTCGCAGGCCGAGCCCGACAGCCCCTTGACCAGCGCGCTGAGCGCATCGCCGACATCGCGCATCTGCTGGGCAATATCGCGCGCCGCGATCAGGCCGAGCATGGCCATGGTCTTGTAGGTTTCGATCTCACAGATGCGCTGCACGATACGGCCGACCCGGCGCTTGGTGACCTGGGGGTCGGCAAATACCGCAAAGCGCAGATGGCCGGCCGTATCAATGCGAAAATCGCCCGCCAGCACCGCCGAGCGGTCCAGCACCTCGACCGCCACCAGGCTTTCGGGCACGAACCATTCGCCCAGCTTTTCGATGATCTCCTCGTCCTCGGGGCGCTCCTCGATGCGGATCAGCGCCGAGGTGATCCGCTTGCCCGGCATGTCGGCCAGCCAGTCAGCCGGAAACATCTCGAACACCGCCGGGTCAAAGGCGCGCTCGGCCACGCCGTCGGCGAAAATCGTATAGGTGACGAACTCGCTGTGGCTCTCCCATTTCAGCCAATGCTTGCCAATCTCGCCAAAATAATGCGTCGCGCCCGGCTGTGGGTGGCTGGCGCCGTAGCGGTCGAGCAGGCGAATCAGGTGGTCGAAATCGGCCTGCCGGTCGCGCCCGGCGGCGTTGCCGGGCTGCTTGACGGCCAGAAAGGCAGCGCGCGAGGGCACGTTGAGCGCCGCGAAGGGACGCGCATGCAGCTCGTTGGCCAGCTCGTAGCGCAGCGGGTGGTCCTGAATGTTGCTCATGCGCCTACCTCCTGAGGAGGCTTTATCACCTCGGCGGGGCCAGGAACAAGAGCGACAGATCGCGCTTTGGCACCCAATTTTCCGCCCACCATTCAAAGGTGGTCGCCCCGGTCTTGGTAATCCCGTCCCGGCACAGCGAAACCAGCATGTCCGGGCTGCCCTTGTCGACGATCAGGTGAAACCGCCCGATCGGGCCGCGCCAGGAATTGGCGGTGGTCAGGATGTAGCGCAGCAGATAGCCGGTGGTGGAGGGATATTCCTCATCACCAAAGCGCGCCTCGACCGCCGCGCGAAAGGCGCGATCCATGCAGACCTCATCGCGCAGCGGTCCCGCCTCCAGATCGTAGCGGCCGAAAATGAAAGCCTCGGGCACCGGCGTGTAGGCGTGGCGGACCTCAAGCGTGCCATTGGCAGGAAATGTCATCTCCCAGTAATAGCTGACATGGGTGATCCAGTTGGCAACAAAGCCGTCGTCCGGCTCCCAAAGCACCGCCCCGGCGGCGCTGAGCTGTGCCATTGCCTCGGGCGGCAGCGCATCGAGGCGCGCCCAGAGGCGGTCATAACTGGCCGCGTCCGGGGTAAGAAACAGCAGCGGAATTTCCAGTTTCTGCAACAGCTTGGTCACATCGTGCCCCTCGGGCGTCAGCGCGCGCATGGCCACCTCGACCGCCATTGGCGCGCCGTCGACCCGGAGGCGGAAATTGACCGGATCGCGCGGATTGCTGTTGGCCGGGCTGAAGCCATACTCGAAATCCTGCTCCATATGGATCGGTGGCAGGGGAAAGGCGACCAGGGTCTTGACCGGCTGGTCGGAATGGTTGCGAAACAGATAGCGCACGCGGATTTGCGCGCGGCTCAGATACAGCTCTTCCTCGGCCATCTCGATCTGGTCGGATTGGCGCATGACCAGCTCGCCCGCCTCCAGCCCGGCCACCGCGTCATTGGCGCGCACCAAGCTGGCGGGGGCAACAAGAAGGGCGATAAATACAGCGAAGTGCAAGGGGCGCATGGCGTTTCCTTCCGACAAATTGCGGGCGTTTTCTGCTTCAATCGCAGCGATTTTCCCACGGCCTTGTGCGCCCGTCAAAGACCTCGGTCAAATTGGCGCGAAATTTTCGCCAATATGCGCCCGCACGGCGGCCATGAAATCCTCGCCGCGTGCCTCGAAATCGGGGTATTGGTCGAAACTTGCCGCCGCAGGGGCCAGAAGCACGGTGTCGCCGGGCTGCGCCTCGGCCACGGCGCGCGCCACGGCGGCGGCCATGTCGGCAAATATCTCGTGCTCGGTATCGCCGATCTGCAGCGCAAATTCGCGCGCCGAATGGCCGATCAGATAGGCCTTGGCGACGCGCCCCATCAGCGGCGCAAGCGCCTCGATGCCGCCTTCCTTGCCCAGCCCGCCGGCGATCCAGCGGATGTTTTCAAAGGCGCCCAGCGCGGCGGCGGCGGCGTCGGCATTGGTGGCCTTGCTGTCATTGATATAGCGCACGCCAGCGGCCTCGCCGATCCATTGGCTGCGATGGGGCAGGCCGCGGAAGCTGGCAAAACCGCTCTCGATCATGCGCGGCGACAGGCCCAGGGCGCGCGCCACGCCATAAGCGGCGCAGGCATTCTGGTGGTTATGGGTGCCGGGCAGCGCCCGCATTGCACGCAGGTCGATCGCCGCCACCTGGCGCCCCTTGCGCCATTCGGCAAGAAAGCCCTTGCGCGCGAAAACCTGCCAGCCGGGCCCGCGCAGCTTGCGGTTCACCGACACCCGGATCACCCGGTGATCGGCGCCCCCTTCGGCCATCTGCCCGGCCAGATAGGCGCCTTCCTTTTCGTCCACTCCGATCACTGCCCGGTCCGGCCCGCCCTCGGCAAACAGGCGCCGCTTGGCGGCGAAATAGCCGCCGATACCGCCGTGGCGATCGAGGTGGTCGGGCGAGAGATTTGTGAACACGGCGATATCCGGGGTCAGGGCGCGGGCCAGCTCGGTCTGGTAGGAGGAAAGCTCCAGCACCACCACGCCGCCATCGCCGGGCGGGTCGATATCCAGCACCCCGCGCCCGATATTGCCGGCCAGCTGCACTTCGCGCCCGGCCGCCTCCAGCACATGGGCGATCAGCGCCGAGGTGGTCGATTTGCCGTTGGAGCCGGTCACGGCCACCACTTGCGGGATGCGCTCGTAATTGTCCCAGCCCTGCACCGCCAGCGAGCGGAAGAACAGGCTGATATCGTTATCCACCACCACCCCGGCCTCGAGCGCGGCGGCGACATGGCGGTTGGGCTCGGGGTAGAGATGGGGGATGCCGGGGCTGACAATCAGCGCCGCCAGCCCCTCGAAAGCCCCGGCCCGGCCCAGATCATGCAGCACCAGCCCGGCTGCCTCGGCGCCAGCGCGGGCCTCGGCGCTGTCGTCCCAGCACAGCGCCTGGGCGCCGCCCGCCTCAAGTGCGCGCGCCGTGGCCAGGCCCGAACGCCCCAGCCCCAGCACCGCCACCTTGCGCCCCACATATCCCTGCACAGCAATCATGTGCTCACCCTAACGGTTTGTCGCGCCAGCGAAACCCCGCATGGCGCTTCAGCGGATCTTGAGCGTTGCCAGCCCGACAAGGGCCAGAACCAGCGAGATGATCCAGAAGCGGATGACGATCTGCGGCTCCGACCAGCCGCGTTTTTCGAAATGGTGATGGATCGGCGCCATCAGGAACACCCGCTTGCCGGTGCGTTTGAAATAGAGCACCTGGATGATCACCGAAAGCGTCTCGACCACGAACAGCCCGCCGACAATCGCCAGCACGATCTCGTGCTTGATGGCCACGGCAATGGCGCCCAGCGCGCCCCCCAGGGCCAGCGAGCCGGTATCGCCCATGAACACGGCAGCGGGCGGCGCATTATACCACAAAAAGCCAAGCCCGCCGCCGATCAGCCCGGCGGTAAAGATGAGAATCTCGCCAGTGCCCGGCACATAATGCAGGCCGAGATAATCGGTGAAATCGACCCGCCCGACCGCATAGGCAATCGCGCCCAGCGTGCCGGCCGCAATCATCACCGGCATGATTGCCAGCCCGTCCAGCCCGTCGGTGATATTGACGCTGTTGGCGGCCCCCACGATCACCACAACCGCAAACGGCAGGTAGAACCAGCCCAGATTGACCAGCACATCCTTGAAGATCGGCAGCGCCAACTGTCCGGCCAGGGCGCCGGGGTGATGCAGCTGCACCCACCAGCCGGCGGCCAGGGCGATGATGATGCCCAGCGCCAGGCGGGTCTTGCCCGACACGCCCTTGGTATTGTTCTGCGAAACCTTGGAATAATCGTCGGCAAAGCCGATCAGGCCAAAACCAAGCGTCACCAGCACCACCATCCAGACATAGGGGTTGTCCCAGCGCGCCCATAGCAGGGTTGCCACCAGCACCGCCCCCAGGATCAGCACCCCGCCCATTGTCGGTGTGCCGGCCTTGTCGAGGATATGGCTCTCGGGGCCGTCCTCGCGGATCGGCTGGCCGTTCTTTTGACGCCTTTTCAGAAGGTTTATCAATGGCTTGCCAAACATGAAGCCGAAGATCAGCGCGGTGAAAAAGGCCCCACCGGCGCGGAATGTAATATAGCGGAATATGTTGAGGAAGCCCCACATATCCGAATAATCGGTCAACCAATACAGCATTTGTCAGCGTCCTCGCATCTCTCGCCCCAGCGGATGGCCCAATTTGCGCAGGGCGTCAACCACCTGGCGCAGCCCCATCCCCAGCGAGCCCTTGACCAGCACCACGTCGCCGGGCCCGACAAGGGCGCCGGCATGGTCGGCCAACTCGCCCGCCTCGGCCACCCAGCGGCCCTGCTTGTCGACATCGAGACGCTGCCACAGCGCGCGCATGCGCGGGCCGACGCAATGCACCCGGTCGATACGCTCGAGCCATTCGAGATCGCCCAAAGCCGCATGCATCGCCCGCTCGTCCTCGCCCAGCTCCAACATGTCGCCCAGCACCGCCACCCGCCTGGCGCCTCGCCCCGGCGCGCTTGCGGCCAGCACTTCCAGCGCCGCCTCCATCGAGGTGGGGTTGGCATTATAGGCGTCATCAAACAGGGTGAAAGACAGCCCCTCCACCGCATCGAGCATGACTTCCTCGCGTTGGCCGCGCCCGGCATAGGGGCGCCAGTCGGCCAGGTCGCGCGCCGCCAAGGTTACATCGGCGCCAAGGGCGGCCACCACCGCCAGCACCCCGGCGCCGTTGGCGGCGAAATGGCGCCCCGGCGTGGCCAGGCGGACCAATTGGACATCCTCGGGCGTCGCTATCTGGGCGATGGTGGCATCGCCGCTCAGATCGACCCGCCGCAGGCGAAAATCACATTCAGGCGCGGCGCCGAAAGTCAGGCAGGCATGGCCTGCCGCCGCCCTGCGCAACAGCGGCGAGAACGCCAGGTCGCCATTGAACACCGCCACCCCGCCCGGCTCCAGCCCGCTGAAGATCGCCGCCTTTTCGCGCGCAATTTCCTCGACCGACTCAAAGGCTTGCAGATGCGCCGGCGCCACAATGGTCACCATCGCCACATGCGGGCGCGCCATGCGCGCCAGCGGCGCGATCTCGCCGGGATGGTTCATGCCGATCTCGATCACCGCAAAGTCGGCGTCACGCGCCATGCGCGCCAGGGTCAGCGGCACGCCCCAATGGTTGTTGTAGCTGGCCTCGGCCGCATGAACCTTGCCCTGGCGCCCCAGCACCAGGCGCAGCATTTCCTTGGTCGAGGTCTTGCCGACCGAGCCGGTCACCGCCACCACCTGCGCGCCAGTGCGCGCCCGCGCCGCACGCCCCAGCGCCTCGAGCGCGCCCAGCACGTCCGCCACCACGAGCAGCGGCGCATCCGCCGCCACGCCTTCGGGGATGTGGCTGACCAAGGCCGCGCCCGCGCCGGCAGCCAGGGCCTGAGCGACGAAATCATGGCCATCGCGCGCCGCCTTCAGCGCCACGAACAAATCGCCCGGCGCCATGGTGCGGGTGTCGATCGACACGCCCTCGACCGCCCAGTCGCCCCGCGCCTCGCCGCCAGTGGCGGCCGCCGCTTCCCGTGCCGTCCACAGGCTCATGGCAGGCGCCCTTC
>Ga0256839_1004125_pt1 | contig 14427 bp, 14 predicted proteins | sample 354166metaG_FD_185968 | JGI IMG/M metagenome (GOLD analysis project Ga0256839, IMG submission 185968) | Hydrothermal vent microbial communities from Mid Atlantic Ridge, Atlantic Ocean - 354-166 | ecosystem: Environmental > Aquatic > Marine > Hydrothermal vents | place: Atlantic Ocean: Mid... | reverse complement strand
TCGTAGCAATAGGCTGTCCCCCAGTCTTGAGAACTGTCTATTTCTACACCATTTGCCGTATACCTAAAATCTACAAGTATTTAAGTCTAGCTACCTCGAACCCCCAAACACCCTATAAGCGTTTTAACCCCATCCCAGCATTCATGACCCTTTAATTGGAGAATAGACCGTGACTAAGCCTGATGTAAGCTACGTTAAAAAAACTATGGCCGAGATTGTAAACTTCATAGCAGGTGCAATGGAGAAGATAGATGATGAACAAGTAGAGAGAATGATTACAACCTTAATAGATGCTTACAGTAAAGGAAACAAAGTACTCGTAATGGGTGCTGGTAGAAGCGGTCTTGTTGCTAGAGCATTTGCAATGAGGTTAATGCACTTAGGCTTTCATGTATACGTGCTAGGCGAGACGATAACCCCTAGTATAGGTAACGGAGATGCAGTAGTAGCCATATCAGGTTCTGGTACAACAAGGCTAATAGTAACAGCTGCCGAAACAGCTAAGAGAAACGGAGCTAAGATAATTGCAATAACAAGCTACCCTGAAAGCGACCTAGGTAAACTAGCAGACATCGTAGTAGTGGTACCCGGACGTACAAAGAAGGCCCCACCATACATAGACTATTTCTCTAGGCAAATACTAGGAATACACGAACCACTAGCACCACTAGGTACACTCTTCGAAGATACAACAGTTGTATTCCTAGATGGAGTAATAGTAGAGCTTATGCGTCGACTAGGGAAAACCGAGGAGGATCTAAGACAAAAACATGCAAACGTAGAGCTATAATACGGAGTAAAACATGTAGCTTTAAACTAGAAATAAAAACAATATAACAATATAATGTAATACCTACTCTACCCCACTAGTTCTGGAGAGGAATACTTCTTTGATAAGAAGGAATATTAACAAATTCAATACTCAACATCAGCTAAACAATCGCCTAAGTAGGAAAACTACGAAGAGACTCCAGGTAATTAATAACTTTGATCCCTGGGGAAGCCCTCTCTGTACATGCCCACTCAAATACTCTTTAAACCCTTATACTGGTTGTAGTCATAGTTGTCTTTACTGCTACGCCACAGCATATATAGGGCTAAAACCTAGTACTCCAAAGAAAAAGTACCTCGAGCGCCTCGCGAAAGACATAACGAGAATCAACCCCCAACTACACATAGACATATCAACAAGCACTGATCCATATCCCCCCGAGGAAGCTAAGTACAACCTAACTAGAAAGACTCTTGAACTATTAGCACCACTTGGATACAAAATACTAATAATAACAAAAGGAGATATTGTCGTGAGAGACATAGACATTATATCTAAATCTAATATTGCAGTAACTATGACAATAACCACACTAGATAGAGAGTTAGCTAGTAAGCTTGAACCCGGAGCTCCTCCCCCCTCTGCTAGGCTGAAAGCACTAGGAAAATTATCAGATGCAGGAATTCCAGTCGGTGTACGCTTCGACCCTGTCTTTCCACTCTTAACAGATGATGATAGCTCAATAAGAGATGTTCTTGAATCCATAGCTACTATAGGTGCTAAATTTGTTGTAACATCTATTTATAAAGCTCGGCCAGATAATCTTTCTCGGCTACTAGCTAGCTTTGAGGAGCTAAAGAAGCCCTATCTTAAAATTTATAGAGAAAATGGCCAGTGGCTACACGGCTATTGGTACGCACCTATTAATCTAAGAAAAGATATACTTAGGAAAGTAAGGAATGCAGCAGATAAACTAGGTATTGAGTTCGCAACGTGTAGAGAGAATCTCCACCAGCTTAATACAGCACCTTCATGCGATGGCTCTCACCTAATACCTCTAAGAATAAAACCTAAGCTTGTTAAACTAGACTCTTTTCTTTCCAATCAGAATTAATAAGCTCTCTTATCTTCTTAACAGCTTCTTGGAAAAACGTAGTCTCTTTAGCTAGTATATCTCGAGGCGGCCACTTAGTATATCCTCCTTTATAGCACTGAAGGCAGATTCTAACAACTGGGTTTACCTGCCTAGAGCATACCTCACAAACAAGTTTAGAACAGATGCTACACTGAGTAATAGCTAGTCTCTTCCTACATAATGAGCATAGAGACTCACTACATATACTACATAATCCATTACTAGTATAGTGCTGGTTACAGACATTCCTATTACATAATCTACAACTAGCAATAGATTCTCTATTTAGACAGATCTCGCAAGTATTCTCCATCTACTCCTCCTCTTCCTCTCCTCCCTCTCTCTGAGGCTTAACTATCTTCTCTAGTACGAGACTTATAAGCTTAGTAGCTTTCTCGATCTCCCTCTTAGATGACGAGTAAATCTTTGCAAGGTAGTACTCATCGTCTAAAGCTTCAATTAGAACAAGGACACTAGTATTATGCCTAAATATCCTAGTAATAAACTTGCTAACTTGGGTAGCAGGTACTTTAACCTCACGTTTATACCTATACTTCTTCACACTAGGTTTTCTAACGCTCTCAGCTACTATGCTATATAATGATGATCTCTTCTTCCTAGAAGAGCCTCTTTTTCTACTACTACTCTCAATCTTATGTAAGCCTTTTACTTCAAGCCAGCTATCTCCATGCCGTAAGATTACTCGCAAAATACGCCCCATCACTATATGTGTATCATAAGAGTTAAGAAGCTATCTAACATTTCTACTACATACTTTTACAAAGATCTATCTGTGGCGCTAGGATAACAAACTACATTGTTTCATACAACCATAACAATATTAGACTAATAGGACTGTGTTAGCTCTTCGGGGGATAAACTTGTATAAATTGAGGGCAGCATTCCTATACTTACTTATAATAACATCAATACTGTCTATTGGAATCCCTACTAGTGCGTATACCTCGCAAAACATCAAGCACTATAGTGGCACAAAGTTCGTCCTAGAAAGTGTGGCGAGTGAGACAGGATGGGCTCGTTTCTATGCAAAACTACCACCTGGTAACTATACGGTAGTATCTATAAAGAACATGGATATTCAAAAACTTAGACTATTAAGACCAGCTGCATTGACATTTTATCCAGACCCCCAACTGTGGGAAAAACTCTCAAAAACACCCATAATAGTTTCCACGAGTAGTACTAACTATGTGAAAATGGTTGAAGCCCCTGATAAAAGCATAGAGTTATACGCTGAGATCCCTGCTCAACCAGGTACAAAGGTTGTTATCGAGCTACAACGCGTAGAGATACCTTACCAAGCTCCATCAACAGGTAATGTAGATGTAGCTATAATAGCTCCTAGTGGGAAGGGTATAAACAATCTCGTAGAAAAGATCGCCTCGATACACAGAAAAGAAGGATACATTGTCGGAATATACTACACCGACTACATCTATAGAAACTATCCCGAGGCTGACAAACCACAAGATGTACTAAAACCTGGAGAAAAAGGTGCACCTAAGTATAATATCTCACTAGCACTTAAGATCATCTCTCTAATACGGGAGCTAGAGAGGAAAGGATTAAAATACGTAGTATTAATAGGAAAGGCATCAGATGTTCCCCCCCTCTACTACTATAGCCCTCTACTCTCAGAACTTATCTTCCCCCCAGAAGGAATAGTTCCAACAGACTACTACTACGGAGATATAGACTACGATAATAGCGTAGAAATATCATATGGAAGAATACCATTCAGCGACTATTACAACTTATCGAGGTACGTAGAATCTATAGAAAGATGGTATGAAGGTGGAGAATGGATAAACAAAGCATTTATATCAGCTGGTGCAACATTTGCTACAACCTTCTTTATCGGCGAGGAAATAAGCTACTATATCTATAACACTCTTAACGCAATGAATATGACCATAACAAAACTATTTCTAAGCGAAGGTAGCTACATTAACACACGCTTCTCGCCATTTATAGGAGAATACGGCCTCTACTACATAGTAGCACATGGAAGTGGTAGTTCCCTTGTAGACTATGTACCAGGTGGCCTCTGGAGCTATGAGTTCGAGGAAAAACTCCATGCCACCGAAGTATATCAAGTAGATAAACCAGGACTCTACCTACTACCAGCCTGTCGGAATGGCTACTGGGATAATGACTTAGTAGAACCACCTTTTAAACCTCCTAGTTTAGCACAAGCATTACTGAGTCGAGGAGCAGCTATAGGCTACATAGGCTTTGCGCGGATCGCTATAGAGATAATTGATGATACAAGCTTCATAAACAGTAGACTAAGTCTAGGAGTAGCAGGTGCTGACTACTTACTACAAATATTCGTAGACAACCTAGCTAGCTCAGAAACACTAGGTGAAGCATGGCGTAGAGCACTAAACACCTACTTAGCTAGTAGAGCAGCACTATACAGAGCCTACCTATCACGGGGAGAAGAAAATATAGCCCAAATGACAACTAGAGAAGCAGTATTTCTAGGAGACCCAGTTCTCGCCAATAAATGGATGCTACAATCTGAGACACAAAAACCACAGCCTCCAGCTATAGCACTCCTAGCCGATAAAAAGGTTGAAATCAACGCCGATATACTGAACCCCCAGCTTCAGAGATACACGCATGGGAGTATTTACGCAGTAAACCCTGGGTCAGACGAAGAGATAGAACTAACAATTTATGGAATATGCCCACAGAACGTAAAAGTACACAGCATCTATAGGGCACTTACAAACTTCCTAATAGGCATGGAGGAACTGAACTACACTATAGAAAAGCTAAATGAAACATGCAAAATACTAGTAGAGACAAAACCAGGACTACCTAGTTTGACAAGACTAACACTCTACACTAATAATACAATGCATACCTTTTACCTTCTTGTAGCAGGAGCTTATATTAGGAACGACACTCTCATAGTAGTTGGTGCTGATGCATTTAGGCTCTGGGGTGACGAACCAGTCTTTCTATCTCTCGGCAACACAACACTAATAATCCCAGGAGGAGCTCTTTCGCTAACTAAAACAATTAGAGATAAAACATCTATCTCGAAGTTCAATGTAACACCTCTCTACAGATACGAGCTCATCCTAGGCGGGAAGGAATTAGTAGAAGAATACAACAAACTCCTAGAACTATTCAACTTATCTATAGCTAGAGATGAAGCTAAACTAGAACACATAGTCCCAGTAACACAAACCCAAGATACACCACAGAAGACTTATACAGTAACAGAAGAAATTAACCAAGAAGAAACAAACAGTATACTAAAAACAGAATCTCCTAGTACAAGCTTAACAGTACGTGAGCCGACTACTACCAGTACTACTAAGAGTAATAACGAATATACTTATAGAGATGATGGTAGTAGTATCCTAGTAAGCGTGTTAGTAGCAATATTTATAGCACTAATAATCTCCATAATCATCAAAATCCACACCAGGAGAATACCCTAGTTTTTATGCCTCTAACACATAGATTGATGCGGAGGTAAGAAGTGCTAGGAGAGCCGAGCAATGAACTCAGGCTAGTAGCCCTAGACATAGATGGAACCATCACAGTAGACAAAAAAGTAGGAGAATTTAGACTCGAGCTAGATGCAATTAAGGCAATAAGGAAACTCGAAGAAATTGGGGTTAAGGTATCATTTGTAACAGGGAACTCTGTACCAGTTGTAGCTGGATTAGCACGCTACGTAGGAGCTAGTGGTCCACAGGTAGCAGAGAATGGATGTGTAGTATTCTATAAAGATAAAGTCTACAGAGTATGTAGATATTCTACACGTACAGTAGCAGAGCTACTACTAAGAGAGTTCTCAAACTACCTACGCCCTAGCTGGCAGAATAGATATAGAATATTTGATTATGCCCTAGTACTTGTACAGAAGGTAGACGTCGATGAGCTCATTGATACGATAAACTTATATCTTAAGCAGCTCGGTGTTAGAGTAAAAATAAGCTATAGTGGATACGCGATACACGTAAGACCTATCGATGCAGATAAAGGTAGAGGATTAAAAGTAGCACTTTCGCTAGCAGGAGTAGAGCCAAACCAGGTCATAGCTATAGGTGACTCGGAGATAGATACTGAGATGAAGAAAATAGGTGTAAGACTTGTAGCTGTCGGGAACTCTGATAAAACCCTCAAAAGTGTAGCAGATCTTGTCCTCAAAGAAGCTAGTGGACAGGCAGTAGCATATTTTCTAAAAGACCTAGCTGAAGCTGTAAGACGAAGTAGAAGAGGTACAAAGTAAATGGAGATAGTAAAAATAACTGGAAAATTAACCAAGGGACTAGGAGTAGGTAAGAAGTTCATCTCTCATCCATACTATTTCAAGAAACTAAGTAGTATTCTGAACTGCTCAGTTTATCCTGGTACTCTCAATCTAGAAACAAATACAGATTGGAGAAAACTTGCATCAGAATGTGAGCCAACCGTAATCCCTCCTACAGTCTATAATGGTAGAGTACTTGGAGCTGTATATGTATGGGAAGCACGTATATTAACAGATAACTTCTCAACTGAGTGTATCCTCATAAGACCTCTAAAGAGCTCTCATCCACCTAATATACTAGAGATTGTAGCATGCCAACGACTACGCGAAAAAATAACTGAATCAAATATACTAGTAGAAGTAGACTGCAAGAAGTCTAAGAGATAAACAAGTCATATTTCTGATAAGAACTTAGCAAGGTACGTAGCTAGTATCGAGAAAAATACTCCACTACCTACAATACCTATAACACCTGTAACCGTATAAAGCCCCATACCAGCTTCCACTAGGTATGGCCCACTTTGCTGCATAAAAGGTATTATGAATCCAGCAAGAACAACTGCAGCAAATAATCCCCTCGACTCAACATATATTATAATAAATGCTGTTAGAGCAGATGCAGCCGAAAAGTAAACCGTAGATGCAACTACTGTAACTATGTAGTTTATATTTACAATCTGCCAAGTATTCGATAAAGCCGCTGTCACTATTATGTATATCATGGATAGTACAAGCATCAATATCTCTATAAATACTAGTTTAGCAACAAATACAACCTCTGATGGAATAGCTGATAGACGAAGCCCGTCTAACGTATGTTTCTCAGCTTCTCTAACAACAGCGATAAAACCAGCTAAAATACCTATAATGAACATCTCGAGCAACTGACCTGTAGCTATTACTGTGAATGCGTCAGCAGTCTCGAATAATAGTGCCTGAGGCCCACTAATAAGATAAGCAACAGGTATACTTGTACCTATACTTAGAATTGCGAGTGCAGCAAGCTCTTGCCACCTCCTCGCCATAATAGTTATATCTTTTTTAACCAACAATGTAAATGCTCTAAAGTAGGTTTTCGGCACTTCTACGTACACACCCTACTAGATACACTAGTCTCTGAAACACATACACCACGATAACTTACAGCTATGAGTTATAGGGTTTATAGATAGAATAAAAGAATAACTAGCTATGTACCGGCAGGCTCCTGCTGGTAAGTAGTATGGCATCCTTGTAGTATCTCTGTAACTTCTAACATCTTTTGATCTGCTCTATAGATACCCTGTAACACGATATTGTTAGGATCCCATCTCAGATACTGTATTGGCCCATATTTCTTCTCTATATAATCTGCACTTACAGCGGCAACTATTCTCCCTCCTTTCTCACCTTCTAATACCAAGTATAATACCCTATTACGCTGATCATACTCAGTAGTAACTAACTTACCCTTTACTGTAACCCTTCTATCATGCTCGAACTTAACCAGATCTGAGACATCGATATAACTACTAGACTTAATAGCATAGTATCCTACCATAGCAAGTGCTACAGTAAGTAGTACTGCGAACAACGCTATCTTTAATACATTCTTCATCTTTATCCCCACTTATCTATTCTCAATCTACCCCTCAGATATAGCTAACTTCTGAACAACAAATCCTAGTACTAACAGTAGAACTCCATAAAGTAGAACATTGACTAAGACAGTAGGAGGCTTAACTATCTCTATACTAGCTAGTTCTTCTCCATCTTTTACATCAATTTTTATAATGTGCTCTTTAAGTACTAATTCACCCTTCTCTGTAAATAGTCGCTCAATTTCACCCTCAGAAGGCTTGTAAGTAAAATTAACAAATTTATCACCGACCCTTACCACTAAATACAAAGTACCATCACGATACTCTCCACCTTCTACTCGACCAGTATCATATGTTAAATAAGGTGCTAGTAGAGCGAATGTACATGCTAAAAGCACTAGAAAACCGGCTATTCCTCCTAGTCTAAATATACGTATTTCTCTCTTCGGCCTCATTAAAGGTAATACTGATATAAGTAGGCCTATAGATAGAGCAATAAGTATCCTCGACACAAATAATATCCTAGCAGTAGGAGCTGCTAACAGCTCTTTACCTAGAACACCTGTAGGATGTAAACTTGCACCAGCAATTTTAGGGGCATAATAGCTTAAAGGGACCATTGAGAATGCAGCTATAGCGTAGACAGAAGCTACTACTTTCTCTCTATCGGGATCACTAACACTACTCCTTAGTGCAAAGTATACGAGATATGCAACAAAAAGCAGGAGTACACCTGTTTCTCTAGGATCCCAATTCCACGCAACACCCCATGCTTCTCTAGCCCATGACATACCTGAAACTAGTGTATATACAGCATATAGTGTAGCTATAGAGATAAAGCTTTTAGACATAGAATCGAATGCATCTCTCCTCCGCCATAAGAACAGAATAGCTGTAAATAAACCGCCAGCGTAGAGAAGGTAAGTTGTTATAGCAAGTGGTACGTGTATAAACAAATTAACATAAGATGCAGGACTACCTACTTCGAACTCTACAGCCTTAGGATAGGGAGCCTTAAATGCAGCATAAGTAACTAGCAAAGAATCTACTACAATGAGTAAAGGTAGGGCGTAGACCAGCAACCTTTTCCTCAAAACTCATCACTCATTTAATAGCTTAGTTAATACAATACTTTAATTGTTTTTCAGTACAGGATAAAGATTATTTGAATGAAAAAAGGGGAAGAAATAACTACCTACGTAGTAAGTACATAACAACGATAATTACTACTGAGAGTACAACTAGTAATGCTACAATATAACTAATCGATGCTATTAACCTAGTAGTCCCTTTCTCCTCCTCTGCTGGTGTGATAGTTACTGTTAAAATCCTCGTAGCTGTTTCTGTCTCAGTTACTGTTTCAACAACAGTTACTGTTGTGGTAGTTGTATACGTCTCTGTCACCGTGACTGTCTCAGCTTCTTGAGTAGGTTGAGCTTGCACTGGTCTAGATGCTTCAAACAACTGTTTATAGTACTCTTCGAGTATCTGCAGTTCTTCATCAGTAGCACGAGGCTCGACCGGGGTAGTGTCTCTCATGTATTCTAAGAGGCCTTTAAAATCGCTATATTCTCCTATAGCTTCTGCATTAGCTGCTTGATCTATGTTATCGTACTTAGTAGCCCAAGAAGCTACCTTGTTCTTAACATCGTCAAAAGTATGGCAAATCTTACAGTTCTTTTCCTCAAATATTCTCCTAGCCTCTTCTTCTGTTACAGCTGCTCTGGCTAGAGAAGAGAATATGGCAGTAACAGCTACTAAGAAGATAAGTAACTTGAAGATAGTTTTCTCCAACTTCATCTCCTCCACGGCTATGTTCTAAACTTATCCATGTAGCCTAAGTTAGTATATTCTAGGTTCAGGGAAAAAACTTAACAGAATTTAGGATTTCTCCCCGTAGTGTTCAACGATTACTGAAAGTGACGCTTTAGCGAGTACAGCGTATATTATTAACCCAAGTGCATGAATACCAATTGTTATCGCATACTCTATCGGTGATGGATAGTAGGTGACATATCTACCCAGAGGGTCTGGAATAAATGCTGGTACTATAATAGTCATTGTCTTCTCGAATATTACTGCCACGATAACTAGGCTTGCAATAACAACTCTACCCCAATAGCTATTTCTATACTTTGGTATCAAAGCTAGTAGTACTGAGATTGTACCCAGAATGATCCACCCAGCGAACAATACTACGAGATAGCCTGGTTCTCCCTTACCCATAAATAGTAGCTCTGCTTGTGCTTTCTTCCAAGGCTCATTAGTATACCAGAAGAGCTCTTGGGCTTCACTTAGACTAAAGTAAAGCCCTATAATCATAGAACCTACTATAACGTACATAGTTTTCCTATAAACATCCTCATCTACTCTGAAGCCCTTCATGTACTTCTCTGCTACTAATAGTACCAGTAGGAGAAGTGCAGGTCCGCTAGCAAACGCTGTAGCAACATAGCGTGGTGCAAGTAGAGGACTATGCCATATAGGCCTCGCTGTCAGTGCTTGTGATATAAATGCTGTAACTGTGTGGATACCTATAGCAAAAGGTGCAGCAATAATTATGAAAGGAATAATGAACTTCTTACCAAGTGGTTTATCCTGTCTATACATATGTACTGTGTAGAGTAACCCAATGATGTTTATCAAGAGATAGCCAGTTAGCACTAGGAAGTCCCAATCAAGCATTGACCTCAAGTTAGGTAGCTGTGGCATTAGTATTAGTGCACGTAGAGGCTGCCCCATATCAGCTATAATAAGTAGTAAAACGATAATGATTGAAGCTATTGCTTGTACTTCGCCGAGAATAGCTACTTTCTTGAAGCTCTCGTTGTTAAACACATAAGCTATAAGACCAAATACTATACCAGCTGCTGCTACTCCAACCCAGAATATGAAGAAAGCTATATAGATGCCCCACGGCACAGAATCAGTTAAATTAGTTACTATCAGCCCACCATATTCACTTTTAAGGAATATTGGTGCATGCTGGACAAACACCCAGTTATAGATCCCATATACCATTATTATCGACAAACCTGCTAAGAATAAGTAGTAGTTCTTAGACCCCTTAAGTCCGTTGACTAAAATATACTTAACTGTATCAACTAGCGACTTTACATCCATAACTATCACCTCTTCTTTTCACTACGAGGTGGCGTACGAGCTGGGCCAAAATAGTAAAAGAACATAGGCTTATTGCCAGTCTCTGGTCTTAACACAAATGCGCCATACCTCTCAAGTATCCTCCTAATAGGCCCTTCTGGGTCATTAATATCACCAAATGATCTCGCCCCAACAGGGCAGACTTCTACACATGCTGGTATACCTCCATCTCTTGTCCTCTGTACACAGTAAATACACTTCTCTACGACATGTGGATATCTTAGTACATTTCCAAGAATATGCATATTAGGATTAAGCTCAAGGATAGGTACTCTCGGCTTCTTCCAGTTAAACCTCCTTGCACCATATGGACAAGCAGTTATACAGTATCTACAACCTATACATCTATCATAGTCAACTACTACAATACCATCATCTTCTTTCCATGTAGCTACTACTGGGCATACATAGACACAGCTAGGCTCATCGCAGTGCATACAAGCCATTGGTATATAGACATAATCTTTCCTCGGAGCCTCTTCTCCGTAATCTATATTTGTGTTTAGTAGCTCTAGGTCATCTCTATGTAGTTCTAGTACATGTATCCACTCTATCCCTGTATCTCTATCAGTATTATTCTCCATCACACATGCATATGCACATCTTCTACAACCTATACACTTGTTTATATCTAATGCCATTACAAACCTAGTACCTGGCTTTGGAGGAGTAGCTTTTACTACTATTTTCTCACACCTACTACGCGCCTCTACACACTCTGGCGACTCCTCACCTTTATCTAAGCATGTCTTATCAGCCTCAGCTCTACACATCTTCTTTATTTCTTCTTCTCTCTCTCTTGCCCTCTTCTCATACTTACCTAGGCCTTCCTCAGCTTCTACTAGACCTATAACTTCATCTAAGGAAACAGGTTTAAGCACTTTCATTAGCTGGTCTTTCTCGATAGCCACAAACGATACAATACCTGCTCCTAGTCCTACTGCTGTGGCTTTCAATAACTCTCTTCTCCTACTATTTACACCTTTTTTCTTCATCTTCTCTCACCTCTTACAATAGCTAGTACTACTAAACTCATAGCGGTAATAGCTACAGCTAACGTGCCATAGACAACATTGTCCTGCTCTGGTGTAGGTGCTATGTAGTTATGTCTCGGTAGTATACTAGGGGGCTCCATTGTAGGATCATGAGGATTATGGCATTCAACACACGCTCTAGCAGGTATCGGTGTAAAATTACGGTATTCTTCACACTCGTGGAAACTATATACTACTCCCTTATAGCCAGCAATGTTAATTATCTTACCTCCCTCGCACGTAAATGTTGAATTTCCATGAGCTAGCCTCTTATAGTCTTGGTAGATATCATAGTGACAATTAGCACAAACAAGAGCCATTTCATCAAGTTTCTCTCTCCCATGTATACCTCTAATCCCTATCTCTATAGCAGTTCCATTGACCCCCTCCATTATCCATACAGTAGGAGCTTTGTGACAATTTGCACAATACAGTCCTCTATGTGCACCTATTGTTAAATTCTTATTATGCACTATTTCTTCCTTTGTAATCCCTGTAACGTTAATTGTAACATGGCATTTCTGGCATGGATAAATATTTGCTTCTTCTGAGGCTGTCGAGATAGCTACTAGCATAGGTAGCATTATGAGTATACCTACTAGTTGCATAGTCAATCTCAAGGATATCGCCCTTGGTAGCGCCGATCCACTATGACCATGTTTTATGAAGGTATTTATATTATGTGATAGTACAAATAGTTTTACCTTTTAAACATGTGTTAAAGAATGTCACTAAGATTCTACAGATACTCTACTCTCTACTCCTAGATACCGCTATAGCTATAGATGAAAACATCATCAATAAAGGCCCAATCCAAACAAGATCAGTTCCAGGAACTATTTTTACTCTAACACTAACTCCCCCACTACTGATGATTGAGCCACTAGTTTCATACTCTTCTGAGAGTATAAATAGGTCAACAGTTGATTGTTCTAGTATAAATGCTCTCTCACTCGGATTCTTATCACGTACAAAGTCTATGTTTAGACCAGCAGCTAATAGAGATGCAAACACAAATTTTTCAAGAGAGCTAAGTTTCATCTCCTTGGATGCAGCTGTTAAATAGTATATAGCTAGCTCGTGATAGCTAAATCCGGTATACTTGGAGCTTACAGTAGGGGGATTTACCGTTATATATACATCACTAACTCCCATAGTAGAATGTAGAACTTTTGGTACTAATCCATGTATACCCTGGATCTCTCCATTGACTTCAAACCTAATTAGTGCCTCAAGGTAGTTCTTATCACCATCACTCTCCTCTAACTCAAACACAAGCCTAAGTATAGCAGTCTCTGGAACTGTTACTGGGGCTCTAAAAGAAGCCATACAAAGCTCTAAGTCCCCTAGACTTATAATCTGGCTTGGGCATTCATCTACTCTAAGCACATTATCTATTTCTCCACTCCTCGCAATACTAACTATATCCGACTCGAATATTCTTCTTAAGAATGGATTATCTATTTCTTTAAGAACAAGATATGTTGCTACTTCCTCGCTTAACTGCATAGGTAATTCTACATTGGTTTTGTTGACTTCAAGAGTACCACTAGCTATTATCCATGTACTAGTGAACTCTATCCCAGAATCCTCCACTACTACAAGCTCCTGGCCTTTTGGTGGCTGTCTTAAGAATACAGTTATATTAGTAATCGCCAGGCTAAAGTTATCTCTATTGATTATAATAGGCTCCTTGAAATACACTCTATATACCGTGTGCGGGGATGGCCTTAAATCATTAATACTTATTTCTTCACCATCTGATAAAACTATCTTGAAAACCCCAGGAGTCATTATCGTTGAGAACTCTATACCTCTTTCTGCCTGTCTTACCCCAAAAATAATAGTAACATTTCCTAGAGAAACTGTTGCTTTAGCATTCTCTAGTATTGTAAACTTCTCTTTCTCGGTAATGCTTTCTCCGTAAATGCTAATACTTATATTCTTACTAGATATAGAGCTTACTGTTACATTTCTATCAACAAGATCATAAATAAGAGAAAGAAGAGCATTCTCTCTAACAAGCTCCCCACCTCTATAGTAATCATTAATTATGTCAAATAAGTCGTTACGAGCTGTTACTAGAGCCTCCCAGGCATAAAAGTAGGTTGTTGCTCTACCCACGTACCCAGTATATATATCTACTCCTCTTTTAACTAAATCGTATTCATATGCTACCAATCTTAACTTAGCTCCTCCAGGCAGAGATATCGCCTCACCAGGTCTAAGAGTGTACTCGATAAAATATTCATCATTAAAAGAATAAGTACCTCCTAAGTATACTCCAAGCATAGTAACTGCAAATCCTAAATGTATAAGAGCTATACCAGCATAAATACTGAGTCTTCCCCTCCTATAGAACCTATACAGTTCTCTTCCAACATAGAAAATTAAGCCTCCTATTGCTACCGAGGAAACAACTATACCTACCCCCATCATAGCCTGTG
>Ga0256839_1004124_pt1 | contig 14427 bp, 13 predicted proteins | sample 354166metaG_FD_185968 | JGI IMG/M metagenome (GOLD analysis project Ga0256839, IMG submission 185968) | Hydrothermal vent microbial communities from Mid Atlantic Ridge, Atlantic Ocean - 354-166 | ecosystem: Environmental > Aquatic > Marine > Hydrothermal vents | place: Atlantic Ocean: Mid... | reverse complement strand
GCCAAAGTGGCGCTCACGGTAAACGCATCTGATGATTTTCTGGATAATCTCACCCAGCACGTCCCGCTCGATATGCTTCAGCTTCATGGCTCCGAAAGCCCCGCGCGCGTGGTTGAAGTGCAGGCGCGCTATGGCCTACCGGTGATGAAAGCCGTGGGGATTTCCGATGCGGGCGACCTTGTGAATATCGCCAAATATGAAGCCGTGGCGGACCAGATTCTGGTGGAAGCCAAGCCGCCCAAAACCGCAGACCGCCCCGGCGGAAATGGCCAGCCCTTTGACTGGCGCCTGATCGCTGGCCGCAAATGGCAAAAACCGTGGATGCTGGCCGGCGGACTAACCATGGACAACGTGGCGGAGGCGATTGGCCAAACAGGGGCCACGCAAGTGGACCTGTCTTCGGGCGTGGAAAGCGCCCCCGGGGTGAAAGACCCCGCCTTGATAAAAGCCTTTATTGAAGCGGCGGGCGTTGTGGGCTAAAGAGGGCCAAACAAGCAAGAGGCTCACCCTATGTCCGACCCCAAAAATTCATATACCAAAGGCCCCGACGAGCAGGGCCGCTATGGCATCCACGGTGGGCGGTTTGTTTCCGAAACCCTGATGCCGCTGATTTTGGAGCTGGAAGCGCAATATGAATTTGCCAAAACCGACGATAGTTTCTGGGCCGAAATGGAGCACCTGTGGAAGCACTATGTCGGCCGCCCCAGCCCGCTTTATTATGCCGAGCGCTTGACCGAGCATTTTGGCGGGGCCAAGATTTATCTGAAGCGGGATGAGCTGAACCACACCGGCGCGCATAAAATCAACAATGTGCTCGGGCAAATCCTGCTGGCGCGTCGCATGGGCAAAACGCGAATCATAGCAGAAACCGGTGCGGGGCAGCACGGGGTGGCCACGGCGACTGTGTGCGCCAAGTTTGGCCTGAAATGCGTGGTGTTTATGGGTAAAACCGATGTGGACCGGCAATCGCCCAATGTGTTCCGCATGAAGCTGCTGGGGGCCGAGGTTATTCCCGTAACGGCGGGCCGTGGCACCCTGAAAGATGCGATGAACGAAGCCATGCGAGACTGGGTGGCACATGTGGACGAGACTTTTTATTGCATCGGCACCGTAGCTGGCCCACACCCATACCCCGCCATGGTTCGTGATTTTCAAACCATCATCGGCAAGGAAACCCGCTGGCAGCTTGAGGAGCAGGAGGGCCGCTTGCCTGATAGCTTGGTCGCTTGCATCGGTGGTGGTTCTAACGCGATGGGCCTGTTTCATCCCTTCTTGGATGACGAAACCGTGCGCATTATCGGGGTTGAGGCCGGTGGCCACGGTGTGGATGACCGCATGGAACACGCTGCCAGTATATCAGGTGGCCGCCCCGGGGTGCTACACGGCAACCGCACCTATTTGCTGCAAGACGAAGACGGCCAAATATTGGAGGGGCACTCGATTTCGGCGGGGCTAGACTACCCCGGGATTGGGCCTGAGCATTCTTACCTGCATGATATCGGGCGGGTTGAATACTGCTCTGTTACCGATGCCGAGGCCCTGCAAGCCTTCCAAACGCTGTGCGCCACCGAGGGCATTATTCCGGCACTGGAAAGTGCCCACGCCATTGCCCACGCGGCCAAAATCGCGCCGGACCTGCCGCGCGACCATCTGATGGTGGTGAACCTGAGCGGGCGTGGCGATAAGGATATTTTTGCCGTGGCCGAGCATTTGGGCGTGGAGCTTTAGCGCCAGTCGGCTCTTGTTTGACACGCCAAAGCCTGACATTATGCCCCCGCACAGACGCCCAAAACGGCGCAAAGGAGGCAGGCAGTGGAACCGAGGCATTTTTTGCGCCGCTTAAGCGCGGCGGCGATAGATATTATTCTGCTTAGTCAGCTTGTATTTTACATGATTGCGCCCTTTGCAAATGGGGAAACGGTGCGGTTAAGCAGTGGGATTTATCAATCGGTTAGCTGCCGCACCGTTCCTTTGGCGCCTGATTCAAAAAGCTATTTTAAGGCGCGCGGTGTTGCCGCCGACAATGGAAGCCTGTGCAATACCTACCAAAACGGCATGTTTTCTGGCACGACATTATTAGTGAGCAGCCACACAAATACCGAAGGCGATATTGCGGATGATGCTGTCACGATCAGTGTGGCACTCGATAGCGCTGGTCAGCAGGTTTCTCCTGTTTTTCCGGTGGCCTATTTACAACCAATCCTCGTGCTGGCGCTCCTTATCGGCATTACGTTCCTGTGGCATGGGCAGACTCCTGGCAAAAAACTGATGCGGATTCAGGTTCGGAAAGAGAGCGGTGGCCCCGCACGTTTTGGACGCGTTTTTCAACGGGAGACGCTCAAATTTGCCCCTGCTATTCTGTTATATCTTACCGGCGTTTTTGCCCCTGCCTATTCACTTGAACAGGTGGTGCCGTTGCTGCAAAAGGGTGAGGATATTGCTCTGGTGCTTGGGTTTCTTGGCGCGGCTACGTTTATTTATATCTTATGGTGGGTGGCTCCGATGTTGTGGTGGAACGGGGCCATGCCCTATGATCGGCTCAGCAAAACCAAGGTTTCGCGCCTAACTTAAGGCCTTTGCTATTGTAACCCGGCTGAAAAACGCTATGTAGAGCGTCTGCTAAGAGTTGCGGCGTTGTATATGGAGAGAGAAAATGGCGGATTATAAACTGGGCGATATCGTGGCCCTCACAGCGGGCTCGCCCCGCATGGCGATTGAAAGTGTTGAGGGCGATATGGTCTCAACGGTTTGGTGCAACGAGGGCACCATTCATCGCGACAGCTTTAACGCATTGCTGATCAAGAAATGGGAAGTCCGCGAAGGCGGTGGCGGCTATAAAGGCGGCGGTGATCGTGGTGGCTATAAAGGTGGCGACCGTGGCGGAGACCGTGGTGGCTATAAAGGTGGCGGCAAGCCTTATGGTGGCGACCGTGACGGCGGCAGCAAGCCTTACGGCGGCGGCGGTGATGACCGTGGCGCGCCCAAAGGCAAGCCCGGCTGGGATGGCAAACCGCGCGAGAAGAAATTCTTTCGTAAAGACTAGGCTATAGAATAGCAAAAATTGAGCGCTGCGCTTTGGGTAAACCAATGCGCGGCTTTTTTATTCTGGGGCGCTGCTCAAAATGGAGATGCAAATCTCGCGGGCCGCCGGCTTTTTGTCGGCATGCGACTTTGGCGCAGATTGGCCGAGTTAACGTAACGTTAGGGTGGAATACCCCATAAAAAGCCCTATTTGTAGGGTATTCTATCTTAAATCATAGCTGAGAAAACTGATGCCAAATACAGATATTGTAATTACCGAGATTATGTATGACCCCGTGCAGAGCGTTCACGACAATAATCATGAATGGGTAGAGGTGACCAATACAGGTGTGAGCGCAATCGCCATGAACGGCTGGACCTTGGATGATTCCATCGCTGGCACGACCGTTGGCACCTTCGCAAACACCACTCTGAACCCCGGCGATATTGCTATTTTTTACAATGATAACATAACGGAAGCCGCGTTTGTCGCGCTTTACAATCCAGCGCCTGGCACCATTCTTATTCCGGTTGCTGGCTGGCAAGCGCTTAATAATTCTGGCGGCGATTCGGTTAACCTTTTTGACAACACCGCAACCATAGTTGACACGGTTGCCTACCCAGATGACGCAAGCCCCGGGCAATCTTTGAACTATACAACTGGTGGGGTTTATGAAGGGGCGGGGGTGCCAGACCCGGGCATTTCTTGCTTTACCGCTGGTAGCTTGATTGAAACTGCGCTTGGCCCGCGCCGCATCGAGGATGTGCAACTGGGCGATTTTGTGCGCACGATGGACCACGGTTTGCAGCCCGTGCGGTGGATAGGGCGGCGGTTGGTTTCAGCGGCCGAGCAGGCGCGCACCCCGGCGCATTGCCCGGTTGAAATCGAAAAAGGCGCGTTGGGGCCACACTCCCCCATACGTCGCACACGGGTTTCGCCGCAGCACCGGATACTGATTGCCAATGCCACCACCAATGCCTTGTTTGATCAACCTCGCATGTTGTGTTCGGCGATTTCCTTGACAGGCCAAAGCGGCATTCGCCAATGTCCGCCTGCCGAGGCGGTGGAATATGTTCATATTCTGTTTGATCAGCACGAAGTTGTGTTTGTGGATGGCCAGCCAAGTGAAAGCTTTTTCCCGTGCGAAGATGGCCTCTCCACGCTTTCTGCCCTTGCCCGCGCCGAGCTTTTTGCGCTATTCCCAGAGCTTAAAAGCGCACCTTTCCCGCTCGCCTATCCGGTGATGACCCCTGTGGAGGCTGCGCTGCTTACGCAATAAGGGCGCGCCATGAACCTAATCAGTGATTTTAGCAAGGCTTTGAGCCAGCTTTTCAACCCAAAATTCTTATGGGTGCTGATAAAGGCTGTTTTCATGAGCGCGGTGCTGTTTGGTGGCGCTTATTTTGGCATTATCTGGCTGGCGGTTACGGTTTTGCCCGGGTCCATTACCCTCCCATGGGTTGGCACGATCCCCATAGGCGACTGGTTTAGCGCTGTGGCTTTTACCGGCGCGCTTGTTATGGCTATGGTCCTTATGTTCCCGGTTGCGGCGGTGTTTCTTGGGTTTTTTCTTGAGGAGATCGCGGATGTAGTGGAGGCAAAGCACTACCCAAGCCTGCCCAAAGTGCAGCCCTCGCCTTTTAGCGCCGCTCTGTTTGAGGCGCTGCGGTTTTTAATGATCATGATCATCGCCAATCTGTTTGCGCTGATCATTTATTTCGCCTCTTCCCTGCTGGCCCCGGTGATATTTTATATCGTTAACGGGTTCCTCTTGGGGCGCGAATATTTTCAGCTTGTTGCCGCGCGGCGGCTAGGGGCCAAGGCGGCGCGCAGGCTGCGCAAAGCGCACCGCTGGGAAATTTGGTTTGCCGGTATTCTTATGGCGGTGCCGCTTTCGATTCCGGTGGTCAACCTTTTGGTGCCGCTCCTTGGTGTGGCCACGTTTACCCACCAGTTTCATCGACTGAATAAAGCGCCGTTTGAGACGGAAGCTTAGCCGCTACCTAGGTTTTGTAGGCCTGCCTTGCATCGCTGGTTTATCGGGGTCAGAGGCGCGGAAGGGCCGCACATAAAAAGGCCAGCCCCGAAGCTACGGGGCTGGCCTTTTGCATTCTGGTAAAAGAGCTTACGCTTCAGCAGCGCCGTCTTCGGCCTCTGGTGCCTCTGCTTCGCCCTCAGTGGCGTCCGTATCGTCTTCATCGTCCAGATCAACGGTTTTTGGTGCGCCGATATTGGCAATCACAAAGTCACGATCCGTGATCATGGTGCGTGAGCCTTCGGGCAGGGTGATGCTCGACATGTGGATGGTGTCACCAATTTCAACGTCTAACAGATCCACCTCAAGGTATTCCGGAATATTGCCGGCTGTCACTTTCAGTTCCACCTCGTTACGCACAACAACCAGCGTGCCGCCTTTTTTCAAGCCAGCGGACTCATCTTCGTTGAGGAAGCGAACCGGGATCATCAGGTTAATGCGGGATTTGGCGGATAGACGCAGGAAATCCACGTGGATCGGCAGGTCGTTGACCACGTTGCGCTGAACGCCGCGGCAAATAACGCGCTCGTCTTTGCCGTCAACTTTGAGCGTCAGAAGGGTGCTTAAAAAACCACCGGCCTTTAGCATTTTGAACAGCTCGTTAAACTTGAGGTTAATCGCGGTTGGCTCTGCGCCACCACCATATACAATGCCCGGCACGAGGTTTTCACGGCGTGCTGCGCGGGCGGCCCCCTTGCCGGTTCCTGCGCGTGCTGTGGCGTTGAGGATTATATTCTCAGCCATATTTATTTCTCCAAAGTTAGGGCGGCGATCCTCCAAGGGTGTAAGCGCCGCGTGAAGGCCTGCCTATAGGGCAGAATCGGCGGAAAGGAAAGGGGGAATGTCGGGTTTGACGGCGCGGGCGAAAAGCCATATCGGTAGCGGGAGGATAGCAAACGGGAAAACGCCATGCCAACCATCACCTGTGTTGAGGATTTGCGCGTGCTTGCCAAGCGGCGGGTGCCAAAAATGTTTTATGATTATGCCGATAGCGGGTCTTGGACAGAAAGCACCTACCGCGCGAATTCATCCGACTTTGACCGCATAAAATTGCGGCAAAAAGTGGCGGTGAATATGGAAAACCGCTCCACCGCGGCGCAGATGATCGGGCAGGATGTGGCGATGCCGGTGGCGCTGGCCCCCACCGGCCTTACCGGCATGCAATGCGCGGATGGGGAGATCAAGGCGGCAAAAGCGGCGGAGAAATTCGGCGTGCCTTTTGTGCTGTCTACCATGTCGATCTGCTCCATTGAGGACGTGGCCGAAAACACCTCCGCGCCGTTCTGGTTTCAGCTTTATGTGATGCGGGATAAGGACTATTCCGCCAATCTGATCGCCCGCGCCAAGGCGGCGGGGTGCAGTGCGCTGGTGCTGACGCTTGACCTGCAAATCCTTGGCCAGCGCCATAAAGACATCAAAAACGGCCTTACGGCCCCACCGCGCCCGACGCTAAAAAACATTATCGACCTCTCGACCAAATGGCGCTGGGGGCTGGGGATGCTGGGCACCAAGCGGCGGACGTTTCGCAATATTGTCGGCCACGCCAAAGGTGTGAGCAATATGAACAACCTTGCCAGCTGGACCGCCGAGCAGTTTGACCCCGCCCTAAGCTGGGATGATGTGGCGTGGATCAAAGAGCAATGGGGCGGCAAGCTGATCATTAAAGGCATTCTGGATGCGGATGATGCCCGCCTCGCTGTGAAATCGGGTGCCGATGCGCTGATCGTGTCTAACCATGGCGGGCGGCAGCTAGACGGGGCGGTGTCGGCGATCGAAATTCTGCCCGAAATTGTGGCGGCGGTGGGGGATGATATCGAGGTTCATATGGATAGCGGCATCCGCTCTGGGCAGGATGTGCTTAAGGCCTTGGCGCTGGGGGCCAAGGGCACCTATATTGGCCGCGCTTTCCTTTATGGCTTGGGCGCGATGGGCGAGGAGGGCGTGAGCAAGGTGCTGGAGATACTCCACCGCGAGCTAGACCTGACCATGGCCTTTTGTGGCCATCGAAATGTGGGCGAGCTGAGCACCGAAAACCTGATCCGCGCCGACCATGTGATGAACGCGTATTTGCGGTAGGGTGCGCCATTAGCTGAAAATAAAATCATCCTGCGTCCACACGCTTGGGTCAATCGGCTGGCCATCCACCGACTTGATCCACAGCTTTTCAGAGCCAATAATGACCACCGCACCATCTGGGCGGCTGCGAATTACAAGATCCATATACGAATAAAGGAAGCTGTAATCAGTGAAGTCCAACCGATCTATCCCATGTTCATAATCGGTGATTTTATCCCGCCGCCCATCGGCGATAAACTCAAAAATATCCGCCCCCGTGCCCCCTGTCAGCACATCCCGTCCGCGCCCATCTATCAGCCTGTCATTGCCCGCGCCGCCATCAATAATATCGCTTTGGCCCATGCCATAAATGGTATCATCCCCGGACGAGCCTATAATCGTATCCCGTGATTCCCCGCCAATAAACATGGTGCCGGAATTTAGCGTCAGCTCAAATTCCGTAAAGCCATGCTCCGCCGACGAGCTGACAAATACAAATATTTTACCGCCAATGATCTCGACCATAATGTCAGAAATATTGGTGAGCGTTGTGGTAAATTCATCCGCCACTGTGCCAAGCAGGTTCAACCGCCCCCTGTAGGTCAGCTCAAAAATCGTTATCCCGCCATCAGCCCCGCCCGCCAGCACAAATGTGCGGTCCTCATGCTCAAAAACCTCTAGCGCAGAAATGCGGGTAAACCGCGTTTCAGATTTATCAATCAGGCTATCAACGAGTTTCAGCTTGCCCCCGACAGAAACCCGCAGCACCAGCAGCGAATCGGTTTCGGCTGAGCCAACCAGCAAAAACGCCCGTTCTGCAATTTGCGTGGTTTGCAGGGCGGTAATGGCGTTAAGCCCCACCATATCAGGCGTGAGGTAAAACCGCGTGTCCAGCGCGCCGTTGCTTCCAACCTCAAAAACCGTGATGCCTGCATCAAAAGCCGAGGCCACAAACAGAAAATCTTTCCCCTTGAGATTGGCCGAAATCATGGCCGACACATCCCCGAGTGAAACGTTCGGGGTGTCACTTATATGGGTCGGGTTTGCAAGCACGCCGCCAGTGGTGATGGCATAGCGCTCCAGCCCCGTGCTGGTGCTGGCCGTAAAGAGGTAGCTATTGGACCCCACCGCCACCACTTCTGTCAGGGTCATCCGCGCGGTGCCGGTCCCTGTTAGGGTCTGGGTGGCCGTAAAGCTGCCAGCCGTATCGAGCTTGAAAACCGAAAGGTTATCATCATAGCGCCCCGAGGGGATAACAAACGCTTCGCCCTCAAACATAAACGCATCGACATAGCGCACGTTTTGGGTGCCGGTTGTGGCCCCGAATACCACGTTATCGGCTGCCAGCACTGTGCCGTCGGCCAAAATTTCGTAGCTTGAAAGCCCGCCATCGGCTTCCCCCGCCGCGACCAAAAACCGTTGCGTGCCGATGCTTATAATATCTAGGCTAGATAGCCCCATTAGCTGACGCGCGGCATCATCCAGCCACGTGCCTAGCCACGCAAAACCCACTTGCATGTACCCACTCCACTTGTTCCCAAAACAAGCATTGCGGGTTGCGGGTTAACGCATTCTAAAATTAACCAATGTGTGACCTAGGTATTAAACAGAAAATGCAACACATCTCCGTCTTTCACGATATATGTCTTGCCCTCGGCGCGCATTTTTCCCGCCTCTTTGGCACCCTGTTCGCCACCAAATTCGATGAAATCATCATAAGCAATGGTCTCGCCGCGAATAAAGCCGCGCTCAAAATCACCGTGGATAACACCCGCCGCCTGCGGGGCCATGGTGCCTTTGTGGATGGTCCAGGCGCGGGCCTCTTTGGGGCCAACGGTGAAATAGGTTTCAAGCTGCAACAGGGTGTAGCCCGCTTTAATGAGGCGGTCCAAACCCGCCTCGTGTAGCCCCATTTCCTCAAGAAACATTGAGGCTTCCTCCGGGTCCAGCTGGCTGATCTCTTCTTCAATCGCGGCCGAAATCACCACGCTGGCCGCACCTTGCGCCTCGGCCATCTTGGCCACAGCTTCGGAATGCGCATTGCCGGAAGCGGCGTTTTCTTCCTCTACATTGCACACAAAAAGCACCGGCTTGGCGCTGAGAAGTTGCAGCATATCCCACGCTTTTTCCTCATCTTCCACTCGCTCAACAGTGCGGGCAGGCTGGCCACTCTCAATCGCCGCCTTGGCGCGGGTCAACAGGTCATTCTGCTCCACAGCGTCTTTATCGCCGCCGCGAATTTTGCGGCTAAGGTTAACAAGCCGTTTATCAATACTTTCCAAATCCGCCAGCATCAGCTCGGTTTCGATCACCTCGGCATCAGTCACAGGGTCCACGCGGCCATCGACATGGGTGATGTCGTCATCCTCAAAGCAACGCAACACGTGGATGATGGCGTCACATTCGCGAATATTGGCCAGAAACTGGTTGCCAAGGCCTTCGCCCTTACTGGCACCCTTTACCAGCCCCGCAATATCCACAAACGCCATGCGCGTGGGTATGATTTTAGCCGAGCCAGCAATTTCAGCCAGCTTATCCAGCCGCGCATCCGGCACGCTCACTTCGCCGACATTCGGCTCGATGGTGCAAAACGGAAAATTGGCCGCTTGCGCACTGGCGGTTTTGGTCAGGGCATTAAAAAGGGTCGATTTGCCCACATTGGGCATGCCCACGATTCCGGTCTTGAAACCCATTTTGGTGCTCCGTTTGAAAGTTGTTTAGCGGCTTTTATGGTGTGGCAGTGGTTTGTGCAAGGGGGCGGCGCTGAAGCATCGCGGCAAAATGGGAGGGCGACTCAGAGGCGGGTTTTAGAACTCATTTTCTACCAAGAGCGGAAGGTCTTCTACTAAACTAGTTTAGTAGAAGACGTGGAATGCCAAATATAGCAAAAAATACAACTATTTAAGGCATTTTATATGATGTGAATGTAGGGCTAGTAAGGTTTAAGCCATTATCTATCGCGTTAAATTCAACGCTGGTTTTTCTTATTCCGGCTTGCTCAAATCCGGCGTGCGCCGCGTGGAAATGCACCAAATCACTATCCCGATATATCCCAGCCCGATGGCAAACAGCGTGATCCACGGAAAGCTCATCACTGCTGCGCCCACAAACACCAGCCCGATCACCAGATACTTCACGTATTCCCGCGAAATATGCATCGCCTTAAAGCTCCACGTCGGAATGCGCGAGATCAGCCCCAGCCCGACCAGCGCTACGTAAGCACTCACGGCTAGCGGCGGCAAAAACGGCCCAGCCTCAATGGCAAAGGTGATAAACATCGGCATCATCACCAAGAGCGCGCCCGCAGGGGAGGGGATGCCGAGGTAATAGCCTTTTGTGTCGATATCTTCATCCGATTTCGCACTCACGTTAAACCGTGCCAGCCGCATAACGCTGGAAATCGAAAACACCAGCACCGCGATCCAGCCCAGCCCTTTGGCCTCTTGCAGCGCCCAGAAATACATGATCATCGGTGGCGCAACCCCGAAATTCAGGAAATCCGCCAGCGAGTCCAGCTCGGCCCCCACCTTGCTCTCGCTCTTTAGCATCCGCGCCAGCGATCCATCAATGCCATCCAGCACCGCCGCTAGCAATATCAGCTTCACGGCGCGCTCAAAATTCCCCTCAAAGCCAAACCTGATCGCCGTTAGCCCCGCCACAATCGCGATGATGGTCACAAGGTTGGGGATCAGTTGTATGATCGGAAATTTAGACGGCGCGGCCATTAGTCTTTCCGCGCCAGCCGCACGGCTTCCTCGGAAAACAAGTCCGCCAGAACGGTTTCGCCCGCCACCATGGTTTGCCCGAGCGAAACCATGGGCTGCACCCCGTCCGGCAGGTAAACGTCCAGCCGCGAGCCAAAGCGGATAAGCCCGAAGCGCTCCCCTGTTTTTAGCGTATCGCCGTAGTTGCTAAAGCACACAATCCGCCGCGCCACGAGGCCGGCAATTTGCACCACCGCCAGCTTGCGACCATCTACCATCTGGATACACAGCGAATTGCGCTCGTTATCCACACTGGCCTTATCCAACGAAGCATTGAAGAACTTGCCGGGGCGGTAAGCAATAGAAATAACCTCACCACCAATCGGCGCGCGGTTCACATGGCAGTTAAACACATTCATAAACACCGAAACCCGCGTCAGTGCTTGCGGCCCCATGCCCAGCTCCTCGGGCGGCACGGCAGGCTCGATAAGCGAGATAATCCCGTCGGCAGGCGATACAATCAGCCCCTCGCGCACAGGGGTAAAGCGCTTTGGGTCGCGGAAAAAGTAATACACCCAAATGGTGATCCCCACCATGACCCAGGCCAAAAACGTAAGCACCGGCAGCAGCCATGCCAGCAAAAACATCCCCGCCGTGATGGCAGCAGAGATAGCCACAAAGCGGCGGCCTTCCTTGTGCATGGGTTTAATAAAGGTGCTGAGCATGTTCATCGGCGCGTCTCCTTGGCTTTGCCCTTAAAGAACCACGCAGCAAGGGTTTGTCAAGGCGGGGCTTGATCTTTGGGCGGGGGTGTCGCAAAAACGGCATTGAAAACCGAAGGGGAACCCATGTCACGCATCGCCGCCAAATTTGCCAGCCTGAAAGCCGAAGGAAAATCGGCTTTTGTCTCCTACATCATGGCAGGCGACCCTGATTTTGATACGTGCCTAGAAATCGTGCGCGGGTTGCCAGCGGCGGGGGTTGATATCATCGAACTGGGTGCGCCCTTCACCGACCCGATGGCCGACGGCCCCGCCATTCAACTTGCCGCCCAACGGGCGCTGGGGGCCGGGATGACCCTGCAACGCACGCTCGACCTCGTGCGGGCCTTTCGCGAGGGCGACACCACCACCCCGATCGTGCTGATGGGCTATTATAACCCGATTTATGCGATGGGGGTGGAGGCCTTCCTGACAGAGGCCAAAGACGCGGGCGTGGATGGTCTGATTGTGGTGGACCTGCCACCTGAGGAAGACGTCGAACTCTGCCTACCAGCGGCGGCTCACGGCATTGATTTCATCCGTCTCACCACCCCGACCACCGATGACAAACGCCTGCCAAAGGTGATGCAAAATACCTCCGGCTTTATTTATTACGTGTCAATCAACGGTATCACCGGCACCGCCGAAGCCGATGCTGACTTGATTGCGCCAGAAGTGGCGCGGATTAAAGCGGCGACAGACCTGCCGATCTGTGTTGGCTTTGGCATTAAAACCCCCGCCACGGCACAGGCCATTGCCGCTATTGCGGATGGCGCTGTTGTTGGCTCAGCCATCGTGCAGCGCATCGGTGAGGGGCAAAGCGTGGCGCAGGTGCTGGGTTTTGTGGGTGAGCTGGCTGACGGGGCGCATTCTTAAAGCATAACGCCGCCGAGCGAAGCGAGGCTATGGCCCGTTAGGGCATTTTTTGTTTTTCAGTTTGCTGCAAAACCTGCCTTTGCTGAGCGGGGGGGAGAGGGACGTCTCCACAAGCGCTATGCTGCGACCCTCCCCGAAGCAAAGGCATACTGGCAGGAGTCAACGTTAAGCATTTTGCTAAAAGTCCTGAACGCAGCCCTCCCGCCTGCCTGCGGCAGTTGGGCGTGGCCTCGCTGCGCTCGGCAGGGGCTTTGCCCCTCTGCGCAAGCGCATTCACCCCAGAGTATTTTGGAAAGAAAGAGGGGGAGGTGTTCCCTCGCGGTGGCCGCGAGGGAGGGTTATTATGAGCAGTCAACAACCGCGCGTTGGGTTAGAACCTTCACCAAGTTGGCGCGATAGTCTGCAGAGCCGTGCAGGTCAGCGATCATGCCGTCGGCGGATACGCTTAGGCCGTCCAGCGCGGTGGCGCTGAAATTGGCGTTGAGGGCGTCCTCGGCTTCTGTCCAGCGGTGGACGCCTTCCTCTGAGGCCCCCGTGACCGCTACGCGAACGCCACTCGCCGTTTTGGCGACAAACACGCCTGTAAGCGCAAAGCGCGAGGCGGGTTGCTCGAACTTTTGGTAGCAGGCCGCAGCGGGCGGGGTGAACCTGACCGCCGTGATAATCTCGCCGTCCTCCAGGGTTGTCGTGAACATCCCGTCAAAAAAATCATCGGCTGTGATTTCGCGGGTGTTGGTGACAATAGTGGCCCCCAGTGCCAGTGCTGCAGCGGGGTAGTCTGCTGAGGGGTCGTTATTGGCGAGCGAGCCGCCAATGGTGCCACGGTTGCGCACGGAGGGGTCTCCGATATTGCCCGCCAGTGCCGAGATGGCCCCGAGGCCAGCGGCGGCGACTTCGGCGTGGGTGGTGGCCCCGCCGATGGTGACGACGCCACCATCTTCAGACACACCCGCCATGCCAGCAATGCCGAGCAGGCTCACCAGTTTGGTGGGCGAGGCCAAGCGCTGCTTCATGGTCGGGATCAGGGTTTGTCCGCCGCCAAGCGCTTGGGCATCTTCCGATGCCAATGCGGCTACGGCCTCATCTACGGTGGAGGGTTTTACAAATTCAAAATTATACATGTGCGCGCTCCTTATTTCGCAGATTGAATGGCAGACCAAACACGGTTTGGCGATAGCGGCATGTCGATATGGGTGACGCCCAGATCGGCCAGCGCATCGACCACCGCATTTACCACGGCAGGCGGAGAGCCGATGGCCCCCGCTTCGCCGCAGCCCTTAACCCCGAGTGGGTTATGGGTGCAGGGGGTTTGGCAGCTATGGTCCACCACATAGTTTGGCAGGTCGCTGGCGCGCGGCATGGCGTAATCCATATAGGAGCCGCTCAGGAGCTGCCCGTCACTATCATACACCGCATGCTCTAGCAGCGCTTGGCCGATGCCTTGGCCGATGCCGCCATGCACTTGGCCATCCACGATCATCGGGTTGATGACATTGCCAAAATCATCCGCCGCCGCAAAACGCTCGACGGTGACTTTGCCGGTGGCCTCGTCCACCTCGACCTCACAGGCGTAAGCGCCCGCAGGGTAGGTGAAGTTGTTGGGGTCATAAAACGCGGTCTCTTCCAAGCCCGGCTCGATGTCTTCTAGCGGGTAGTTATGCGGCACATAAGCGGCCAGCGTAACATCGCCCCACGCCACCGATTTATCGGTGCCAGCCACGGTGAACTCACCGTTCGCCAGCTCGATATCCGCCTCGCCGGCCTCAAGCAGGTGCGCGGCGATCTTTTTGGCTTTGGCGATGATCTTTTCCGTGGCTTTCACAATCGCAGAGCCACCAACGGCCAGTGAGCGCGAGCCATAGGTGCCCATGCCCATCGGGATTTTGGAGGTGTCGCCATGCACGATGTCGATCATGCTTTCGTCTATCCCCAGCATATCGGCCACCACTTGCGGGAAGGTGGTTTCATGCCCTT
>Ga0256839_1004123_pt1 | contig 14431 bp, 13 predicted proteins | sample 354166metaG_FD_185968 | JGI IMG/M metagenome (GOLD analysis project Ga0256839, IMG submission 185968) | Hydrothermal vent microbial communities from Mid Atlantic Ridge, Atlantic Ocean - 354-166 | ecosystem: Environmental > Aquatic > Marine > Hydrothermal vents | place: Atlantic Ocean: Mid... | reverse complement strand
GCACACCATGAACGTTATGACGGCACGGGATACCCCGACGGGCTCAAGGGGGGCGAAATCCCCCTTATAGCAAGAATCATCACCGTGGCGGACACCTTTGACGCAATGACCACGGAGAGGCCCTACAGGAAAAAACTCTCCAAGGAGGCCGCGCTGGCGGAGCTCAGGAGTCTCGCGGGAATACAGTTTGACCCTGATGTCGTCGAGGCGTTCATGCAGGCATTCAAGGAAGGGAAGCTGCCGCTGTAAACCTTAATGTTGCATAAAGCGGGCTGTGGAGTCCGCCGTAAAACCTTTATAAAGCGATTGGATATCGGAAATATGTCCCTGTTGCAGGACTTAACGGAGAGTGAAATTCCAAAAGACGGCAATATGCCGTGCGGAATATGTCCTGAAGGTATCGCAGATAAAGCTTTTCCGCCGGACTCCCCTGCCCGCAGGCGGTGGTTTTATGCAACTGTAAGGTTTATGTGAAAGGTGGTGCGGCCTGCTGAAAGAGCGGAGATTCTCATGCCTTCCGCCGGCACACAGCGGGATTTTCAAGTGTGCCGGAATATGCTATAATTTCATTGAATTAACACACCGCACATCAAAGAATATGACCGACTGGGTGGAAATTCTGTTTACGTACGATGAGATGGAGGCGCAGATCGTCAGGGATGTCCTGGAGTCCGCGGATATTCAGGTGGTTGTGAACTCCATGAAGATAATGCCCTACCCCGTGAGTATCGGCAGGATGGGCGAGGTGCGGCTCCTCGTCAGAAGGGAAGATGTTGAAAAGGCGGAACGGATATTAAAATCAACGAAAGACGCCGCCGCAACGGAAAACGGAGACAATGATAGTTGATACCCTGAAGAAGAGTGAAGTGTTTTCCGTCCTTAAAGACAAGGAACTGAAGCAGATAAGCGCGCTGTTCGAGATAGTCACGTATAAAAACAACGAGACGGTCTTCGGGGAAGGGGACCCGTCAGACAAATTTTTCATCCTTGCCGAAGGGAATGTGAAAATCCTGAAACACACGGTGATGGGCAAGGACATCATACTGGAGATCGTGTCTCCGGGTGATATCTTCGGAGGCGTTGCGGTGCTGGACAACAAGCCCTATCCCGCGACCGCGCAGGCAATGAAATCCGCCACCGTGATAAAGATAAGGCGCCAGAACCTGCTGAAGATCATGGAGGAATATCCCATACTGAAGCTCGAGATCGTGAAATACTTCAGCGACAAGCTCAGGGACGCCCATGAGATGCTGAAAAACATAGCGACCGAGAGCGTGGAAAGGAGGATAGCCTCGCTGCTGCTTAAACTCTCCGAGAAAGTGGGGGTTGAAGACAGCGGTTACAAGCAGATAGCATTCCCCCTGACCCGCCAGGAGATTTCCGAGATGGTGGGAACAACCGTGGAGACGTGTATAAGGACGATGAGCAAGTTCCAGAAAAAGGGCATGATAAAATCATCCAACGGCAGGATATCGATAAAGCCGGACTCCCTCCGCAGGCACCTTGAGACCTGAGCATATCAACTTCCGTGGTTCGTGACCGTAAAAGACGAAGACCTGAAACGGACACGGTCAAGCGGCGCGGAAGACGGCCTTTTTCCCGTTATTCCCTGCAACAGGGACATATTTCCGATATCCAATCGCTTTATAAAGGTTTTACGCCGGACTCCACAGCCGGCTTGTGCAACATTAAGGTAAACGATGCTGTACGGTTCCCCTTTAATCCCCTGTAATCTTCACTGTCACGCGCCTGCTGCGGGGGCCGTCGAATTCGCAGAAGAACACCGCCTGCCACGTGCCGAGGACAAGCCTGCCCCCTTCGATAATCACGGTCTGGGATGATCCCGTAAGAGACGCCTTTATATGCGCATCGGAATTCCCCTCCGCATGCAGGTAGCCGGAAGAATGCGGAACCAGCCGGCTTAACATCGCCTGGATATCCTTGACAACAGACGGGTCGGCCCCTTCATTGATTGTGACGCCCGCCGTTGTGTGCGGCACATAGATAATGCATGTGCCGTTGTCCACGCCTGATTCTTCCACGAGTGACCGTATATCGGGAGTGATGTCCACAAATTCCGTCCTTGTCCTGGTCTTGACATTGATATTTCTTGTCATCCGTTACCCTCCCCGGTTATGCAACATTAAGGTTAACCTTACAGTGGCATAAAAACATCGCCTGCGGGCTGTGGGGTCCGGCGGAAAAGCTTTATCCGCGATACCTTCAGGACATATTCCGCACGGCATATTGCCGTCTTTGGCAATTTCACTCTCCGTTATGTCCTGCAACAGAGACATATTTCCGATATCCCATCACTTTATAAAGGTTTTACGCCGGACTCCACAGCCGGCTTATGCAACATTAAGGTTAAGGATCAGTGCCGGCCGTCCATGATGCTGAAAAGATCACTGTAAAAATCCCCGGCAACGGAAAACTCAATCCTGAGCGCGAACATCCTGTCCGGAATCCTCAGTTCCCTGATTTTCACAAGGTCCTTCTCAGTGGTGATTATGCCGAGGCCGCCTGCATCATTTTTGATTTCATCCATATCCTTCTGCCTGTAAAAATAGTGGTCTCCGAACTTCCTGAATTTTACCACACGGGCGCCCTGCGAGATCAGCAGTGACCGGAAATAAGACGGATTTGCAATGCCTGCAAACGCGTATATTTCCCTGCCGCGCAGTGTGTCAAGCCCCGCGGTTTCCCCCGAGGGGCTCACCAGTACGGCGGGTTTGTGCGATGCCTCAAATACCGGTGCGCCGGGATTGTACCGCCTGACTTTCCGTCTTATTCCGGCGACTGTTTCCGCGGCCGCCATGTCCGCCTTTGTTATCACTATGAAATCCGCGCGTTTAATCGAGCTCAGGGGCTCCCTCAGTATGCCCTCGGGGAAAAGCCTGCCGTTACCGAAAGGATTCGTGGCATCAATGAGAAGCACGTCCGAGTCCCTGCCGAGCCTCCAGTGCTGAAACCCGTCATCGAGGATGAAAAGTGTGCCGGGCCGCAGGTCTTTGAGGGCAAAGAGGCCCGCCTTATACCTGTCCCTGCCTTTTACCACCGGTATGCCCCTTAATGTTTCAGCCATGAGGAATGCCTCGTCTCCCGCGCTGCGCGCGTTTAACAGCGGCCCCCCGCCTTTGCCCACAAAACAGGGCTCCCTTGTCCTGCCCCTGTATCCCCTGGTAAGAACACACGGTTTCAGCCCCCGCTTTTCCGCCTCCAGCGCAATCGCAATGACCGCCGGGGTCTTGCCGGTTCCGCCGAGCGTCAGGTTGCCGACGCTGATGACCTTTGCGGGCAGCCTCTCCGGCTTCTTGAGACAGGAATAGCAGAGCCGCCTGCATGACAGGCCCATTCCGTAAAGCGCGCTAAGCAGTCCCAATGAAACTCCTGACAAGCCCGACGGCCCTTTTGACCGCGCCCCTGTTTTCATCGATTATCGACCTTGCCTTCCGCCCCATGTCTTCCGCCTTCTTGCGGTCCTCCATGAGCTCTATGACCGTCTCCGCAATGCCGGTTGCGTCCGTTACCTGCACGGCGGCGGCACGTTCCAGAAACTCACGTGCAACGGGAAAGTTATCCATGTGCGGCCCGAAGATTACAGGCTTTGCCCAGTAGGCCGGCTCCATGATATTATGGCCCCCGAGTGGCACGAGGCTCCCGCCGATAAAGGCCGCCGATGCCATGGAGAAAACACTTGACAGCTCTCCCATTGTATCCAGGAGGATTATCCCGGCCGCGGGGGGGGCATGTTCCATCTCCGAGCGCCTGCTAAAGTCAAGCCCCCGCTTTCCGATGATCTCCGCCGCCTCGCCGAATCTCTCGGGATGTCTCGGCGCAAGTATGAGCCTCGCATCCCGGATTTTCTCCCTGATGAGTTTATATGCATCAAGCAGTATCTCTTCTTCGCCCTTATGCGTGCTTGCAGCGAGCAGTATCCTGCCGCCGACCTTCCCAAGCCACGCCGGCGCGGATGATGCGCCGATCTCCGCGTCAAACTTGAAATTGCCCATAACCCCGACCTTCTCCCTGGCGGCGCCGATACGGATGATCCTCTCCGCATCGCCCTTTCCCTGCATATAGAGAAAATCAACATCCGAAAGCACCCTTTTCATGAAGAAACGTATCTTCTCATAACCCCTGAAAGACTTCCGTGATATCCTGCCGTTTAATATCACAACGCGGCACCCGGCGCTCTTCAGGGACCTGAAGAGAACGGGCCACAGCTCGGTTTCAACGGTTATGAAAATCCTGGGCCTCAGTGAGCGCACGACCCTGTTGACGCATATTCCCGTATCCCACGGCATGTACATTATCCTGTCCGCGGCCGGGAACCTTTCGCGCGCAATCTTCTGGCCCGTATATGTTGTCGTGGAAACCACGATCCTGCGCCCCGGGAATTCATCCTTCAGTTTCTTCAGGAACGGCAGGCAGGCAAGCACTTCCCCCACGGAAACCGCATGCACCCATATATCCGCCCCCGCACAGCCGGATATGCCGAGGCGCTCGCTTACGAACGCCCGCCTGTCTTCCGGCCCCTTTTTCAGGAACAGCACGGGCGAATATACAAGGAGCGCCATTGCAGACAGAATATTATAAAGCACGAGCATTTGTCCTCACCTGTTCCATCCGGCCAGTTCGCCTGCCATTGCCGCCACCCTTTCAGAGGGTCTCTTGCCCTGCATCATTTCCCGGATTTTCCCGAGTTCCGAGATCATGGCGTTCCTGTACGGCCCGTCGAAGAGGATCCTCCCGAGCTCTGCAAATATCCTCTCAGGCTCTGCGTCCTCCTGAAGGAACTCCCTTACAACCTCCCTGCCCGAAAGCAGGTTGACGAGCGAAGCGAACCTGACCCTTACCATCGCCCTGATGAGATGGAAAGAGAAAAACGATGCCTTGTAAAAGACCACCATGGGTGTGCCTGCCAGCGCCGTCTCAAGCGTTGCAGTGCCTGAGGCGACAACCGCGGCCTCCGAACATGCAAGCGCCTCGCGGGTACGGTCCCTGAATACCGTGACATGCTTCAGGCCTTCACCGGGCCCGGTGGCGCGCGCAAGGGGAACGACCGTCTGGAATCCCGGAAGTTCGCTGCGGATTCTTGCGGCGACTTCCGTTATCACGGGCATGTGCCTGTGTATCTCCGCAGGCCTGCTGCCCGGCAGGAGGGATATCACAGGCCTGCCCGGGTCAAGCCCGAGTTCCTGTTTCAGCTCCTGCTTGGACATCTTCGCCGTGCCGGCGGCGATCTCTGCAACAGGGTGGCCGACAAATTCGCACGGCAGGCCGGCATTTCTATAATACTCCACTTCAAACGGGAAGAGTACCGCAATCCTGTTCACCACGGCGGCGATCTTTTTTACCCTTCCGGCGCGCCAGGCCCATACCTGCGGGCTCACGTAATAAAGCACGGGTATACCGGCCGCCTTCGCCTTTCCGGCAAGCGCTATGTTGAAATCTGGGTAGTCTATCAGCACGAGCACATCGGGCCTTTTCCGGGTCAATGCATCCTTGGCTGCATTGTAGCTTTTCATGAGTGTTCCGAGATGCCGGACCGCTTCGGTAAACCCGATTACGCTTGATATCCTCGAGATCAGCTCCACGCCCTCTTTTTCCATGTGGAAGCCGCCGATGCCGAATATCCGGATATCAGGCCATATCTTTTTCGCCTCCCTGCTCAGCATGGCGCCGTACAGTTCTCCGGATGCCTCGCCCGCGCTTATCATGAGTTTCCTGGACACCAGGATAAAATATCACGATTCATGAGGGTAATTCAAATACCGGCCGGCCCACGGAAACGTCAAAGTCGAAGCGCGTACAGATTAAAGCCGGGAGAGCCGGCATGGAGGACAAGAGCAGTAAATCAATAATTGATGGAGAAGAACACAAAGAGAGAAAAAAGCGGAGATTTTCATGAAAAAAGGCAACAAGACTCCATACTTTGCGTATATTCAGTGAAGAGACGGCAAAGCTGTCAGTATTTCAGATACCGGGGAGACGCAAACTCAGGTTTTACGGCGGACTCCCCTGTAAGGGATTTAAACCCGGGATAATGCTTATCCCCCATAAGGTCATCCCGGCGCATACGCTCATGCCGATATACCGGGCGAACTTCAATGCAGCGGAGCAACTCATTGTCATCTGTGGCTTTTATATCCGAGGCATAGGGCGTTGCCCTGTTTATAACACGGGTTGGGGGGGAAACCGGTTGCTTTTGTTTCTTTATTTTCCTGAGCCGGTTGCCCGTTATCTTGACGTAGCCCCGGGACTTGCATGAACAGACGTTGATATTGCACTGAAATTATGCATATAATACAAATAAATTTTTAACTTGCACCCTGACGTTGCATGCCGGCCTTTGAACCATGAAGGAATTCATCTTTATTCTTAACAGAAGCCCCGGTTTAGGTTATAATAATTTCTTAAGCTCCACTATCCGCAAGGGAAGACAAACAGAGGCACTGTGGCCATGATAAAGATAAAGAACAGAAAAGCGGCTCTCATTTTTCTTAATTTTCCTCAAGACAGGGATGACTTCGGCCGATAAGATTAATGTAACGGGCAAACCGGCGTGAGTTGTTGAATTTAAATGAAATTCAGAACATGGATCCTGGGCGGCCCCATGTATGGACTGCCTTTGTGGAGATGACGTATGGCGAAAAAGAAGCTGGGCGAAATTCTCATTGAAGAAGGTCTGATTTCCGAAGAACAGCTCGAACATGCCCTCGCTGTCCAGAAAGGCAAAAACAAGAAACTCGGCAAGGTGCTCATTGAACTGGGCTACATAAACGAGATGCAGGTCGCCGAGACCCTCACAAAACAGCTTTCGCTCCAGATGGTGGACTGTAACGACTACTCCCCCTCCAGGGAGGTGCTCGCGCTTGTGCCAAGGGAAACGGCCGAGCGGAAACTCGTTCTCCCCCTTGAACTCAAAGGCAAGGTGCTTACACTCGCAATGGCCAATCCCCTTGACTGGGAAACAATAGAGGATATCTCTTTTGAGACGGGGCTGAAGCTGAGCGTCGCCATTTCCTCTGAAAACAATATCCTTAACGCGATCGAGAACTTTTACGGTTCCTCGGAAGCCACGTGGGATGTGCTGAAGGAGCTGCCTTCATACGATGAAGTTGAATTCATCAAGGAGAAGGTTGAAGACGACACGCAGCACGTAAGTCTCCAGTCCATGTACAAAAACAGCGAGGCGCCTCCCATCATCAGGCTGGTCACCATGGTTATAGCAGATGCCGTAAAATGCAATGCAAGCGATATTCATATCGAACCGAGGGAAAAATATGTTCAGGTCCGTTACAGGATTGACGGCGCCCTTAAAAACATTCAGAGCTATCCGAAACAGATACAGGACGCTGTCATATCGAGGATAAAGATCATATCAAACCTCGACATAACAAACAAAAGATTCCCCCAGGACGGCAGGAGCGCCTTGCGGCTTGAGAACAAAAGCGTGGACCTGAGAATATCAACACTCCCCTCGGTTTACGGCGAGAAGGTCGTCATAAGGCTGCTGGATCCGACCACGGGACTGATCCCTCTCAGCCGGCTCGGCATCGCCGAACACATACTGAATCCCCTCATGGAGATATTCACACAGCCGCAGGGCATGCTGCTTGTGACAGGCCCCACCGGAAGCGGAAAGACAACGACCCTGTATTCCATCCTGCAGCAGGTCAAAGACGAGACAAAGAATATCATCACCCTTGAGGACCCTGTGGAATACAAACTCTCCGAGATCACACAGGTGGGAATTAATGACAGCATTGGTTTTACATTTGCAAATGCGCTTCGTTCCGTGCTCAGGCAGGACCCTGATATAGTCATGGTCGGTGAGATCAGAGACCGCGATACCGCTGAAATCGGGGCAAGGGCAGCGCTGACGGGACACCTTGTATTAAGCACCCTGCATACCAATGACACGGTTTCAACCATCTCGCGGCTGATAGATATAGGACTGGAGCCTTTTCTGGTCACATCCGCCGTCTCCGGGGTCATTGCCCAGAGGCTGATAAGAAAGATATGCCAGAACTGCAAGATCAGGATCCCCCCCCCCGAGGAAGCAGCCAAATTCAATCTTCCTCCCGTAAAGGAGTTTTACAGGGGAAGGGGGTGTAACAAGTGCAACAACACGGGGTATAAAGGCAGGATCGGCATATACGAACTATTGAGAATGAATACAAAACTCAAGCGCCTGATATCGAAGGATTACACTGAAGACGAACTCTGGGAATGTGTAATGGAATCCGGCACCCGGACAATGTTTGAAGACGCCTGGTCGAAAATACAGGAAGGCATCACAACTTTTGAAGAAGTCATCTCCAAGATTCCCTATCTGGAGATTCTCTCGAAAAGAAGAAGCAGCGCCGTCAACCAGGTGATAAAGGCTTTCTGATGTAACAGATACATGAGGCTCTTGCAAAAGTCGTTTCCCCGTCACCTGCCGGCTTATGCAACTATTAAGGTTTAGTGTCCGGATCGCAGCAGAAAAGGGCCCGGGCTGAAACAACCCGGGCCCTTTTTGCTTTTCCTATATGTCGTAGTACATGAAGAATTCGTACGGATGCGGCCTGAGCCTCAGGGCGTCGACCTCGTTCTCCCTCTTGTACTTGATCCATGTAACGAGCGCGTCTTCGGTGAACACGTTTCCCTTGAGCAGGAACTCGTGGTCCTTTTCGAGGCAGTCAAGGGCCTCCTCAAGGCTCCCGACTATCTGCGGGACCTTTGCGAGTTCCTCGGGCGGAAGGTCATAGAGGTCCTTGTCGAGCGCCTCTCCGGGGTCTGTCTTGTTCTCTATTCCGTCAAGACCGGCCATCAGCATTGCCGCAAACGCGAGATAGGGATTGCATGACGGGTCGGGAAATCTCACTTCCACCCTCTTGGCCTTGGGTGAAGGCGAGTACATCGGGATCCTCACCGCCGCAGACCTGTTCCTTGCGGAATATGCAAGGTTGACCGGCGCCTCGAAGCCCGGGACCAGCCTCTTGTAGGAGTTTGTCGTGGGGTTTGTCAGCGCGGCAAGGGCCTTGGCGTGTTTCAGGATGCCGCCGATGTAGTAAATGGCTGTCCGGCTGAGCCCCGCATACTCATTGCCCGCAAACACGGGGTTGCCGTCTTTCCATATGCTCTGGTGCGTGTGCATCCCCGAACCGTTGTCGTCAAAAAGGGGCTTGGGCATGAATGTTACGGTCTTTCCGTGCTTGAACGCGACATTCTTGACGATGTACTTGAATAGCATGAGATTGTCCGCCATTTTGACAAGCGGAGAGAATCTCATGTCTATCTCTCCCTGGCCTGCCGTTGCAACCTCGTGGTGCTGCGCCTCGACATGGATTCCGCATTTCTGCATGATGGTCACCATCTCGGTCCTCATGTCCTCAAGGCTGTCCGTGGGGGGAACGGGGAAATACCCTTCCTTGTGCCTCGGCTTGTGGCCGAGGTTCGGATTCTCTTCCTTGCCCGAATTCCAGATACCTTCACGCGAGTCAATGAAGTAATAGCCGCTCTGGGCGTTCTGGTCGTACATGATGTCGTCGAATATGAAGAACTCCGCCTCGGGTCCGAAGTATGCGGTATCGCCGACCCCCGTGGACTTCAGGAACTGTACGGCCTTCTGCGCGATGTATCTCGGGTCGCGCGTGTAGGGCTCCTTGGTGATGGGGTCAACGATGTTGCATATGAGGCTGAGCGTGGGATACTTCCTGAAAGGGTCGAGGATCGCCGTCTCGGGGTCGGGAATGATCAGCATGTCAGAGGCGTGAATAGCCTGCCAGCCCCTGATGGATGAACCGTCGAAACCGGCACCTTCCTCGAAGGTCTCTTCCTTCAGCTCATCCCTCGGAACCGAGAAATGCTGCCACACCCCGGGGAAATCGATGAACTTGAAATCCACCATTACCACGTTGTTTTCCTGGGCAAAAGTCAGTACGTCCTTTGGTGTCATGATAAACCTCCTTTGAGTTTGTTATCTTCCGGATTCCCGTTGATAGTTGATAATCGAACAGGGCGATTGATAATCTTACTATAAATATATGCTGTTTGTTAACCTTGCAGCGGCATAAAAACATCGCCTGCGGGCTGTGGAGTCCGGCGGAAAAGCTTTATCCGCGATACCTTCAGGACATATCCCGCACGGCATATTGCCGTCCTTTGGAATTTCACTCTCCATTGAATCCTGCAACAGAGACATATTTCCGATATCCAATCGCTTTATTTACAAAGGGTTTCCGGCGCACTCTTCTGCCGGCTTATGCAACATTAAGGTTAACAGAAAAATTTTTCATAAAACTTCATGGCCCGCCTGTAGTATTCGGGATATATCCCCTCCGTCTCCCCGAGCATGCGGTCCAGGTCAACCCCTTCCTCGCCTTCAAACCACTCCCTGATCACGGCCGGGGTCACCTCTATGTGGAACTGCAGGGCGTATACGTTTCGGCCGTATCTGAACGCCTGGTTCGGGTATGCATCCGATGAGGCTATCCTCACCGCATCCCGCGGCAGGTCAAACGTATCGCCGTGCCACTGAAACACATCCGCAACCGGCGCGTTGTCAACCGAAAGGCTTGAGAACGCGGGGTCTTCCATGCCTTCAGGAGTTATGTCGACCTTATACCAGCCTGTTTCTTTCGTGCCCCCGGGATATACCCTTGCGCCGAGTGCGTGGGCGATCATCTGCGCGCCCAGGCACACGCCGAACACGGCCCTTCCGCTTTCAATGAAACTCCTTATAAGCTCCGTCTCTTTCCTGAGATACGGGTACTCATCCATCTCATACACGGCCATGGGGCCGCCCATGACTACAAGGTGCGTGTATTCGCCGGTGCCGGCGACCTCACCGTCTTTTGAGAATTCCACGATCCTGTACGGCAGCCCCTTTTCCTTCAGGCAGTCCTCTATGGTCCCCGGGCCTTCGGTAGTGATGTTTTTAATGATTAAAACAGATGCGTCCTTCATGTCAGAGTCGATTATACTTTACCTTGCAACGGCATGAAAATACCGCCAGCCGGCATGGGGCCGGATTTTTTACGGCGGACTCCCCTGCCGGCTTATGCAACATTAAGGTTTATTCCAGCCGCTTCTTCTGATCCTGATATTGTATTTCTGTATCTTGTATCCTATCATCCGCTCCGTGATGCCGAGGTGCTTCGCGGCCCGTGCCTTGACCCAGTCACACTTCTTAAGGGCCTTGATTATTTCCTCTCTCTCCATGTCTTCCACTTTGTCCTTCAAAGAAACCATGTATTGCACATAGCGAAAATCATGCCAGTTGCAACATCTTGATTTTCAATGAAACCCCGGCACGGACAGGTACAATTATGTAGCTTGTAATACTATTTTGTAGACAGTGTGCATCCTGCCGCATGTGCTTAAAGGAAATAACCCTCCTCGCCGTGCTGGGAGATGTCGAGTCCCTGTATCTCGCTTTCCCTGTCGACCCTGAGGCCTGCAACGGCATCGACCGCCTTCAGTATGGCAAGGCTTACAACAAAGGAGTAGACCGCCACCACGGCTACCGCGGTCGCCTGGATTGCAAGCTGTTTCGCGTTTCCGAAGAACAGGCCGTTGACACCGTTGATCGCCGCGGATGCAAAGAGACCCGCCCCGATGGTGCCGATTATGCCGCCTATTCCGTGGACTCCGAATGCGTCGAGGGAATCATCGTAGCCGAAGCGTGTCTTGGCGTTCAGGGCCGCATAGCATAAACCGCCCGCTGCGATTCCTATGACCAGCGCGGACATGGGCCCCACAAATCCCGCGGCAGGGGTGATGGTGGCAAGACCCGCGATCGCGCCTGTCGCGGCGCCGAACATTGTCGGCTTCCCGCGGTGGAGCCACTCCATGACCATCCACGTGGCAGTGGCCGCCACGGCCCCTGTGTGAGTCGCGACAAAGGCCATCGTGCTCAGTTCCCCCGAGGACAGGGCGCTTCCCGCATTGAATCCGAACCATCCGAACCACAACAGCCCTGCGCCGAGCACGGTCATCGGGAGATTGTGCGGGGGCATGGCCTCCTCGGGAAACCCCTTTCTCTTTCCTATGTACAACGCCGCCGCCAGCGCGGAGATTCCTGATGTGAGGTGCACAACCAGGCCACCCGCAAAGTCAAGCACCCCGATGTCGCCCATCCATCCGCCGCCCCATATCCAGTGGCAGACTGGGTTGTATATCAGGGTCGTCCAGAGCAGAATAAAAATAATGTATGCCGAGAATTTCATCCTCTCCGCAAAGGCTCCGCTTATGAGTGCGGGGGTTATAACCGCGAACATGGCCTGGTAGATCATGAATGCGAGGTGCGGCACCGTGGGGGCGTAGGCCGAGGGCTCAAGCCCTACTCCCCTCAGCCCCGCCCAGTCGAGCCCGCCGATAAAACCGCCGACGTCCGGCCCGAAGGACAGCGAATAGCCGATGAATATCCACTGCAGGCTGATCACGGCTATCGCGATAAAGCTGTGCATCAGTGTCCCGAGGATATTCTTGCGCCTCACCATTCCTCCGTAGAAAAGGGCGAGGCCCGGGGTCATGAGCATCACCAGGGCTGCGGATACGAGAATCCACGCCGTGTCCCCTGTGTCCACCCCCGGCGGCTCACCGGCAAAGGCCGTGCCGCAGAGTGCAAGAAACGGCACGGGCAGGATGAATAGCGGACGGATTACTGCAGAAAATGTTTTCATAAGACAAGCCTCCCGGGTACCGAGTCATTAAGCGGAGTAATAATCCGGCTACATCCAGCAAAAAGCGTGCTACATGATAAAAGCTTTTATTTGCAGGAGGTTACTGCCCCGGCCGGCCTACAAAAATGTAGGATTTTTATGCCGGAGGCATTTTTTAACATTGAAAATCGGGAAGATACAGGCAAATCCTACAAAATTGTAGGAGATACAATTTTGTAGGACCGCAGAAAGGGCTGACGGTTCCGCCGTCTTCATAATTTCTTCAAACTTTTAGTCTTTAATATATGGCGAGGGAGGAAGAAAGTGTGTTTTGCAAAAGGAAATTCTCTCCTTTCTTTAATTCTCCCCGCACCGGCAGCCAGCCCCCCCTGGCTGCCTTTTGTTATGTCCTTTCATCCTTCTCTTAATCATTACCTTACAGTTGCATAAAGACCGATCAACCAAAAGATGAACGGTTGAAATAATGGCGCCCCTTGCTTATGATATGCGTAATGAGTGTCAAGTCGGGCAGGCGGGACAGACGTCTCATCGGCATTGCCCTCGGCAGCGGTTCGGCCCGCGGATGGGGACATATAGGCGTACTGCGCGCCCTCGGCGAGGCGGGTATAGAGCCTGATATTGTATGCGGCACCTCGGTCGGCGCCCTCGTGGGGGCGGCTTATGTATCCGGCCAGCTCGATATGCTGGAGGACTGGGTTAAGAGCCTGCACGTAAGGGACATCGTGCGGTACCTGGACATCAATCTTGTTGTGGGCGGAGGGTTTGTCCAGGGTAAGCGCCTCATGGACTTCCTGCGCAACCATATTAAAACCGAGTTAATCCAGGACCTGCCCAAAACCTTCGCCACCCTTGCCACCGACCTGAACTCCGGGCGCGAGATATGGTTCAGTGATGGTTCTCTCCTGGATGCCGTGCGAGCCTCTATCGCACTGCCCGGCATATTCACGCCGGTGAAACTGGATGACACCTGGCTGGTGGACGGGGGCCTCGTCAATCCCGTGCCCGTCTCACTCTGCCGCGCAATGGGCGCAGAGGTGGTCATAGCCGTAAACCTGAACGGCGACATCATAGGACGACATATCCGCAAGGCCCCGGCTCCCCGCAAGGACAAAAAGGTGAGCACAGAGGGCAGGCTGCTTGAAAAACTCTCCGTAAGCCTCAAAGAGCGCGCCACTTCCCTTATATCACTGCCGTCGGAATCTCCAGGACTGTTTGAGGTGCTGGCAAGTTCGATAAACATCATGCAGGACAGGATCACGAGAAGCAGGATGGCCGGCGACCCGCCGGACGTGATGCTGTCACCCCGGCTGGGGCACATAGGCCTCCTTGAATTCGACAGGGCCGCGGAGGCTGTCAGGGAAGGCCGTGCCTGCGTCAAGCGCATGATGCCGGCGCTTAATGACGCCGTTTCATTCCTTTCTTAACCTTACAGTTGCATAAAAACACCGCCCGCGGGCGGGGGAGTCAGGCGGAAAAGCTTTATCTGCGATACCTTGGAGAGTATTCCGCACGGCATATCGACATCCTTTGGAATTTCACTCTCCGTTACCTCCTGCAATAAAGACATATTTCCGATATCCCATCGCTTTATAAAGCTTTTCCGCCGGACTCCCCTGCCGGCTTGTGCAACCTTAAGCCGAAGTTCCCCCTAATTTTGACCTGAATTTTCCACTAACCTTTTAAAATCACTCATAAAACTGAAAAATATGCAATTTTATATGTACCCATGTAACGCTGCATTTAATGCTTGATAT